>ERZ857629.159-NODE-159-length-105022-cov-9.361018_pt1 | contig 105022 bp, 96 predicted proteins | sample MGYA00519700_ERZ857629 | MGnify/ENA primary metagenome ERZ857629 (study PRJEB31778, sample SAMEA3449351) | human gut metagenome | biome: human gut; feature: human-associated habitat; material: faeces | place: United Kingdom | collected 2010/2012 ... | reverse complement strand
CGGCGTTCTGAACATTGACGTTCCCGCCGCATACTGGGCATTTCGTATCCCCGGCGGAGATCTTAGCCATGCAGTTTGGACAAAAGAATACCTCTTCCATTCCATCTTCCTCCGTTTACAGAAGTTTGCATCGTTTAAGATATTATAAAACATGCTATCATATAACTCTGATAAAAGTCAACATAAACCGACGGTTTTTACGAGTAATGAACAAAACCGCAGCACGGTATTTCCGCACACCCGTTTAGAGCCGCTTTTTCCGCAGAAATATAATATTATATATCTGCCAGCCGCCGTTTTTAGGTTTTGAGCAAAAAAACAGCTTGCAGCAAACATGAAAATTGCTGCAAGCTGTTTTTTCGTATATATCAGCCGCCGAGATACGCTTTTCTGACGTCCTCGCTGGCGGCAAGCTCAGCGCCTGTACCGGAGAGGGAGATCCTTCCCGTTTCGAGAACGTAGCCGCGATCCGCGACCGACAGCGCCATCTGCGCATTCTGTTCGACAAGGAGTATCGTAGTACCCTGCTTATGAAGCTCCTTTATCATGTCGAATATCTGCTCGACAAGTATAGGCGCAAGGCCCATTGACGGCTCGTCAAGCATCAGCAGACGTGGCTTTGACATCATCGCCCTGCCCATTGCAAGCATCTGCTGCTCACCGCCGGACAAAGTACCGGCAAGCTGAGTGCGGCGCTCTTCAAGGCGGGGGAAGCTTTTGTATACCGCCGCGATCGAATCGGCAATCTCAGAGCGGGGTCTCGTGAAGCCGCCCATCTCGAGGTTGTCCTCAACGGTCATTTTTGCGAAAACGTGCCTGCCCTCCGGACAGTGCGCGATACCGTCGGAAACTATCATATGCGCGCTGCGGTGCATGATGCTCCTGCCCTCAAAGGTAATGTTGCCTGTCCTGCTGTGCAGCAGACCGCAGATCGTGTTGAGGGTAGTGCTTTTTCCGGCGCCGTTTGCGCCGATGAGGGTCACTATCTCGCCTTCATTGACGTCAAAGGATATGCCTTTGAGCGCGTGAATTGTGCCGTAATACACATTCAGGTTTTCCACCTTGAGCATAGGTTCTGCCATACTTATGCCTCCTTTCTGCCGAGGTATGCCTCGATCACCTTGGGATCGTTCTTTATGTCGTCGGGCGTACCCTTGGCGATGACTCTGCCGTAGTTCAGAACGGCAATACCCTCGCAGATACCCATTACCAGATTCATGTCGTGCTCAATGAGCAGTATTGCGATCTGGAACGTATCGCGGATTTTCCTGATATGCTCCATAAGCTCTGCCGTTTCGGAGGGGTTCATTCCTGCGGCGGGCTCATCAAGCAGCAGGAGACAGGGGTTTGTAGCCAGTGCGCGGACGATCTCAAGCCGTCTCTGCGCACCGTAAGGAAGGCTGCCCGCCTGAGCGTCCGCCACGTCTTCCATGTTGAAGATGCTCAGCAGCTCCATTGCGCGTTCCTTCGCTATCCTTTCGGAACGGCCGAAAGCGGGCAGACGGAGCATGGAGTCGAGCAGCGAGTAGGTCTGCTCGCGGTAAAGACCGGCAAGCACATTGTCAAGCACGCTCATGCCGCTGAAAAGGCGGATGTTCTGGAACGTGCGCGCAATGCCTGCCTGATTTGCCTGAATGGTGCTGTATGTGTTGATATCGCGCTGGTTGAGCAATATAGTACCGCTTGTGGGGTGGTATACCTTTGTCAGCAGATTGAAGAGCGTGGTTTTGCCTGCGCCGTTAGGACCGATAAGGCCGGATATCTCGCTGCGGCCTATTGTGAGATTGACATCGTCCACGGCCTTGAGACCGCCGAACTGTATGCCGAGGTGGCGCGTTTCAAGCACCGGAGTCTTATCCAGATCGCGCTTGGTGAGCAGCGCGTTGTCGTTTATTACTCTGATAAGATCAGCCATTGTGAGCGTCCTCCTTTGCTTTCTTGTTTGCTTTGTTTTCGATAAGGTCCCTGACGGGCGCGGCGAACTTGGCAAAAAGATCCCTGCCGCTCTGGGACTGCGTTATCAGCATCACGGCGATGAGCAGCACGGCATAGATAAGCATCCTGTAATCGCCGACGGCTCTGAGCTTTTCGGGAAGCACAGTGAGCAGTATTGCCGCTATGAACGAGCCGCGGATATTGCCCATACCGCCCATGACAACAAAGCAAAGAATGAGGATGGATGTGTTGAAGTTGAACTTACTCGGCGCGACGGAGGCGTAGTTCATGACGTAAAGCGTTCCTGCCATGCCGGTGAGAAACGCGGAGGTGACAAATGCGATCATTTTGAATTTGCTTGCCGAAAGACCGATACTCTCCGCAGCGATGCGGTTATCGCGGACGGCGGTTATTGCGCGTCCCGTGCGGGAATCCATGAGATTCTGCACGATGAAAAGGGTAAACATCACGAGCAGAAAGCCGATGAAGAATGTGGAAAGCTTGGTGTTTCCTGTAACGCCCATAGGGCCGTTCAGCACGTTCACGGCGCCTTCGCCCATTGCAAGCGACTGCCCGAAGCTGAAATGCCAGCCCTCGTTATCATAGCCGAGATAGACGCAGTTCACGATATTTTTAATGATCTCCCCGAAGGCAAGGGTGACGATGGCGAGATAGTCGCCGCGCAGTCTGAGGACGGGGATGCCGATGAGAAAGCCGAAGATACCGGCAGTGACGCCGCCGCAGAACATACTGAGTATGAGACGGACGGCCTCATTGGAAACGCCGGAGAAAAGCTGGCAGAACACAACGCCGGAAAACGCGCCTATGCTCATAAAGCCCGCGTGGCCGAGACTGAGGTCGCCGCTGAAGCCGACAACGACGTTGAGCGCGATAGCGGTCGTGATATAAACGCAGACGGGAACGAGCTGTCCTCTCATGGAGCGGCTGAGATGACCGGTGGAGGAGAGCGTCTGGAACAGCGCGAAAAGCACGATGACAAGCGCGTAGTTGATAAGGCACTGTCTGGTATATTTTTTCATTTTCATCTTTTCCACCTCAGACCTTCTCACGTTCCGCCGTGCCGAGCAGACCGGACGGCTTTACGAGCAGTACGATGATCAGAACCGCGAATACAATGGCGTCGGACAGCTGCGTTGAGATGTACGCCTGCGCGAATTTCTCGATTATGCCGAGCAGAAGCCCGCCGAGAAATGCGCCGGGGATGGAGCCGATGCCGCCGAAGACCGCAGCGGTAAACGCCTTGATGCCGGGCATGGAGCCTGTAGTCGGCATAAGCGTAGAATAAGAGGAGCAGAGCAGTACGCCTGCCACTGCCGCGAGCGCGGAGCCGATGGCAAAGGTCGCGGAGATGGTGGAGTCAACGTTGATGCCCATGAGCTGGGCGGCTGCTTTATCCTCGCTGCATGCGCGCATGGCTTTGCCGAGCTTTGTTTTCTGCGTAAGATAAGTAAGCGCCGCCATGATGACGATGCACACAAGGACGGTGACGATCGCCTCGCCGGAGATGTTGAGCCTGCCGTCGAAAAGGCTTATGCCGCTGAAGCCGACAAGGGAAGAATACACCCTTGGGTTGGAAGACCATACGAGCATTGCGCCGTTCTGCAAAAAATAGCTGACGCCGATAGCGGTGATGAGTACGGCCAGAGACGCGGAGTTTCTGAGCGGCTTGTACGCGAGACGCTCTATAACGATGCCGAGAGCGGTGCAGACGAGGCATGCGGCAAGCACGGAGACGACAGGGGGAAGACCGAAGGAATTTGCCGCGAAGTAAGAGATATAGCCGCCGACCATAATAATATCGCCGTGCGCAAAGTTAAGCATTTTCGCAATGCCGTAAACCATGGTATAGCCGAGGGCGATTATTGCATAAACGCTGCCGAGGCTTATTCCGTTGATAAGATATGTCAGAAAAGTCATGGGAGTTACCGTCCTTTGTATGTAAGCACTGCTCATTTTTGACACGCCGGGCAAGGGGGGAGCGTCTGCTTCCCCTTGCCCGTGTAAAAGCTTAGCGGATCACTGCTCGCTGAGCACGTATGCGCCGTCGTGGATAACAACGGCCTTAGGAGCCTTTGAAACCTCGCCGCTGGTGTTCCATGTCATATCGTCGCCGGTCAGACCGCTGTAAGTGAAGCCGCCGGTGAAGCCAGCAATAAGCGCGTCGCACAGATCTTCGGCGCTCATGCTGCCGTCAAGACCGTTTTCGGTGCATACATTGTAGACAGCCCATACGCAGTCGTAAGCGTCTGCTGCGAACTGATTGGGAACGTCGCCGCAAGCGGCTTCGTACTTTTCAACAAAGCTCTTTGTGAGATCGTCGGATGCGTCTGCGGAGAAAGGAGTGAGCAGGTATGCGCCCTCGGCAAGCTCGGTGTTGAAGCCCTCAAGCGCAAGCAGACCGTCCATGCCGTCAACGCCGAAGTACTTGACGTCCCAATTCATTGCAGCGCACTGGTTCATGATAACGGAGATCGGGGTGTAGTAGATGGGGAGGAAGAGCATGTCAGCGCCGGCATCGCGGGCGGCAGTGAGCTGAGAGGAGAAGTCGGTTGCGGAATCGTCGGTGAAGGTGCCGGTGTAGACAATGTTAAGACCCTTTTCGGCTGCCTCGGAGACGAACTTCTCATAGATACCGGTGGAATATGCATCGCCGTTGTTGTAGATGACGGCGATAGCATCGCTCAGACCGTTTGCGGAGATGTAGTCGGCGGAAGCGACGCCCTGGTTAGGATCGCTGAAGCACATCTGGAAGACATTGGTCTTGCCCTCGGTGACGGTGGGGGAGGAGGCGGACGGGGTCAGGACGAAGATGTGATCAGCGGCAGCCTCTGCTGCAACTGCGGCGCAGGGAGTGGAGGTAACGGTGCCGATAAGAACCTGCATACCCCAGTCCATCAGATTGCCGTATGCATTGACGGAAGTTTCGGCGTCGTGCGCGTCATCCTGGAAGTTAAGCTCAAACTGTACGCCGCCGAGAGCGTTCACCTCGTCAACGGCGATCTTCATTGCGGTTTCAACAGCCTTGCCGTAGATAGCGGCGGGACCGGTAACGGGGCCGATGCCGCCGATTTTGATCGCTTCATCTGCGGCAAATGCGGAAGAGCCGCACAGTGCGAATACGGACACCATCATTGCGACGGCGAGAACCATAGACAAAACCTTTTTCATAGTCATTTACTCCTTGATTTCATTTTTTAGCAATTTTTGCGCCTGCCGCGTGCCGTACCCCGGCCGAAGGAGGCACGCGGCAAATATATACAAAAAAACGGTTCCGCCCAGAAGCGGAACCGTTTTGTATATAACCGATCAACAGTTATCCGAAATACGGTTTTCCACCTGCGGGCAATTGAAAAGCATCAATAATAAGGCGTATTGCGAGAGCAAGTACGGCAAGCATTATAATAATGCATATTATTATGCTAAGGCAGTCTCGCATGATATACGCCATGCCCATAACAGCAAAAATGGACATCAGAACACTGATGCCCATAACTATAACGACAGAAGAAGCGGAGGAGCACTGAGAGCATGCGGAAGAAGCCTCTTCACGACAAACGGAAGAAGATACAGCACAGTCAAAACCCTTGGTAAAACTATACATATTCTCGGCTCCTTTCTTGTGTACTTTCCACAAGCTTTGCTTGTTGGGTGCAATGTACCACCGTTTTTTTAATTTGTCAATGCTGTTTTTCGTCTTTATTTTACATTCTGTTGTATTGTACAAGCGCACGTGTGACTGTGTATATTATTTTGTCACTTTTGCGGAAGCGGTTATACACAAAATGAATGATCAAAAGCTGCTTTGTATATCGGAACCTCACTTGAAATATCAGCTTGTCAAAAAAGTCCTGTAAGGACTTTTTTGACAAGCGCTCGGCGGCGGTTTATCCAATTTGAGGCGGCCTTGCCCCCTAAAGCTCCCCCGCTGCTCTGTTATATGACTTTAAAACATGGTTTTTTGAGAGTCTACTTTATATATACGATGTTGCAGATAATACTTCCGGAGTGCTTTTTGACGTATTCGTCAAACTCGCCTCTGGAAATATAATACATACGTCCCCATGAGGAGACGCGGATGTGCGTATCGTCAAGGGCGGTCGCGGTCATAAAGTGAGCGCGCACCGAACCGCTTGGACGAAAAGTCCCGTCCGGCAGCTTTGTGTACAGCCTGAGCCGCTCCCTGCCCCAGATTTTAGGAAAATTCGCCCCGACGGAAAAAATGACCGGAATATCGCGGCGCAGCATATCCTCGCAGCGCTGCCACAGCTTTCCGCCGGTAAAGCACCACAGCGCGGTCATTTCGCCGCCGTAAAGCCGCATAAACAGGTCAAGCCCCGCGGCAAGCATAACGCCGTTTATTCCTCTTGACGGGATGAGCGGGAAAAACCGACGGCTGAGCCATGCCAGAAGTCTGCGGTAGTCTGCGATCGGGATCGCGCCCTCTTCCGGCAGGGCTTTCAGAAGCGGACAGCCGAGAGGGGAATGGTATCTGTGCAGGTATATGAGCAGATCGGCGGCCGCAGCGACGCCGCAGCCGCATTTTCTTATATTCTTGTTGTCGGACAGCATCTGGCTCCCGCCGTAGGTTCTCCCGTCAACGGAGCATATTTCATGCTTCAAAGCGGTCTCGTCCATACATCCGCACCCCCCTTTTTCCTTAAAAGTATAATCTTATTTTGCAGACTTTACAATAAAGATTTGACATCCCCCGGCAAAGGGTTATAATTGGGACAGACGACAGAGAATAAGGCAATTGACTATATAAAAATGAAAAGGGGATATGATCATGCTGGACTTTTTGCGGCAGGAAGGTATAGACGAGGAAATAATCGGCAAGGTAGAAAAGTTCCGTAAAAAATATCCGACGGATGAGGCGGCGGAGTACCGCGTGCCGAAGCCGAAATACAAATATTACGGAAAGGACGTGTGGGAGCAGGCGCTGACGGCGCTCCTCTCCGGGGAAAATATTCTGCTTGTAGGCCCCAAAGCAACAGGCAAAAACGTACTTGCGGAAAACCTCTCAGCAGTCTTCGGCCGTCCGCAGTGGGATATATCCTTTTATCTCAATACGGATGCCGCTTCTCTTATCGGCACGGATACCTTCAAAAACGGCGAGGTCACGCTGAGACACGGCCCTGTTTACTGCTGTGCGGAAATGGGCGGCTTCGGCGTGCTTGACGAGATAAACATGGCGAAGAACGAGTCGCTTTCCGTGCTCCATGCCACGCTTGACTTCCGCCGTATCATAGACGTTCCGGGGTATGAGCGCATTACGCTTGCCCCCTGCACGCGCTTTATCGCCACGATGAACTACGGCTACGCCGGCACGAGGGAGCTTAACGAGGCTCTTGCGTCGCGCTTTATGGTCATAAATATGCCTGTTATTTCCGAAGAAAACCTCACAAAGCTGATGCTTGAGGAGTATCCTACGCTTAAAGCCGTATACGCCGAGGAGCTTTCAAAGCTGTTCCAGGAGATACGCAAGAAGTGCGACAGCGCGGAAATTTCCACAAAGGCGCTTGATCTGCGCGGGCTGCTTGCCTCGGTGCTGCTTGTCGGGCAGGGGCTTACTCTCGGTCAGGCGCTGGAGATGGGCATAACCAACAAGAGCTTTGACATGTTTGAGCGAAGCCTTGTACAGGATATCATATCCGCACGTATTGACGCAAAACTCGGAAAAAACGAGCTGTTTGAAAGCAAATGAAAGAGATAAGCGAGCTGCAAATCAAAAGAGCAGTCAATATAATATGGAACAGTGCTAAGGACTACACCTTTACACCGGATTTCAAGGCTTTTGACGAGGACGGCAGCGCGGATCTGTATTGGAACTGCATAATCGGTGCGGTGCGCAGGCATTATGAGTACGGCAAGCTTGAAACGCTGCTGAGGATCTTCGGACAGTACGAGGACGCGGAGCTGTATCAGTCGCTTTTCTGGCTGGGGCTTGAAAACTGCACCTATTACAAGGAGCTTCCGGAAAGACCGGCGCTTGCGCGCCTGAGACGGGAATACGCGGAAAAATTTGTTGCGCAGTTTCCGGGCGGCGACGGGTATCATCTTTTTGAAGCGATTGCCTCCGCTCATTATTCACGTGCCTTAGGGCGCGAGGTGAAAATGAACGGGTACGATATGAAGCTGCTGGATGAACTGGAATTTTCGCCGGATATGAGTACCGATGAGATAGTGCGGCGCACGGAAGAAATGTTCGGCCGCTGGTTTCAGATACGTATGGAGGAGCGAAAGAAGGAGCGGAAATTCTTCATACCGGGGCTGAGGCGGCGCAAGGCTTCAAACAAGGAAAGCCGCATAAAAAAATTCGGCATTGGCTATGCGGAGCATCCGCATAATATCTATAATTCAAAAGCCGACAGTGAGCAGCCCGACCGCCAGCTCAATACCAAAATGAGCGAGAAGGAGCTGCGTGCATTCATGGAGACAAAGTACGGGCGGCCGGCATTTTCCGAGAACGACATGATGCATGCGGAACGCACGCTCTGCCGCAAGGGGCATAATAACTGCCATCTGCACTTTACTTATGGCGAGCGGGTAAACGCTTCCGAGATACATAACGGCTTTGAAGCTCTCGAAAGGCAGCGCGAGGCCGAACAGATAGAGAGAAACAGACGTTCCTATAACAAAAATATTGCACAGAACCGCATAACGATAGCCAAGCTTGCCGATAAGATACAAAACTCCGTGCTGCTGCACTTGCAGCCGTCGCCGGTCAGGGCGAACAGCGGCGCGCTTATCGGCGGCAGAGTATGGCGGGCGGCGATGCTGAACGACGAAAAGGTGTTCAAGAAGAACGAGCAGGATAATATGGGCGATCTCAGCGTGGACATTCTGCTTGACGCCTCAACGTCGCAGAAGAGCCGGCAGGAGATCGTATCCGCGCAGGGCTATATGATAGCCGAGAGCCTCACAAGATGCAATATCCCGTGCAGGGTAATGTCGTTCTGCTCCATGACGGGGTACACGATACTGCGTATTTTCAGAGACTATAATAAACCGGCGGATAACGCAAAAATATTTGAGTATGTCTCAAACGGCTGCAACCGCGACGGACTTGCGATCGCCGCGGCGCATTATCTCATGAACAAAACCGCGGCAAGCCACAAGCTGCTCATAATCCTCTCCGACGTAAAGCCGAACGATGTTATTAAAATACAGCGCCGCGAGGGGCAGGAGCCGGAGCAGTACAGCGGGCAGGCGGGGATAGACAATACCGCCTTTGAGGTCAGACGCGCCCGCGCCGACGGGATATCGGTGCTGTGCGTTTTCACCGGCAGCGACGAGGACGTGCCGTCCGCCAAGCTTGTCTATGACAGGGATTATGCCAGAATAAGAAGCCTTGACAAGCTTGCCGATACCGTAGGCATGCTCATACAGAACCGCATAAAAAATCTTTAAAAATTCATCCGGCGGAAGAATCTTTTCTTCCGCCGGATGAACGTTTATCTGATTATTTTGCCGTTATCAAGGCATATTGCGTCATAGCCTTGCTACGCCGTCGCGCCTTGCCGCGTCCGCGACTGCCTTTGCGACCGCGCCGCAGACCTCTCCGTCAAACGGGGAGGGCAGCACATGATCGGATGCAAGCTGCGCAACGTTCACAAGCTCTGCCAGCGCATAGGCGGCGGCTATCTTCATGTTTTCGGTGATGTCGCTTGCGCGTACATCAAAAGCGCCGCGGAAAACGCCGGGGAAAGCGAGAACGTTGTTTATCTGGTTGGGATAATCGCTGCGCCCCGTGCCGACGACCGAAGCGCCCGCCATGCGTGCCAACTCCGGACGAATTTCCGGATTGGGATTTGCCAGCGCGAAGATAAAAGGCGCGTCGGCCATTGTCCGTATCATTTCAACCGTGAGGATATCGGCCTTTGAAACGCCGATAAATACGTCGCTTCCGGCGAGCGCGTCTTCAAGCGTTCCGCTCCTGCCCTCGCGGTCTGAAAGCTCTGCCATCTCTTCCTTTGCCCAGTTCATGTTTTCCTTGCGCTCTTTGCAGATGATGCCGTGAGAATCGACAAGAAACAGGTCGTTTACGCCGAGGTTGAGCAGCATTTTGCTTATTGCCGTGCCTGCGGTGCCCGCGCCGTTTACGACGATGTTCAGGCTTTTTATGCGCTTGCCTGTAAGACGGCAGGCGTTTATGAGCGCGGCGGAAACGACGATAGCGGTTCCGTGCTGATCGTCGTGGAAAACCGGGATATCGAGGGCTTCTTTGAGCCTTCGCTCTATCTCAAAGCAGCGCGGGGCGGAAATGTCCTCAAGGTTTATCCCGCCGAAGGATGGAGCGATGTTTATGCAGGTTCTGATTATTTCCTCCGTGTCCTGTGTGGCAAGGCATATCGGGAAACAGTCTACACCGCCGAAGCGCTTGAAAAGAAGGGCTTTCCCCTCCATGACGGGCAGACCGGCGATGCCGCCTATATTGCCAAGCCCGAGTACCGCCGAGCCGTCGGAAACAACGGCGCACATATTCCCTTTGAATGTATATTTATACGCAAGGGACGCATCCTTTGCGATCTCCCTGCAAGGCTCGGCAACACCGGGCGTGTAGGCAAGGGAAAGGTCGTCGCTGCTTTCAAGCGGCACCTTGCCGACGGTTTCAAGCTTGCCCCTGTTGTCTGCGTGGAGCGCAAGCGCCTTTTCACGAATTTCAGATTTATCCATGTCTGTACTTCTCCTGTCCGATTTTGTATAGGTCGTTTCCATAGCAGTCGAGCACTGCCGTACACGGAAAATCGACCACCTCAAGCTTGTATACCGCCTCCGCGCCAAGCTCCGGAAAGGCGATGACCTCCGCCTCTTTTATGCTCTCGCTTATGAGCGCGCCCGCACCGCCTATCGCGGCAAAATAGCAGCAGATGTTCTTCATCATGCTTTCTTTTACGGCATCGCTGCGTTTGCCTTTGCCTATCATGCCTTTAAGCCCAAGCTCCATAAGCATAGGAGCGTATGCGTCCATGCGCCCGCTTGTGGTCGGCCCTGCCGAACCGATGACCTGACCGGGCTTCGCCGGACACGGACCGGTGTAATATATGACCGCGCCGTTCAGGTCAAAAGGGAGCTTTTCTCCGCGTTCTATCATGCGCATGAGATAAAGGTGAGCCTCGTCACGGCCGGTGTATACCGTCCCGGACAGTAGCACCCTGTCGCCTGCATGGAGCGATTTTACTGTATCATCATCCAGCGGCAGCCGGATTTTTCTGACTGCATTTTGCATATTTATTCCTTCAATGTTAATATAAGCTGTGTTAAATAACTACACTTTTGTGTCTTGCGGCGTGGCACTGTATATTCACCGCCACTGGAAGACTTGCAAGGTGTACGGGGTGCGTCAGTATATGCACGGCAAGGGCGGTCTGCGTTCCGCCGAAGCCCTGCGCCCCTATGCCGAGCGCATTAACCGCCGACAGAACCTCCTCCTCGAATACGGCAATGTCTGCGTCGGGATTATGCTGCCCGACCTCGCGGCAAAGCGCTTTTTTCGCCAGCAGCGCCGCCTGCTCCATGGTTCCGCCCACGGCGCAGCCGATTATTATCGGCGGACACGGGTTGCTTCCGGCGCGCTCTACGGTATCGACGATGAACTTTTTGACGCCGCTGCGCCCCTGCGACGGAGTGAGCATACCAACGGCGGACATATTTTCCGACCCGCCGCCCTTTGGACACACGGTTATTTTAAGCCTGTCGCCGGGAACAAGCTCAATATGGCAGATTGCCGGTGTGTTGTCGCCGCGGTTGACCCTTTCGCCAAGCACATTGTCCTGGGAGCTTTTGCGCAGATAGTTTTTTGTGTACCCGCGTGCAACGCCGGCGTCCATTGCCGATTGAAAATCGCCGCCGGTGATATGCACGTCCTGACCCAACTCCACGAAGAACACGGCAAGCCCCGTATCCTGACATATCGGCATTTGCCGTGCGGCGGCAATGTCGGCGTTTTTTAGAATATCGCCAAGAATATCCCGGCAAAGAGGGGACTGCTCCTTTTCACGTGCGCTTTCAAGCGCACGGCGCACATCTGCCGGCAGGAAACAGTTTGCTTCCGCCGCAAGCCTTTCCACGGCGGCGGAAATCTCGGAAACGTCTATTTCGCGTACATTCATACAGCTCCTCCATTTACAGTTCCGGCGCGTTAACCGACGGCATCGCTGAAAACTCTGAGGGCGTTTTTGCCGCAGATAAGCTCGATCTCATCGTCGGTAAAACAGCCTGACATTGCGTCTATGAGCGCGGGAAGTCCCGCGTAATCGGAAAAATCGAGCGTACAGTCTATCCCGTCAAAGTCGGAACCCAAGGCAAGCGCTTCGATGCCCGCCTTGTTCCGGATATGCTCTATATGGCGGACAATATCGCCTGCGGTCGTATGATCGCTGTCCTTTACAAGAAACTGCGAATAGAAATTCACGCCGACAACGCCGCCGCATTCGCCGATCGCATGCAGCTGGCTGTCGGTGAGATTGCGGCTGTGATCGCACAGGGCGCGTGCGCAGGAATGAGAGGCGATGAAGGGCTTTTTGCTTGTCTTTGCCACGTCCCAGAAGCCGCCCTCGCTCAGATGCGATACGTCCACGATTATGCCAAGCTCATTCATGCGCTGCACCGCCTCAAATCCAAAAGGTTTAAGCCCTTTCCGGTGCTCAGCGGCGTCGGATGAGTTCGGGAAGCCCACGGAGTTTTCGTAGTTCCATGTGAGCGCGGCTATCCTCACGCCCTTTTCAAATATTTCATCCACACGTCCGATTTTCCCATCAAGGAGTACACAGTCCTCAAGCGTAAGCAGCGCGGACACTTTTCCCGCCTCGATGTTCCTGCGTATATCACCGGTGCAGCGAACCTGACCTATGCGCTCCCCGTTATCCCGCATTTCCCTCAGAAAGACCGAGTACATACTGTTGAAAAGCTCATACGGCGGCTGTGTCACGCCGTGGCGCACCGCGGAGTCGTAGGTCGGCAGGAAAAGCGCGAAGCTCTGCACGCCGCGGCCGCATTTTTCAAGCTTTGCAAGATTTATGTGTCCGTCCCATGAGCAGAGGGTTTTGTTTTCAAGATACAAATACAGCATGGTGTCGCAGTGCAGATCAAAAATAAACGGTGTCTTCATATTATATATAGTGTGACCTCCTTGGATAATTTGCGCTGACCGAAAGCTTCCGGTCATTCTATGCCGAAAAGCCTTTTCCCGTTTTCCGTGGTTATCCGGCAGATGCTTTCAAGGCTTTCGCCCTTTACCTCCGCAATCTTTGCGGCAATGTATTCAAGATTTGCGGAGTTGTTTCGCTTTCCGCGCAGCGGTACGGGGCTGAGATAAGGACTGTCGGTTTCGATCAATATTCTGTCAAGCGGGCATATCTCAAGCACTTCAAGTGTTTTCCGTGCGTTTTTATATGTGACCGGTCCGTCAAAGCCAAGATACCAGCCCATTTTCAGAAGCTCCTTTGCCATTTCCGCACTGCCGGAGTAGCAGTGGAAAACACCGCGCAGGTCTCTGACGCTTTTTACGATCTCCATGCTGTTGCCGTGCGCTTCGCGGTCGTGGACAATAACAGCCTTGCCGAGCCTTGCTGCAAGCTCAGCCTGACGGAGGAAAAGCTCCTTCTGCTCGGTTTTGCGCGTGTCGTCCCAATAGTAATCAAGCCCGATCTCTCCTATTGCCGCGCATTTCGGATGGAAAGCAAGCCGTCCGATCTCCGACAGCGCGTCTTCGGTATAATCGTCAAGCTCTTCGGGGTGAATCCCGACGGCGGCATATACAAACGGGTGCGTTTCGGCAAGCAGGATGGCTTTTCTGCTGCTTTCAAGCGTACAGCCGGGGTTTATAATAAGCTCAATGCCGCTTTTGTACAGATTCTCCAGAAGCACGTCTCGGTCGGCCTCAAAGGCTTCGTCGTCATAATGTGCGTGGGTGTCAAAATACATCTTCTGCATCTCCGTTAATGTACTGACACGTATTATAGCGCTTCATATGAAATTTGTGAAGTTTTAAATCAGCTTCCCGCCGGACAATACGGAAAAACCGGCGGGATACAGGCATTTATTTGAAAAAATTGCTTGACTTTCCGCAAAAAGAGGATATAATTATTAAGCCTGTAAATTTGAGACGGGCATCCTTGCTCCCATTAGGGGGCCATCAGACCAGAAGGAGGTGCGATTATGGCAAAAGCAAGTGAGAAGTACGAAGTAATGTACATTATCAACCCCAACTTCACTGAGGAAGAGACCACAGCGATAGTTGAGAAATTCAAGGCACTTGTTGAGGCAAATGGTACTCTTGACGAGATGGAGGAGATGGGTAAGCGCAAGCTGGCTTACGAAATCAACTACATTTCTGAGGGCTACTACGTGCTGATGAAGTTCACCAGCGGAGCTGAATTCCCCGCAGAGCTTGACCGTGTTCTTGGCATTACCGACGGTATTCTGCGTCGCCTGATTACCATGCGTGCAGAGTAAGGAGACGGGATATGCTTAATCACATTGTACTCATGGGTCGTCTGACCCGTGACCCCGAAGTGAGGTACACCCAGTCACAGATCCCGGTCGCTTCTTTCGCCGTCGCGGTTGACCGTGATTATTCCGGTCGTGACGGCGCCGAGAAACAGACCGATTTTATCAATTGCACCGCGTGGCGTTCCACTGCGGAGTTTATCGGCAAGTATTTTCATCAGGGCAGCATGATAGTTGTTTCCGGCCGTCTCCAGTCCCGCAAATATCAGGATCGCGACGGCAACAACCGCACTGCCTATGAAGTGGTTGCAGATAATGTCTACTTCGGCGAGAGCAAGCGCGATAGCAGCAATTCCGGCAGCTACAACACCAACAGTTACGGCAGCCAGCCCACCTACGGCAACGATTATGCCCCCAAGAGCTCCGCTCCCACGGGCGGCTTTGCCGAGCTGGATGACGGCGACGGTGAACTGCCTTTCTAAAATAATTACAGGAGGATACAGCTTTGGCTTTCGATAAGAACAATCCCAAGAACCGCAAGCGCAGAAAAGTTTGCCAGTTCTGTGTTGATAAGGCAACCTCTATCGACTATAAGGACACTGCAAAGCTCCGCCGTTACGTCTCCGAGCGCAGCAAGATCCTGCCTCGCCGCACTACCGGTGTTTGCGCAATGCATCAGCGTGAGCTCACCGAGGCTATCAAGAGAGCGCGTCAGATAGCTCTTATGCCTTACGTGACCGACTGATCACACGAAGAATCAACTGCCAGCCTTTCGGCTGGCAGTTTTTGCTTTATATTATCAGCTTTATATTATTAATAGAAGGCCTGCGGTTTCGAAGGCAAGCAGGGCGGCAAGAATATATATGAGATGCATTTTCCATTTGTCCCTTACGGCGGCCGAGGCGGCGCAGCCGTATGCCGCTTCTCTTGCCTGACGCAGAAGCTCTGCCGAGGAAAGCGGCTGACTTGTATAGTAGTCGTCCCTGAGCATGAAGATCGCTTCGGTGAAAATATCGTTGGGCGCTTTGACTACTATCACGTTGCGTGCATTTCCCCTCAATACCGTGCGGCGCGGTTCACTGCGCTTTGCCGAGGCGCGCAGAGAAAACAGCTTTTCTTTTATCCTGTCTATCATACGCGCTCCTCCACTCTGACCGCAACTACCGTCATATCGTCGTTCGTGCCGTAAAGCCGCTCCGCTTCCTTGAGCGCTGAGCGGGCGAGCGCTTTCATATCCTCAAAGCCCTTGCTCAGAAGCGCCTTGAGCCACTCATCCTCCGTGCCGGCGATAACGCCGTCGGAAGCAATTACGGCGGTCGTGCCGGGGTGCAGGCGCATATGCACAAGATCCGGAGAGACGCCTTCCCCGTTGCCGAGACAGGCCGCGATGCTTTCGCCCTTTATACGCTTGATGCTTTTCCCGCTGCATACGTAGGAGGGCGCCGCACCGTATTTGTAAAAGCAGGTGTCGCCGGTGAACAGATCGACGCACATCAGATCGACCGTAGCATATCCCCAACTGTCGTTTGAGCGCAGCAGCATAACGGAATTGAGGATCTTCATGGCAGCCGCCGGGTCAACGCCGGAGCGCAGGAATTTTTCAAGTATCTCCACCACCTGGTTGCTGTCGCGTGCCGCATCGTCGCCGGTGCCCATGCCGTCGGATAGAATGACGCACAGCACGCCCGCATCGGTTTTGAAATATGTGCCTTTGTCGCCGCTTACCTTTTCGCCGCGCTTTTTCATCGCCGCGATGCCGACCGACACAGCGAACGGTTCCGCCTCAATAAGGCTGAGCTTTGCACAGCTGTCGGGCGTATCCGTCGGGGCGCTCAGCCGCACGCCGACGACGGACGAAAGCTTTTCAATATAGTTTTCGGTTCTGAGAAGCCGCCTGAGCTGCCTGCTCTCGATAGTCACGCGTGTTCTGCCGCCGCCGTCGCGGTATACGGCGGTCTGCGCCTCGACGTCAAGACTGTTGAGAAAGCGGATGAGACGCCGCTCCGCAAGGGGATCGGAGCCGTTTGCACTGCCCAGCTCGTCCGCGACGGAGCCGAGTATGCACGATATTTCGTTGTACTGCGACCATGCGACGGCTCTGTTTTCCTTGAGCCGCGCTGCAAGCTGCCGCCGGTATGTGAACGAGCGCAGCTCACCGTTTACCGCATCGACAAATTCCTTGAGCGAGCCGCAGCTTTCACGGAAGAAGCCCGGCAGATCGCCTGCGTCGAGAGCGCCTTTTTCGTTCATGGCGGCTGTGGCGTCATTCATCGCCGAGAGCGTGTCCATATATTGACTGTTCCAGCAGCGGTTTTTGTCTTTGCACCTTATGCATACCCTGTCGGCGGCTCTGTCGAAAACCTTTGCTATATTTTCGCTGTTGAACGGCTCTTCGACATTGCGCCTTACGGTCTCATAAAGCGTTCCGTATGCCTCGCTGAGATTTTTTACCCTGCCTGCGGCAAACCTGCGAAGTCCGGAATCCCCGCCGCCGCGCTCGACGGATTGAAGGCGAAGTCCCGTCTGGTTGATAAGGCTTGCCGGAAGCACCATAAATATGACCGAGGCGCAGAAATTTTCAAACAGTGCGCTTATGTATATTTCCGTGTCCCATGCGCAGATGACCGCCAGCGCTCCTGCCAGAATGAACGACAGCGTGAAAAAGAGCCGTCCGCTTTTCCCGAACACGCCCGAAAGAAGCCCCGAGAAAGCGTAGCACATTGTGTAAAACGGCGCGCCCATGCCAGTGACGTCCATCGCCATGCCGAGCACCGTGCCGACCGCCGCGCCGGTGAGCATACCGCCCCTTGCGGCGGAAGCCATAACTATAAGCAGCGCCAGAACTCTGCCGACGGATATCGTGGAGAACACCAGCACACTTGAAAACGCCATCAGCGACCCGGCCGCCATTATCATCACGGCAATGCTGTGCTTAAGCTCCGCACTCTCTGTAACGCGCAGATCGTTTGAAAGAGCCTCCTTAAAAAAGTATGTGCAGCCGAATGCGGCGGCGGTTTCGAGGAAAAGTCTGGCGTACAGTATAAGCGAAGCCTCCGCAGAGGTAATGCGGGAGAGAAAGCCCGTGACCGCCATAACGGCCGCCGAGGCGCAGGGCATGAAAAACTCCTGCCGGTATATCCTGACCTCCTGAAAAACGAAGGCTATCGTGTATACGAGCACCGAGGCAGCTATGTACCGTATGCCCCATTCAAACCCGCCGCTCAAAAGATAGCCGAGCGAGGCGCCGAGCAGTGAAAATACACCGGATAATCCGGGACCGGAACACGCCACCATTGCCATGCCCAGCGGCGCGCCGTCCTCAAGTATCCTTGCGCACGCCATCAACATTCCCATCCCCATGTAGATGACGCAGCGGAACACGAGATAAAACCGCGTGTCTATGCTGTGTCTGAAAAATCCACCACGGGGAAAAATCAACCTCCCGCGCCCTTCAAGCTCCATTTTTATCCTCCTTGCGGTTTACATAAGATACGATAATTATAGTTATGTAATTCAAAGAAGCCTGTCGCACTGTGCTGTAATTTATAATCATATTAAGTGTTTTATTGTCCCATGCCTGACCGGAGCTTTGCAGCGCTCAGAGCGCCCTGCCGGATCGCCGTTATTATATCTTTTCCGTATCGTACAACGCACATTATATGTATTTTATAAATGAGACGTTTTGCTATATAATACAAAATGTTGTTAATTTTGTTTTTCGGAGGCGTAATATGTCAAATTGTGCGGTTGTTGGTATTAATTGGGGCGACGAAGGCAAGGGCAGAATGGTAGACCTGCTGACGGAAAATTACGATATTGTCGTGCGCTTTCAGGGCGGCGGCAACGCCGGTCATACCGTCGTGAACGAAAAGGGCAAATTTGCCCTGCATCTGCTTCCGTCCGGCATTTTCAGAGACGGCGTTGTGAACATCCTCGGCAACGGCGTTGCGCTTGACGCCGAAAACCTTATGAAAGAGATAAAAACGCTCACCTCTCAGGGAATTTCCATTACACCGGAGAATCTCAAGATAAGCGACAGGGCGTCGCTTCTTCTTCCGTGGCACAGAGAGCTTGACGAGCTTGAGGAGCAGAGACTGAAGGATAAAAAATACGGCTCCACCAAGCAGGGTATTGCACCGTTCTACTCCGATAAGTATCAGAAAAAGACTGTTCTTGCCGGGGAGCTTTTCTATCCGCAGGGACTGCGTTCGCATCTGCGCGAGCTGCTTGAGTGGAAGAACCTCATCATTGAGGGCGTCTACGGCGGAACGCCGTGGACGATGGAGCGCCTTGAGCAGTGGGTGGATGAATACTGCACGGCGATAAAGCCCTATATCTGCGACACCATGACCTATCTGCGCGAGTCGCAGAAGGCCGGTAAAAAGGTGCTTTTTGAAGCTCAGCTCGGTTCTTTGAGGGATCTTGACTGCGGAATATACCCCTACACCACTTCCAGCAACACCACCGCCGCATATGCGCCCGTCGGCGCGGGCTGTCCGTCCGTTAAGATCGGCGATGTCGTCGGCATAGTAAAGGCGTACTCGACCTGCGTCGGAGAAGGACCCTTTGTAAGCGAGATGTTCGGTCCGGAAGCCGAGGCACTGCGCGAGGCGGGCAGCGAATACGGCGCAAAGACCGGCAGACCCAGACGCGTCGGCGCGTTCGACGCGGTCGCAACGCGTTACGGAGTTGAGGTTCAGGATGCAACAGAGATTGCATTGACCAAGCTTGATGTGTTAAGCTATATGAAAGCTATCCCTGTATGCACCGCCTATGAAATAAACGGCGCCGAAACTGATAAATTCCCGTTCCCGTCCCAGCTCCGGTACGCAAAGCCCGTCATAAAATACTTTGACGGTTGGGGAACGGATATTTCTTCCGTCAAGAGATGGGAAGACCTTCCCAAAGAAGCAAGGGAATATGTCGAGTATATAGAAAAGGCGATCGGCTGCCCGATCACATACGTTTCGGTCGGCGCGGAAAGGGACAGCATAATAATCAGAAAGGCATGAGCAAATGACAGACACATATCAGTCTCCCTTTTCCGGCAGATACGCGTCAGAGGAGATGCAGCGCCTCTTTTCCTCCGATACCCGCTATACCACATGGCGCAGGCTGTGGCTCTCCCTTGCAAAGGCGGAGAAAGCCATGGGGCTTGATATAAGCGGCAGTCAGATAAAAGCCCTTGAGGATAATGTTGACAGCATCGATTATGACTGTGTGCGCGAGCGTGAACGCAAGGTACGCCACGATGTAATGGCGCATATCTACGCCTACGGGAAGGCGGCGCCCGAGGCGGCGGGCATAATCCATCTGGGCGCTACAAGCTGCTTTGTCACCGATAATGCCGACCTTGTCATATACCGCGACGCTTTGAAGCTTGTGCGCGCAAGGCTTCTTTCCGTGTGCGCTTCGCTTGCGGCGTTTGCGGAGAAATACAAGGCGCTTCCGACGCTCGGCTACACGCATTATCAGAATGCCCAGCCCGTCACTGTCGGCAAGCGCGCCTGCCTCTGGCTGTCGGACCTCATAAGCGATCTGGACGAGCTTGACTATGTTGTTTCCTGTATGAGATTCCGCGGCGCACGCGGAACGACAGGCACCGAGGCAAGCTTTATGGAGCTTTTTGACGGCGACGGCGATAAGATCGACCGGATGAACGCCCTTATCGCGGCGGACTTCGGCTTTGATAAATGCTTTGACGTGGTAGGGCAGACCTACCCCAGAAAGCTTGACGGCAGGATACTGAACGTGCTTTCCTCGATCGCGCAGAGCTGCTGCAAAATGGCGAATGATATACGCCTTTTACAGCACGACAGGCAGCTTGAGGAGCCGTTCGGCGACGATCAGGTCGGCTCATCCGCAATGGCGTACAAGCGCAACCCGATGCGCTGCGAGAGGATATGCTCCCTTTCAAGATACCTTATGGCGGACGCGCTCAACGCGCCGATGACGGCGTCGGTGCAGTGGTTTGAAAGAACGCTGGACGATTCCGCGAACCGCCGGATAAGTATGCCGGAGGGCTTTTTGTGCTGCGACAGCATCCTGCGGCTTGCAGACAACGTTGTATCGGGGCTTAAGGTTAATGAAAAGGTGATCGAAAAGAGCGTAGATGAGTATCTCCCGTTCATCGCAACGGAGAACATTCTCATGGAGGCGGTCAAAAAGGGCGGCGACCGGCAGCAGCTGCATGAGATCATCCGCCGCTGCTCCATGGAAGCGACGGCGCGGATGAAGGAAGGGCTTCCCTGCGATCTTGCGGAGCGCCTTGCGCATGAAGAGAGTCTCGGACTTTCGGCGGAGGAACTCAAAACATTGCTTGACGCGAAAAAATTCACCGGCCGCTGTGAGCGGCAGGTAGAAAGCTATCTTGATAAGCTGCGCCCCATTATAGCCGGCGCGGAAATTCAGTCAAAGGAAATAGAAGTATAATGGATAAAATTCTTGTTTTGGATTTCGGCGGGCAGTATAACCAGCTTATCGCAAGGCGTGTGCGCAGTGAGCGGGTGTATGCCGAGATAAAGTCGTATGACGCGATAACCGCCGTCGATATAAAGGCGGCGGGGTACAAGGGCGTTATCTTCACCGGCGGACCCAACAGCGTCTCCGACGAAAACTCCCCGCATTTTGACGCGGCGGTGCTCAGCCTTGACATACCCGTTCTCGGCATATGCTACGGACATCAGCTCATGGCGTATATGGCAGGCGGAGAGATAGTCTCCGCAATGAGAGGCAGCGAGTACGGAAGAACAGAGGTTTATGCCGATAAGTGCGCACTTTTTGAGGGGGTACCGGAAAAAAGCGTTTTCTGGATGAGCCACACCGACTACGTGAAGCGTGTGCCGGAGGGCTTCCGCGTCACGGCGCATACCGACAGCTGCCCCTGCGCCGCTATGGCGGACGAGGAAAGAAAGCTCTACGGTGTGCAGTTCCACCCCGAGGTAACGCACAGCGAGTTTGGACAGACTGTGATCCGGAACTTTATTTTCAAGGTCTGCGGCTGCAAGGCGGATTGGAACGTGGGCGATTTTGCCGAAAGCTCCATTGAAAAATACCGCCGTGAGCTTAACGGCAAAAAAGTGCTTCTGGCGCTCTCCGGCGGGGTCGATTCCTCCGTCGCGGCGGTGCTGCTGCACAAGGCGATAGGCGACGGTCTCACCTGTGTGTTCGTTGACCACGGCCTTCTGCGCAAGGACGAGGGAGATTATGTCGAATCGCTTTTCAAGGGCAAATTCGGACTTAACCTTATTCGCGTGAACGCACGCGAGAGGTTTCTTGAAAAGCTTGCGGGCGTGACGGAGCCGGAGAAAAAGAGAAAGATAATCGGCGAGGAGTTCATACGCGTTTTTGAGGAGCAGGCGCGCAGAATAGGCGATATCAAGGTGCTTGCCCAAGGAACGATTTATCCTGATGTTGTTGAAAGCGGCAAGGGCAAAGCGGCGACTATAAAGAGCCACCATAATGTCGGGGGACTTCCGGAAAATATGCTGTTTTCCGAAATCGTCGAGCCGCTGAGACTGCTGTTCAAGGACGAGGTAAGGGAGATAGGGCTTAAATTGGGACTGCCGGAAAATATGGTATTCCGTCAGCCGTTCCCCGGCCCGGGACTGGGCGTGCGCGTGATCGGCGAGATCACGGAGGAAAAGCTTGCCATTCTCCGCGAGGCCGACGCGATCTTCCGCGAGGAAATGGCAAAGGGCGGATGCGAAAAGCTTTCCAATCAATATTTTGCCGTTATCACCGATTGCCGCAGTGTCGGCGTCATGGGCGATTTCAGAACCTACGGCTACACGGTTGCACTTCGCGCCGTGACGACTGATGATTTTATGACTGCTGCATGGACGCGCCTGCCGTATGAGGTGCTTGAAGCTGCCTCAAGCCGCATAACCAACGAGGTAAAAAACGTTACCCGCGTCGTGTACGATATCACATCAAAACCGCCCGCAACGGTGGAATGGGAATAAGGGGGAAAAGGATATGACAAAGTATATTTTTGTGACAGGCGGCGTTGTCTCGGGACTCGGCAAGGGCATAACCGCGGCGTCCCTTGGCAGACTTCTCAAAGCGCGCGGCTTCAAGGTAGCGGCGCAGAAGCTTGACCCGTACATAAACGTAGACCCCGGCACGATGAGCCCGTATCAGCACGGCGAGGTTTATGTCACCGAAGACGGTGCGGAGACGGATCTTGACCTCGGCCATTATGAGAGATTTATAGATGAGGATCTGAATAAATATTCAAATCTTACCACCGGCAAGGTGTATTGGAACGTACTCAATAAGGAGCGCCGCGGCGAATACCTCGGCTCAACTGTGCAGGTCATCCCGCACATCACCAATGAGATAAAGGAATTCGTGTACAGTGTCGGCAGAAAGACGAACGCGGACATAGTCATCACCGAGATCGGCGGCACCATAGGCGATATTGAGTCCCAGCCGTTCATCGAGGCCGTGCGCCAGATCTCGCTTGAGGTCGGCAGGGAAAACAGCCTTTTTATCCATGTGACGATAGTGCCGTTCCTGCACGGCTCCGAAGAGCATAAAACAAAGCCCACGCAGCATTCCGTAAAGGAGCTTCAGGGGCTTGGAATAAACCCGAATATCATCATGCTGCGCTGTGACGAGCCGCTTGAGCCTGAGGTTTTCCGGAAAATTGCAATGTTCTGCAATGTAAAGGAGGACTGCGTTATCGAGAATATAACGCTTCCGTATCTTTACGAAGCGCCGCTTATGCTTGAAAAATCCAACTTTTCCGGCGTTGTCCTGCGTGAGCTTGGCATGAGCGCTCCCGATGCCGATCTCAGCGAGTGGACGGCGCTTGTGGAGAGAATAAAGCATCCCGGAAGTAAGGTGAACATTGGGCTTGTCGGGAAGTATGTCGCGCTGCACGATGCATACCTTTCGGTCGCGGAGGCTCTGCGCCACGCGGGCTACGCACTCGGCTGCGATGTGAATATAAATTGGATCGATTCCGAGAAGATAACCGGCGAAACGGTGAGCGCGCTTCTCGGCGGCATGGACGGCATCATCGTCCCCGGCGGCTTCGGCGGACGCGGGATAAGCGGTATGATATGCGCGGCGAAATACGCAAGGGAAAACAATGTCCCGTATTTCGGCATATGCCTTGGGATGCAGATCGCCGTGATCGAATACGCAAGAAATGCAGCCGGTATTCCGGACGCGGACTCCGGCGAGTTTGACGAGCTCTGCAAGAACAAGGTTATTGACTTTATGCCGGGACAGAGCGATAATATAGACAAGGGTGGTACGCTCAGACTTGGGGCATACCCTTGCTGCATAACGCCCGGAACGACGATGGAGCGCTGCTACGGAGAAAAGGAAATTTTCGAGAGGCATCGCCACAGATATGAGTTCAATAACGCTTACCGCGATGTGCTTACCGCCGCAGGGCTTACGATGAGCGGGCTTTCGCCCGACGGCAAGCTTGTCGAAACCGTGGAGCTTTCCGATCGTCCGTTCTTTGTCGGCGTGCAGTATCATCCGGAATTCAAATCCCGCCCCAATAAGCCCCACCCGCTGTTTCTCGGCTTTATAGAGGCGGCGCTGAAAAAATAAAAAAGGACAGACTCAAATATGTGCGGAATAATCGGCTATACAGGAAATCAGGAAGCGGCCTCCGTGCTGCTCGACGGGCTTAAAAGACTTGAATACCGCGGGTATGACTCCGCCGGCGTTGCGGTTCTCAGCCATTCGAGAATCAGGATGGAAAAGGTTTCCGGCAAGGTGGAAAAGCTTGAGGAGCGTGTGCGTGAGGTCAACGACCTTACCGGCGTCTGCGGCATCGGACACACGAGATGGGCGACTCACGGCGCACCCAGCGATATCAACGCCCACCCCCATATGTCGCAGGACGGCAGATTCGCCGTGGTGCATAACGGCATTATCGAAAACTATGCCCAGATACGGCAGGAGCTTGAGCGCAAGGGCGTTCATTTTGCCAGCGAGACGGATACCGAGGTAATAGTTCAGCTTCTGGGCTACTATTATGACGGTAATATCAAACAGACGCTTATGCGCACCGTTTCAAGACTTGAAGGCTCCTATGCACTCGGTGTGCTGCCGCAGGATGAGCCGGGCGTACTATATGCCGCAAAGCAGTCAAGCCCGTTGATAATCGGTCTTGGTTCAGGGGAAAATTTCTTTGCATCCGACATAACGGCTCTCATTAGTCATACCAAAAATGTGATAGACCTTGACGACGGGGAATTTGCCCGCGTCACTCCCGACTCCGTTTCGATTTTCGACGTATGCGGGCGTGAGCTGAAAAAGGAAGTCAGACGTATTGTCTGGGATATTGCCGCCGCCGAAAAGAGCGGGTATGAACACTTCATGCTCAAGGAGATCATGGAGCAGCCCGCCGCCCTGAAAGCGACGATAGACCCGAGGATCAAGGACGGCATTGTCAGCTTTGATGAGCTTGGCCTCGACATAAACCGATATAACCGCGTCATCATAAGCGCCTGCGGCTCCGCTTACCACGCGGGGTTCGTGGGGAAGAACCTTATTGAAAAGCTCTGCCGCATCCCGGTGGAGGCGGAGCTTGCAAGCGAGCTGAGATACCGCGACACGGTCATGGACGAAAACACCCTTGCCATAGCGATAAGCCAGTCCGGCGAGACGGCGGACACTATCGCTGCGATAAAGGAATGCCAGCGGCGCGGCGCGGCTGTGCTTGCGATAGTGAATGTTGTGGGCAGCACTATTGCAAAGCTTGCCGACTATGTCATATACACATGGGCAGGACCGGAGATAGCCGTTGCCACGACAAAGGGATATACGACCCAGCTTGCCGTGCTCGATATGTTCGCGGTCTGGGCGGCATACAAAATAGGCAGGCTCTCGGAGGAGCAGGCAAGATACTATACCTCGAAGATCGCCTCGCTTCCCGAGAGGACGCAGAGAGCGCTTGACCTCAACAGGCACATCAAGGCGCTTGCGGGGAAGTATCACGATATGACGTCAACCTTCTTTATCGGCAGAAATCTTGACTACGCCGTGTGCCTTGAAAGCTCACTCAAGCTGAAAGAGATATCCTACATCCACTCTGAGGCGTATGCCGCGGGCGAATTGAAGCATGGCACCATTGCCCTTATCGAGCAGGGGCGGCTTGTTGTTGCACTGTGCTGCTATGAGGAGCTGCTTGATAAGACGATCTCCAACATCCAGCAGGTGAAGGCGAGAGGCGCGGAGGTGCTTGCCGTTGCCGAGGAGAAGAACACAAGGATATATTCCGAGGCCGACGACGTCATAGCCGTCCCCAGAACGGAGGATATTTTCATGCCCGTTGTGGAGATAGTCCCGCTCCAGCTTTTTGCATATTACGTTGCAAAATTCAACGGCTGCGACATTGACAAGCCGAAAAACCTTGCAAAATCCGTAACGGTTGAATAATATTATATAGAATTATATAGAATTATATAGAAATCCACAAAGGTCTTGTCAGTTTCAAGACCTTTGTGGATTTTTTGACTCTACTATTCGGAGAATACGGGGTTATCGTTTGACTCATCTGTTGTTGTTATGATACCATCAATTGGCAAGGGCTTTGAAGCGCTATGGATATTTTGTTCCATCAATCTGACAAAATCGGAGAGGGAGAAGTGAAAATGACAACTCTGCTTAAGAACGGGAAAATCTATGACGGCACAGGCGCACCTGCCTTTATCGCGGACATTCTCATTGACGGGGAACGAATTGTCAAAGCAGCGCCGGATATCACCGACACCGCTGACAGCGAGATCGACCTCAAAGGCAAATCCGTGTCCTCCGGCTTTATTGACATCCATTCGCATAACGACTGGTTCGCTATAAAGAAAGATCCCATGCGCTATTTTGAGCCGTTTATCCGTCAGGGCGTAACCTCCTTTGTGACGGGCAACTGTGGCCTTTCCGCAATCGGCTTTGAGGAGGGAACGGTGCATATTGACAAAATAGGCGGCGGCCTTTTTGGTTACAAAGACGATATGACGGGCGTGTACCCGAACGCGGCAGCGTTTTTTGACGCGATCGGGCGCAGCGGCACCCCGTGCAATATCGCCGCGCTTGCCGGCCATTGCTCGGCAAGGGCAAGCGTATCCGGCTATGAAAACAGAAAGCTGACGGCGGACGAGGAGGAGAGAATGCTCTCCATCCTTGAGGACAATCTCAAAAATGGCGCTGCCGGAGTATCGCTGGGACTTATGTATAACCCGGGCGTTTTTGCGGGTACAGAGGAGCTTCGCAAGGTGGCTCAGTTGTGCGTAAAATACGATAAGCCGCTTACCGTCCATGCGCGGGCGGAGTCCAAGGTGTCAATGTCCTATCCGCAGCTTTTCGGCAGGTCGCATCTGCTCCGCGCTCTTGACGAGTTGGTTGAGATATCAAAGGGGACGAACCTCAAATTGCAGTATTCCCACGCAATATTTGTCGGTCGGAAATCCTTCGGCGATGTCGGGGAATTTCTGCGGATAATAAACAAAATGCGCGAGGAAGGAGTGCGTGTACAGTTCGATATTTATAATGAGCTGCAAGGTGTTTCCGTCATCACGGTCATTCTTCCGGCGTGGTACCGTGGTATGAGCGAGGCAGAGCGCAGCAAGCCGCTCAACAAGCTCAAGCTGGATATCCTTATAAGGGCGACTGTCCGGCTGCTCGGCTTCGGGTTCGACGATATTGAGATAGCGTACATAGGCCCCGGTTATGAGCATTACGAGGGCAGGAGCGTGCATCAGCTTGCAAAGCAGTACGGCAAGTCCGACCTGGATATGTATTTGCAGCTTTGCAAGGAGAGCAATTTCAACGGACGCGTCAACATGGGACCCTATACCACCGATGAGATAATCCATAGCTTTGAGAAGAATGAGCTTTGCCTTTATATGACCGACGCGTGGGTCGAGGAGCACGGTGTGCAGAATCCCGCGCTCTATGATAATTATCCCAAGTTCCTGCGCGATTCGCTTTCGGGTCTGGGCGACACGATGCCGAACACGATCCGCCGTATGACCGGCGCTGGAGCGGACAGGTTTATGCTCAGGGACAGGGGATACATAAAAGAAGGTTTCTTTGCCGATATTACCGTTTTCGATGAAGACGAACTTCTTGTCGGTACGCCGGGTATAGGGAAGCCGTTTGGCATTGATATGGTTTTCATAAACGGCAAAAAAATTCTTGACGGCGGTGAAATAGACTATACCGCCGCTCGGCACAGCGGCAGCGCAATGCCGGTATAAAACATCCCCCGCTCCGATTTCTTCGGAGCGGGGGATACTTTTACGCTAAAAGCATTTTGTCGTTTGCTTCGGTCGAGCCGCTTGCATCGGAGAACAGCGCCAGCAGGTCGGGAACGGTGAGCTTTTTCTTGTCCTCGCCGGAGATGTCCACAACGACGCGTCCGGCATCCATCATGATAAGCCTGTTTCCGTGCGCAATGGCGTCCTTCATGTTGTGCGTGACCATAAGCGTCGTAAGATTGTTTTCTTCAACTATGCGGTCGCTCAGCTCAAGAACCTTTGCGGCGGTTTTGGGGTCGAGCGCGGCGGTGTGTTCGTCAAGGAGCAGAAGCTTCGGTTTCTGCATCGACGCCATCAGCAGCGTCAGCGCCTGACGCTGACCGCCGGAGAGAAGCTTTACCTTTGTTGTGAGTCTTTCGTCAAGCCCCAGCCCCAGCGGGGCAAGCAGCTTGCGGAACTGTTCGCGTTCGCCGTTGGCAATGCCCCATTTGAAGCCGCGTCTCTTTCCGCGGCGCGCTGCCAGCGCCAGATTTTCTTCTATCCACATATCGCCGGCAGTACCCATCATCGGATCCTGGAATACGCGCCCTATGTCGGCGGCGCGCTTATGCTCGGGAATGGAGGAAATATTTTTTCCGTCGAGGATTATCGCACCGCTGTCAACACTGAGCGTACCTGCGACGGCGGCAAGCATGGTTGACTTGCCAGCGCCGTTGCCGCCGATCACGGTGACGAAATCGCCGTCGTTAAGCGTAAGGGACAGACCGTTGAGCGCGGTCTTTGCGTTGACGGTGCCGGGGTTGAAGGTTTTGTAAATATTCTGAATCTCAAGCATGATGGGCAGCTCCTTTGCGTGCGATAGATTTTTTGAAGTGAGGGACGGCGAGGAAGATCGCAACGATCACGGCGGAGAGCAGCTTGAGGTCGTTCGTGTTGAGACCGAGCTGCAAGACTATCTGCAATACAAGGTAGTAGATGATCGCGCCGATGGATACTGCAAGCAGACGCAGAGCGAAGTTCCTGAATACCTTGCCAAGCAGGCTTTCGCCGATGATAACGGCGGCAAGCCCGATGACTATCGCGCCTCGTCCCATATTTACGTCCGCCGAACCCTGATACTGGCTAAGAAGCCCGCCCGCGAGGGCGACAATGCCGTTTGAAAGGGAAAGACCGGCAGCTATGTTGCGGTTGGTGTTGATACCCTGCGCACGCGCCATGTGCGGGTTTGCGCCCGTTGCGCGTATGCCGCAGCCGATCTCCGTGCCGAAAAACCAATACATAATTACTATAAGCACCGCCGTGATGACTATAAGCAGCGGCATGGGGTTGCGCATGCTCAATTCACGCACAAATCGCTGAGATACTATGATGCCGTACTTGTCCACGCTGACAGCCTGGTTTGCTTTGCCGCCCATAACGCGGAGATTGACGGAGTAAAGGGCAAGCTGCGTCAGGATACCTGCAAGTATCGCCGGAATGCCGCAGCGAGTGTGCAGCTCACCGGTGATAAGTCCGGCGCAGGCGCCCGCGATAAAAGCGCAGAGCATTGCCAGCCACGGGTTCATCCCGCCGCGTATGAGCATTACGCACACCGCGCCGCCGAGAGCCATTGTCCCGTCAACCGTAAGGTCTGCAACGTCAAGGATGCGGAACGTGACATATACGCCTATCGCCATCAGTCCCCAGATAAGTCCCTGAGTAACTGCGCCGGGCAGAGAATTGAGAAGTGAAGTAAGCAGCATAGTAATTTTCCCTTTCTATGTTTAACGGAGAACCGGGCAAAGAACCTCATTGAGGCTCTTTGCCGGGTCGCTTTTATCGGTTTTTCGGAGCCGTATCAGCCTTCGATTGCCGTGTAGCCCTCAACGGGGGTCAGACCGAGAAGCTCGCACATGGTGGGATTAAACTTGGGGGTAGCGGGAGCGTATTCAATGGGCATGGTGGAAATATCTGCCTCGCCCTTGAGGATCTTTGCTGCCATCTTGCCGGTGGTCACGCCGAGATCGTAGTAGCTGATGGACAGGGTGCATACGCCGCAGCCTGCGCAGATGCCCTCTTCGCCTGCAACAGCCGGAACCTTTGCAGCGCTCAGGATGTTGCCGATGCTTTCAACGTTGGAAGCGGCGGTGTTGTCGGTGGGGATGTAGATAACGTCGGAGGAAGCGGCTGCTTTCTCGGTTACGGATGCAACGTCGTTGGAATCGGTGAATGCAAACTCACTGCAGGTAAGACCCATTTCGGTCAGAACCTTTGCAACCTCGTCTACCTGGTAGCGGGAGTTTGCCTCAGCGGAGCAGAACAGCAGACCAACGTTCTTTGCCTCAGGGAACCAAGTCTTTATCATCTCTGCCTGCTGCTTGAGATCGGCAAGGTCGGATGTGCCGGAGATGTTTCCGCCGACGGTGCCGTCGAAGTCGTCGATGTCAAGCGCAACGCCGTATGCCGTTACTGCGGTGCCGAGGATAGGGATCTCGGAGGTTGCGGAAGCGGCGGCGGTCAGCGCGGGAGTGGCGTTGGCCATGATGAGGTCAACATCGGAGGAAACGAAGGTGTTGACGATCGTGGAGCAGTTTGCGATATCGCCGGAAGCGTTCTGAACGTCGATAACAACGCTGTCGCCCAGCTCTTCCTTCAGCGCGTCCACAAAGCCCTGCGTGGCCGCGTCAAGCGCACTGTGCTGTACAAGCTGACATACGCCTACGTGAAAGACTTTGGATTCGGTCTCTGCCGGTTCAGCGGTGACTTCTGCGGAAGCTTCCGCAGCGGGTGCTTCGGTTGCGGGTGCTTCGGTTGCTGCGGGGGCGGCGGTCTGTCCGCACGCCGTGATGCTGAGCAGCATCAGCATTGCCAGAACGGCGGTAAGTATTTTTTTCATTTCATTATTCTCCTTTATTAAAAAAATTAAATCCCCTGTTCCGGTAGGAACAGGGGATTTATAAACAAAAATAAAAATTGTTCTATACCCTGTGTGTTGCCGGAAATTCTTTTTCAGCGCAGCAAAAATAGCCCTCAAAGCGGAAGGCGGCATAGGTATAATAGAAGCCCATAGCGGACTTGAGGTTTTTGCGTATCATCATCTTGCTTGCCATCGTGGGCTCCTTTCCGCTGCATTGCAGCTCCTTTTGATGTGCATTACTTTAAATCTTTTACGTGTAAAAGTAAAGAGGCAATGTTGCACAAAATTTCATAATACAGGAGGTCACTCATTTGTGCGCAAATATCAAAACACACAGAAATCGTCCGAGAAAAACCATGCGGAGCTTCGTTCAGTTAGGAGTTCATTTAGAGCGGAGAGTAAAGAGTGGAGAGCTCAATACAGTGAGGAGTTAATGTGTCGGCACAGCCGACGAATCAAATTCATGCCTCGCCTGAAAGGGGAGCTTAGCTTGCCAAAAAAAGGATTCGGCAGCAGCTATGCCGAATCCTTTTTTCTATGAATCTTTATGAATCTATGTATGTTTTGCAAATATACCTGATAAGAAGCCTGTATGACTTCTGTCAGGCAGCCGTTATTTTTTTCCGGTGCCGTCGGCTTCGGTGCTGTTAACGATATCTTCAAACTCGCATATTTCAACGTCGATATCGCACGCAGCGGAGGAATCAATGCCGTTTTTGAGCGTCTCTATCTCCTCGCGCTTGGCGCCGACAGCGGCATTGAGCGCATCGACCTGGGAGAAGAGAGAAGAATAAAAGCCCTCCGGCGCGTCCTTATGCTCCTCATAGTAAAGACGGCCTATCTCCTGATACACGCGTTTAAGCTCCTCTGTGTCGCCGTTTATGCCGACGGTCAGCCTGGCGATCGCGCCGTAGCTCTTCGTGCGCTCTATACCCTGCTCGTAAACCTCGCGCACACCTGTCGCTTCCGCCGCGTCCTTGACCTTTTCCGCAATGTTTTTAAGCGTTCCGTTTATCAGATCCATGTAATCAGACATTATACGATACCTCCATAATATAGTTTACATAACAACACTAATTGCTTTCCGCACTACTGTCCTCGTGCTGCTGCTTTTTCACACTGCCGTCTTCTGCGCTGCTGTTTCCCGCACTGCTGTTTTCTGCGCTGCCGGCCGGCTTCGCACTGCTTTCCGCCTCGGCTCTTACGCGGTTGACAAACAGCTTCTCCGGCGGATGCGGACGTTTTGACTGCACAAGAAGAACGATCCCTGCCGCCAGCGCAAGCAGGATCGACAGCGCCTGTGAAACACGTATACCGGTCGAGCCGATATAAAGGCTGTCCGTTCTCAGTCCCTCTATCCATGCCCGGCCGATGCCGTAGACAAGAGAATAAATAAGTATGACCTGCCCGTCATATCTGCGCCTGCCCTTTTTCACGAACAGGTACAGGAATATGAAGCAGCCAAGATTCCATAGACTTTCGTAAAGAAAAGTGGGGTGGACGTATATGATCGTCCCGTCGGGAGCGGTAAGCCCCATGCGGCAGAAAATATCCGTTTCGCCGCCGAAAGCCTCACGGTTAATGAAATTGCCCCAACGCCCCATTATCTGCCCTATAAGCAGACCGAAGATAAGCAGGTCGAGCATTGCGGCGAAGGAAAATTTCTTGCGCCTGCTGACAATATACGCTGTAATTACACCGGCAATAACGCCGCCGTATATCGCAAGTCCGCCCTCGCGCACGGCGAAAATTTCGATGGGATGGGAGATGTAATCCTCAAGCCGGAACAGCACGAAGTATGCCCGCGCCCCGATAATCGACATGGGGATGAGCCATATTATCACGTCGTACACATTGTCCTCGGTGAGACCGAATTTTTTTGCGTTCTTTGCGCAGAACAGAATACCCAGCAGAAACCCGACTGCTATTATCACGCCGTAGAAATAAATCTCTTTGCCAAATACCGTAAAATAGGATGGTGGATTCAGCTCAAGTCCCAGAAACGGAAAGCTTATGATCGAATCCCTTTGTATCGTCTCAAAAACAGCCGTATTCACTTCTCCGTATCACCCGATTCAATTATGGATATTGCGAGCCTGTCGGCGAGGAGGTTTTCCGAAATGAATCTTTCGCACTCCTCCTTCGTGACGCTCTCGCTCATTTCTACGCTGTCAAGCGCCTTGTATCCGTCAAACACGCCGCTGACGACGGAAATGCAGACGTTTTCAAAATCCTCAAGTCCGCGCAGACGCGCCCCGACCGTGGCGCGTTTTGCAAGCATGAAGGCGCGCTCGTCAAAGCCCTCGCCTGAAACGCGCTCAAGCTCAGCCCTGAACTCATCAAGCACTGCCATGGGGTCGCTGCTTTCACCGCCGATTATTATCGTGCCGGTTCCGGCAGTAAAATCCACCTCGTAATCAAAATCGCGGTTGAGAAGCCCCTGACGGTAAAGACGCGTATAAAACGGAGAGGACTGACCGGCAAGCATACGCATCGCAAGCGCCGAGACGAGATCCTGCCTGAGAAGCGCCCTGCCGCTCTTCTCGGGCTTGAACTTTGCGCCGATGAGAAACTGCGGTGCGGAAACGGGCATTGTCTCACGTTTGACCGTGCCGACGGGCATAAGCTTTTCCGCCTTGCCGTAGTCCGCCGTGGGGGCTGTGCGGTACGGCTCCGTTATCTCCTCCTCAACGATCTGCATTATCCTTTCCGGGTCAACGTCGCCCTCAACGCACAGCGCCATGTTATCGGGGCAGTAAAACGCCCTGTGGCACTTATAAAGCGTGTCGGCGGTGATTTCCGCTATGCTCTCCACGCTGCCGGCAACTCTGTCCTTCACGGGATGGTGATCATAGAGAAGACCGAGAAGGTTATAGTATATCTTCATGCCGGGATTGTCCTCGCCCATCAGAATCTCCTGCGCGATTATGCCGCGCTCCTTTTCAACCGTCTCATCGGTAAAATACGGCGTCGAGACAAAGCGGAGCAGCAGACGCAGATTTTCCTCGAATTTATCGGTACACTGGAAATAATATGCGGTCATATCGCTGGAGGTAAAGGCGTTGGGGTCGGCGCCGTTGTTTGTAAGAACGGTAAGCGCATTGTCGCCGTCCGGCATATCAAACATCTTGTGCTCAAGATAATGGGCGACGCCCGCGGGCGTGTCAAAGGTTTCTTTTCCGATCGTGAATTTCCTCTTTGCCCCGCCGTAATCCGCAGCGAACACGGCGTAAAAGCTGTTGAATCCCTTTTTGGGGATGACATTTACTCTGAGTCCGCTCTTTGAAACGGCGAAGAACAAGCGTTCGTCTATTTTTTTGTATTCGGTTTTATTCATCATCCTCGCTCACGCCTCCTTTCAAAAAATATATCATGTCGCATTCAACGCTCTTTGCAATTCTGATAACGTCCTCACGCGTCACATCCTGCACAAGCTCCGCCATTTCCATGGGCCCGTACTCAAGCCCTTTCAGCGTCTGCGAGAGATAGAAGCTCTCAAGCGCGGGGGGCATATCCATGTATGAGCGCAGCTCCGACGAGACGCCTGCCTTTGCTGAAACAAACTCATCCTCGGAGATTTTGCCGTTCCTGATATCCTCAAGCTGGGCGAAAATCTCATTCTTAACCGCGTCGAGCTTGTCAGAATCAATACCGGAGGAGACGAGCATAAGCCCCTTGTGGGTGTTGAGAGAGGAGCTTGCATAGTAGCAAAGAGAAAGCTTTTCGCGCACGTTCATAAAAAGCTTTGACGTGCTGCCCGAACCGAAAATGCAGTTGAACACATTGAGCGCGGCAAAATCAGGCTCCTCCATCACCTGACCGAGACGGAAGCCCATGACAAGCTTGCCCTGCGTCACGTCCATTTCTTCCTCGAAATAGCGCGGCTCAGCCTCAACGGCGTTCATGCGCACATCGGTTCCGATGTCGTAATCTATCTCGCCTCTGGGCAGGGTATAGAGCGCGTCCTTCAATGCGTCTATAACATCGCTCTTTCGCGAACGCCCGCAGTAGAATATTTCGATAGGGCTTGTCTGCAAAAGCGTGCGGTATCTCTGCGTGAGCTTTTTGTAGCGGATAGCTTCGCAGTCCTCCTCGCTTCCGAGCGGACCGACCGCAAAATCCTCATAGCAGCACATTTCCTCTATGCAGCGCACTGCCGCGTAACTGCGCTTGTTGTTTACTCTTGCGCGTATAGTGTCAAGCATCTTGTCGCGTTCGCTGTTGACGTATTCCGGCAGAAACAGCCCGCCCTTTGTGTTGGGGGAAAGCAGGAACTGCCCTATAAGACCCGCCGTGTCCCTGAGTACGTCCTGATTATCCGGCAGGAACTGACCTTCCGGAAAGCTTGCGAAAAAGCCGATGCACTGGATTTCGCCCATCCTGCGCACAAGCGGCTCAACGGCAGTGCCGTAAAGCTCATCAAGCCCTGCGGAAACGGCGTCCATATCGGGATAGCCGACCGTTCCCCTGCGGAGGACGAACGGAATGAGCGCGTTCATCGCCGCCGTTTCCCGCGACAGCTGTGTGAGCATCGAAACGCTCATACAGGCGGTTTTGAATTTGAAAGATTGCAGATAATTCAGCGCGACGCCGTCCATTATCTCTGTTCTTGAAATATTCACACTGCACCTCCGCATATTCCGTATATTTTCCCTATCATACCATAAATCCGCGCAGGATGATAGAGCCTTGCGCGGATTTTATTTACTGCGGCGCCAGTCAGCTTTCATGTCAGCTTTTCGCCGTTGTATTCCTTCCCGTTGACCGAAACGCCGTCGCGGCGTATCTCAATATCGTATGCCGTACCTGACGGGGAGGTCCATCTGACTTTGCAGTCGGGGAAGTCGGAGGGAAGGCGCGGCGAGAGCGTAAGTTCGCCGCCGCGCAGCGTAAAGCCGAGCATGCTTTCATAGACCGCACGGAAATACCACGCCGCCGAGCCGGTGTACCATGTCCAGCCTGCCTCGCTCTCGTGGCCGGGGGCGGAATACACATCCGCGGACAGCACGAAGGGTTCTGCCTTGTAGCGCGGCATATCGTGGCTTTCAGGCAGAAGCATACGGAGAATGTCCCACCCGTCGCTGCTGCGGCCAAGTCTGAAACAGGCCATTGCAAGCCATATTGCCCCGTGCGTGTACTGCCCGCCGTTTTCGCGGAAGCCCTCGCCGTAGGAGCTTATATAGCCGGCATTGCGCTCATCTCCGGAATATGGCGGGTCAAAAAGCTTTATAAGCGAATTTTTCCGGTCAACAAGCCTGTGGAGCGCGGCGTCAAGAGCGCCGGACGCACGCGGGGACGGGGTGTGCGCGTCGGAAAGTATAGCCCAGCTCTGCGCAACGGAATCTATCCTGTCCCCGCCGCCGAGCGCTTCGCCGTCGGGGAAATACCCGCGCAGATACCACCTGCCCGACCATGCGCTTTCGGCCGCCGCCGCGACCTTTACGCCGTATTTTTTATATCTGTGCGCACTCATGCCGAGGTGTTCGCATAGCCTTGCCATGCCGACGGCGCATGACGATGCGAACCAGCCGAGCCATACGCTTTCGCCGCCGACCTCGCTTAGCGCGTCGTTCCAATCCCCGCTGCCGAAGCGCGGAAGGCCGTGTTCGCCCAGTCCTCTGCGCATACAGCACTCAAGCGCCGCGATCGCATGGTCGATAACGCTTGCCTGTGCGCAGGGAACGGCTTTTTCGTATCTGTCGCCCTCGCCGTCCTTGAGCGCGGGTGAATCAATATAGGGCGCGGTCTGCCCGCATATCGCGTAGTCGCCGGTCTTTTCGCAGTATTCGCACACCGCCCAGCACAGCCACAGCAGATCGTCGCTGCACCGTGTGCGTATGCCCATGTCGCCATCGGGATGGACGTGCCACCAGTGCATCACATCGCCCTGCGTGTACTGATGCTTGCAGCAGTCGATAATGCGTTCCCTTGCATAAGCAAAGTCAAACAAAATGAGGTTCACCGCGTCCTGAAGCTGATCGCGGAAGCCGATAGCCCCGCCGCTCTGATAGAGGCTTGCCCGCCCTCTGAGGCGGCACGCGATTATCTGATAGAGACACCATCCGCCCATATAGCTGTCAAGCGGCTCCAGACCGCATGACAGAGACAAGCGGGAGAGCAGCGCCTGCCATGCGCCGCGTACCTTCTCCTCCGCCGCGCCGCAGGCTTCCTCTCCGCAGAGCGCGGACAGCCGATCTTCACTGTCGATCCCGCAGACAAGAACTGTTTTTTTGTCCGCGACAAGGCTGAGAATGACGGAATTGTCCTCGTAGTCAAAGGAACACTGCATCGGCATCGAACAGGTGAGCGTAAGCACCGCGCCGTCGTAATAGCTTTCCGGGTTAGTTATTCTTACGCTCCTGCCGTCAAAGGAAAATTGAACCGACGCGCTGTCTGCCGCGCCCATGACAGGGAGCAGACGCCAGCGGAGACGCTGCCCCTCACAGCCCTCTACGGTAAAAACTCTTGCGTTCACGTCTTCCGGTACGAACGCTTTCAGAAGCGGCTTGCAGAAGCCAGTGTCCTTTTCCCATACAGCCAGAGCGGGCGAGAAGCTTACCGAACAGGCATAGCCGTCGTTTGCGGCAAAGAGACTGATTTTTTCGCCGTTCCTCTCAAGCCACAGCATTTCGCTCCCGTGGGTTGAAAGCGCATCGCAGGGCGGCGGATCTATGCGCATCTCCCGTGCGTTGTCAAGCCACATATATCCGCTGCCGCAGTCTGCGGCGATATACCCGAAACGGCCGTTTGACATCACAAGCTGCCATGGCCGCGGCGGGAGATTTGAGTTAATATAATAATCAAAAGACAGGCCGCCGCCGGAATACGCCGGTATACTCCGCGGCGCTCTGGGGGCGGAGTAGGGGAAGGAAGGAAGCGCGCTGCGCTTTTCTTCATTCGCACCGAGAGAATAGACCGAACGGCTCATCACCTCTGGAACTGCGGAGATCGGCACAATATGCACGCCGCCTGCCGTATTTATGAGGATTTCAAGCGAAACGGCGGAGAGAATTTTGCTGAGCTTCTGAAATACCGGCTGCCGGTATTCGCCCTGCTCGTCGGAGAAAACGGCACATTCCGCCTCGACCTGACAGCTTTTCAGAAGACAGAAGCATTTTATGACCCTTTCAAGCTCGCTTGAGCGCCCGTCGCAGCAGACAAGCGGAAAATCGCCGGATATGCCGTATTGCCAGAGTGCCTTTCTTGCCGCCGCACCGTGCAGCGTGCCGCGCCATATGCGCTTGAGCAGCTTCATGGCAAAGCTTATGTCGGCCGACGACATTTTAAGATGCGCCGCCGCGGCGCTCACAAAACTGCCGTACTCGCCGCACTCGGATACCAATATACGCTGACAGCCTTCAAAAGCCTCTTTCATCTGCGTGCTTATGCACAAGGAAAAGGAGACCGCCTTTTCCTTTCCGGCGGTGAGAGCGACGGAACATTCGCCGCTGATAACGGGATTGGCGTACCATGTGACGCTTCCGCCGTCTGCGCCGTCGAATTTTATAGGCGCGTCGCAGGCAACGGATAGCCACAGCTCCGGACAGTCCGGACGCCTCAGACGGCGTACCGTGATAGTATTGCCGCTTGTCTGCGAGCAGATGCCGAGCTGTCTGAAAGCCGTGTGCGCGGCATAGCTTTTTATAGGAGCCAATATGGGAGTCAGTCTGAAACGCAGTCTCAGCTCTCTGTCGCTGTCGGCGCGCAGAGTGACGGTGCGCTTTTCACCGCATTCTCCGCAGGCCGTGCCGATCGTGCAGCCGTATAAAATTCCCGCGGCGCGTCCGGAGAAGGAGACGCTGCTTTCGTTCATCTCCCACATATCGCACACTCCGGACGGTATGAGCTTTTCACAGCGGCCGTTTATTTCAAGCTCCGTTTCCCATCCGCAGTCGGACGCGTCAGCGTCGTAAACGGTCACGGGACCGCATACCGCCTTTGAGCGGCCGCGGTTGGTTGACATGATGCTGTACGCGCCGTTTGACAGCACACAGCAATGCTCAGGCGTGTCCTCCGCGCCGCCGCGCATTGTCCAGCCGCATACCGCGCCGCGGTCTATGCGCTCCGGAATGTCGGAGCTTTCTTTCTTTATCACCGCCGCGCTTTCGGGCAGACGCTCCTGCAAAAGCATTGCAAACGCGCCCATGTCGGGAGATGCCATGAAGCGGCGTCTTATGCTCCCGCCGCATGCGGCGTTAGCGGCGGCGGCGATGCTCATGCCGATATGGTGCGCCATATAGCAGCGTACCTGTTCGCCGCTGCTGCTCCGGCAGCGTTCGGGAGTAAAGTCAAGCGCCTCGATGAAGCCGAACCGACCGAGAGCGCCGAAGGCTTCAAGCCGGCGCATATTCCTTATGCTGCTCTCTGCGTCTATCGCAAGGGCGAGAAAGCTGCTGTACGGCGAGATGACCGTCTCCTCGTCCTGCCCGCGCTTGAGAGACAGCGCGCCGCATCCGTGCGCCTTGTATCTGTAATTCATTGCGCTGTCGAGACTGTAAAACGCGCTTTCCGAGATGCCCCACGGCTTGCCCGCCCATACGCGGCGCTTCTGTACATACACGCAGAAGCGCCCGCTTTCATACAGCAGGCTCCCGCGGTATATCGGCAGAAAAAGCTCCGGCATGAGGTATTCAAACATTGTGCCTGTCCAGCTTGCGAGACCGCGGTAGCCGTCCTTCTGGAGCTGTGCGCGGCTCAGCCGCCGCCAATGCTTTACCGGCACGTCGCCCTTTGCGATGGCGATATAGCTTGTCAGCATTGCTTCGCTTGCCATAAGGTCGTACCAGCCGCCCGTACCCTGCTCCTTTACCGTGTCGTAGCAGATGTGGAAAAGCCGCCGTTCGCTGTCAAAGAGAAACGAAAAGTCCATTTTTTCCATTATCGCGGCGATTCTCATTGCAAGGGACAGCTCGTTTGCTTCAAGCATGGCTTCCTTTGCGACAACAAGTCCGGCGTAGAGGTTACCGCTGTCTACGGTGGAAATAAAGGCGGGGGTCAGCGGTGTAAGAGTGCGCGTGTTGTACCAATTATAAAAATGTCCCTTGAAGCGCGGCATTTTTTCGAGCGCTTCTATTATCCGCTCCACACTCTCAGCGGCGTCCGCGGGGCTGAGAAAACCCATGTCGCAGCCCGAAACGGCGGAACACAGGGCGAGAGAGATGTTCGTGGGCGATGTTCTGTGCGCAAGGCCGACGGGCGGCTGCTCCTGAAAATTATCGGGTGGGAGAAAGTTATCCTCAGGGGTAAAGAATGTGCTGAAATATTTATAGCCCCGCCTTGACGCTTCACGCAGATAATTCTTTTCCGTGTCGGGAAGCGTATCTATGCTGCCCGACGGCAGGGCGAGAGCGGCCGCTGCGGCGGGGGATAGAAGCCACATCAGTCCGGCGGATTTGCCCATGACCGATCCGCACAGCGCCATGAGTACTACGCCGACGAGTACGGCGGGCCACATTGCGCGTACATGTGCGGCAAATCCGCCCTCACCGAGGGAGGCGGCGGCAGTCTGCCATTGCAGAAGCTTTTTCCGGCTGATGAGCATACGCCAGAGCGCCGTGACTATGGCGCTGAGGGATACCCACGCCTCATACGGCAGAAGCCACAGCCTTATGAAAGCCTGGATAATTGCGCCGCCCATGCCGCTGAGAAGCCTTGTGTGGCGGCGCAGCGGGATATGCTCACGGTGCTTCATGCTGCTCTCAAGCATGGACAGCAAAAGCCCGCTGAGAAGCGACAGCACAGCCGCGCCCGCCGCGAGCCGAAGCCCTATCCCGCTTCCGAAAAGCCCCGCGAGGATGGCAATAAACGTTGCGGGCGCTATAAGACTGCGGCGCAGATTGTCGAAAAGCCGCCAGCGGTCGATATCTCTGAGATCGGGAGCGAAGATGAAGGCGATGTTCTGCCAATCGCCCCGTATCCAGCGGTGCAGGCGCTTGTACCATGCAAGAGGGAGAAAAGGGAACGCGTCCGAAAACTCCGCGTCGCCCATATACGCCCCGCGCAGCACCGCCCCCTCGGGCGCGTCGTGACTGAGAATACGTCCCTCCGGAAAATCTCCGGTACACTCAAGAAACGCGTACGCGTCGATAAGCCCCTTGCCGGCAAAGCCGCCGCTTCCGAACGCGTCCATATAAAGCTCACCGGCGACGGCGCCGTAAGGGTCGCATCCGCCGCTTCCGGCGAAAATCAGGGCAAAATCGGTTTCGCAGGCGCTTCTCAGCTCCGTGTCGATACGCGGATGGATAACGGCGTGACCGGCGGCAACGCGCTTTTTCGCCCTGTCCACGACGGGACGGTTGAGCGGGTGAAGGATCGCGCCCACAAGCTCGCCTATACTGCCGGGATATATAAGCGTATCGCTGTCAAGCGTGAGGATGTATTTTGTTCCTGCAAGAGCGTCCTTATCGCCGGTGACGGTAAGCTCGTTTTCCTTTTCGCAAAGAAGCTTTGCAAGCTCTGTTATCGCGCCGCGCTTGCGCTCGTGCGGAGTGAATTTCTCCCCGTCGAAGCGGCGCTTGCGCGTAAAAAGATAGAATCGGTTTCCGTATTTGAGATTAAGCCCCGCAACGGAGCGTCTTAACTTTGCAAGCGACGCCGCGTCCTCCGGAAGCTCCTGTGTCTGCGCTGCGGGAAGATCGGCAAGAAGCCCGAAAGAAAGGGCGCTTCCTTCGCTCTTGCAGGCATGATAAAGCTGCTCAAGTCTGTCCGCGCCGTCTATGTCCCCTATGAGAGCCGACACGACGACTATGGTTTTCCCCTCCGGCGGTATGCCGTTTTCCGTCTCCATCCTGAAAAGCCGCTTTGCCCTTACAAAGCGGGAGAGCGTGAAGTCGATAAGCGCTTTCACAAGCTCGGATACCGGCAGGATCAACAGCAGCGAGGACAGGAAGCTGCGGTAGGCAAAGCCGGGAATAAACGCGATAAACAGCGTCAGCAGGATGTTGGCGCAGATATAAAGCCCGCCGCTGCCGTCCTTTTGCTCAAATAGGAGCGTCCCTATATGCACATCCCGTTCTCTTGCCTTTTCGATGAGGCGTGAGGCGTATATGTGCTCGTCAAGGCGCTCTTTTCTTGCAAGCTGCTGGAGACGGCGCAGATATGCCTGACGTGTGCCGCTGTCCATTTTTCCGTATTCACCGGTAGGGTCGGAACGCAGTATCCTGTCGGGTACATCGGCCTTTGAAATAAGCTTTGCCGTGTCGATCACGGAAAAGAGCCTGAGCGTAGAAAAAAGGGCTTCAAGACTGTCCGCATAGCTGTCAGGCTCGGCGGAGGAGCGCATTTCGCCGAGAATTTCCGAAAGATTTATTATGATCGCTGCCGGAAGCATGGCGGGAATAAGCTCAAGCTCGGAACGTCTGAGCACAAGAACGGACTGGAATCCGGTGAGAAATGAGGACAGACGCTTTTCCGAGACCGCCCCGCCGCTGCATAAAAGCAGCGTGCGGCACATATAGAGCGGGAGAAGCCCCTCCGCACAGCTGCGGACATATGACGCACGCAGGACGGAGGGGAGAACCGAGGCGTACTCTCTCTGCACCATATAGAAGTTGTCCATTATCCAATCACAGCTTTTGGGAGGGGAGGCAACGGAGGCATATCTGCGGCTTATCTCATCATGGCATTTTCTGACGCCGTGATATGCTCTTTTTATAGTCCCTGCGGCGCCGATGCAGCCGTCTTCACGCAATGACGATATGAGCTTTGCCGTGTTTGCGGCGTAATCGTACAGCTTGTCATCGTCAATGTACATATCAGCTCTGTATATACCCATTTGCCTCTCTCCGAAAAACAGTATTTGCACACATTTTTCCCGATTTTTCCGAGTATATGCAAAAAACAGCGCTGTGCCGCGATTGACAGGTCAGGCGCCGGCGGTTATAATTTTATTGGTCAAACAGACGAAGCTTTTCTGACGGCCGGGTCTGTTGACAAGGCACACAAAATTTGATGACCACAGTTTTTTAAGGTATATATTTTATGAGAGAAATGACAATAAATGATTTCAGCGACGCACTAGCCTCTTCCGCGCCCGTTCCGGGCGGCGGAGGTGTGAGCGCACTTGTTTCCGCACTCGGGGCGGGACTTGGCGTGATGGTCGGAAGTCTTACGATAGGAAAAAAGAAATATGCCGCGAATGAGCCTGAACTGCGTGAAATAACCGCACAGGCCAAGCGGATACAGGAGCGCCTTCTTGAGCTTGTCGATGCCGACGCAGAGTGCTTTGAGCCTCTGAGCCGCGCCTATGCCATGCCGAAGGACGCGCCGGAGCGCGATGCGGTAATGGAAAGCTGTCTTGCTCTTGCCGCTTCCGCACCGATGGAGATCGCGGAAATAAGCTGCCGCGCAATAGAGCTTATGGAGCGCTTTGCGCTCCTCGGCAGCGCTCTTGCCGTTTCCGACGCGGGATGCGGGGCGGAGCTGTGCAGGGCGGCGCTGAGGGCGGCGGCGCTGAACGTCTATGTCAACACGCGCCTTATGAAAGACAGAGCCGCCGCAGAGGAGATGAACGGAAAGATCCGTGCCATGATCGAAAAATTTGTTCCGGAGGCGAACAAAATCTATGATTCCGTCGTCGAACAACTTATGAGATAAAAACGAACGCGTTTGACACCGCTTTATAATTGACTTATATGCCCCGAAAAGGAGAGCGCCGCATGAAAAGAGTATCCGGAAAGTATTTTGCCCTGTTTATAGTCTTTGCCCTGTGTTTATCGCTTATGCCGTCGGCGTTCGCTTCCGAAACCGACTCCGGCACGTGCGGCGATAATCTAACATGGTCGCTGAGCGATACGGGAATACTCACTGTCAGCGGGACGGGAAAAATGGAGGAATACTCGGAAAAAGCAGCCGCTCCGTGGGAAATATACAAACCGTTTATCCTCGGCGTTAAAATCGAAGCGGGCGTGACGGATATCAGCGATTTCGCATTTGCCGAGTGCAGCGCCCTTGTAAGCGTAACGATACCCGAAGGACTGGAGAGCATAGGCGCCTTTGCGTTTTTTAACTGCGACAGCCTTACGGAGCTGATTGCCGGAACGGGTGTTAAAAGCATCGGGGACGCCGCGTTTTTCAGCTGCGACAGTCTTACGGGCATTACGCTTCCCGCCGGTGTTGAGAGCATAGGCAACGTTGCCTTTTCCGACTGCGTGGGGCTTACCGGCGCTGCGATACCGGTCAGTGTGACGGTCATCGGCATAGATGTGTTTTCAGGCTGCACCGCGCTCAAGGATATATACTATTCCGGCACGCAGGAGCAGTGGAACGCCATAAAGATAGATGAACACAATGAAACGCTGAAAGCCACGGCAATGCATTTCGCGGGCTGACGGTTCGTAAAAAAATATTAAAAAAACTTTGATAAAGCTGTAACTTTTCCGAGAGAGATGCATCCATTATATGGAAGCAAAAAAGAAAGGAAAAAGAGAAGTATGAAAAAAGTTATCACTGTCATTATCGCTGTGGTGCTTGTTGCCGCCGCAATTACAGGTTACTGTGTGTGGAGCTTCAACAGCAAGTACATATCAAAGAAAGAGGCGCTTGGCATTGCCGTTGCAGATGCGGGCGTCAGCATGACGGAAATTACCGACACGGACGTCGAATTTGAGAAGGAACACGGCATCGCCAGATATGAAGTCGATTTTGAGGTCGGCTTTACAGAGTATAAGTATCTTCTTGATCCCGCTACCGGAGAGATCATTGACAAAAGGACCGAGATAGACTGATCAAAAAGAGCCGCGGCAAGGCGCTGACAGGACTGCGCCGGATAGCCGCGGCTTTTTTATATGAATTTTTGTATGAATATACAAATAGCACCATGAAAGTCTGTTATACATGACGTATTTTGCAATGTTCACAGAAAAGACTTCAATTTGATGTAATTATGTGGTAATATATACATATCAAAAGGACGAGCCTTTTGATATGGTACGCAATGATCGAAAGGAGTTGGCAGTATGAAGTTCACTTTTACCGAGAAAAGGATGGATTCTTCTGAGGAGCTGAGGGCTTATTGCGAACGCAAGATAGGTAAGCTTGACAGGTTCTTCAAAACCGAGGCTGAGGCGTTTGTTACGTTCAGTATCGAACGGGGGCGTTTCCTCGCCGAAATAACCATCCACAACAGCGGTATGTATTACAGGGCAAGCGAACTTACAAGTGATATGTACGCCTCTGTGGACTCCGGCGTCGCCGCGATAGAGCGCCAGATCCGCAGAAACAAGACCCGTCTTGCGAAGAAGCTTCGTGAGGGGGCATTGGAGCGTGAAGCCGTACCTGCCTTCGTTCCTGCCGACGAGGAGGCAGAGGAATTCAGGATCGTCCGCAGCAAGCATTTCTCCATAAAGCCGATGTCCGCCGAGGAAGCTATCCTGCAAATGAACCTGCTTGGGCATGAGTTCTTTGTGTTCAAGAATATGGATGAAGACGATGCCGTCTCCGTCGTCTACAAGCGCAATCAGGGCGGTTACGGCCTTATCTGCGACGACGGCCTTGATGAATAACGCATAAAAGCTTGTAAAAAGCTTCATTCTGGTTCTATGTCAATAGTTGGGGTAGAGCCATAAAAAAATCCGCCCTTCGGCGGACTCGGCTTACCAGCCTGTCAAAGAACATCATTGAGGTTCTTTGACAGGCTGATTTCCGTTTTATTGATGTAATTCAGATCATCAGCATTCTGTCGTTATCGAGGTTTTTCCCGACACGGCTGTGAAAACGGTCGAGGAAGTCCTGAACCGTCATGCCCGCTCGCTCCTCCCCGCTCACGTCCATGATAATATTGCCCCTGTCCATCATGAGCGTCCTGCTGCCAAGCTCCAGAGCCGACTGCATATTGTGGGTTATCATCATGCAGGTTATCCTGTTCTCGGCGACTATGCTTTTCGTTACCGCAAGCACCTTCTCGGCGGCTCCCGGATCAAGCGCGGCGGTATGCTCATCCAGCAGGAGAAGCTGCGGCGGGACTATTGTCGCCATCATGAGCGTCAGCGCCTGCCGCTGTCCGCCGGAAAGCAGTCCGACAGGCTGTGTCAGTCTGTCCTCAAGCCCCATGCCGAGCATGGCAAGCTTTTCGCGGAAAAACTGTCTGTCGGCCTTCGTGATACGTGAAAACCAGCCGCCGCGCTTTGCCGCCATGCTCAGATTCTCCTCAATGGTCATGCCCGGCGACGTGCCAAGCATGGGGTCCTGAAAGAGGCGGCCTATCACGTGTGCGCGCTTATACTCCGGCATAAAGGTTATGTCCTTGCCGTCGAGGATTATACTGCCGCTGTCGGTCAGAAATCTCCCGCTTATCGCGTTGAAGAGCGTTGACTTGCCCGCGCCGTTCGCACCGATAACGGTAACAAAATCGCCGTCGGACAGCGTGAGCGAAAAATCGGAAAGCGCCTTTTTCTCGTTTACCGTGCCGGGGTTGAAGGTTTTGGATATTTTATTCAGTTCAAGCATTCCGCGCCTCCTTTCCGTGGGTAAGGCGGCGCTTTATCTCCGGCATTCTCTGCCTGAGATACGGCAGGGAGATCGCAAGGATAACTATCACCGCCGAGACGAGCTTGAGCATATACGACGGCATTTCAAGCCGCAATGCAATGGCGTACACAAGGCGGAAGATCACCGCGCCGAGCACAGCGCCGACCGCACGCTTCGTGATGCTGCCTCTACCCATGACCGTGCCGCCGATAAGCAGCGAGGCAAGCGCGATCGTGACCATGCCCGTGCCGATATTTATGTCAAGCGCCTTCTGCGATTGGGCAAGCAGGCATCCGGAAAGGGCGGTGAACGAATTGGCTATGCAAAGTCCGACCGTTGTCGTAAACACCGGATTTATTGAAGACGACCGCACCATGTCCGGATTGTTGCCGGTAGCGCGTATGGCAAGGCCAAGCCGCGTTTTCAGGAAAAACGACAGGAACAGTATGACAAGTGCGGCGGCGATAAGCCCGACGATGAGTTTATACTGCTTTTCAAGCATGCCTCCGGCGAGGGCGGCTTTCATCATCGTGAAAACCGTCTCCGTCTTATTCATGTTGAGAAGCGACGCGCCGCCCATCACGGCGATATTTACGGAGTACAGCCCCGTATTGACGATTATACCGGCAAGCAGGCTGTTTATCCCGGCGCGGGTCTGCAAAAAGGATGTGACATAGCCCGAGCAGACGCCCGCCGCCATCGCCGCGGGTATGGACAGCAGCGGGTGTCCGGAGATTGCGACCGACGCGCCGACGACCGCGCCGAGAGTAAAGCAGCCGTCAGTCGAAAGATCGCAGACGTTGAGCATATTATAACTAAGAAACAGCGCCAGAACCGTAAGCGAGCAGAAAAGGCCAAGCTCAAGCGCAGTCTGCCCAAGGGCAAGCGCGGAAGAAACGTCCATTTATATCAACCTCTTTACGAGAAGCTTTCCGCGGTGGTAATGGGATTTACCTGTGTGCAGTAAGGTGCAAACAGCTCCTTCACCTCATCAAAGCCGTAGCCCAGCTTTTCGCATGTCTCCGTGTTGACAGTCGCAGTACCGTTGTCAAAGGTTCTGACGCCCATTACGGCCGGACCTTCGCCGAGAAGCACCTCAACGGCCATATCTGCCGTCTCCGCGCCAAGCTTTGCGTAGTCAACGCCGTAGCCGAGGAACGCGCCGTTGAGCGCGAAGGAATCCGCCCCGGTGAAGTGGGGAATGCCGGCGTTAGCGAATATCTCATATATAGCAAGCTCCGCCGTCATAACGGTGTTGTCGGTGGGGGTAAACACGGCATCCACGCCGTCGCTGACCATTGCCTGTGCGGCAAGAATGATCTCGTCGGTATTGGCGCCGGTGTGCTCGACGACCTCAACGCCTTTTTCCTCAAGCGCGGCTTTTGCCTTCTTTATAGCGTCCGTGGAAGAATCCTGCCCGACATCGTAGAGAAGACCTATCTTCTTCGCCTCAGGTTTGAGCGCAAATATAAGGTTCATGACCGAATTTGTATCGAGATAGTCGGAGGTGCCGGTCACGTTATAGCCGGGGTATTCCATACTCTCGACAAGTCCCGCGCCCGTGGGATCGGATACAGCGGCAAAGACGACCGGTATCTGATTATCCTCAGTCAGCGCCTGCATACGCATCGCAACGGGAGTGGCGACGCCGATCATCAGATCGACCTTTTCGGCGATGAAGTTGGAAATTATCTGCTCCATTACAGCGGCGTCGGCATTGCAGTTATCATACAGCACCTCGATCTCAATGCCTTTTTCCGCCGAGGCGGCTTCAAACCGAGTGCGGATGTTTTCCACTATCTGGTTTAGGGATGCATCGTCCACATAGTTGCAGATACCGACCTTGAAGCTTTTTGCTTCCGCCGTCGTTTCCTCCGCCGCCGGAGCCTCGGTCACGGCTTCGGGTTCGGTCTGGGCGGGCTGTTCGGCTTTCCCGCAGCCGGTCAGGGCGAATACAAGCGCTACGGCGCAGAGGGCCGCAAGGATTTTTCTTACGTTGTTTTTCATTTTGTTTTTCCTCCAAAAATGTATTTGACGGGCGGCGGATGGAGGGCTTGCCAAGGCTTTATTTAGGAATAAAAAAACAGCTCCTCATCCCATACAATGGGACAAGAGCCGTACTCCTGCGATACCACCCAAATTGACGTGCATTGCTGCACATCCTCTCGCTTATGCGTACCATCATACGCATCCCGATTGATAACGGGAGGGCTCCCGTCGGACGCTACTTGATCTCTCTTTCACTCCGCCCTCAACAGTCCATTCCTTCCGCCCCGCCGACCGTGATCGCACCGCCCACGGCTCTCTTAACAACGGTTATGCAGAAATACTACTCTGTCTCAAAGGTTTACGCTATCTGATTGATAGCCCAGATTCTATTACACGCGTCTCCATTTGTCAATAGTTATTTTTGGAATTTTTTTTGCTTATTCCCGCTGTTGACTTTTTCGGAAAAGCGTTTATAATATTGCAATACGATGAGGGAGTAAATGGCTCATTCAGAGCGGCAAGTCAACATGCTGATGTTTTACATCTGGCTTGCCTTAATTATTGAGACTCAGGTACGGTTTGGCTGTGCTTGGGCTTTTTGTTCAGGCATATATGTGCCTGGATATTTTTTTACCCTGCCCTGACCGCACCGCCGCAGAAAGTCAATTGCCGGTTTCCGCCGCAAGCCGGATATTTTATTGTTATTGGAGAAAAATAAGATGACGTTGGTTGAACTGTTTCTTATCGCCGTAGGGCTTTCAATGGATGCATTTGCCGTTTCACTGTGCAAGGGTCTGTCCGCCCGTCAGCTCAAAGCAAAGCACTATCTCACCGTCGGCGCGTGGTTCGGCGGCTTTCAGGCGCTCATGCCCGCAATAGGCTACCTGCTCGGCTCAAGCTTTGAGGGATATATAAACAAATTTGACCATTGGGTCGCTTTCTTCCTGCTTGCGCTCATAGGCGGCGGCATGGTCAGGGAATCCTTTGAAAAGGACGATGAAACGCTTGACGATTCATTTACCTTCAAGGCTATGTTCATCCTCGCAGTCGCTACAAGCATCGACGCGCTGGCTGTCGGCATCACCTTTGCGCTGCTCCCTGACGTCAACATAGCCGCCGCGGTCTGCTTTATCGGCGCAACTACGTTCATCCTCTCCGCCGCCGGTCTCAAAATCGGCAATATATTCGGGCTTAAATACAAAAACAAGGCGGAGCTTGCAGGCGGCGCGATACTGATACTTATCGGTCTCAAGATACTTCTTGAGCACCTTGGGATAATCAATTTCTGAGGAGGCCGCAGTCATGAGTATTCTGAAGCTGATACTGAGCGCCGCGGCGCCGCTTCCGGATATAGAAAGCTTTGACCGCTTTCTGTTCATCGGGCCGCATCCGGACGATATTGAGATAGGCGCGGGCGCGACAGCCGCAAAGCTTGCCGCCGCCGGAAAAAGCGTATGCTTTCTGATATGCATCGACGGGCGCTACGGGGACGGAGCCACGTCCCTTCGCGGAGACGGGCTTGTCATGCGCCGCCGCGAGGAGGCGTCCACCTCGGCAAGGAAGCTTGGCATATCCGACGTGCGCTTCCTTGATTTCTGCGACGGCGGATTCTACGCGGAAAATGACCTTATCACCGCGATAGCCCGCGCCGTCGGCGATTTTGCACCCGATGTGATCTTCGCGCCAGACCCATGCGTAACGAGCGAATGTCATATCGACCACCTGAATGTCGGCAATGCCGCACGGCGCATTGCCTGCTTTGCCCCGTATCCGAACATAATGGAGCGCTACGGCGCTTCCTCCGCCGATGTAAAGGCGCTTGCATATTATTTTACCGCAAAAGCAAACCGTTTTGTCGGGACACGCGGCTTTCTTGAGAAGCAGCTTGATTCCATCTTCTCCTGCCACACCAGTCAGTTTCCGGAGGGCTGCGGCGCGGCGAAATCGATCTCAATGTATCTCCGCCTCCGTGCGGCGGATTTCGGCATAAGAAGTCTCAGGGGCTGCGCGGAGGGCTTCCGCGTCCTCGGTGCAACGCAGATGCACTGCTTCCCCGAAGCCGGAGAGTAATGCCGGGTAAAGACGCTCACTTCATCATCAGTCTCTGACCGCGCAGCGAAAAAGCTGCGTTGTCTTTTTTTCGTCGGCACGGTTATATAAAAATATAAAATTTGTATAAAACGCATAAAATGCTTGACCGCATGCGTGAATTGTGATAATTTTATTAAAGAACATTTCATATTCGGGGAGTCTGCCCGGATTGATATTATGCAACTTATCGAAAAGAAAGAGGTGTACCGCTTGAAAGACCTAAAGCATTTGATTTTCTTTGAAAACCTTCTTCAGGATGCACAGAATGAACTGGTAAACAAGGCGGTGGAGGAAAAAAAGCTGGCTCTCGGCTATAACTGCTTTTACATACCGGAGCCGCTGATGAATCTGCCCGGCTGCTTTTCAAGCCGTCTGCGCGCTCCCCGCTGCACTTCCACCGACGTCGCAAGCTATTACATGACCACCCGCGTATGTCCCTATGTCCGCTCTATTCTCGAGCGTGCGATAGAGGGCGGCTACAACTATCTCAACGCGCTTTTCGGCGCGGAGAGCTGCGCCGCTATGGAGCGCATGGAGGAGCATTTCTTTCTCATTAACCCTGTAAAAAACGATCGCTTTTTTGTCACGCAGATAGACCCCCCGATGAAGGGCGACAAGACGAATCTTGACTATTACAAGGCACAGCTAAAGCTCAAGGTCGTCGATAAGCTGCACGATGTCTACGGCATCGATACATCCGAGGAAGCCATGCGCACCGCTATTGAGCAGCATAACGAGCTTTGCCGCGTCATCACCGAGATAGGCAATTTCCGCATGCTGGACAACCCGCCCATAACCGGATATGAGTTCCACGTTATCCAGCTTGTAAGTCAGGTCTGCCCGCATTATCTCATCCTGCCCTATCTCAAGGAAACTCTGGAGGAGCTTAAAACGCGTGAACCGGAAGCTCAGTTCCCGTTCCGCGCCCGCGTTGTTCTCGTCGGCTCCGAGGTTGATGATCCAGATTTTACAAAGCTCATCGAGCAGTGCGGCGCAATGGTCGTGGCTGACCGCTATTGCTTCGGCTCCTTCCCCGGCCGCGAGGAGATCGAAATACACGACGATGAGACGGCGTTCGATGCCATATGCCGCCATTACCTTTTCTGGAATCAGTGCGCCCGCTTTATGAACGGCGGCAAAATCGACCAGCGCCATCACGAGGTCGAGCGCCTTGTCAAAGACTTCAAGGCGGACGGCGTGATATACGAAAACATGAAATTCTGCGAATTCTGGAGCTACGAAAAGGTTCTGGCTTCTCACATTCTCTCCGCTGACTTCGGCGTACCCTGCTGCACAATTGAAAAAGAATACGCGCTCGGCGCAATAGGGCAGCTCCGCACACGCTTCCAGGCATTTATCGAATCCCTTGAAATCAAAAAAATACAGGGAGGTATGTGAAAATGAAACTGAAATTCGTTGACAAAGCGATAGAGAAAATTGACAAAAAATTAGAGCGCTTTGACCCGCTGTGGCAGGCGGAGCACGGCGTAGGCGGTCTGAGAAGCCGCTACATAGATAAGACCGGCGTTGCAAAATACCGCGAATGGCGCGGTGTCAAAGACACGCTGTACGATTATTCGCAGTGGCTCAACAATCTTATCGCCATGGGCGGCATGGTCGCATCCGCACCCGTCAACATCATGAAGGGCTTCTGGGAGTACCGCTGGATGGGCTCCTACCTCGGCACGTTCATGTTCATTGACCGGCTTTTTGAGGGCTACCGCGGAACAGAGCTTCGTATTGCGCACATGAATATGCACTCTATCGTGCAGAATCTGACAAAGAAAATCGGATTTGTTCTTGCAAACGACCGCCGGTTCGGCGGCGGCAAGGAAACGGATAACATCATCCCCTACGACGAGGTTCTTCCCGCTCTTTTCCTCAAGGGCTTCAAGGGGCTGCATCCCATTCCGCTCCAGACTCTGCCTGAGTTTATCATCTGCGATGTTGACCAGCATATAGAGCCGTATTATATCGACGTTGCCGAGTCTTACGGACTCCCCGCAGACGTCTGCTCGCGCTGCGCCGCAGAGACGGGCGTTGCGATCGACGACGCATTCCCGCTGGTGGGCAAGGCGTTCCTGACGACAAATATGCCATGCAACGCTTCCGAGGCGACGTCCATGTTCCAGCGCCGCCGCTATGCCCTTCCCGATTTTCCCGTAACTCTCGCCATGATCCACAATGAACCCGGCGCACACCCCTACTCCACGCAGATGCTCAAGGACGCGATCGAGTTCATCAAGAAAGAGTACGGCGTGGAATACGATTGGAACGAGCTTTTCAAGTATGCCGCGCTTATGAACGAGCAGAACACCATAGAGCTTGAAAAGTGGGAATACTTCCAGACGGATCACTCCCCGCTCACCGGCATTTCCGAAACGCTCTACCGTCTGTACGCATGGGCGTCCGCAAACGGCAGCGACCCCTATTTCAACCGCAACGACCGCAAGGTCATCAAAATGATGCGCAAGGCATACGAGGAGAAATATGTCCCCTTCGGCGGCAAAACGCGCCACCGCGCCTTCCTGTGGGGACCCTCCGCCGTTTATTACACCGATTTCCCGACATGGACGCAGAACTGCTGGGGCATAAATATCGTGCTGAACATGGACTCCACCATGGGACACAACATGATCTCCACCTCCGATCCGGAGGAAGCCATCAAGGATCTTGCCCTCTTCTCCGAAAAGGCGACCATGCGCCATCACGCTGTCGGCGGCTGGGACAACGTAAACGCCGTCTGGGATTGGGCAAAGCGTTTCAACTGCGACATGGTGCTCATGAACGACAACATTGCCTGCAAGGGTATGCTCGGCGTTCACGCGCTCATGGAGGAGCAGGCGCGCGACCTTGGCTTCCACTTCATATTCATTGAGCATGACCTTGAAGATTGCCGTACTGTTTCACGTCAGGATATGAGAAATTGCGTAAACAAGTATATGTCCGTTGTTCTCAACGAGAAGCCGCTTGATCCCACTATCGTTGAATTTGACGATTCTCAGGCATACTAATTGAAGAAAGGCGGCATGAAAAATGAAAAAATTTTTTAAGGTACTTTTCAAAATACTCGGCAAAGTGATTATTGTTGGCCTTATCGCTTTTGTCGTCACCTTCGGGATCTATATGACCAATGCGGAAAACAAGCTCATCTATTACGTTGTGCGTCCTTTCCTCAACAAGCACTATGATTCTCAGGTGAGAGACAGAAGAATCTGACCTGTAAGCAAAAATAAGGTGCTGTCTCAAAATGATTTTTCAAAATCATATGAGGCAGCACCTCTTTTCGCAGCCAAATCGGAAAATGTTCTAAAACACTTGGAAGCATTTAAGCGCTTTACCATGTTTTCAAAAGGTGCTTTGTCTGTTTTTTGACGAATGTACTTCTCTTTGACCGAACAGTCCGCGCGGCCCGCGCATACTCTACTTGCGTTTTGGTTGTTTTTACACATAAATATTGCGCCAAAGCCCGACTCTGTGCAAGAGCCGGGCTTTGTATTTTACTCCTGGCTGCCTCTTAGTGAGACAGTCACTTTTTCTTGGTTTAAATTCACAATATTTCACCGGATAATTTATTCAAAATACCATATTGTTCTCCGTCGAACAATATGGTATTATCGTATTACAAGAGTGAACTCGATATAACATCTATGGAGACTAAAAGAAAGGGTGTATGACAATTGTACAAGAAAGAGCTTGAACGTGTTTCTCCTGAATCAGTCGGCATTCCCAGCGAAAAAGTGCTGAATATGATTCGTAGAATGGAAGAAAGCGTCAGAGAAATGCACGGCATTATGGTTGCACGGAACGGGAAAGTTATTTCCGAATGTTGGTGGGCGCCTTACGACAAAGACGTTGTCCACATTTGCCATTCCTTCGGAAAATCCTATTCCTGTACCGGCATCGCACTTGCCGTTACAGACGGTCTTCTTTCGGAGGACGATCTCATCATTGACATTTTTAAGGATGAAATCAAGGAATACGGTGTCACCGTAACGGATAATCTTCGGAAATTAAAAGTTCGTCATGTGCTTTCAATGACAAACGGTATGTCTAAAATGGCAATGGGCGGTCCTAATTTTGTCAAGAACTATCTCACGGCAGAAGTGGATCAGGAGCCCGGCAGCGCATGGCTTTACAACACCACCGGTTCCTGTCTGCTTGTTGCTATTGTTGAGAAAGTTGCCGGCATGGGAATCCGTGAGTACCTTACACCCCGTGTTTTCAACAAGATCGGCATTGAAACCGATAAGCTTGGTTGGCAGAAATTCAGGGATGGCGGAACTTACGCTACTACCGGAGTTTCATCCACAACAGAAAACAATCTGCGTCTCGGTATGCTGTTTCTGAATCTCGGAATCTGGGATGGAGAACAAATTTTGGACCACGATTTTTTGGAACGGGCAACGTCAAAGCAGGCTGACAACAGCAGTCTGGCAAACGGTCCCGCAACCCGCGATCCAAACAGCGTTTCCGGCTATGGGTATCAGCTGTGGATAAACAAGGTTCCGGGAGTATACCGTTTTGAAGGCGGTCACGGACAGTTTTCCATCATGAGCAAGAAAAATAATATCGTTGTTTCTACTAACAGCAGTTCCATTCACGATTGTGATATGAATGCAATTATTAACCTTGTTGATGAGCTTTGCGATTGTGACTACCCGGACGAGCTTCCTGAAAACGAGGAAGCCTGCTCTGCTCTCCGAGAATTCGAAAAGAGCCGCAAGATCCCAGCGCCCGATAAAGCGCCCATTCCCGATAACTATAAATCTTGGGAGGGAATATACGAAGTAACCGACGGTGGCTTCCATCTGAATCCCGAACTCCGTCCTTTCCACAGCTTCAACGCATACTGTGTTGACTTCTACCCGAGGGACAATGTCGATGCAAAAACGCTGTCTCTTCGCTTTCTTTCAAAAGACCGCTGTGAAATGGTACTTGACGGAAGATTTCGCTTCATAGTCCGCATGGACGGCGTTATAGAGCAGGTCAACACCGGCAGCGATTATACATCTTACTACACGACTTTCAGCAACGGTGTTCTCTCAGGAGATACTTTTGAAATACATACCCGCTATATGCAGACGGCGTTCCAAGCCATAATGTGGATCACCAAAACCGACACGGGCGTAAAAATAAAGGTACAAAAAGAAATGCTGCACGAGGGCAATATGTACTTTTACTTGAATGCGGAAGCGAAAAAAATCTTATGACTGCGCAGACAAACACGAATTATTGCTTTTCGAAAGCAAAATAAACTACAGAAATTAAGGAGTTAAAAATGGAAAGCAGCAGCAAGATATCTAAATTTTTCAAGTTTTTGAAGGAAAACCTCACCTTAGAAGCCCTTTTGGTAATTTTAATTTACGTCGCAGACAGATGGTCTTACAACATGTACAACGCCATACAGGCAACAAACGCAATAAACAATCTTGAAATTGCAGTTGCAGTCATCGGTGTCATCGGTTCTTTATATGTCATCTCCGGTATGGTTTTCCGTCTCCCATCAAGCCGTTTGATGCAAAAAGTCAGCTTGCGCAGACTGCTTGTAATTTGCTTTATAATCAAAATAGCGATTTATGCTGTCACAGCAGTTCTCCCCGTAAATAATGTTATTCTATATGCTATTCTTCGCTGTATCTATGCACTTACGTGGTCTTTCCTCGGCGTTGCGCTTCCCGCAATGCTTGCCATTGCTGTTGATAACCGTCTTGTCGGTACTGCATATGCTCTGTACGCAGGTCTCTGCGGCACATTGACCGCGCCTTCCCGTCCCTGGGCAATCTCCCTCATGGGAAGCATAGGAGCAAAGGCTTTCTATGTCATCGCTCTGTGCGCTGTCGTACCTCTGGTTCTTTCTATGTTCATCCGCGATGATAAGTTCAGAAGCGCGATGACAGCAAAGCTCGATTCCGACGGCGGCGGAAACAAGCCTAAATTTAAATTCATGTGGAAGCTTGTTCCCCTTTGCCTCTTTGCATCCTTGCCCCTTATGTCTTGGCAGATGTACAACGAATTTCTTCCGAAGCTTGCTGAAGCAAACGGTTTCTCGTATCTGACCGAACTTGGCATTGCTTCCGCTATTGAAGGCTGGGTCAATCTTGGTACCGGCATCCTGTGCGACATTATCAGTCCGGGTCTTGTTGCAATGGTTCAGTGTGTGCTTTGGGCAGGCGCCCTCTTCCTGCTGGCAACTTCTTCCGCCTCCAGCGCAATGATGCTGCCTTTCATCATGTACGGCTGCGGTATCGGCGCAATCGGCTGCCTGAAAATTGCCTGCATGAAGTCTGTTAAAAAGGAAGCTCAGGTTGATCTTTCCGGCACTTTCTCTCTCTGCAACGACAGCGTCACCTTTATCGGCTCCACAACAAACGGTCTTCTCATTGCCGGCGTCGGCTATGCGGCAGCATTTAAGACTATTGCAATTTTGCCCCTGATTACTGCCGCGTTCTGCGTATACTATTTTTTCATCAAGAAAAACTATAACAAATAAACAACCAATTTCAGGTTAGAAAAAATTCATCAACTCTTGCCATGCATGGTGTCTTGGCAAGAGTTGGTGTATATGTGCAAGTAGTTTCTTCTATCTGACACATCGCATAAAAACGTTGTTTCAGGCTTGCATGTTTTTCTGATATGATTTATACTTTCAAGGAAAGATATATTGACATGAAAAAAACAAAAAAATTGATATCCTTGCTGATAACGCTATCAATGTTCTCCGTTTTTTCTTTGTCGGGTTGTACATCAAAGAATATGACCGACAACAGTCAGTCACATGATTCTAAAACACTGCGCATTGCTTTTGGTGCCGGTCAGTCAGAAACCGACCTCTATCCGCCAACTACGGCAAACCAGAATCTGATGTGGTCCCTCCGCCCTTGTGTGGAACCCTTGATTGAACTTGATGCCTATGGAAATGTTATAAATGTACTTCTTGAAAGCATAGACGCGAACAAAGATTTTTCGGAGTATGTCCTGAATATTCGACAGGATGTTTTTTTCTCCGATGGCACGGCTTTAAATGCAGAAGCTGTCAAATGGAATTTAGAGCAGACAAAGCAGCACGGAATCAATGATTTCTGCAACAAAATTTCTCAAATAGAGATTATTGATGATTACTGCTTAAAGCTTTATCTGAACCAGCCTGATGTTTTGTTTGTCCGGATGCTTTCAACAAATAAGGCGGCACTTATGATATCGCCGACAGCCGTAGAAGCTAACGGAGTTGAATGGGCAAAGACTCACCCTGTCGGTACCGGTCCGTTTTGTTTGGAGAGCTGGGATTTTGGGCGCCAAATGTCTTTCGTAAAAAACGAAAATTACCGCTTCGAAGGGCTGCCCAAGTTAGACAGGATCGTATATCAGTATGTTAACAACAATGCCGTTCTCCGCGCATCATATCTGAACGACGAGTATGATGTTATATTCTCGCCAAGCTCCGCACTTCTTTCTTCCCTCTCCAAGGATGGGCAGCGTTGTGCAATATATGATTATGCAAACAATGCGTTTAATCTGTGGTTTCCTTCAGCTGTCCATGGCTCACCGTTTCAAAATGAGCTTGTACGAAAAGCGGTTTGTTATGCAGTTGATATGCCTTCGATTCTCAGCGCATTATACGGCGATGAGTTTGAAGCAAGCAATCAACTGAGCAGCCCGCGGAGTCCGAACTGGGATGATGCAATCAAAGGTTACCCTTACAACGTTGAAAAGGCTAAGGAGCTGCTTTCTGAAGCGGGCTATCCCAACGGATTCAGCACAACAATCATAGCGCAGAGTAACGAGCAAAACAAGTTGCTCTGTGAAGCTATTCAGGCAAGCCTGCGCGAAATAGGAATCAGTCTGACGCTTGATATGGCAGATGAAGCGCGTTATGCGGCTTCCGTGATCCTCAACAGCTGGGGCGATCAGTTGGCTCTGATTTTCTACACATTTACTCCGGACGACATTTCTTCACTGGTGCGTATGCTTAACCCTGACACCTGTATTTTCGGTCATACGGTGAATTTTTCAGATGAATACCGCAGCGCATTCAGTGAGATTGTTGCTGCTTCCTCATTAGAAGAAGCGTCAGAGGCATACCGCAAAGCCGACCGCGTCCTGATTGACGAAGACGCTCTTGTATTTCCGGTTTATGTATGCAATAATGCAATCGCGCAGAAAGAATATGTTCACTGTATCGGCTCCGGACTTGACGGTGAGACTCAGCTTCGCTACTGGAGTCCGGAAAATGTATGGTTAGACTGAAGCAGAAGTTTTTTGAAAGGAGGAATGACATATGCTCAGATATGCTGCAAAAAAGTCTGTTCAAAGTTTATGTACTATCCTTGTTGTGTCATTCCTGACCTTTCTGTTGCTATGGCTTATGCCCGGTGACGCCGCAACATTAAGTGTCGATCTGTCATCAGGGAATGTCAATACGCAGTCTCTCGACATCATTCGTGAGCAGTATGACTTAAAAAGCAGTATTCTGGAGCAGTACATTCATTGGCTGACAAAGATTTTTCATGGTGACTTCGGTATGTCCTCCACATATCACTGCCCTGTTTTTAAAGTCGTTCCGAAACATCTGGCAGTGACTGTCAGGTTCGGTTTGATGTCTTTGGTGCTCAGCACCTGCGGCGGAATCGCCCTCGCATATATTGCTGCCACACATCGCGGCACTATATGCGATGATATTATCTGCTCCCTGTCCGGTTTGGGCGTATCAACTCCGCCTTTTTTAATTGCAATCATTCTTATTCTTGTGTTTTCAACATCCCTCGGATGGCTGCCTGTGCAGGGCTATACCGAACCAAATGTCGATTATGCATTGCATTTGAAAAAAATGATCATGCCATGCATGGTTGCTGCTTTCGGTGGAATGGCAACCGTTATTCGCCAGACCCGCGCTTCGGTTCTGGATGTATTGAACAAAGACTATGTTCGCGCCGCAAAAGCCAGAGGGCTTTTGCGTAAAGATATCGCTCTCCGCTATATCATCCGAAACGCGTTGACGCCTGTCCTTACACTTTTAGGCTTGCAGATCTGTGTGCTTTTCGGTGGCATTGTCGTAGTAGAAAACATCTTTAATATCCCCGGCATGGGTTCCTTGCTGCTTACCGCAGTAAAGAACAGAGATGTGGCTTTGGTTCAGATTTGTGTGCTGATCATGGCCGTTGCAATTATCGTTTCATCGCTTTTGGTTGACATTGCCTATGGCATTGCTGACCCTCGAATGCGTCAGTCGTCAGGTGAGGAATAACGATGATAAAACGTTCTGGTAAAAAAGCTCTGCGGCTGACAACCATTGCAGGAGCAATACTGATAATATTTTTGATATGCGCATTGCTTGCACCATGGCTCGCCCCATATGATCCCGGAAAAGCCGATTTTGCGCAGCGCCTCGCCGCGCCTTCTCTCGCACACCCGTTCGGCTGCGATCTCCTTGGCAGAGATTTATTAAGCCGAGTCCTTTACGGAGCGCAAACGGTTTTTTTAACGGCAATCACCGCAGTGGCTCTTAGCTGTATAGTTGGCAGTCTGCTCGGTCTGGCAGCCGGTTATTACGGCGGAGTGATAGATGCGGTCATTATGCGTTTTACGGAAGCTATTATGGCTGTTCCCCCTTTGATTCTGGCAATGGGCATCAGCATTGTGATGGAGCAGAACCGCAAAAATCTTATGTTGGCGCTGGCATTTTCATCTTTACCTACATTTATTCGGATAATACGCGGGCAAGTAAAGGCAATTCGTCACTTGCCGTTCATCCAGTCCTCACGCATCATCGGCTGTTCAGAGAGCAGAATATTATTTAAACACATTTTTCCAAATTGTGTGATTCCCGTAATTGTGGCAGTAACATCAAGCCTCGGTTCCGTCATATTGGCCGAGGCAAGCCTGAGTTACCTCGGAGTGGGAATTCCGTCAGAAATTCCGGCATGGGGTTCCATGGTAAGCGAAGGATTCCAGTATCTGGATATTTCGCCCCGACTTGCAATAATCCCCGGACTTGCTATTGTTATGACAGTCAGTGCTTTCAGCATAATAGGCGACCGTTTAGGAGACGTTATACGTTTAAAGTAATCGTATACAGCGCAAACAACCGGCAGAAATCAGGTGATCCTTTTGAGTAGCAGCCTTTTAAAAGTCAGAGATGTCCATACCGAATTTCATCACAAAAAAACTGTAACCTATGCGGTTAACGGAGCACAGTTTGAAATCATGCCCGGAGAAGTTGTTGGTCTTGTCGGTGAAAGCGGATGCGGCAAATCCGTGCTGCAGCAGACAATTCTGAATATTCTGCCCACCGGAGCCGATGTGTCCTGTTGCGGCAGCGCCGTTTTTGATGGAAATGAGCTTTTGCCTCAAAGCACGGGGTCTGCGTGTATACGGAATATCCACGGGAAAAAAATTGCTATGATTTTTCAGAATCCAACAGCTTCGCTCAATCCTGTCATTCCGGTAGGCGAACAACTCTCAGAGGTCATTCGTACACACTTGAAATTGTCCAAGGCTGAGTCCAAAAAACGTGCGCTTGAGATGATGAGAAAGGTTAATATCCCTAATGCGCACCTACGTTACAGCGACTACCCCCATCAATTTTCCGGTGGAATGTGCCAACGTATCATGATTGCCATGGCTATCAGCTGCAGTCCGGAGCTGGTCATTGCAGATGAAATTACAACGGCATTGGATGTAACTACCCAAGCTCAGATTTTTGAGTTGTTAAAGAGCCTTGTTGATGAGATGGGGATGGCGTTGCTTATTATCAGCCATAACATCGGTTTGGTCGCTCACTATGCTGATCGGATCTATATCATGTACGCAGGACAGATGATGGAGTGGGGGACTTCAAAGCAAATCTTTTTTTCTCCGGCGCATGCATACACACGCGCATTGCTCATGGCTGTTCCCTCCCTTTTTCAGTCGAGAGAGCAGCCGCTTGTCACGATACCCGGTATTCCGCCTGATCTGCACGATAAAATATCCGGCTGTCCATTTTATCCCCGCTGTGAATTCAAGCGTGATATTTGCCGGAGCAGCAAATTCACCGAAATACGCGAGATAGAAACCGGGCATTTCACGCATTGTCTTCATGACAATTTTGCTGATCTGACGAGAAAATCCAATACATTTCAAAGAGTAGACTGTTGCCGGGGTGATACCTGCCTCAGCATTGAAAATCTTTCTAAAACCTATCGCACACGCTTTAGAAATCCCTTTAATAAAGCAGCCTCTCCCGTTCATGCAGTCCAAAATGTCAGCTTCTCTCTCCGCGAAGGGGAAATTCTCGGTTTAGTCGGTGAGAGCGGCTGCGGTAAATCTACGATTGCACACTGTATACTGGGGATAACCGAACCGAGCGGGGGCATCATACGAAGCTTTGGGACGGATTTAACCGAATACCGCAAAACACACCCCAAACACAGAAATACGGAAATTCAATTAGTCTTTCAGGATGCTGCCGGCTCCTTTGATCCGCGGCAAACAGTAGGGGAGATTATAAGCGAACCAATATTAGTTCAAAATCCGGCAATTGACCACACGGAAGCAAATCGTCTCACCGATGATTTATTGAACCTTGTGAAGCTTGATACTTCTTTGAAGGGCAGACGTCCGAACGAATTGAGCGGAGGTCAGCAGCAGCGTGTTTCAATTGCCCGCGCCCTTGCAAGCAACCCCCGCATCCTTATATGTGATGAACCTTTGTCCGCTTTGGATGTTTGTGCGCAAGCGCAAATTATTAACCTGTTCCTTGAATTAAAGAGCAAACTCGGCCTTGCAATTCTATTTATTTCACATGATTTATCCGCAGTCCGCTATTTATGTGACAACATTATTGTCATGTATCGCGGACAAATTGTGGAATCAGGTAGTTGGGAGCACATCAGCTCCGTTCCCGTTCACCCTTACACAAAGGCTCTCATGACCGCAGCAGCGCTGCAGGATACCGGTTCATTAATTACCTCCGACAAAGAAGACGTTTCTCTCTCCGCTGCTGCTGCACAAGCGACGGAAACAACAGGGTGTCCCTATTATCACGCCTGCAGCAATCCATGCAAAAGCGGTAAATCACAGTTTCCTGCAATGCGCGAAATAGCACCCGGTCATTTTGTTGCCTGTCATAAAGCAGCGGATGCATAATATTCACTCAGATTTTATGAAAAGGTTGTTGTAATATGGAAATCAATTGGGCCGACAGATATTTGCCTATTCTCGATGCGCTTGTTCTCCACACAAATTGTGTTATGCGTACACAGCATATAAGACTCGACCGCGGTGACGGGATCATGCTTTCCCAACATGAATGGCAGGCCTTCTCTTACCTCGTCCAACACGAAGCGGAAAACATCAATATGGTTACATTATCCACAGAGTTAGCAATTCCCAAAAGTTCTTTGACTAAAATATCCAAGATGTTATGCGCTCACGATATGGTCAAAAAATATCAATTGGAAGATAATAAAAAAGAAATATTTTTGAAGCCAACCGAAAAAGGACGCAATATGTATATTACATATTCATGGAAGTGTTCACGCGAATTTTTTAAACCGCTGTTTGACGGCTTGGAAAGTATTTCCGACGAAGATTTGCTTGTTTTTGCAAATACGATAAAGAGCTTTTCACAAAGCATGTCAGGCTCCCAAGAGCGCAAGCTGGTTCTGTACGAGAAAGAAGATTGAGTGCATTTTCTTATATTCGATAATGCAGTTGCTGAAAACTACACCGCTGTTTTTAAAAATTTATTTTTTGAAAAGCTGAAAAACAAGCGCCTTGGAAAAATCCAAGGCGCTTGTTTTTCAAAGAATGAAGGCTCTATGTCAATAGTTGGGGTAGAATCTTTTTTATTGCTTTTCCATTTCTTCTATAAGCTTGCCAAAGAGCGTGAGGGCGGAGTTTATCGGTTCCGCGCTGCTCATCTCGACACCGGCGATCCTGAGCAGGGAGATGGGGTCGGTGCTGCTGCCGCCGGAGAGAAACTTCTTGTAGCTGTCTACCGCCGGTTTGCCTTCGCTCAGAATCCTGTTGGCGATCGCCACGGCGGCGGAGAAGCCTGTTGCGTACTGGAACACATAATAATTATAGAAGAAGTGCGGTATCCTCGCCCACTCAAGCGCAATTTCCTCGTCGGAAATCATATCCGGTCCGAAATAGAGCTTGTTGAGCGCAAGATATTTTTCGCACAGCGCATCGGCGGTGAGCGTCTCGCCCCTTTCGCACATCCGCCCCATTTCAAGCTCAAATTCCGCGAACATCGTCTGACGGTATACGGTCCCCTTGAACTGATCGAGAAAATGATTTATAAGGTAAGCCCTGCGGGTTCTGTCCTCGGTCTTGCCAAGAAGATAGCGCATCAGCAGCACTTCATTGACGGTGGAGGCAACCTCCGCAACAAAGATGACATAGTCCGAGGTACACACCGGCTGATATTTGCAGCTGTACCAGCTGTGGAGCGCATGTCCCATTTCATGGGCGATCGTAAACATGCAGTCAAGCGTGTCCTTGTGGTTCAGCAGCACATACGGGTGCGGGCGCGAGGAGCCGGAGGAATACGCCCCGCCGCGCTTGCCCTGGTTTTCATAGACATCTATCCAGCGGTTGTCAAAGCCTTGCTTCAGAAGCGCCGTATAGTCCTCACCCATGACGGAAAGCGCGTCGAGTACGGTCTGTTTTGCTTCTTCATAGCTTATTTTCTGCTGCACATCGGCAACTATCGGCGTGTATACGTCGTACATGTGCAGTTCATCCACGCCCAGAAGCTTTTTGCGGAGCGCGACATAGGCATACATTTTGTCCATGTTGGCGTGAACGGCGCCGATGAGATTCATGTACACCTCAACCGGCACCTCCGTCGCGTCGAGCGACGCCTCAAGCGTACTGCCGTATTTTCTCGCGTCCGCGAAAAAGCGGAGCTGCTTGAACTGCGCGTCCAGCGTTGCGGCGACGGTGTTTTTGAACTGTCCAAGCTGCTTGTAGTACGTTTCAAACGCGCTGCGGCGGAGAACCCTGTCGGCGCTTTCGAGCAGCGGCACAAAGCTGCCGTTTGTAAGCTGGTGCGCCTTGCCGTCAGCGTCGAAAGCGTCGGGAAAAGTAAGATCGGCGTTTCTGAAAATGCCGCAGATGTTGTCGGGAGCGTCTGCCATCTCGCCCATGGCGGACAGAAGCGTCTCTTCTGCGGCGGAGAGAATGTGCGCTTTCCTGCGCCGGACGGAGTAAAGCACCCGCCGGTATGTTTCAAGCTCCGGCTGTACGGAAAAGAAACCGTCCAGCCTGCCGTCGTCGATCGCAATAAGCTCTGGCGTTGCAAAGGCGGCGGCGCTTGAGGCGGCCACGCATATATTCATCGCCTTGCCGCGCATATCCTGATAAAACGCGTTGGACGTGTCCTGATCGCTCTTGCAGTTTGCATAGCCGTAAAGCCGCTCGAGACGGACGGAAAGCGTATCGTTGAATTTCAGATAACCAAGCAGCGTTTCCGCGCTTTCGCCGAGCCTGCCGCGGTAGGCTTCAAGCTCCTCCGGCGTATTTTTAAGGGACTCATACTCGCTTTTCCACGCCTCGTCGCTTTCAAACAGATCGCGCAGATCCCATGTATATTCCTCTGCGGCGTCTTCTCTTTTCGGTATTGTGATATCAGCCATAATCTACCTCGCATATAATAATTCAGCACAGTCCGTGTTCCCGCGCAGAGCCGGTAAAAAGTCCTTCTTAAAGACCTCAGCGCTCAAACGCGGGTCAGCGACTGTGTCTCTGTCGCATATACATATTATACCACGCCTGACGTTTATTTGAAAGAGCGAAGAGGGCGGCAGGAGAAAACGGTCAGAACTTTTTTGCCCGTCTGTTTTTGAATTTCATGGAAGGGGAAATGATTTGAACGGTATTATAAAACGCACTGTCGAAACAACGCTTGACGTTGTGCCTGAATATCCTTTGTCAGAGCTTGAGCGGCTTGTGCCGCTGCTCAGCCGGATAAACGTCCTTTCCGCGTCCGTTGCGGGAAACGGGGAGCTTTTGTGCGGAGAGGACGAACGCCCAGCGGCGTTCGCGGCGGAGCGGGATATCCCCGCAATGCTCACGGTGTCATGCGGGGAGGCAAAATATGCCCGTCGGCTTTTTACGGATGAAGACGCCGAAAGCCGTTTTTTTGAAAAGCTGGCTGAACGGCTTGCGGCGGGCAATTTTGCCGGAGCAAATTTTGAATTTCTGAATCTTTTCCCGTTTGACAGAAGCAATTATACCGAATTTCTTAAAAAAGCCGCGGCCGTGCTGCATGAAAACGCCTGCCTTGCCGGAAGCATCGCCGCGCCGCCATGCGCGCTGAGCCTTGCCGCGGCGAACGATTATGAAGCGCAGGGCGAATATCTTGACAGCGTGAACATACTGCTGAGCGGCTGCTTGTATCTCAGAAACAGTCCGTGCAGGCGGATGGCGGACGATGCGCTGGCGGAGACGCTTGCCTTTGCGGGAAAAGCCGTGCCGGGGCATAAGCTTGCCGTTACGCTTGCCGACCATGCGCTTGCATACACGGAGAACGGGGTGTGTCAGGTTCTCCCCGCGGCGCTTGTCCGCTCAATATCCGCACCAAATTCGGAATTTGACGGAGAACGGGATTATGCGCGGCTTTTTGATATCATCGCAGCTTATCCCGTTTCGGACATATCGATACGTTCATATTCGCGGACGGATAAAATGATTTTTGACGTTATCGCGGATAAATTTGATATTATCCGCCCTTGATAGCCAATGTCAGAGCGCCGTCCTTGAGCGATGCTTCCACGGTGTCCCCGCGAACGGCTCTGCCCGAGAGCAGCATATCCGCCGCGGCGTCCTCAATGCTGCGGCGGAGCGTGCGCCTGAGCGGCCTTGCGCCGAATTTGTCGTCGCAGCCCTTTTCCGCGAGCCATTTGACGGTTTCTGCCGGAACGGAGAGAGTAAGCCCAAGGGCGGCAAAGCGCTGCCTGATCTCCGCAAGCATCGTTTCGGTTATTGAGAGCATCTCCGCATGGCCGAGCTTGCCGAAAATTATCGTTTCGTCGATACGGTTGAGAAACTCCGGGGTGAAGGTCGCACGAAGCTCCTCGCGTATCTTCCTGCGCATATTTTCGTCGCCGTCCTCTGCGCCCTCCGAAAAGCCTATGGGCGCACGGTTATCGGTAATGGCCTTTGCGCCGATGTTCGATGTCATGACTATCACGGTGTTTGAAAAATCAACGCGCCGTCCGGTCGAGTCGGTCAGATGACCGTCGTCCATTATCTGCAAAAGTATGCCCCATATATCGCGGTGGGCTTTTTCTATCTCGTCAAACAGTACGACCGACCACGGCTTGCTGCGCACGCGCTCCGTGAGCTGACCGCCCTCCTCAAAGCCCACATAGCCGGGAGGGGAGCCGATAAGGCGGCTGACGCTGTGCTTTTCCATGTATTCCGACATATCAAAGCGTATGAGAGCCTTTTCATCGCCGTATACGGAGGCGGCAAGGGCGCGGCACAGCTCCGTCTTGCCCACGCCCGTCGGACCGAGAAAAAGAAAGCTTCCCACGGGCCTGTTTGGGGCTTTCAGCCCTACGCGGCTGCGGCGTATCGCACGGCTTACCGCCGTGACCGCCTCGTCCTGCCCGATGATGCGCCGCCTCAATTCGTTTTCGAGATTTATGAGACGCGTGCTTTCGTCGTTGTCTATGCCGGACACGGGGATATCCGTCCAGCGGGATACCGCCTCGGCAATGTCGGAAGCGTGGACAAGCCTGTCGCCCCTGCCGGATACGTGTACGCACGCCGACGCCTCGTCCAGAAGGTCTATCGCCTTGTCGGGGAGAAATCTGTCGTTTATATAGCGCACGGAAAGCTCATATGCGGCGCTGAGCGCCTGCGGGTCTATCGAAACGCAGTGGTGCTTTTCAAGACCGTCCTTTATGCTCCTGAGCATCTCAAGGGTGTGTGCTTTGTCCGGCTCATTCACATGAACGGGCTGGAAGCGCCTTTCAAGGGCGGTATCCTTTTCGATGTGCTTTCTGTATTCCGCCGGAGTCGTCGCGCCGATTATCTGCACCTCGCCCCTGCCGAGCGCCGGCTTGAGAATGTTCGCCGCGTCTATCGCGCCCTCGGCGCTGCCCGCGCCGATTATCGTGTGCAGCTCGTCGATGAACAGTATCACGTCTCCGGCGCGTTTTACGTCCTTCAGCACCGCTTTAACGCGCTCTTCAAAATCGCCGCGGTATTTCGTTCCGGCAAGCATCGCAGGAATGTCGAGCGACACGAGTCTTTTCTGCCTCAGCTCCGCGGGCGCGGTACCCTGTACTATGCTTATCGCAAGGCCCTCCGCAACCGCGGTCTTGCCGACGCCGGGTTCGCCGACGAGAACGGGGTTGTTCTTCGTGCGCCGCGAAAGTATCTGCACCGTGCGCAGAAGCTCGTCCCCGCGTCCGACGACGGGGTCTATGCCTCCGCTGCCGGCGAGGGCGGTAAGATCGCGGCTGTATTGATCGAGAACTCTTGTTTCGGCGTGGCGCACGGTACTGCGTAGTATACCGGGCTGTGTTTTCCCACGGTTGTCATAGAACGCAAAGGAATCCATAAGGTCGGTATAAACGTCGTTTATGTCCTCGCCCAGCTCACGCAGGATCTTTACGCCCGTGCAGTCGCTCTGGCGCAGAATACCGAGCAGCAGGTGTTCCGTGCCTACAAAGCTTCGGTTGAGCTTTTCCGCTTCCGCCGACGCCTTTCCGACAGCAATTCGGGCGTGTTCGGAAAGCCGGTTTACGTTTCCTGTCGGCGCGCCGCTTCCGTTGAGCGCGGTTATCTTGCTTATCAGCACCCTTTCGCTTATCCCGCGCCGCTCAAGGATGCCCGCGCCGAGACCGCCCTGTTCCCTTATGATCCCGACAAGCAGATGCTCCGTTCCGACGTAGCTGTGTCCAAGCTCTCCCGCCGCGATGCCCGCCTTTTCTATCGCGTGTTCAGCACGCTGAGTGAATTGTCCGTTGCTTTTCAATATCAACACCTCGTCCGACATTTGCATGATCATGATAGTAATTATCACCCAGCCGCCGTGCAGGAAATGCACGAAACGCGGACGGGCTTTCAAAGATTGTAGACATTTTTTTGAAAATTTATATCACAAGCAAAATTTGAGATTGATTTTTCTGCTATCTGTGTTACAATATCTAAGATCAGTGGCGAACTGATAAAATACATACGGAGGTAAAATTATGGCTTTTGTTATTACCGATGAGTGCCTGTCCTGCGGCTCCTGCGCTGCTCAGTGCCCTGCCGACGCTATTGAAATGGGCGACCTGCACTACGAGATCGATCGTGATAAGTGCCTTGAGTGCGGTGCTTGCGCTGCTCAGTGCCCTGCCGACGCTATTGTTCAGGAGTAATTTTTTTACATCTGATAATAAAAGGGACGATTTTATCGTCCCTTTTATTACAGCTTTTTGACAGTCTCAATGAAAGAGATGATTTTATCGTCCCTTTCATTTTGCTTTTGAGGTAAAATATGCCGGAATTTATTCATTTGTGGGAGAACGGACCGCTCTTTGCGCAGTCGGCGCATTTCAAGCTCGGCACCGACTCCGTTCTCCTTGCGGATTTTGCAAATCTGTCCCGCGCAAGGCGGGGGATAGATCTGGGCTGCGGTTCGGGGATAATCGCCATGCTCCTGCTTGCGCGAAGTGAAAAGCTCAATATGACGGGGCTTGAAATAAATCAGGACGCGGCGGAGCTTGCGGGCAAAAATATGGCGGTAAACTCTTTTGGCGGCCGTGCGGAGATAGTTGCCGGCGATATCCGCCGCCACAGGGAGCTTTTCCGCGCCGGAAGCTTTGATCTTGCCGTTGCAAACCCACCGTATTTTCCGAAGAAGAGCGGGGCACTTTCGCCGGAAAGCGGCCGCGCCGCGGCAAGGGGAGAGGTTGAGTGTACGCTGGAGGAGCTTTGCCGTGCGGCGGCGTTTCTCCTTAAGACCGGCGGCAGCTTCTGTATCGTCCATAGGGGCGAAAGGCTTTCGGAGCTTATGTGTCTTATGAGCGGCTGCGGGATCGAACCTAAGCGCCTGCGGCTCGTGCAGCATAAAGCAAACTCCGCGCCGTCTCTCGCGCTTGTCGAGGGGCGGCGCGGGGGAAGCGCGGGACTTAAAATAGAGCCGCCGCTCATCCTTGCGGATGAAAACGGCGGCGAAAGTGAAGAATACAGAAGGATCTATCACAGATAAGCCGCCGTGCTTGAAATTTTTGCCATATATGTATATAATAAGGAAGCGAATATCCGGATCGGGGTGTGATGAATGGCTTACAGAACCGACATTGAAATAGCACAGGCGTGCAGAATGAAAAGAATAAGCGAAATTGCCGAAAGCGCGGGGATCGATGCAGAGTATCTTGAACTGTACGGCAATTATAAGGCAAAGGTCGATTATAAGCTGCTCCGCGACAAGAAGGGCGCCCCCGACGGAAAGCTTATCCTCGTGACCGCTATTACCCCCACTCCGGCGGGAGAGGGGAAAACCACAACGGCGATCGGTCTTGCCGACGGTCTGAGAAGAATAGGGGAAAAAACCGTCGCGGCGCTGCGTGAGCCGTCGCTCGGTCCCGTTTTCGGCATAAAGGGCGGCGCTACCGGCGGCGGATACGCGCAGATCGTCCCAATGGAGGATATCAACCTCCATTTTACGGGGGATTTTCACGCAATAGGCGCGGCGAATAATCTTCTTGCGGCGATGCTCGACAATCACATACAGCAGGGCAACGTCCTCGGTATCGACCCAAAGCAGGTAACATGGCGCAGAGTGCTTGACATGAACGACAGGCAGCTTCGCAATATCGTTGACGGGCTTGGCGGCAGGGCGCACGGCGTGCCGAGGGAGGACGGGTTCGACATCACAGTTGCTTCCGAGGTAATGGCGGTAGTGTGTCTCGCGTCCGATATTTCCGATCTTAAAAAGCGGCTCGGCAGAATTGTTGCCGCTTATACCTATGATGGAAAACCCGTCACCGCACATGATCTCAAGGCGGAGGGGGCTATGGCGGCGCTGCTCAGGGATACGCTCAAGCCCAACCTTGTTCAGACGCTCGAGGGAACGCCTGCTTTTGTCCACTGCGGTCCCTTTGCAAATATCGCGCACGGCTGCAATTCCGTTACTGCTACGCGTATGGCGCTCAAGCTTGCCGATTATGTCGTTACCGAAGCGGGCTTTGCCGCAGATCTTGGAGCGGAGAAGTTCTTTGATATAAAATGCCGCATAGCCGGTCTGCGTCCCGACGCTGTCGTTGTTGTCGCAACGGTTCGTGCGCTCAAGTATCATGGCGGCATACCAAAAGAGGAGCTTGACAGCGAAAATCTTGCCGCGCTCGAGAGAGGACTTCCCAATCTCATGCAACATGTTTCAAATATACGGGATGTGTTCGGACTCCCGTGCGCCGTGGCGATAAACGCATTTCCGACCGACACGAAGGCGGAGCTTGAGCTCGTGGAAAAGCGCTGCGGCGAGCTTGGCGTGAACGCGGTGCTGTCCGAGGTCTGGGCAAAGGGCGGCGAGGGCGGCACGGCGCTTGCGCGTGAGACAGTGCGCTTGTGCGGGCAGCCGAATAATTTCTCCTTCAGCTATGACGCGGATAGGAGCATCGAGGAAAAGCTTGACGCAATATGCCGCAGGGTATATCATGCCGACGGGGTCAGGCTTGTGGGAAACGCGGTTAGTCAGGCGCAGCGGCTTGCGTCGCTCGGCTATGACAGGCTGCCAATATGCATTGCGAAAACACAGTATTCCTTTTCCGACGACCCGAAAAAGCAGGGTGCGCCGAGAGGCTTTACCGTAACCGTGCGTGAACTCAGGGTGAGCGCGGGAGCGGGATTTATCGTTGCGCTTGCGGGCGATATAATGACCATGCCGGGACTGCCGCGTGTTCCCGCGGCGGAAAAAATCGATGTGGATGAGAACGGCGTTATTTCCGGCTTGTTCTGACAGGCGGTGTATTGAAGAATGGGTGAATTGTTAAGGGGCGTACCTGTTGCCTCCGCGCTTGAAGGCAAAACGCGTGAAAAGACCGATAAGCTCAGAGCGGCGGGTATTGAGCCGTGTCTGGCAATGCTGCGCGTCGGCGCGGACGAAGGCGCGCTTTCATATGAACGGGGCGCGTCAAAGCGCTGCGGCAAAGCCGGTATAGCCGTGCGGAAGATCGCTCTGCCGCTGGACGTGACGCAGGAACGCCTTCTCGGCGTGATACGCGAATTGAATGACGACGCGGCCGTGCACGGGATACTCATGTTCCGACCGCTTCCGGCACAGCTTGACGAGAAAGCGGCCTGCGCCGTGATCGCGCCGGAAAAGGACGTGGACGGGATAAGCGAAGGCTCGATGACAAAAATCTATTCCGGTGCGGGCGCGGGCTTTACGCCATGCGTTGCGGCGGCGGTCATGGAGCTGCTGAGGTATTATAATATTGCCGTCGGCGGCAAGCGCGCCGTCGTCATCGGCAGGAGCCTTGCGGTAGGCCGTCCCGCCGCGATGCTTCTTATGCATGAGGATGCAACGGTCACTCTCTGCCACTCAAAAACGCATGATCTGGTGCATATTTCCCACGCGGCGGACATAGTTGTCACAGCCGTCGGCAAGGGTGAAATTTTCGGACATGAATTTTTCCGCGAGGGACAGACCGTTATCGACGTAGGCATAACGTGGAGCGAGAGCAAGCAGAAGCTTGTCGGCGACGTTGATTTTGAAAAGGTCGAGCCGATAGTTTCCGCAATAAGCCCCGTACCGGGCGGCGTCGGAAGCGTGACGAGCGCGCTTCTTGCGTATCATGTTGCACAGGCGGCAGAGAGAGCGTAGAATCACCTACGCCTCAGGCAGTATTTTCGGAAAAGCAAAATCAATTATAAAAGTGTCAGAGTAGGGTACGGCGCGTTAAGTGATGCGGAATGGGAGTTGTCCGCATACGAAGGCGGCAGCCGCGGTGCCGCACCCGCATCCGCTGCCGCTTAAGGAACAAAAAACCTCCTTTTGTGGCGTAAAAGGAGGTTTTCATTGTGCAGAAATTCAAAACCAGAGATTTGACCGTCATGGCGGCGTTTGTCGCCGCGGAGATCGTTCTTTCAAGATTTCTGTCATTCAGCGCATGGAATATGAAGATCGGCTTCAGCTTCCTGCCCGTGGCTGCCGCGGCAATGCTGCTCGGACCGATACCGGCGGGCATTGTCGCCGCGCTGGGGGATTTTATCGGGGCGGTGCTGTTCCCGATAGGCGCGTATTTTCCGGGCTTCACACTGACCGCGTTCCTGACGGGCTGCTGCTTCGGCGTCTTTCTTTTCCGGGAGCAGAGCCTGCGCCGGGTTCTTGCGGCGGTCGCGGTGAACCAGCTCGTGTTCAGCCTTGCGCTCAACTCGCTGTGGATATCCATGCTTTACGGTTCGCCGTATGTGCCGCTGCTCGGCACACGGCTCATCCAATGCGCCGTGCTTTTCCCCGTGCAGTTTGTGACCGTCTTGCTTATAATAAAAAGCGGACTTATAAGCGTACTGCGGCAGAAAACGGAATGACCGCCGACAAAAAAACAAGCAAACGGATGCTGACCGACAGCCCGTTTGCTTGTTTTTTATGCTCTTTTTGAGTCGATCGTAAAAAAGCAGATAAGTACGCCGAGTATGCAGACAGCAAGCCCGATAAGCATCGTGTGGTGTACGCTTATCCTGTCAAGCAGGATACCGCCCACAAGCGCGGCAAGGATATTGGACAGCGTAAGCATTGCGGCGGATACCGCCTGACCCTTGGCGGAGTCGTTTACGTCAACGACAATGCTTGCGTAGTCCACAAGAGCCGGTATAAGCAGGGCGTAGCACAGCATCTGCGTAACGGCGGAAAAGTACAGCATCCCGAGGTTCTCAGCAAAAGTGACCGTTGCGATCCTCACGATATACATGACCGCCGCAAAACGGATAACCGTCGAGCATTTGACGTTTCTTGTGATGCGCGTATAAAACAGCATTGCCGGAACCTCGCAGAACGCTGCAATGGAGCTGATTATGCCCATGCTGTTCGCGGTGCCGCCGACGCTCCTGACTATGTTGATGAGAAACGCACCCATTATGGATGACGGAAACATGAGTACGGAGGTGCCTATGCAGAAGGCAACAAAGCGCTTGTTGCGCGAGAGAAATTCGCCGAGGGACGCGCCTGCTTTTCTCGGAACATTCTCCTGCGCGGTGTCCGCGGGAAGAACTACCTTCCGCACCCGTCCGATGACCGTGAGAATGACGATCTGCATCAGTATCATTACTATTGACAGATTGGGCAGCAGCTCCGGAGAATATGACGCGCAGAGTCTGCCGAGTATGATCGTGATTATCGAAAAGGCCAGAGAACCGCAGCTTCTTGAAAAGCCGAAGTTTATGTACTGACCCGTCCTGTCCATGCTGAAGCAAAGCTCCGTGTTCATGGGGCTTACCGCAACGACGCACGCCATCAGCAGGCAGTAAAGTATGCTTACGTAAAGGCTGCTTCCTGCGGAAAAAAGTATCAGCACCTCAAGCAGACCCTCCAGAAAAAGCAGACCGTACAGGCAGTGATATACCTTTATTTTTCTGGAGCGGTCAATGACGGAGGCGAGCGCGGGGGCAAGAAGAAAGCCGCCGATGTTGCCGAGGGCGGTTATCGTGCCGAGCTGAGTGTTTGTATAGCCTCTGTTCTGGAGAAAGACCGCCGCATAGGTCGATATGCAGCAGCAGCCAAGCCAGTAAAAAACCTGCACGGCGGAATATTCCGACAGCAGCAGAGCGTGTTTTCTGGAATCATTCATGTGAAATAAAAACCTCAATATCAAATGTGAAGCTATATTATACATCTGTTTTTCGTTTTTGCAAGAGGTAATACGGAAGAATCTCATCTTTTTTCAAGCAAAAAACGGTTTATATCTTGACATTGAAAACTCCAATATGTATAATTTGTTATACAAATCATACATATTGGAGGCGGCGTATGAGAGCTCCGACAGGAAAATTTGCGTGCACCGCGACGGTAGGGGAAAAAGGGCAGATCGTTATCCCCAAGCAGGTGCGGGAGATGTTTGATATCAAGAGCGGCGATGTGCTGCTTATCCTTGCGGATAAGAACAGAGGCATTGCCATTCCGCCCAAGGAAATGGCGGATGATGTTTTCGGGAGGTTGAGCGGCAGCGATGACAGCGGCACTTGAAATTAAAGGACTTTGCAAGGAATATCCCGGCTTCAGGCTTGACAGCGTGGGCTTTTCGGTCATGCCGGGGACGATAACCGGCTTTATCGGCAGAAACGGCGCGGGCAAGACGACGACGCTGAAATCCATCCTCAATCTTGTCCACCCGTCGGCGGGGGAGATAAAATACTTCGGGCTTGACCTGCGTGAGCATGAGGACGCGATAAAGCAGCGCATCGGCTACGCCGGCGGCACGGTGAGCTGGTATAAAAAGAAAAAGATAAAGGACATCGTGAGCGTCACGGCAATGTTCTATGATAATTGGGACGCGGATATGTGGCGGCACTACTGCGCGTTGTTCAGGCTCGACGAGAACAAAACGCCGGAGCAGCTTTCCGAGGGGATGAAGGTTAAGCTCAATATCGCGCTTGCGCTTTCCCATAAGGCGGAGCTGCTTATTCTCGACGAGCCTACAAGCGGGCTTGACCCCGTTTCGCGTGATGAGCTGCTGGAGATATTCCTGCGCCTTGCGCACGGCGGCGTGGCGGTGCTTTTTTCGACGCACATAACCTCCGACCTTGAAAAATGCGCGGACAATATTACATATATCCGGCACGGACGCATTATATCTTCCTGCACGGAGGAAGAGTTTATCGGCACATATAAACTGCTCAATGAGCCTGAAAATATGAGCGGGGCGCAGAAAAATGCAGTTGTCGGGGAAAGCTTTTCAAAGAGCGGCAGTGTGATAATGATAAAGTCCGCCGATACAGGGCTTTTCGAGGGCTGCGGCTTTACCGCCCCGACGCTTGAGGAAATTATGGTATATCTTGAAAGGGAGGATATGTGATGAAGCTTCTTAAAAAGGACCTGATGCTTGCAACCTCCCCGCTGAGCTGGTGCTTTACGGCTTTCGGGCTTATGGCGCTGATCCCGGGCTATCCGATCCTTGTGGGCGCGTTCTTTGTAAGTCTCGGCATTTATCAGTCGTTTCAGTATGCGCGTGAAGCCAACGACATCCTCTATTCCGCACTTCTGCCTATCCGCAAGCGCGACGTCGTAAAGACAAAATATCTTTCCACCGTGATGTTCCAGCTTCTGAGCTTCGTGCTTTTTGCGCTCTGCACTGCGATACGCATGACCGTTTGGAAAAACGCCGCGCCCTATGCGGAAAATCCTCTTATGGCCGCAAACTTTACGTTTCTGGGCTTCCTCCTGCTCATCTACACAGCGTTCAATACCGTGTTTCTGGGCGGTTTTTTCAAAACGGCGTACTACTTCGGCAAATCCTTTGTGCTGTTCATTGTCACGGCGTTTCTTATAGTCGCCGTGGGTGAGGCTCTGCATCATTTTCCCGGACTTGACTGGCTCAACGCCGTATCGGGGGCGGACGTCGTGAAGCAGCTCCCGCTTTTTGCCGTCTGTGCGGCGGCGTACATCATCGGCACTCTGCTATCGCTCAGAAAATCTCAGGCGCGGTTTGAGCTGATAGATTTGAACTGACGCAGGGATAAGACCGCACGGCACAGCTTGATATACAACAATAAAAACTTTCGCAGCATGTCAAAAAAGTCCTTGCAGGACTTTTTTGACATGCTGGAGAGCGCCGCAAAACGGAGTTTTGCGGCGCTCTCTTTATATTATTTGCAAGGCTGCGGATAAACGAAAGCGGATAGAGAAAGATGCCAAGGTCAGAATCTCAAAAACACGCAGAGAGAAGGAGAAAAAAATAATTGAGAAAAATTTAAAAAGGGTCTTTACAAATCCGAGAGGGTATGCTATATTAAGTTCAGCAATAAGAATCATTCCTATTCTTAAACTTGAGGTATAAATGGAAAGCAGACGTATAACCAGCAAAAAAAGGAAAGCGATATATGACCTGCTCCGCGCTGATACCGGACATCCCACCGCCGAAACGGTGTTCAACCGGCTGAAGGGCGAATATCCGGAGTTGAGTCTCGGCACGGTGTACCGCAATCTTGCGGTGCTTGAGGAGGGAGGGCTTATCTTCCGTGTTGGCACCGTGGACGGCCAGGAGAGATACGACGCACGCCTTGACCCTCACGCGCATTTTGTCTGTTCCCGATGCCGCCGCGTCTCGGATATTGAGCTTGACGATGATGCAGAGCGGCTCATCATGGATATTGAGCGCCGCTTTGACTGCAAAACGCAGTCTTTCCTGCTGACGATAAAAGGTCTGTGCGGCGAGTGCCGCAAAACCGACCTCTGAAAAGGAATTACACATAAGCTTTTTATTGTTGGAGCGGACGGGAGACAGACTCTGCCGCGTCCACGCAATGAAAATATAATTAAGGAAATTAATATTAAATGGTATGGAGGATTTTATTATGAAGAAGTGGGTTTGCCCCGTATGCGGTTATGTTCATGAAGGTGATACTCCCCCCGAGTTCTGCCCTCAGTGCAAGGTTCCCGGTTCCAAGTTTATCGAGCAGAAGGGTGAAATGTCATGGGCGGCTGAGCATGTTGTCGGCGTCGGCAAGAAGTTCGGCGCGGACGTTCCCGAGGAAGTGCAGAAGACTATCATCGAGGGGCTGAACGCAAACTTCATCGGCGAGTGCACGGAAGTCGGCATGTACCTTGCCATGGCGCGTGTTGCGCACCGTGAGGGATATCCCGAGATAGGTATGTATTGGGAAAAGGCCGGTCTTGAGGAAGCGGAGCATGCGGCAAAGTTTGCGGAGCTGCTTGGCGATGTGGTCACAGATTCGACCAGGAAGAATCTTGAGATGCGCGTTGAGGCCGAGAACGGCGCGACCGCAGGCAAGTTTGAGCTTGCAAAGCTTGCAAAGCAGTATAATCTCGACGCGATCCACGATACCGTTCACGAAATGGCACGTGACGAAGCCCGCCACGGCAAGGCTTTCGCGGGACTGCTCAAGAGATACTTCAACTGATATTCAGGCGCAAGGTACGCTTGGCTCATCACGGCGCTGCCGTGTGAGGAACGATAGAAATAATTACGTTATAGGAGATTACAGAATGAAATACGTTTGCAATTTGTGCGGCTGGGTTTACGATGAAGAAGAAACCGGCGTAAAGTGGGAAGATCTCCCCGAAGATTTTGCCTGCGAGCTCTGCGGCGCCGGCAAAGATGAATTTACGGCCGAGTAATTACATAATTGACCTGCCGCTGAACAGTAAAAGTTTTTACAGTAAAAGTTTTTTTAAGGCAGCGCCGTATTATGCGGCGCTGCCTTGACTTTTTGCTGTGAATATTGTATATTTTATTCAAACTTTGAACGTTTCGTATGTGAATACTGCACTAAAGTCCGGCTCCGCACAAGAACCGGACTTTGTTTTTAATGTGCCTTCTTGATAAAAACGATTTTTCTTCAAAAAAGATATAGCAAAAAATGTCTCCTTGACAGGGAGCGGCACAGCGAACTGTCCGTTTTATTGGACACCTGATTTGTTAGACTGTGTACTGCAAAGAAAAAACGGCTTCGGCTGCTAAGGAGGAAATCAATATGAACGAAAAGTATATTTCAATTACCGGCTTCAGGAATTACAGCGGGATACTTCCATTTAAAATCGGATATCTCGTTCGCTGTGAAAAGGAAACGGATAACCCGTATGACAGCGAAGCAATCAGGTGCACAATGCCGATAATAGGCACAGTGGGTTATGTTGCAAACAGCTGTAATACGGTTGCCGGCGGAACTATGAGCGCCGGGCGGGTGTATGACAAGGTCGGAAAGAAATTTTATGTGCGTGTCATGTTCACTACTTTTACCAAGATTATCTGCCGTGTAGAAGAGGGTGATCCTGCTGAACTCAAAAAGGAAATACTGACGCAGCTTGAAGATGACTGGGACGACGATGATGAAAATATCACGCCGGAAGAGATGTTTCCTGAGAAATAAAGGGATGAGCAAGTGTTGACGGCGGCCTTTTGATATCATTGCCCATCCTTGATGCGCGGCGGCGGTACGCGCCGATATGACAGCGGATTTTTATTGTCAGCTTCATCCTGAGGTAAAGCCGCGCTATATTTATACAAAATGCTTTATGTCAAAAAGGCATAAACGGCAATATGACCGGAGGTTGTTATGGCGAAATCCGCTAATCAGAAGCTGAAGCTTTTGTATTTAATGCAGCTCCTTTTGGAAAAGTCCGATGAAAACCATCCTCTGACCGTTCAGCAGATGATAGATGAGCTTGCCTGTAATGATATCAAGGCTGAGCGGAAGACGTTATATGACGATGTGGAAGCCCTTCGCCGCTTTGGACTGGATGTTGTTGTCGTCCGCGGGAAGACAACCGGATACTACATCGGCAGCCGGAATTTTGAGATTCCGGAGCTTAAACTGCTTGTTGACAGCGTCCAGTCCTCAAAATTTATTACGGAGAAAAAGACGTTTGATCTTATAAAAAAACTTGAAAGTCTGGCCAGCGTATATGATGCACGGCTGCTGCAGCGTCAGGTATATGTCCGCAACCGCGTAAAGAGCATGAACGAAAGCGTCTATTATAATGTTGATGAAATTTCAAACGCCATTACTCAGGATAAGGCTGTTCGCTTCCGATATTTTGATTACACCGTAACCAAGGAACGCAGATTCCGCAAAGACGGTGCATGGTATGAGGTCAGTCCATTTTCGATGATGTGGGATGACGAAAACTACTATATGCTCGGATATGATACAGCGGCGGAAAAGCTCAAGCATTACCGTGTGGATAAAATGACCGAGATATCCGCTCTTGACCGGTCAAGAGACGGAAAGGACGAATTTAAAAAAGTCGGGATGCCGCAATACTTCAAGAGGGTATTCGGCATGTTTACCGGTGATATGCATACGGTCAGACTGCAATTTGAAAACCGCCTTGCAAGCCCTGTCATAGACCGCTTCGGAAGAGACATAACAATGCTGGCATCAGATGAAAGCCACTTTATCGTGAACGTCGATGTGGCAGTCTCTCCGCGATTTTTTTCATGGTTGTTCGGCTTTGGAACCGAAGTGGAAATTCTGTCGCCGGAGAGTGTTCGGGAAGAATACAGACAAAGACTTTTGTCATTGTCCGAACTGTATAATTTATAGGAACAGGAGCATCGGGAAATGACCAGAGCTATGGCAGAATAGAAAAACCTCACGTATATGCCGGAGCTTTTGAAAATATTCGGTGCTTTTGGCTTGACTTTAATGCAGAATGTTGCTATCATCTGACTGCAAAATGTATCAGAGCGCTTACTGAAAAGCCGCCTTCGCGCGGCTTTTTGGCAGTATGTCGGTTAGCGACATCTAACTAAAAACATGATACAGCTGCGGCGCCTCATACGTGCGAAGCACCGTATGCCGCGCCGTCCGGAGGTCGCGCCGCTGACGGAGTATTATGCCAAGGCGATGATGACAAAACCGATGAAGCGGTTCTGCCGGAAGAGCGGGAGAGCAAAGTTTACCGAAAAGGATATTGCCGGAATGAAGGCGACTGCGGCGCTGAAAGCCGCCGACAGAAATCCGTATTCGTGGAACATGGATTTTTACGAATATCCGGACGGCAGCGGCTATGAGGGCAGGTTTACAAAGTGCGGCATATGTACGCTGATGCGGCGGTACGGGCTTTACGATCTGACGCCGGCTCTCTGCCGTCTGGACTACACCATGAGCGAGGCGGGCGGTGCGTCGGACTTTGTGCGGGAGTACACGCTTGCTTCCGGCGGACCGTACTGCGACTGCGGGTATAAGAAAAAAGCGCGTGAATGATCAGGAGGAAAAAGTCATGAAAGAAAGCTATCTGATCCCGGCATTCCGGGAGACTGTACACAGCCGTTTTCCGGCACGGGAGGCGGAGATAAACGCCGCCTTTGAAAAGCGGCTGACGCAGCTGCGCGCCGAGAACTCCGGCGCTTCAAAAGAAAAACAGCGGCATCTGGAAAGCCAGATACTTCCGGGGATCGCCGCCTACGAAACGCTGCAATCAGTTATGCCGAAGGAGGAAGCGCTTGAGACCGTTCACGCTTATGTCGAGCGCAAGGCATGGCGTCTGAAAAAGTTTTTTCTCAAACTCATGCGTATTCCGGGCTTATATAAGAAAGTGCCGGAGATCTTTGCAAAGCAGACGCCGAAGCTGTTCGGGACAACGGCGGGCTTTGCTGCCGACGAGATACAGGTGAGCGGCGGAGTGTGGCGCATCGACATGACTAAATGCCCGTATAACGACGCCTGTGTGAAATATGGCTGTCCGGAGCTGTGTCATTGCTTCTGCGACAGCGACGACATTACCTATGACGGGCTGCATCCGAAGCTTATCTGGCGCCGGACAAAAACGCTCGGACGCGGCGGAGACTGCTGTGATTTTTGCCTGAAACGCAGTGATATATAGGCAATGACAGAAGAGAGCGATATCTTTAGACGGTCTTCAAGGACTGCGAGAGGGAAAAAACGTGCATATCTCCGTGATGAGCAGCGCGGGCAGCGTTGGAATCGGCAGGCAGCATCAAAGAACACTTATTTACCCTCTTGACAAGTAACCGCACGGTAACTATGCTATGAGTTATCGAGCGGTTACTGCGATGAGGAGGAAAATTATGAGTGAAGGCATAAAAGAACGGATATCGGAAACTGCGCCGGAACTGTCTGCGCAGAACGGGCGGTCTTGGGACAACCATAAGGATGCAATGAAAGATTTGGTAGTATATGTTCACGGAAAGGGCGGTTCGGCGCAGGAAGCCGAACATTATAAAACGCTCTTTCCTGATAATGAAGTTATCGGTTTTGATTACCGTTCCCAGACGCCTTGGGAAGCAAAGAAAGAATTTTTTGCGTTTTTTTCCGGACAGAGAAAGCGATGCAGGCATCTTATTCTGACAGCAAACAGTATCGGCGCTTTCTTCGCACTGTCCTCGCTGGATGAAACGCTGGTTGACCGGGCTTATTTTATCTCACCCGTTGTGGATATGGAAAAGCTGATTTGCAGGATGATGCAGTGGGCAAATGTGACCGAGCGGGAGCTTGCAGTGAAACGGGAGATCCCTACGGATTTCGGGGAAACACTGTCATGGGATTATCTGTGCTATGTGCGTGAACACCCAATCGTCTGGAATGTTCCCACCTGCATTCTGTATGGTGAGCATGATAACCTGACGTCGATAGAAACGGTATCCGCATTCGCCGGACGGCATCATGCTGATCTGACCGTCATGCCCGATGGGGAGCATTGGTTCCATACCGAGGAGCAGATGCGCTTTCTGGATCAATGGGTCAGAAAACACCGCATGAACGTTGCCTGCGGCGATGACGCTCAACGCCTGTGAAACGGAAATTTTGCGGCGGCAGCATGAAGGAGCGGAGAGCGGCTCAGAGAAACTATGAGCGTAGAGTGAGGAAAAAAATACATAAAAATCAGGGACAGAGTTTGACTGAAAAATATCAGATTTGTGCGAGTATACAAAATTGCTGAAAAGGATATTTTTTTAACAAATAATGTTTGACAAGCGTTTGACAATAGCATATAATCCTCATAGACAAAAGATTAACAATGAATCGGGTAAAACCGAACGGGGCATAACATAAAATGCCGGCGATGCGTCCCGCCTGCCGCATGAAGCGGGGCTTATCCGGAAACAATGTGTTGATCGGACGTCAAACGCGCGGGAAGTTCCCGTATTCGATGGAGGTTTTTATGAAAAACAAACAGACTCAGTTGGTAGATACGGTCGAGAAAGTCGATGAGCTTATAGAGCGCGTCAGAAAAGCGCAGCAGATATACGCAACCTACACGCAGGAGCAGGTTGACAAAATATTCTTTGAAGCGGCGATAGCCGCAAATATGAAGCGTATTCCTCTTGCAAAAATGGCAGTCGAGGAAACCGGCATGGGCATTATGGAGGATAAGACCATAAAGAACCATTTCGCCAGCGAATACATTTACAACGCTTACCGCGATGTAAAGACCTGCGGCGTCATTGAGGATGACAGACAGTTCGGTATCCGCAAGATAGCCGAGCCTGTCGGCCTTATCTGCGCCATAGTCCCGACTACCAACCCTACATCCACTGCGATCTTCAAATGCCTTATGGCGCTCAAGACCAGAAACGGCATTATCGTAAGCCCGCACCACAGGGCGAAGAAGTCCACTACGGAAGCCGCGAGGGTTGTGCTTGAAGCCGCCGTCGCCGCCGGCGCACCCGAGGACATCATCGGCTGGATAGACGTTCCCGCACGCGACCTTACAAGGCGTCTTATGGAAAACTCCGACCTTATCCTTGCAACGGGCGGTCCGAATATGGTTCACGCGGCATACTCCTCCGGCACTCCCGCCGTCGGCGTCGGCGCGGGCAATACCCCCGCCATCATTGACGAATCCGCAGACATCCTTCTTGCCGTCAATTCCATCGTCCATTCCAAGGTGTTTGATAACGGCATGATCTGCGCCTCAGAGCAGTCGGTTATCGTGCCGGAAGCCATTTACGGGCAGGTCAAGGCGGAGTTTGAAAAGCGCGGCTGCTACTTCCTCAACGATGAGGAGCGTGAGAAGGTAGGCAAGACCGTAATAGTAAACGGCTCCGTCAACGCCGAGATCGTCGGCAAATCCGCACCGTATATCGCGGCTCTTGCAGGCGTGACCGTCCCCGAAACCACGAAGATACTCATCGGCGAGGTGGAATCCACCGGACTTGAGGAGCCTTTCTCCCACGAAAAGCTTTCTCCGGTTCTCGGCATGTACAAGGTCGCCAACTTCCGTGAAGCGGTAGACAAGGCGTATAAGCTTATACAGCTCGGCGGGCGCGGCCATACCTCCGCCGTATACCTCAACACCGTTACTGAGCAGGAAAAGCTCAATTACTTCTCCGAGAAGATGAACACCTGCCGTATCCTTGTAAACACTCCCGCCGCACAGGGCGGTCTGGGCGATATATACAACTTCATGCTCACTCCGTCTCTCACTCTGGGCTGCGGCTCATGGGGCGGCAACGCCGTCAGCGAGAATGTTTCCGTCAAGCAGCTTCTCAATATCAAGACCGTTGCGGAAAGGAGAGAGAATATGCTGTGGTTCCGCTCCCCCGAGAAGGTGTATATCAAGCCCGGCTGCCTGCCCATTGCCCTCAATGAGCTGAAGCATGTCTACAACAAAAAGCGTGCATTCATCGTCACCGGACATCATACGTATACAAGCGGCGCACTGAAGCCCGTTACCGATAAGCTCGATGAGCTTGGCATAACCTACACCGTGTTCTTCGGCGTAACGCCCGACCCCACGCTTGCCTGCGCAAGAGAGGGCGCAGCTCAGATGCAGGCGTTCCACCCCGACGTTATCATTTCCATGGGCGGCGGCTCCGCAATGGACGCCGGTAAGATAATGTGGGTGCTCTATGAGCATCCCGACGCAGACTTCAACGACATGGCAATGCGCTTCAGCGACATACGCAAGCGTATTTACGAGTTCCCGCACATGGGCGACAAGGCATATTTCATCGCCATCCCCACCACCGCCGGCACCGGCTCCGAGGTAACGCCCTTTGCCGTCATCACCGATGAAAAGACCGGCATAAAATATCCCCTTGCCGACTATGAGCTTATGCCGAAAATGGCAATAATCGACCCCGACCTGCATATGACGGCTCCCAAGGTGCTGACCGCTTCTTCCGGCATCGACGCCGTTTCCCATGCGCTTGAAGCCTACGCCTCCATGATGGCGACCGATTATTCCGACGGTATGGCGATCTCGGCGCTGAGGATAATTTTCGAGTACCTGCCCAGAGCCTATGCCAACGGCACTACCGACATGGAAGCCAGAGAAAAGATGGCCAACGCCGCGACAATGGCCGGTATGGCTTTTGCAAACGCCTTCCTCGGCGTGTGCCACTCCATGGCGCATAAGCTCGGCGCGTTCCACCATGTACAGCACGGCGTTGCAAATGCGCTTATGCTTGAGGAAGTCCTCCGCTTCAATGCCGCGACCGCGCCCGTCAGAATGGGTACTTTCCCGCAGTATGATCACCCGCATACCCTTGAAAGATATGCGCAGGTTGCCGACGCGCTCAATCTCGGCGGCAAGACCAATGAGGAGAAGCTTGAGAAGCTTATCGAGGCTGTCAACACGCTGAAGGTATCCGTCGGTATCAAGCCGACCATCCGCGACTACGTGCCGGATGAGAAAGCGTTCCTTGAGACGCTTGACGAGATGAGCATCAACGCCTTTGACGATCAGTGCACCGGCGCAAATCCCCGCTATCCTCTGGTATCGGAGATCAGACAGATGTACCTCAACGCCTACTACGGTACGCACGAAAAAATATAAATCGTCCAAACGGTATTTGTAATTATTTCGGCTTGACTAACGGCATCTTGTTAACTATAATATGTTAACAAGATGCCGCCTGTTTTGTACGGTCATGTACCGCTTGGGCGCATCCATGCTTTCTTGGAAAGGAAATGAAGATGAAAAAGATTATTGCATTATTGATGATAGCGGCGCTTGCGCTTTCTCTGTGCGCCTGCGGCGGCAGCGGCAAGGACGCGGAGGCAGAAGCCACTCCCGAAGTGACTGCCGAGCCTACGCCCGCACCGACTTCCACGCCGGAACCGACGCCGACTCCCACTCCCACGCCCGCCCCTACGCCGACGCCCGCGCCGACTCCTACGCCTACCCCGGCGCCCACGCCGACCCCGGTGCCGAGCATAAATATCACGAAGAATCCTACCGGTGAAACTCTCGGCGCGGGCGGAAAGACATGGTTCATCGCCCATGCAGACAATGCCGACACTCTCACATGGGAGCTGAGGGACCCTGCCGGCAACGCATACTCCGCAGCGGAAGCAATGGCGGCAAACCCCGGGCTGAAGCTTGAAGACCTCCAGAACGATACGATAGCCGTAAGCAATGTTCCGGAAAGCCTCGACGGCTGGAGCGTAGTAGGCGTGTTCTCGAATGCGAGCGGCTCCGTCACCACGTCGCCCGCGAAGATAACCGTGCAGAAGCTTGCCTCCGGCTATGCCCAGGTGGTTGAGAAGTACAGGAACGCGTATGCCTCCGGCGTTAACGAACAGGCGGCGTATGTGTCAGGCTACAGCGAAATGGCGGCATACAGCGCCCATGTCGGCTATGCGCTTATCGACCTTGACGGCAACGGCGTGCAGGAGATAATCGTCGCCGGGACGGGAAGCGGCAACAATAACGGCAATATCGTTTTTGAGATATGCACTCTTGTGAACGACCAGCCCGTCAATATCTGCATGAGCAGCGCGCGCAACCGCTACTACCTGCGCACTGACGGAACCGTTCTCAATGAAGGCTCCTCAGGCGCGGCATACAGCAATTATGACGTTCTGTCCGTCAGCGGCAGTATGCTCCTGACAAATATGACCCTCAGGAGCGATCTTGACGCAAACGCCGCCGCAGTGTGGTACTATTTTGAAAGCGGCTCCATGACCGCCGAATCGGTCATCCCCGCAGAGCAGGCAACCGTGATCATCGGCACTCTCGAATCGCAGATCTATATGCCGCAGCTCACCAGGATAGCGTAAAATTCCGTTTTCAAAAAGAGCCTCGCGGAGTTCTTGAGCGCAGGCAAAAAATAGTTCTGATCGTTTTCTCCGGCGGTGTACGTCGGAGAAAACTCTTATTTGAGTTGTCTGTTCAGCTTCCGTGAAAGAAGCCTGTTTCTTTGATAAGCAAAGCAAGGAGAACGATATGTTGTTCGGAAAAAAAGAGATAATAACGCGTGAGTTGGATCATGTATGCAAAAGCGGCATACGCCTGCACTATCTGAAAACGGAGGACGGGAAGCCGCCGCTTGTGCTTATACACGGTCAGAGTATGTGCCGCCTCGATTACGGGCGCGTCCTGCCGGAGCTTTCGGAGAGCTTTACGGTCTATGCGCTTGACTGCCCCGGCCACGGGGAGAGCAGCCGTGACGTACAGAGCTATACCTGCCGCGCCGTAGGCGACGCCGTGTGCGATTTTATCCGCAGTGTGACGGGGGAGTGCTTTCTGAGCGGCCATTCCTCCGGCGCGATAATTGCCGCATATGCTGCGGGGCATGAAAAAAGCCTTGTAAAAGCGCTTTTGCTGGAAGATCCTCCGTTTTTCAAGGTTCAGCCGCCGGAGATGGAAAACACCTTCGTATGGAAGGACGGCTTTGCGGTAAACCACGGCTTCCTCAACCAGACCGAGGAAAAGGATTACCTTCCGTATTATATAAAGCACAGCTATATCTACAATATGTTAGGCGGAAAGCTTGCCGATAAGCTCTACAAAGAAGCAAAGGAGTATATCGCCGAAAATCCCGGTCAGCCGGTAAAATTGAAGAGCGTATCGAAAAACGCAATGCATGGGCTTGAATACATCGACAGCTTTGATATGCTTTTCGCAGAGGCGTTCTATAACGGCACGTGGTTTGACGGTGTGGAGCAGGAGCGGCTGCTAAAAGAGATCGACTGCCCCGTTATCTATATGAAAGCCGCGACCCGCTACGGCAGGGACGGCGTGCTGTGGGCGGCAAATTCCGATGAAGACGCCGCACGTGTGGAGAGACTTATAAAAAACTGCCGCCGCGTCGATATCCGCTGCGGCCACGATATACACTATGAAAAACCCGCCGTATTCTGCCGCACGGCAAAAGAGCTGCTGAAAGAGGTGTGAGGGATGTTTTTCAAAAACGCGTTGGTTTATTCCGCTGACTTTACATTCCGCCGCGGCGGCTTCGGCGCGGAGGACGGCAGATTTGTCCATGTGGGCGAGGAGCGCGCCGACGCCGTTGATCTGCACGGGGCGCGGGTGATCCCGGGGCTTGTCGATGTGCATACTCACGGCAATTCCGGCGCGGATTTCTCGGACGGAGAGCGGGACGGACTTATAAGGATGGCGCGGTACGAGGCGGAAAACGGAATAACATCCTTTGCGCCGACAAGCGTGACGCTTCCGTATGACCGGCTGGACAAGGCGTTTAAAACCGGCATGCGGGTGAAGCGGGAAGCGCATACCGGCGCGGCGCGGATAATGGGCATCAATATGGAAGGCCCTTTCTTTTCGGAAAAGAGAAAGGGCGCACAGAACGCGGAATATCTACGCAAGCCCGATTTTGCGGCGTTTGAAAAGCTGTATAACGGCTGCGAGGGGCTTGTGCGCATAGTCGATATCGCGCCGGAGCTTGACGGCGCGGAGGAGTTTATCGGAAAAGCTTCAAAGCTGTGTACGGTCTCAATTGCGCATACCGACTGTGATTATGACACGGCGCGCCGTGCGATAGACGCCGGCGCGGCGCAGCTGACGCATCTTTTCAACGCGATGCCGTCCATACACCACCGCCGCCCCGGCCCCATAGCCGCGGCGGCGGAGGATAGCCATGTGCGGGCGGAGCTTATATGCGACGGTCTGCATGTGCATCCGGCCGTCGTGCGTATGGCGTTCCGCCTTTTCGGGGCGGAGCGGATAGTGATGATATCCGACTCTCTGCGCTGCTGCGGTATGCCGGACGGTGATTATGAGCTGGGCGGGCAGAGCGTGCATCTTGCCGACTGCATCGCAAGGCTTCCCGACGGAACCATTGCCGGTTCTGCGACAAATCTTTACGGCTGCTTAAAAAAAGCGATATCCTTCGGCATTGCGCCGGAGGACGCGATAAGAGCCGCGGCTTACAATCCCGCCTGCTCCATCGGCGCGGAGAGTATGATCGGCTCAATATCCGACGGCAAATTTGCCGACTTTCTTGTGTGCGGCGATAACTACGAGCTGCAAGAGGTCTATATCGGCGGCGAACGGGTAAATTAATAAACAGATAATGTCAAAAAAGGCTTGGGTGATCCCCAAGCCTTTTTGCTGCCTGTATGAGATGAGAAGCTATTCCGCATGGTTGAGGAACAGCTTTTTAAGATCGCCGAGAGTTTCGACTATTATATCCGCACCGGCGGTTTCAAGCTCACCGCTTTCAGCGTAGCCATAGCGGACGCCGATGACCTTCAAGCCCGCCTCATGTCCGCCGACTACATCGTATTTCGTGTCGCCGACGAGAACGGTATCCTCCGCCGCAGCGCCAAGCATATCCATTGCGCCGCAGACGATCTCCGCCTTGGTCAGCGTTTCAATGCCCTCGGCGATCTGCCCGCTGATAACGTCGAACTTCCCGTACAGCCCCGAGCGCTCCAGCAGCTCTACCGCCATGGTGCGCGGCTTCAGCGTGGCGATTGCAAGCTTAAAGCCGTTCTGCCTCAGCTCGTCAAGAAGCTCCGCGATGCCGGGGAAAGGACTTGATTCATATATGCCGTACGGGAGATAGTCTTCTCTGAACGCTTCGATTATTTTTACAATAAGCTCATCGTCAAAACCGTATTGTTCCTTGAAGAACACTTTGAACGGAGGACCTGCAAAGCGGCGGAAAGAATCAACGGACAGAACTATGCCGTTCTTGTCAAGCGCGTATTTTACGGAACGTTCTATTCCCTTTACCGTGTCGAAAACGGTTCCGTCAAAGTCAAAGAGTATGTTTTTATACATTTTTTTCCTCACATTTTTTTATCTTCGGCGAGACGCTCTCATATCATATAATGAACGGGAGGTGTCTCATATGAACAGCAAATATTTTCTGGGAGCCAACAGCTCCTTGGGGTTTTATTCCCTGTATGACGGCTTCTGCCGCGGAAGCGGCGACTATCTCAGCATTATAAAAGGCGGTCCGGGTACGGGAAAATCCGGATTTATGCGCAGGATAGGCGCGGCGGCGGAAATGCGCGGGTATGATGTGGAGTATGTGCTCTGCTCAGGCGATAGCGCGTCTCTTGACGGTGTGTACATTCCCGCTGTGCGCCGCGGCTGGATGGACGGCACCGCGCCGCACGGCACGGAGCCGCCGCGCTTCGGCGTTGACGGGGATTATGTCGATCTGTCGCGGTTTTGCCGCACACCGCTTGAAAAGACGGCCGCGTGCGCGGCGGGGGAGCTGTATACTGCGTATAAAGCGCAGTACGCGTCGGCATACGGATTTCTCGGCGCACTTTCCTCCGTGAAGGGAACGTACTGCACACCGCTTTCCGAGCGTGAAAAACGTGCGGCCGAAAAACGCGCCGAGGCGGTTTTTCCAAAGCGCAGGCGCGGAAGCGCCGACGGAAAAGCGGCGCGCCGATTTCTGCGCTGTCTCTGCGGGGAAGGGGAAATGCGCCTTTCCGATGAGCTTGAAAAGCAGGAGCGCGTGTATATCCTTGCCGGGCGGGAGGCGCTTTCCGGGTATGCGCTCAGATATATTTCAGGCGAGGCGCGGCGTCGCGGGTTTGACGTCGTCAACTGCCTTTCGCCGCTGTGTCCCGACGATTTGGAAGCGGTGATCATACCGGAAGCCGGAATAGCGGCGGCCGGCGAGGGATATGCGCTCAACGGGGCTAAGAGAATAGAGCTTGACGGCGCAGAAGCGCCGAAGCCGCCTGAAAATTCGCTTTTCAACTGCGGAGAGATCGAAAAAACGCTCACGGATTCAGCATTTTCGGGTTTTGCGAGGGCAAAAAAGCTGCATGACGAGCTTGAGGAGATATATAAGCGGGCGATGGATTTTGACGCCCTTACCGCTTTTACCGACGTTTATATCAACTCCCTGTTCGCCTGATCAGAAGACGCACTGAACGAGCAGCATATAAACCGCCGTGCCGCCGACAACGCTGATAAGCGTTCTGCCGCGCCATAGATGCAGCGCCGCGGTCACGGCGGCGGCAGCAAGCGCCGGAACGCAGCCCGCTGCCGATGCAAAGCTTATGCCGCGCAGGCAGTAGACCGTGAGCGCGGCGATGACCGCCATGGGCAGTATCTTTCCAAGATACCGCACGACATCGGGAACGGCGCGTCTGCCGAATACGGCAAAGGGCAGAAGGCGTTCGGCGAAGGTAGACAGTGAACATACGGCGATTATCAGTATGCTTCGTCCGACGTCTATGTTCATGTCTCACCCTCCTTTTTCTCAAGCCTCGGTCTGAGAAGAACGAGTATTATAACGGTCAGTGCAAGGGCGGGGAGCAGAAAGCTGTCCGCCCCGAAAAGCATGATCATAAGCATCGACGCCGCAGCGGCGATCACTGCGGGCAGTACGCTCCCTGCGCCTTTCATCTGCTCGATAAGTATCACGATGAAAAGCGCGGTGAGGGCAAAATCTATTCCGGCCGTATCAAACGGAATCAGACTGCCGACGATCCCGCCCAGCATGGAAAACGCTATCCAATATATCCAGATGAGTGCCGTGGAGAAGATATGCACCCATTTTTCCTCAACGCCGTCTATCGGCTTGTAGGAGCAGAGCAGGGAATAGCTTTCATCCGGCATACCGTATATCAGAAACCATTTCCATTTGCCGTAGCTGTTGAACTTCTCGATGAACGAAAGCCCGTAGAATATATGCCTGCTGTTGAGCAGGAGCGACGTGACGATTATGGTGAATATCGACATATCCGATTGGAAGAAGCTTATCATCAGCATCTGAAGCGACCCGGCATACACAAAAAGACTTACAAAGCCCGACCAGATGAAGCTGTATCCGGCGTTGTCCATGAGTATCCCATAGGCGGCCCCGACGGGGAAAAACCCGACCATTATCGGGATACTGCGCTTGAACGAGTATTTTAAACTGTTTGACAAAACAGGGGAGTTCATTACGTTCCTTTCTTTGGTTATATGGAGCGGGTGGGCTGTAACGTCAACGGGCAAGCTTTTTTTTGACGGCTGAAAAAACCAAAGCAAGCTCTTTTCTGTTTATAACGGCAAATAAGGCAAATCCGATCCCGGCGATAAGAATATTCAGCTTCGCCGCAAACGAAATAGAAAGCACACATATCAGTATTGCGGCGATAAGATAGGCAAAGAATTTACTGTATTTGATGCGGATGTCGAGCACGTTGCGCGTCTGCCTTACACGGATGCGCCACATTATGAAGAATGCCGCAAAGGTTGAGACGGCAGCGGCCTGAATACCGATGTATCTTATAAGCGCGATATTGACCGCAGCATTTATCAGCGCACCCCAAACGCTTGATATAAAAGCTTTCTTGGTTTCGCCGTTCTTTAGAAATCCAACACCGACGAAAGAGGAAAAGCCCTGAAACACGGTACCCAGATAATAAAACGGCACATAGTTGCATGAGGTTTTATAGCTCTCGCTCATAACGAGAAGAATAAAGAGCTTGGTAAAGGGAATGAGGAACAGGAGAAGCGAAAAAGCAAACTGATAATACTTTTCAAAAACGAAGGAATAGTATCCGTCTTTGCTTTGACCGTCTTTGTTTTCGGCAATTGCCATATCCTGCCATGAGCTGTTGAACAGGCTTATAATAGATTGCAGCATCGTCGGAAACTTATGCGCGACTGCCAATATTCCTGCGGCGGAGGAGCCGAGGAAGCCGAGCACGATATATCTGTCGGATGAGTTTATGACCCACCAATTGAGATAGTTCGGCACGAGCGGAGCGGAGTACGCGTACATTGATTTAATAAGCGCCACGTCAGGTTTTCTGAAAAAATTGACACGGAAGCTTTTCTCCGAGAGAATTATAACGCCGATCGTGCAGACATTAGCTATTATCGCACTCCTGAAAAGACCGGGTACGCCCATGTCCATCAGACACAGAAAAATCAGGTTAAGGGACAGGAAAACGACGCTGTACACTATACCTGATAACGCGAAAAACCATTGTTTTTTTATCCCTCTGAGCAGCTTCTGCAAAGTGTCCAGTCCTCTTGAAAGCACAAGCACTGCGCAGAAATAAACGCAATAGGGGATATGACAGAGCCTGTCAACAGCAAAAATTATAAGCGCCGCAGCAAGGCAGTTTGTAAGTAAAACCTGCAAAACCGCCGAAATGTATTTTTCACTGCCGTCGGTATCGGTAATAAGAAATTTATATGCCGCGTCGGAGATCTGCATTGTGATAATGGGCGCCAACAAGCTGATCGTTGACATCAGCGTATCATATATGCCCATATCGGAAGTGCTGATATAATAAGTATATATCGGCACTATGATAAACGAAAGGATCTTTGTCCCGAACGAGCCGACGGCATAAATGCCGGTTCCTTTCAGCAGCTGTCTGCTTCTTTTTTCATCTTCCATGGTTAAATATCATTCCCAGAGATCGCGTGGGAAAGCACTGATGAGCGCCTGCTGCATATCCGAGAGATCGGGCAGCGGCATAGGGGGCATCGTCATTGCTTCCTCAACGGATCTTGCGACGGTCACATTGTACCTGCCGGTCGAAAAATAATAGTCATATACTTTAAAAAGCGTTTTCTCAAGATTTTCACAGCAATATATTGCCGGTATGCCGTATGCCTCGGCGAGAATAACGCCGTGCAGCGATGAGGAAATGACAAGCCCGGAAGCATTCAGCGTGTCGATGAATTTTTTATAGTCGTTTGTTCCGGCGGAAATGCAGACGGAATCTGGAAAGGCATGGAGCTTTTCCGCATTGATGTAATGGTTGACAATGCAGCGGCCGTATTTTTTCTCTGCGCACGGACTCTGATATATAAGCGGCATCAGGACGGCGGGATCGCCGAGTGCGGCAACTGCACAATCGTAGCCTGCGTTCGTCAGCACCTCGCGGGTAAGCGGTCCGCGCACCGCACGAACATCGAATTTTCTGAGCCAAGCTTTTTTGTAGACGGTACGCACGTCAAAAAGGTCAAGCATACCGCTGCCCCAGACGGTCGCATCATAGTTTCCGCCGCCGAGAAGCGAGCCGACAGTCGTCAGATGTATGCCCTTGCGCTTCGGACGGGAAAGATCTATATCCCGCGTCATCCAAGCGTACACGACGCTTGCAATATAGTCCCCGACGTTTTCTTTCCTCTGCCACCACTCAAGATGAACCGTGTTCGGATCAAAGCGGTTTCCGTTGTAATCTATCCGGTTTCTCAGCAATATTGCTGCAATTTTATTCAAAACGGCGGTCTCCTTTAATCATTTGAAATAATTTTTGCTTTTATCCAAAACGTATTTTTTCAGTATGAATGAGGGAATAAAGAAGGAAATGAGAGTTTCAACGTATTTCTTCGGGGAGACGTATTTCCTGTCGATATTTTTAAGCCTTTTTGCCCCTTCGCGCTTCATCCCATGTACGATAAGCGATCTGAGGTACACAAGCTCCATTGTATTGTAAAGCTGCTTTAATTCCTCTTTCTTAACATCACTGAGAGTACTGTCCGCAAGATAGCCGGCTATTCGCCGGTTAAAGATGTAGGGTGCGGCGACAGATATTTTTTGAGTAAGCCTGCTGAAATCTCTGTGACGCAGAACACTCACTCTCGGTATAACGACCTTGCCCTCAAAGAGCATTATTCTGTTCCACATATCCTCGTCTTCGGAAATGCTGTAATGCTCTGAAAACACCCCGTATTTTTCAAACGCCGTTTTGTGAGCGCATACGCCGCCGGTAAAAAAGCATTTTCTGAGATTGTTTGAAAATTCATAACGCAAGAAATCATCAACGAAGAATATGCTTCCGTCACCGTCATAATCAAATTGTTTTATTATCGAGCCGTCGAGCAGCAGCGCATTATTAAAGGTGACAAAAAACAACTTATCTGGGAAATCCCAAATTGCTTCTTTTAAATCGCTGAGGTGCGTTTCCAGCCACTCGTCGTCAGAATCAAGAAAGCAAATGTACGGATTCTGTGCGTTTTCAATGCCCTTGTTTCTCGCTGCCGATACACCGGCGTTTTCCTGCGATACGACTTTGAGCCTTTTGTCGGAAAATTTTGCCAGCCGCTCCAGAGTGCCGTCGGTTGACCCGTCGTTGACCACTATTATCTCAAATTCGCCGAAGGTCTGATTCAGAACGCTGTTGACGCATCTTTCAATGCACTGTTCGGCATTATAAGCCGGTATAACTACTGAAAACATATCTTTCACCTGCTTATTTCGGGGCAAACGGCGTATAATCCCTGCCCTCCAGAATATCGGCTATTCTTTCGCAGGCGCGGCCGTCGCCGTAGGGATTGGCGGCGTGCGCCATTTTATCATATTCCTCTCTGCTGTCAAGAAGCAGAGTAAAATGCCTGTATATATTCTCCTCGTCAGTGCCGACAAGCTTCAGCGTTCCGGCCCTGACACCCTCGGGGCGCTCGGTGGTGTCGCGCATGACGAGAACGGGTCTTCCGAAGCTTGGACATTCCTCCTGGATACCGCCGCTGTCGGTAAGGCAGAGATAGCAGCGCGCTTCAAAATTGTGGCAGTCTACCACGTCAAGCGGCTCAATGATATGTATCTGCGCACAATCGCCCAGTTCCTCGTCGGCGGCCTTGCGCACGGAGGGATTCATGTGGATGGGATATATTGCCTTGACATCCGGATGCTCGTCGAGTACGCGCCGTATCGCCCTGAACATACGGTGCATCGGTTCGCCGAGATTTTCCCTGCGGTGGGCGGTGATAAAAATAAGCCTGTCCTGTCCGACCCAGTCAAGCTCTGCGTGCCGGTAATCGGGCGAAACCGTATGACGCATCGCGTCGATAACGGTGTTGCCGGTGACGTAGATCGTGCCGGCCTTTTTGCCCTCGCGCAGAAGATTTTCGCTTGCAAGCGCGGTGGGGGCGAAGTTGTAGCGGGCGATTATCCCGACCGCCTGACGGTTGAATTCCTCCGGATACGGGGAGTAGATATTATATGTGCGAAGCCCTGCCTCGACGTGTCCCACGGGTATCTGCATATAGAAGCAGGCAAGAGCCGTGACAAAGGTTGTGGAGGTATCGCCGTGGACAAGCACAACGTCTGGCCTTTCGCACTCAAGAACAATTTTTATGGCGTCGAGAATGTTCACCGTGATGTCAAAAAGCGTCTGCCTGTCCTTCATCACGGACAGATCGTAGTCCGGCACGACGCCAAAGGTATTCAGCACCTGATCGAGCATCTGCCGGTGCTGACCGGTTACGCAGACCTTTACCTCAAGACTTTCGCGCCTTTTAAGCTCGTTGACCAGCGGACACATTTTTATTGCTTCAGGTCTTGTACCGAACACAAGCATTATTTTTTTCATGTCCCTCGCGCTCCTTAGAATCATCTGTAAAGCCTTGCCGCAAGCTTTTTATAATCCAGCATTTCTTTGGCGCAGGCATACGCGCTTGCCCTCATGCCGCCGATAATGCCGGCATTTCCCGAAACCGCCCTGAAAGCGGCGAGAATGTCGTCCGCGTCCTTTACCCAGAACGCCATATCCTGCGGGAATGCCCTTGTATATGCATCGGTCGGATAAAGCATCTGCGCACAGCGGCAGCACATTGAATTTTCCATGGTTGCCGATACCGTACCCGGCTGTAAGTACATATCGCTTGCGCAGAGGTATTCAATAAGCCTGTCCGACGTGAGCCAGCCGAGGTATTTCACACGAGCGTCGCGCTCAAAGCGCGGCAGAAGCGTATCCCTCATGCCGTCCGGAACAGAACCGGCGATAATCAGCGCGGCATCAAGCTCCGGCACGGAATAAAACGCGTCAAGAAGCTCTGCGGTCTTTTTTCCGGCATCCATTTTGCCGGAGTGGATGAACAGCAGCCCGTTTTCGTCAAGCCCCAGCTCACAGCGCCTGCGCGAACGCATTTCCGCGTATTCCGCGTCGGACGGTATCATGCCGCCGAGCGGGTAAAACTCCGTGATCTTTTCCGGATAGCCGTAGTTTTCAATGAAAAAGTCCTTCCGTTCATAGGAGGTGTAAAAAAGCTTTTCGATATAGGGAAGCGCCCTCTGTGCAAGATAGCGGTAAAAGAGCCTGTGAAGTATGTGCAGAGACAGCCAATTTTTGCCGCTGTTGCCGTAGTCGGCGTGCGTGTCGGCGTACAGCTTTACATCTGGGTGCTCCCGCCTGTAACGAACGGCGTCAAGCGAGGAGTAAAAGCAAAGCCCGTGGCAGAGAATGACATCAGGTGCAAAATCGCATAAAAGCTTATAAAGACCGCGGACTTTTCTTATCTTGGCGGACAGGGAAGCCGTCAGGCATTTCACGTAGGGCATACGCACAAGGCGCACACCGCACGGCAAAACCGTGTCCTCATATCCCGTCTGCACGACCTTTCCGTTTTCGTATTTCGCCGCGTTGGAAACATAGAGAACGTCGTGTCCGTCTCTCGCGTTCTGTTCGGCAAGCATATTGTCCTGGTATGTCATGCCGTCGGTATAAAACGAGGCAAGCCCTATGTGCGCAATTCTCATCGGTCAGTCTCCTTTGCCGTGCAAGAGCATTTCGCTGTAAACATTCTTATATTGCCGGTACATTTCGCCGAGGGAATATTTTTCACGCGCCGCTTCAAAAGAACTTGCATCCGGCTTGTGCTCAAGACAATACCGCACGTTTTCCTCAAGCGCGTCCATATCGCCGTATTTGCAGAAGCGCCCCAGCTCTCCGGGGGCGGTTTCCGCCGTGCCGCCGACGTCAAAGCCCGCCGCGGGAGTGCCGCAGCAGACCGCTTCAAGGCAGGTCGTAGGCAGGTTTTCCATATCGCTGCAAATGACGAAGCAGTCGGCGAGAGAGTAGTATTCCGCAAGCTGTGTCTGGTTTTCGGTGCGTCCTACGGCAAGCACATTGCCGGGCAGTGCGGGAAGACAGTCCTTTTTGCCGACAAGGATAAATTTTATGTTTTCGCCGTCCATTCTCTTTGCCAGCTCAAGAACATGAGACGCGCCCTTGCGGCGGTCGCTCCAGTCTGGAGCCACGGCAAGTACGATTTTTTCATCTGTCAGATTCAGCTTTTCCCTTAAATCGCCGGTATCACGCGGACGGAAAATGCCGGTGTCTATCCCGTTTGCAATGACCCGAACCGGATAGTCCGAAAGAAAAGACTTCATCGTCCTGCTGGCAAGCCACTGCGACGGACACACGACCGTCATATTCAGCCCGCTTAAAAGCTCTTTCTTTTCGGCAAACATGGAGGCGGTGCGGTCAAAAAACAGCGTTTTGGGATAATCCTTCAGATGCGGACATCTGCCGCAGCCGGTTTTCCAGCTTTCGCACTCATTGGAAAAACCGCACTTGCCGGTAAAGGCAAATTCGCAGTGAAAGGTATATACGAGCGGGATGCCGTGCTTTTTGAGATATTCAAAAAACGGCTTGAGGTCAAGAAAGTATGCGTGGGGTTCATGGAGATTCACAACGTCGGGTCTGAAATCGTCCATGTATTTCAGAAGACGGCGGGTAGAAAAATAAGAATAGCAGCCCGTGCGTCCGGTGAGCCTTGTGAGCAGCGCATGGAGCTTTGTTTCCTGATCGATACCGAATTTATATACGTTTTTTTCGGCTTCCGGCTTCTTTGCTGTCATGGTTCTTCCGTAGCATACGGCGGCGTCTACCCCGTCCGCTTCGCAGGATTTAAAAAGCGCGTGGACGATCTTCCCCGTGCTGCCCCAATTGTATACGGAATTTACGAACAGTATTTTCATCTTTTTATATGCTTTCTTCGTAGAATAAATTTAGTGCGCTCAAGGCTCCCCCTTCAAGGGAGGCATAAGATGAGAGCTGAGCCGATACAATGAGCGCTAAGTCAGTATTTCCTCCACACCGTTCTGTCAACAATGCCCGTGTAGGACTGGATCAGCTTTACGACCTTTGTCGATACGTTTTCTTCAACGTAATCAGGGACGGGAATACCGAAATCCCCGTTTTTGTTCATGCTTACCGCAGTATCGACCGCCTGCATGAGATTTTTTTCGTCAATGCCCGCTATTATAAAGCAGGCCTTGTCAAGCGCCTCGGGGCGCTCGGTACTCGTGCGGATGCAGACAGCGGGGAACGGATGCCCGACGGATGTGAAAAAGCTGCTCTCCTCAGGCAGAGTGCCGCTGTCGGACACTACGGCGAAAGCGTTCATCTGAAGACAGTTGTAGTTAATGAAGCCGAGCGGCTCATGGCGCATAACGCGCCGATCAAGGATGAAACCGCTTGCTTCAAGGCGCTTTCTGCTCCTTGGATGGCAGGAATAGAGCACCGGCATATCGTACTTCTCCGCCATCTTGTTTATCGCCGTGAAAAGAGACGTAAAATTTTTCTCCGTGTCGATATTTTCCTCACGATGGGCGGAGAGGAGAATGTATTTCCCCTTCTCAAGACCGAGACGGCTGTGAATATCGGACGCCTCGATCTCCGCAAGGTGCTTGTGCAGCACCTCCGCCATCGGCGAACCGGTAACATATGTGCGCTCCTTGGGAAGCCCGCACTCGATAAGATAACGCCTTGCGTGTTCCGAGTAGGCGAGATTCACATCGGATATTATGTCAACTATTCTGCGGTTAGTCTCTTCGGGCAGACACTCATCCTTGCAGCGGTTGCCCGCTTCCATGTGAAAAATGGGGATGTGCAGGCGCTTCGCCGCAATCGCGGAAAGGCAGGAGTTCGTGTCGCCGAGAATGAGCAGCGCGTCGGGCTTTACGGCGCTCATCAGCTTGTAGGAGCAGTTTATGATGCTTCCCACGGTTTCGCCGAGATCGCCGCCTGCCGCGTCCATATAGACCTCCGGCGCGTCAAGACGCAGATCCCTGAAAAACACGCCGTTGAGATTGTAATCATAATTCTGCCCGGTATGGGCAAGGATGCAGTCAAAGTATTCGCGGCATTTTGTGATGACCGCCGACAGGCGGATTATCTCCGGCCTTGTGCCGACGATTATAAGAAGCTTTATTTTGCCGTTATTTTTGAAAGAAATATCGGAGTAATCAAGCTTAACGCTCATTTTTCCACCACCTCAAAAAATGTATCGGGATGCGCTGCGTCAAAGATCTCGTTTGCCCACATGAGCGTTACAAGATTTTCCGTTTCGGAAAGATTTATAATGTCGTGAGTATATCCCGGCAGCATATGCACCGCCTCTATTTTTTCACCGCACACGCGAAATTCGAACACCTCATCCGTACCTATCTTCCGTTCCCGGATAAGCGCGTTTCCCGCGACGACGATGAAAAACTCCCACTTGCTGTTGTGCCAGTGCTGTCCCTTTGTAACGCCCGGCTTGGAAATGTTGACGCTGAACTGCCCGCAGCCGGCAGTTTTCAGAAGCTCCGTAAAGCTGCCGCGTACGTCGGCGTTCATTTTAAGCGGGAAGCATACCTTGCTTTCCGGAAGATATGAAAGATAGGTCGAATACAGCTTTTTTTCAAAGCTGCCGTTCGGTATCTCCGGCATGAGAAGCGTCTTCGGCTGTGCGGCAAAGCTTTCAAGAAGCTCGACTATCCTGCCGAGAGTCACTTTGTGCGTGACGGGGACGTAGCAGTATTTTCCACCGTCGGTCGGAACGGGGGTCAGCACGTCATAATTGCATCGGCTCTCCCTGCCTTCAAGCGCGAGCAGCATTTCAGACACAAGGTCGTCAATATACAAAAGCTCAAGCTCTGCCGACGGATCGTTCACCCGTATGGGCAAGTCGTTTGCAATGTTATTGCAGAATGTGGCGACGGCGCTGTTATAATTCGGGCGGCACCACTTGCCGAAAAGGTTGGGGAAGCGGTATACAAGCGCCCGCGCACCCGTTTCTTCTGCATATTCAAAAAACAGCTCCTCTCCCGCAAGCTTTGATTTGCCGTAGTCGCTTCCGGCATATCTGCCCGCAAGGGATGCCTGTATCGAGGAGGAGAGCATGACGGGACAGCGGTTTCCGGCTTTCCTGAGCGCAGACAGCAGCTTTTCGCCGAAATCCCTGTTGCCCTCATAAAACTCGGAAGTGTTCTGAGGTCTGTTCACACCGGCGAGATTAAAGACAAAATCGGCGCTTTTGCAGTAAGCTTCAAGCTCTGCGCCGCTCGTTGCGCGTGTACACTCGAAAATCTCCCCGATCTCAAGCGCGGGATGCGTCCTGTCCTTGCCGCCGCGTATATTTTTAAGCGCTTCGGTGAGGTTTTTCCCCACAAACCCGCCGCTTCCGGTAATGAGAATGTTCATATCAATAGCCTATTCCCAGCTCGTCAAGCTGGCTGCGGATGTATTTAAGCTCAAGAAGCTTATGCTTGACCTCGTCAACATCGAGTATCCTTGTGTTGTTGGAGTTGAATTCGGTAATGTGGTTTCGCTCAACGTCGCCGGTGACAAAATATTTGTCGTAGTTAAGCCCCCTCTTGTCGCATGGGACGCGGTAGAAGCTTCCGAGATCGACGGCGTGGGCGCACTCCTCGTTTGTCAGGAGCGTTTCATACATTTTTTCGCCGTGGCGTATGCCGATTATCTTTATCCTCTCTCTGTCTCCGCCGAAAAGCTCACATACCGCCTGCGCCTGCGTAAGGATCGTGCAGGCGGGAGCCTTCTGCACAAGAATGTCGCCGCTCTCGCCGTTTTCAAAGGCGAACAGCACAAGATCGACCGCCTCGTCAAGCGACATGATGAAGCGTGTCATCTTCGGCTCCGTAATCGTGATAGGCTCGCCCTTTTTTATCTGCTCTATCCACAGCGGGATAACGCTGCCGCGGGAGCACATCACATTGCCGTAGCGCGTGCAGCAGATTTTCGTCCTCTCGGGGGAGACCGTGCGGGATTTGGCGACGACGACCTTTTCCATCATCGCTTTGCTCGTACCCATTGCGTTTATGGGATAGGCGGCCTTGTCCGTGGAAAGGCAGATCGCGGCTCTGACGCCTTCGTCTATTGCGGCGGTAAGCACGTTATCCGTGCCGAAAACGTTGGTTTTGACCGCTTCGAGAGGGAAAAACTCACACGACGGGACCTGCTTGAGCGCGGCGGCGTGAAAAATATAGTCAACGCCGTGCATCGCGTTCTTGACCGATTGCAGATCGCGCACATCGCCGATATAGAACCTTATCTTTTCCGACGCCTCCGGCATTTTCGCCTGAAGCTCATGACGCATATCGTCCTGCTTCTTCTCATCGCGGGAGAAAATGCGTATCTCGCCTATGTCGGAACCGGCAAATCTGTTCAGCACAGCGTTTCCGAAGGAGCCTGTGCCGCCTGTTATCATAAGAGTTTTGCCCTTGAACATACTTACCTCTTTTCAGCCTCTTTAATGCAACGGTCGAATTGATCAAGAAGCATTTTTTTTTCGAAATGCGCTTTGAAATATTTTTCGGAGTTCTTTCCGTATTCTTTGAGCTTCGGATCGCCTGCAAGCTCACGCACCGCATCCGCAAGCGCCGCCGCATCGCCTATCGGGCAGCATCTGCCGCAGCCGGCCTCCCGCACAATGCGTTCGGTCTCACCCGTCGCACAGGCGAGTATCGGCATACCGCAAGCCATATAGGACTGGAGCTTTGCGGGGATGGTGTTGGCAAAGAGCGGATTGTTCATAAACGAGACAAACGCCGCGTCGCAGCAGGATAAAAGCTCCGGTATCTTTTCAGCGCTCTGCCGCTCTATCATCGTGAACATATCGCCCGCGCCAAGCTCCTCGATACGCTTTATAAGCGCGTCCTTGCTGCGCCCGTCGCCGACTATAACAAAGCGGACGCTTTCACCCTCCAGCAGCTTCGCCGCCTCGGGAAGAATTTCAAGTCCCTGCGCCTGACCGACGTTGCCGGTGAATATGACCTTGAAGCGCCCGTCGTCGGGGATAAGGGCGCTTTTCGCGTTTTCGACAGGACGGTAAAATTCCTCGGCGTACTGCGGCCAATAGCTGACCTTTTCCTCGTCGCCCGGAATACGCCGCCGTATCATCTCCACAAAGCTCGGCGAGGTGGCAAATATCCTGTCGCAGCGGCGGTAGATGCTTCTGACCATGTGCTCTATGGGTCTGAGTACTGCGGGGGAGTGTATGCCGGTGACTATCTCGATATTCTCCGGCCACAGATCCTGCACGTAAAGCCAGCACGGTATCTTTCTGCGCTTTGCAAACCATACCCCGTTGAGCGCCTGCGTCATGGGGCTGACCTCAAATATAAACACCATGTCCGCCTTGAGGGGCGTAAAGGTCTTCCAGAAAAAGCCGGATATAACGAATGAGAGATAGTTCAGCGCCATTCCGATGCTGCTGTGTCCTCTTGCGATAAGCGGGATGCGGATAATGTCCATGCCCATGTATTTTTCGCGGCGTTTTTTTGTAAGCGAGTAGCCGTCAAAATATTTCCCGTAAGGGTAATTGGGTATGCCGGTCAGCACAGTGACCTTGTATCCGCGCTTTACCCATTCCGCGCACATATCGTTTATCCTGAACGCTTCCGGGTAAAAATATTGGCTGACAACCAGAATATGCTTTATTTCGCTCATCTTTTACCCTCTGTGCGCTCAATACTCTCTTTAAGCGAGTAAAGGCGGTAATTTTCCCTGTATTCGCTCATAGACATATCGTAGCTGAGATTTCCGAAGGCCTTGTCAACAAGCGGCGTGAAAAAGCCGAGGAGCTTCACCGCCCAATTGAACGCCCTTGTGAGACGGATATCCCTGCCGTTGGCGCGGGCAATCATGCGCACCATTTTAGATGTGCTGCTGTACTCCGCATTCTGCGGGAAAAATGTGCCGCGCTCCTCGTTTTCTATCATCAGCCGGACAAATTCCATAAGATTTTCGACGTACAGCATCGAACGCTCGTTCGGAATGTCCGGAAATATGGGCAGCTTCTTTGCAAAAAGCGAGAGCAGCGGATAGTTGCCCTTGCACCCGCGGCCGTAGATCATCGGCGGACGCAGGATGACGACTTTGAACTCATCGCTTTCAAGCTTTTTCAGCCCGATCTCCGCCTGAAGCTTGCTGTCGCCGTAGCAGTTGGCAGGGGAACACACGGTGTCCTTTTTTATAACGCGTTTTTTGCCTATGGGATTGCTGTCCCCGTATACGATGGCGGAGCTCATGAAAATAAACTGCTTCACGCCCTCTTTTTTTGCTTTTTTTGCAAGCTCAACGGTGAGATCGGTGTTTATCTTATAGTAAAGCTGCGCCTTTTCGGGACTTATTCTGCCGTTGTCGGAGTGAGCCAGCCCCGCAACGTGGTATATGACGTCGATACCGTCCAAATCATATTCCCGCCAGCTCCCGTCGCGCATACTTATAGAGAGCGTCGTATATCCGGAAAACTGTTTTATATATCTTTCAAAGCTCTTGCCCAGATAGCTGTTGATCCCGGTTATCAGAATATGTTTCATCAGTCTCTCTCCCAATGCGGTTTACACATAATAAATCAAGATATTATACCATTCGGAAAAATGAGTGTCAAATAAAACAGCCTTATAAAACCCGGAACAAAAAAGCTGTTTACAAGAGAATTGACAGACATTATAATCAGTATATCAATGCGTGAGATCGGAAGGATCGGGAAGGACGGAAAAGGCATGACGGGGAAGCTGTTCAATATTCAGAAATTCAGCATCAACGACGGTCCCGGCATACGGACGACCGTGTTCTTCAAGGGATGTCCGCTCAGCTGCCGGTGGTGTTCCAACCCTGAATCGCAGAACAGGAACGCCGCGATCGCCGACGCGATGGAAAACCCCGCATATTCCGGAAAAGAATATACCGTTGATGAGGTCTTGCGCGAGGTCCTGAAGGACAAGCCTTTTTATGACGAATCCGGCGGAGGCATGACGATGTCCGGCGGGGAAGTACTCCAGCAGGCGGAATTTGCCGCGGAGCTGGCGGATGCGGCAAGGGCTGCGGGCGTCCATACGGCGGTGGAGACAACGGGCTGCGCCGCGCCGGAGCGTTTTGCAAAGTTTATGGAGCATATTGATCTTTTCCTCTTTGATTTCAAGCATATCGACAGGGAGAAGCATTTTGCCGGAACGGGAGTATATAACGATGTGATACTCCAGAATCTCGGGCGGCTTGCCGATTCCGGAATACCTGTGATTGCCCGCATACCCGTAATACCCGGCTTCAACACGGGCATACCCACGGCAAGGGCGATGGCGGAATATCTGCGGAAAACCGGCGTAAAAGAGGTGCATCTGCTTCCTTTCCACCAATTCGGGGAGAATAAATATACGCAGTTGGGGATCGGCTATGAAATGGAGCATGTGAAGCAGCTGCACCCGGAAATGCTTGAAAACTACCGGCAGGCATTTCTGGACGAGGGGCTGGATTGCACTTTTCATTGAATTTTATCGGGAGGATCTACGTTGAAAAAGCGCGAAACTCAGATTTTGGAGCTGCTTTCAAAGCACGGTAAGCTTGACGTCGCTTCGCTGGCGGAATATATAGGTGTTTCTCAGGTCACTATACGCAAGGATCTTGACGCGATGGAGCGCAGGGGAATACTCCGCAGGGAACACGGTTATGCAATATTCGGCGGCAGCGACGATATAAATAACCGCCTTGCCTTCCACTATGAGGAAAAACGCCTGATCGCACGGGAAGCGGCGAAGCTTGTCTCTCCGGGCGAGACTGTGATGATCGAAAACGGAAGCTGCTGCGCACTGCTTGCGGAGGAGATCGCCAGAACGAAGCCGGGCGCAAAAATCATTACGAACAGCGCCTTTATTGCCGGGTATATCCGCAAGATAAGCGGGGCGCATGTACTCCTGCTTGGCGGCGATTTTCAGAACGACGCGCAGGTAATGGTCGGGCCGATACTGAAGGTGTGCGTTGCGCAGTTTTATGTGGACAAGCTCTTTGTCGGGACGGACGGCTATTCCGCCGCACTTGGCTTTACGAACGATGATCATCTGCGTGTGCAGGCTGTGCGGGATATGGCGGAGCATGTGAACAATGTGGTCATTGTGACCGAGAGCGTGAAGTTTTCCCAGCAAAGCGTTGTTCCGCTGGAGCTTGGCGGGCGCATCCGCACGGTGGTGACGGATACGCTGATTCCGCCGGATATAGAAAATAAGCTGACCGCAAACGGCGTCAGCGTCTATAAAGCCGCCCTGCCCGAAACGGAGAAAGAAGAGTAATATATCATAAGATAAATAAAGCATACGCCGGCGCTCGTTGTGCAGCGCCGGCGTATGCTTTATTCTATATA
>ERZ857629.158-NODE-158-length-105210-cov-18.768532_pt1 | contig 105210 bp, 116 predicted proteins | sample MGYA00519700_ERZ857629 | MGnify/ENA primary metagenome ERZ857629 (study PRJEB31778, sample SAMEA3449351) | human gut metagenome | biome: human gut; feature: human-associated habitat; material: faeces | place: United Kingdom | collected 2010/2012 ... | reverse complement strand
GAAAATTATGTTAATAAATTAAAAGAAATGTATGATGTTAATTATTATGAAGTTATACCGAATAAAGACTTTACTAATTTATCATTTACACCTAAAAATAATGTAGAAAAAATAATAAGAATAATACCTATAAAAGAAAATGATAAGTTTAAAAGTAACAAATTAAAACTCGGAATAATCACTATTAATTTATCAAATATAAGAAGTTCAGATGGAACACAGCTGTATAAAAATATTTTTAAAACAAGTAAACTACCAACTTAATACTTGTTTTTTAATATAACTATTTATACTCTTGTTATATTAATTCTTTATATTATATTATTATATTATTATATTATGTGTAACAAAATCATCACTCTATGAAACATAAATTCTCTTTCATAAAAAAATCAGTTAAGCATTTTAAAGATGCGATTGATAAATTTAGGTATCTATATTATGGACTTAAAGATAATTTTAACAATTTAATTAAACATATTTCAGACAAATTAGTTAATTCTAAAAGCAAAGATAAATTATAAGGATTTTACCAATGATTTATTTAGTCATGGAGTTTTAAATTTTTATGATTATAAAGAAATAGATAATGAAATGAATAAGCAAAGAATAATTTAAAATTCTAAACAAGATTATTATTCTAAAAGTTAAGAAAAAAAGATTTTGAATTACAAATGGTTATAATTTCATGATATAATAAATAAAGGTGATGAAAATGATAGAAAAACTAACAATCAATGACATAATAAAGCTTAGAAAAGAAAATAAAATCAGTCAAACAAAATTAGCAGAATATTTATCTATAGAACCTGCAAAAATATCAGGGGTGGAAAAAGGAAAAATAATTCCCACAAAAAAAGATTTATTTGAATTATATAATGGTATTGAATTAATGAAGCTAGAAATAAAAAATAAAACATTAAATATAAGCAAAAAGAGAATTACCAAAAGTTTCAAAAAAAAATTCAAGATTCCTAAAATAATAAAAAGTGCTGATGAATATCATGAACTATTAACTAAAAGAAATAGTTTAAAAGATAATGAATACAGAGATAGTCTTTCTATTTTATATAAAAAAATGATAAGTTCAAAAAAAGAAAAACCAAATGGAATTGCATTATTCTCTGGATGTGGTGGATTGACAGCAGGATTTGAAGCTGCAGGGTTTAATATTGTTGGTCACGTAGAAATAGAACCATCAGCAAATTTAATTTATGAATCAAATTTTCCTCATTCAAAGTTGTTAGGAACAGATGTGTGTAATATAAGTGATGGTGATGTTAATGAATGGAAAAAAATGTTTGGTGATATTGATATCATAATAGGTGGACCACCTTGCCAGGGATTTTCTTTAGCCGGGAATAGAAATCCCAATGATGCAAGAAATCAATTATATAATCAATATGCAAAAATAGTAAATATGGTAAAACCAAAAGTTTTTGTAATGGAAAATGTTTTTAACATGACAACAATGAAAGATACAGATGAAATATTATTTATTGATAAGATTAAAGAAAGATTTTATGAATATGGATATGAATTAAATATTAATTATATAAATGCGAAAGACTATGGTGTTCCTCAATCAAGAGAAAGAGTTATCATTATTGGAACACTAATAAAAGATAATAAAAAATTTGATTTTCCAAAGAAAAATAATAAAATTATAACATTTAAAGAAGCTACATACGATCTAACTATGCTTGAATCAGCGGAATTATCAGATGACCCTTTACATTGGACTATATCACATCCTCAACATGTAATAGAATGGTTAAAGGATGTTCCAGAAGGTCATAGTGCACATGAAAACGAAAATCCTGATTTAAGACCCCCAAGTGGGTTTAATACGACTTATAAAAGAATTCGTTGGAATGAACCATGTTCAACAATAAGTACTAATTTTAGTATGATTTCAGGATGTAGAAATGTACATCCTGAATCAACTAGATCTTTAACAATTAGAGAAGCAGCTAGAGCGCAGTCTTTTCCAGATGAATTTGCTTTTATTGGTAAATGGGGAGACATAAGAAAAGCAATAGGAAATGCAGTTCCACCAATATTAGCAGAACACATTGCTATTGCAATAAAGAATCAATTAATATAGCATAACCAGATTTTATATTAAATTGTAATTGCGTTGGATGTTGTCTTTGACCTCCACGTTGCATTTGAATGAATCCAAATTTTGGTGCTTTATGTACAGCAGGATCGTTTTTAAACCTACCTTTTCTTATTACATAATCTGTTGTAAAGAACTTAGCATACTTACACGATATATTACATAGTTCTTCTAAACCAAAAATGGCTACTGAACATTCATTAATATTATCGTGTTTTTTATATTTATGTAGCACAAATTTAGGAGGATAAGGATCGTTTTTATAAGCCTTTTGTAATAGTATTTTTGTTATTTCAAATTCATATTTATTGAAAATAAATTCCCACTCATTTAAATCCTTTTCTGGTAATTCTTCCCAAAACCATCTTTCTGGATCAGATGTTCTTTTAGAACAATCTATCATATCTAATGGTCTATATCCTGAATCGCCACAAAACATTCTTAATGCACTTTCTGCACTTTCAGATACTGGAATGTTATTTTCCCTTAATAATTTACAAAAAGCTTTTGCTGTGGTAAAAAATACTTGTTCATTTGTTGGATTTTTTTTATTACAAGATTTTACAGAAACACCAATATTATCAGAATTATTAATTTTAAGTAAAATATCAGATTTACTTTCTTTTAATAAATTGTTGTTCTCGTCAAATATTTTATCTCCAATATTTGCTGTTGCTAAAGCTCCAAGCCAAAAAGACTCGACTTTTTTGATTTCTTCTTGATAAAAGCTAGATATATATTTTAGCAATAATTCTGCTGGATTCCCTTCAAAAGTATGTTTTTCTATTTTTGTTGGTGTAATGTCAATTATGGAAAATTTTGTATTGATTTCATCAGATAATATTTTTTCAAATTTATGAGCCTTAATTCTTCCTGATACCCCAGCTTCAATTTGCTTTTGATGTGTTTCATTTTCTGCTATTTGTGCCATAAATAACCACCTCTTTAATTATTATACCACCTTTTTAGTGGATTTTATCACTAACTTAAAACATCCAAGATTCATCCAACTTTTTATAACTATAATCCAACACTTGGAAGAAAAATATAACTTCACAAACGCTTTAATCAAAAGATTAAAAGCGATAGTATGGTAGAGTTCTTACATATTTTTAACTCAATTTTGCAAGTGCAAAATAAGAAATGATAGCACTATTAAGTCTTTATTTATAAGACATTAAATATAATGATGCTATCAATTCCCTTATCCTGCTTAATAATTATCATCACTTTTTTGTTAAAATTTAGTATTTTCATGGTATACTTATACCAGTTAGTAGTTTATTACTACCTATTATATAGAAAAATAAAGGTTGTCCGACTTCAACCTTTATGGCTCCATAGTGAAATCTGCTCGAACTTTTCGAGTTTTGATAAATAACTAATCTGAAATGGATTAGTTTTTTTGTTGTTTAGAAAACTATCCTACTTTGAAAAGAAAGGATGGAAACTATGGTAAATATTATTAAAGAAGAACTATCATTAGAAGAATCATTAAGAAAGAAAATTGAGTTTATATGTGATTTTACTAATGAAAAAATAATATTAAATGTACTAGTAGTTAAAAATGTCACTAAAAAATGCAAACCAAAATTTTATTATCCATTCCAATATAGAAATGTTGGTGGTCTCAGAAGTAGATATGCAACACGATTTGCTACAGTGGAAAAAAGTGAAATTAAATATAGTGACATTATTGATTATAAGATAACTTCAACTAATGATTTAGAATTGCTTGTTCCTAACTTTAAAGTAGCTAGTGCTATAATCCATTATGATGAAACAAGTCCACATTTACATATTGTTGGTGTTCCGATTAAATATAAGAATAAAAATGGTATGGAAAAACAAGTTGGTAAATCAGATGTATTTACAAAAGAATCTTTAATAAGATTACAAGATAAAATGAGGACTCTATGTATTGAAGAATTTAACCAAGTTTATAGTTTAGATTCTACTTTAAAGAAAAAACAAAAAGGTAGAAATAGAGATATTCATGTATCTGATATGGATAACTATATTGAAATGAAAAAGCAAATTGAAAAGAATACTGAAAACTTAAAACAAGCAAATAAAAAATCTTCAGAGTTAAAAAATAATTCAAAAGATATAAAAGATAAAATAGATAAACTTAAAACATCTAAACTTAATAAAGATAATTATATTTTATCAAAAGAAGATAAGGATTCTTTTATCAACTTTATCAATCAAGTAGATAATACAAGCAAAGAATATGATAAGATACAAACTTTATCTAATACATTAGTTACTGCTCATGAACAATTAAAAGATAAGAATAATAAGATTAAAACTCTAACTGAGAATAATGAAGCACTTAATTTAAGAGTTAAGACTTTAAATAATACGATTAAAGAAAAGGATAATGAAATATCATTTTTGAAATCTAAAATACAAGATATACAAAATACTCTTGAATATTGGAAAGACAAGTTTGAAAAACTAATATCATTTCTACATAGCAAACTTCATAGTTGGTATGATAAAGACGATAAATATATCGACGTTGTTAATGATATGTATGAAGATAATGTTTTAGAAGATGACGATATTGAAGAATTAGATTTAAGTAAAGAAAAAGATGACTTTGAAAAATAAATTGTGTGAATTACTGAAATATGTGCTATAATGGTTTTAGGAGGGATATAATGGAACAAGTATTAGAAAAATTAGATATGTTTATGAAAGAACTAACTTTAGATTTAGTAAAATATAAAGAAGATAGCCCAATGTATCAAAAAGCTCTAGTTACACTAGCTAAAGTTTATCAAGCATTTAATTCAGCTTATGATTTAGCAGCAACAGACAATAAAAATGTACCATATTATATTAAATATGCAGATATTGAAGGAATAAAGATATTATTAACAAATGCTGGTTATTTAGAGGAATCAAAAAAAACTGGAAGACGTTAATAATTATAATTATAGTGATTAGTTGTTTATCAACTTTGCTATTAGGAGTTTTGAATAACCTTTGTTATCGCTCCAATGTTGACATAAGCAAACTCTTTTGAGTTTGTTTTTTTATACCCCACTTCTTGCGTAACAACAAGATATCACAAGTTTGGAGAAAAATCTACGATTTTTTGGAGAAAATTTGTGATATTTACTGTCAGTTGTTTTGCAGTTGATATGAAGTTTTTATTTTTTTTTAAAAAAAGTAGCATAATTATGACATTTGCTACTTTATCTTTCTTTTTTTAAGCTCATTATATACATACTCAATTTGCTTTTTTTTGAACTGTAGATCAGTCCAAGGCTTATATCCAAATAGGCTTTGTCTTATCGTATATTTACTGCTGTTAGTTATTATTTCTAAATCATTAGTTGAAGTTATCTTATAATCAATAATGTCACTATATTTAATTTCACTTTTTTCCACTGTAGCAAATCGTGTTGCATATCTACTTCTGAGACCACCAACATTTCTATATTGGAATGGATAATAAAATTTTGGTTTGCATTTTTTAGTGACATTTTTAACTACTAGTACATTTAATATTATTTTTTCATTAGTAAAATCAATATAAACTTGTTTTAGCCAAATAAATTCTATGTATAATGGCATCAATAATATAAAAAGTATAATTAAAAAATAAATTGTATAACCAAGTAAATTGTATAGCAATGATATGATAATTCCTAGTAAAAATAATAATGAGAATATCATTAAAACAATAAATAATGGTAAAATTTTTTTATTATCAACTTTTATAATAATATTGTCCATAATTCCACACTCCTAAATTTAACTATTACTGTGAACATAATATAATGTCAATGTTTCAATATCAAAAAAGTATATTGAATAATTTGTTGTATTACTATCATTTTCATATTTATCTATGATTCTTACATAATCGCCTTGGTTTATACAACTGTTATCAAAATCAAATTCATTTGATCTATTTTCTTTTTCTAGCCATGTGTATGTTTCATCAAAATATTTTTGTATTTTTATTATGTCATCATTCGTAACTTCTTTATAATTAGTATTATTTTTAATGATCTTGGCATCAGAATATACATATTTTGCATAATCAGTATAATCTTGAAATCCATTTTGCTGGTAATGTTCATCTTTGTCAATATAACCTTCAGGTATTTCATTCATTCTATAATTAGAACAACCACATGACATAAGTAATATTAAAATAACTAAAAACATCCTTTTCATATTCAAACTCCACTCCTACATTTTTCTAATTCCATCTTCTGTATAGTATTTATAAATTATATCTAATACTTTGTTTGTTTCTTCATAAATCTTGTTTAAGTTTTTAGAGTTTATCTTTTTAATTTGTTCAATATCTTCTTTTAAAAATAGTTCATTTTGAACTGAACCCCAAAAGTTGGACAGTTTATAAATAATTATCTACAATTGGAATATTAACATTGTAATTCATTTTTATTTGAATATCTACTCCAAATAAATTGTATAGTAAATATAGTAATGCTAATAGCATGATGACTGATATTATTATAATCGCTTTTTTCTTATTCACAATTATTACACCTACATTTCACTTTTATTATACCATAGTTTATAATAATTTTAAAAAAACTTGCTTATCTTTCTATCAAGAGTTAATATCAACAAACGATAGGAGGATCATAGTGAGGAAGAAATTAGGTGAGATTATTCCAGGTGACATTTATGATGTTGCATCTCGCAACATAAAAAAGTATTGAAAGGTGGCTGGATTAAGTTCCGAGGAACTTGCAGAACGTGTCGGTATATTGCCAGAGTATTTACGTAGGATTGAAGCTCCAAAGTATAAGGGTGGTTTCTCAATTCAAGTTGTATATGACATTTCTTTGGCTCCATAGTGAAATCTGCTCAAACTTTTCGGGCTTAAATAGATAACTAATCTAGAAATGGATTAGTTTTTTTGTTGTTTAAGAAAACTATCCTACTTTAAAAAGAAAGGATGGAACTATGGTAAATATTATTAAAGAAGAAATTTCATTAGAAGAATCACTAAAAAAAATTGGAGTTTATTTGTGATTTTGCTAAAGTTAAACCTACTTTTATTAACGGTAGTATAAGAAAAATTGATAAGACAAATCTTGCCTATATTGAACCACATAGAATTATTATTAAAGATATTACTTTTCTTATCTTTAATTATTCTAATGAAATATTTATAGAGAATTTATCTAATAAGATTAAATTATCTGAATTAGAAAATTATTTAAAATCTATTTAAATCTAAATGTTAGTGTAGAATATGTTGGGGATTAGTCCCTAAAAAAGTACAATATAATTAAGTTAATTTAATAATAAATAAATCAAATTATTAAGTCAATAATAAATGATTTATTTGAATGAATATTTAATAGTCAAGGGCGAAACGAAGTTGAGTTTATTATAACCCTTGACTTTTAAATTTCATTATTTAAAATTTTATATTTAACAAAGCTTGCCTTTGTTCTTAATTGTAAAATAAATTAAATAAATCTAATGTTATTATCCATTGATATTAAATCTTTCATTGTTTTAAATAAATTATTACCACTTGATAAAAATGACATTTTAATATTAATATTTGTTTCTATATCTTTTTTACTAAGAAGAGATTTATCAATCTTAACATTTAATAGATTATTTATGCTTTTATTTATTTCTATATATGAATCTTTGTCATACTTTAAGTTCATATAATCTTCTATGGTTAAATCAACCTTATTTGCCTTATAAACAAGTAATTTTAACTTATTATTTAATCCATTTAATGAAAAACCAAATGGAGAAGAAGTTATATATCTTGCAAATCCGTGATTAACATGTCCTTCCATCGAACAAGGACATTTATATAATTCATCATTTTGATTTTGAATATATTCTATATTTTTTATAATACATTTAGCATGTTCTCTAATTTTATTTTCTTGTTCAGAATAATCTCTTATTTGAATTTTAACTAATTCATTAAATTCATCTATTTGATTGTTTTTAATATAACTATCGCCATATTAATAAGTATTTTATTATTTTTAAATATATATCCAAGATGTTTTCTACGATAATGAAATGGATCAAATACAAATTTAAAATTAGGAAAAATATCATTTAAATTTTTTGATGCAATTAATCCATCACCAGATACAAATATTCTTTTGAATTTATATCTTTTAAGTTTCACATAACTAATCACCAATATTTAATATTTTAAATATTAAATAAATTATCAATTCCTGTAACACCATCATAATAATTATTCATTATTTCTATACATAATTTAATTTTTTCATTATCAATAATATTATCTTTTTTAAACCTATTTACAATATTAGTAAACAACTTATCATAATAGAAAGTAAACGAACCATACTTTGATTGTATAAGAATATCAACTAAATCATTAATTTTTGATTTAATATCTTCTTCTAAATTTGATAATAAATAGTCATTTATATTAACTTTTTCTCCATCAATTTCCATTTCGCTGCCAAGTATATTTGATAATTTTTTTTGTAAAGGCAATTCTTCATTCTTTATGTCATTAATTAAATAGTTTTTATATTGTAAAGTTTTTTTGACAGTATATTTTGAAATCTCTTGTTGTTTATTATCAGTGTTTTTAGGCACTAGATCTCCAATCACAAAATCTTTATCTTCTGTTTTATTAAATTCTACAATTTTATCTTCATCAATATCAATTAAAACCCAATATTCTGGTTTAATATGTTCTTCTTTGCTCCAAACATTATCTTTTTCTTCAGTTAACATTACACCAACATATAATTTTTCGTTTTCCACTCTTAACATAGGATATAGTGGAATATAGGTTGTTAATCCTTTTTTTATTTTTTCCTCATTAACAATATTTAAATATTTGTCTAAATTTAAGTTATTCATCATATTTCTCCTTAATCTTATTTCTTGCGCTATATAAAAAATATTTTATATTAGCTTCTTTAGTATTTATTTTTTTACTGATTTCTTTTATTGAAAGGTCATTAATGTAGTACATATTAAAAATTGTTTTTTCTTTATTTGTTAAGCCAATACTATCTAAATTATTTACGATTTCTTTATATATAATTTTGTCTAGCATTTGAGTTTCATAACCTAATTCATGACTTTCATCAAATGTTGTATTATTTTTTTCTTTAATATAGTTTTTTGCTTTGGTGCACCATAAATTATAAGCAATTTTCCATATCAAATTTTCCAATTTTTCGACTTGTATATTTTTATTAAAATATTCGAATATTGCTAAAAAAACACTATTAGTTAAATCTTCTGCATCTTCCTTATGATTTGTTTTTTTTATTGCCCAATTATATATTTTATAATAATATTCATCGTAAATTTTATCCACAATTATCACCTTTCACTTATATAGTAATATATTTTAGAAAATGGTTAGGTTTTTATCTTCTTATTCCCGAAGATGATTGCTCTATTGATTGATTATTTTGAAATGTTGCAAGTTCTCGTATAGCATTCATAAAATTTTGCTTTAGTTGTGGTGTAGTTAAATACATTGATATCTTTTGATAATTTTGAAGCACATAATCAGTATCATTATTTGCAATAAAATTAGCAGCTAAATCTCGCTCAATTTTATTTATTATTTCCCCTTGAGATTCAATATTGCCTTTAAATTTTTGTCCATCCTGCATTTGAATATTCACCATATCTCCTTGTAATTGATTAGTATATCCAGCAATTATTAGTTTATCAATAGAATATATTTTTTCCAAATCAAACATAAATTCTTCAAATTTTCCTGTATTTTCAGGAAAAACTTCATACATTTCTTTCAATAATTGTCTTCCATCTTTTCTAAAACCTAATGCTAATAATTGATTAAGTGGAATACCCAATGAACCTGATAGTAGCATTAAAATGTTCCCATTTAATTGATATTCTGATAAAGGACTGTATGGAATATGTTCTAAATGGCCTCTTACTGTATTTGGCTGTTCTCTATATTGTAAATTTGTTCCGTTTGATAAATGATATAAAATTTCTGCAGTATATTGGGTTGCTCCCTCTGTCAAAAACATACCTGTTTTCCCATTATAAAACGAACATTCTTCATGATTATCTAAATATCTAGTTTGCATTGCATGAGTCAATTCATGAAAAAAGTATAATTTATTTGTTTCATAGTCTAATATAGAATTCATAGTTATTTTATTTCCATCAGTTCTCCCATGAATACCACCTAAGTTTTCTTCAGATATAACATTTAACAAGCTTGGTAATGTTCTAGCTACTTGAATTGGATCAAGATATAATCCACCTTTATAATCTAATTGTCCAATAGAATCAATATAATCAGCCATTAATAAATAATACTTTTCAGGAATGTTGGCATTTGAATTTTGAAATAGTCCTTTTATTGAATCGACTAAACCACTACTTAATAACTCCTGTTCCCTTTGTAATCTTGTTTTCATTAGTTTCACTACCTTTCTCATTTATTATAACATGCTTTTTTATATTTTTACTCATCTAGTAAGATAATTACTGAAATTTGAGATTTAATAATTATAAACTTAACTCAAAATCATCTTTATTTTTTTCTTTATTATATTTCTTGCTAGATTTCAGATAACTAGGTACTTTAGCATAATCAAATAATTCATCTTCTTTTGTAGTACCTTTAGAAATATCTTTAACATCATACATATCAAAATCTTGATTATTATAATAGTCTTTAATTTCGCTTGCTGTGGCTTCTTTTGTCTTATCATTACCAATCTGTAGTAATTTTCTAAAAAAGTGCTTTAAAGCCTCTAAAATGGCTTTTAAATAAGATTTAAGATTATTATTTTCTTGGGTTAGATTTTGATTTCTAGTCTTTAATGATTTAATTTCTTGTTGCATATTTTGATTTTCTTTTTCTAATGATTGATGACTTTTAGTAAAATTATCTACCTCATTAAATAGTTGTTCCATTTTAAGTTGAAATTCTGCAACTTTCTTAGTTTCTTTAATAACATTATTTATACTGTCGAAAGTTTCTTTTTCTATAAGTACGTGTTTTTTATCAAATGGTATATTTTTAGTCGTTTTCATTCTTTCTTCAAAATCACTCATAGCATTATCTAATTTTTTATTGATAATTTCAACTTTATTTTCATAATATCTAGTGGTTTTCTTAAATTCCTTAACTTTTTGGTGCTTAGCATTGCTACCCTTAATACCACGTTCTAAATCATAGCCTTTTTCCCTTAATCTATTATTGTAAATATCTTGTTATTGTGATAAATGTATTTTGTCTTTTATATATTGTTTTTTAGAAATAGTATATCTTTCTGTATTTGTTCTTTTATCTAATTTTTTAACTAAAGGTACTACTACACAATGAATATGTGGGGTTTCTTCATCTAAATGTAGTGTAGAGTGTAATATTTGCTCTTTCGTATAACCTAAATCATTATAGACAAAATCCATACAAGTATTTGCCCATTTTAAAATAAAATCTTTGTCTTTATCTTTAAAAAAGTTATTTGTAGCCGTAAATAAGAGTTCATCAGCAACAACACTTTTAGATTTATTCAACATTTCACTATAACTTCTTTTCCTATCGGCTCTCATGTTCTTCATTCTTTCGGAATGTTCTTTTTGATATTCTTTTGTTATTTCATAAAATTTCTTTACATAATTATTACATTTTATTATTTCAATATTATTTTTACTATCTCCAATTCTAATATTTGGATTAGATTTGTATTTATCTTTTGTTCTTTCGTTATGACTGCCTTTCTGTGATAATTCATGTATTGTTTTAATACCTTCACCTCTAAAAATTGCATAACTCATTTTTTTATTCTCCTTTTTGATTATTTTTATTTTCTTCTTTAGATAATTCTAAAATTTTTTTCATTTGTTCTTGATATTGTTTATCTTTTTTTAAAACTTCTAGCATAAGATAATTAGGAATTTCTTCTTTATTTTCCTTAAAATATTCAAGAATTTGTGGTACTACTATTTCAAAAAAGTAGTTAATAATTGTCATCTCCTTTCCACTACCAAGACATAAAAAAAGAACACATTTCTGTGTTCATAAATTTAAATTTTTTATCTTTTAAGTCCATTTGCATTGCTAATTTGTTTATTTCTCGCAAAAATTTGACATCTTATATTTTCTAGAATTATTTCTGCATTAACTCTTTCATCAAATGAATCTTTTTTTAAACTAAACTTTTGCAACAGTTTTTTCATTTCATCTGTGTTTGTGCAACTTGATAACGATTGAATAATTGAGTCGAAATTTGTTTGATCATTTGATATTTTCATATAATGATGATAAATATAATAAATTTGATTTATTTCGCTTTTTGTTAGTTTTCTAAATGAATCAAGACTGTTTATTGTATTTGTTTCTTCATCATATTCAATAATATCACCTAGAAAATAAGGGTAATTATTATTATATTTAGGCTCAACTTTTTTCATCATAGTACCTGCTATATCACAAACAGTTGCTGATAAATAACTAACATATACGTATCCATCTATTTCTGGGTTTTTATAAATAATATTTTTTGTTCCAGGACCAGAAAGTTTGACTTTATCAATAATTCCTATTTTTTTCATAATTTTTCCTCCTCATATCAATTATACAATATTTAGCCATTTATTAGCAATAGTGTATTTATCCTTATCGAATTTATGATTCTTTTTATTAGGAATTATCTGTAATATATTGTTATTATTATCTAATTCACCAAGATTTAATTTATCTTTTTCTATTGTAATAGGTGATATATTATAAAACTTACTTAATGAATTGATATATTTATCTATATCATCTTTAGTCTTTTCATTAGATAAAATAATATCTCTATCATTAATATTGATTGCCATATCAAAACAATCATTTCTAAACATATAACCAATATTCATAATTTCTTTTTTATTAATATTTATTTTTTTAATAACTATTTCATCTTTAACTCTTTCTATCTCAATAGAGTCTATATATTTCATAATGAGTTTTGATTTTTGTTCTTTTGTTAATTTCTTCAATATAAAATGAAATAGAATTTAATAATTTTATAGGAATAGAACATACCAATTTATAAGCATTATTTCTGTCATTTGAATGGTCATTATTAATTAGTATGCTATCATTTTCTAAATCAATTGTATATTGCCCATGAGCTAATGAATCTCTAACTTTATTGAATATCCATAATGCTTCAGCCAATTTTTGAGAATCTCTATCAGTTTTTTCTAACCTTATTGATGTATTATTAATTTGATAGTTACCATTTTTCTTTATTTCATCAGCAAATGATAATATTGCTGGTATATATTTAGCATTTTCAACATTATTAAAATATAAAATGTTATTTGTAGAATCCTTTTTTAAAATTCTTTCTTTTAATAAAACGAATTTTGAAATAGAAAACATAAAAAAGTATTCTTTACCTAATTTTTGCTTATTTCCATTAAGCAGGTTTTCTACTAATTCTCTAGATAATTTTATTAAATTTTTCATTATTTTACTCCTTTATCAGTATTCTTGGTAATAATCCATTCACCTTTTTTAGTAGCACCAGTTCTTTCAATTAATCCCATTTCTATAAGAGTTTTTATATTTCTTTGAATAGTTCTAATATTAACACCTAGTAGTTTTGACAATGCCTCTTGAGTAATAGTTGGTGAATCAAGCATTAAATTAATAATAGATTTTTGTGTTTCAGTTAATTCTTTATTTTCTTTTGTATCTTCTCTAAACTTATCTTTATTAAATGGAAATGTAACTCTAATAAAATTAGGAAAAAATTCAAATGACTTTTTATCATAACTTTGAAGTATTCTTATTATACCTGTACCCATCTGTTCAACTAAATCTAAATCATTAAACACTTTCATTAGTTCTTTATTTTTAGGTAATGAATATCCTTCTAAAAATTCTTCTTTCGTAGTAGATGGTTGAATACCTCCGTTTGATGATATAACTAATCTATCGCTAAACATTTCAAACTTTGGAGCATATTCATTTGACCAATCATTATGAACGATGGCATTAACTACTGCTTCTCTTACTGCTGCAAAATCATACATTTTAATTTCTTTTCTTTCAGGATATTCTATTTTAGTGAATATCCTGTTTTCAATTTCAATCTTATTTAAAATATTCTTTGTTGCCTTAACTATAGAACAATTACCAAAGTCTTCATTTTCAATTAAATCAACTGCATTAGTTCCTTCATATTTACCAAATCTAATAGATATAGTATTATTATCAGCTAATAAATAAGCATTATAATTATATTTACCATCCTCGGTATATAGGTCTAACTGTTTTAAAAAGTTATTATTAATATTAAAACCTTTTTCTTCATAATATATTTTTAATTGGCTAAAAGTTAAACCTTGTTTAGGAGATACTATATTTCTTAATGATGTTCTAGTTCTCTTATTTACTCTATTATTAATCATATCGTATGGCATACTTTGTATTGAACTACCAACTCTAATAAAACAACTATCAGGAGTCAATCCCATACCTTTGATATAATATGGATCTTCACTACCTTTTGCAATGATAATTTTAATATATTTCTTATTATTTTCTTCTAATACAACTACATCATAAAGTCCTAATGTTGATGGCATAATATTATCTTTTATTCTATCTTTAATAGTTCGTTGTAGTAAATCAATATTACTATTTATACCAACAATATCGCCTTTATCATTAACCCCAATATAAATATTGCCACCATTAGTATTTAAGAATGAAATAACTTCTTCTTCAAACTTATCTGTTAATTTAACTTTAAATTCATTTCTTACATCTTCAATTACATCTATCATTTTTACCTCCTGATTCTTGTAATTTAATTATACCATGTCGTAAGAAATGTCGCAAGAAAATGACGTAAGAAAGTTATTAAATTTCCTCGTAATTTCCTGGTATTTTCCTAGTAAAAGTTTTTCATAATGTAGTTTGTTTGTCGCAAGAAAATGTCGTAATAAAATGTCATAAGAAAATGATAAAAAAACATAGTAAATATCATTATTTTCCAAATATATGCTATAATAAAAGGCAAATGAAATGGAGCTGTAGTATGAAATTAGAATTTTTAAATTACGATACCCGCAAAAAAATTGATTTTGAAACAGAAAAGCATCTAATTGCAATATATGGTAAAAATGGTAGCGGGAAAACGACGTTAAGTAGAACCGATTTATTCAATAAAAAATATGTATTTAATGAGGATTTTATATATTCTAATGTTTTTAATGTATCAGAAAAAGGATTTACTCAAACATCTACAACAAAAGAAAATTTTTCTGGTTTATGGTTAGGTGAAAATATTGTTAAAATTAGACAAGAAATCTCAAAAATTAGAGAGCAAGAAAAAGAAATAAAAGACAATATTCAACAAATCTCTAGTAAGTATATAAAATTTTTTTCGGAACAGGGAATACCATTTAATTACGAGCAAAAAACAAAAGAAGTTAAAAATGATAATTTTAATTTGACTGATGAAACTATTAGTATGCAAGCAAGTAAATATGTTGCCTCTCATATATTTAAAACAGATATTAAAAACAAAGAAGAATTAAAAGAAAAAATTACTTACTTAAAGAAAAATGATATATATAATAATTTAATTTCAAAAATACAAAATAATAAATTATTACGTGAATTATTACTAAAAGAGAAAAATAATTATATCACTACTTTAAATAATAAAATCTATATACTAAAAAAGAATCAGGAAATAATAAAAGAAACAGAAAATGTCTTTAAAGAAGAACAAATAACTGATGATATCAAAATAAAAATACATGAATGGTATTTAATTCATGAAAGTAAAGATCATTGTATTTTTTGTGGAAATAAAAATATAAAAGAGTCATTAGAAAAGTGGAAAAACATATTTACTAATACAAATATAAAAGAAAAACAAAATATAATTACAGAATTAAATAGTATCATAGATGATTGTAATAAAATTATAAATGAAAAAATATATCAATCTGTAGATGAAGAAATTATTCAATATATAAATACTATAACTGAAACAATTAAAATGGCAAAATCAATGATTGAAGCTGGAAATTATGAAAGTATTAATTTCGATTTAAACATAAAAAATATCAAAATAATAGAAATAAAAGAATTAACTGATAATATTATTAATTATTCCATAAATCAATCAATTAATAATATCGAATTTTATTATAATGCCCAATTATATAACGAAAATTTAAAGAAAAAGAAAACTAATGAATTAGATAAATTAATGGATACGGAAGGAGAAATAATTGCAGGAAATATTAATGATATATTTAAAGATTTAGGATTAAATAAAAATATAAACATTACTGTTGATAAACATTCTGTTCCGCATAAATTTGCATATAGTATTAAAAATCACAAAGATGTTAATGAATTAAGTGATGGACAAAAGCACAAATTAGCGCTCGCAATCTTTATGAACTCAATAATTACTGATGATTTGACAGATAAAGTAATCGTTATAGATGATCCTGTTGTTTCTTTAGATATTTCAAGTTATATTTTATTTAAACAATTTCTTATAACTAAACTAATTAAAGATAATTTTAAAGATTCAACACGCTTGATTTTGTTGACACATGATATTACTTATTTGTATATTCAACTTTCAAATATATTTAATGACATTGCAATGAAAAATGATACAGTTGTATATAAATTGTCTAGCAACAATATTATTGAAATACCTATAGATTATATCAAAACTGATGATATCTCTTTATTTAAATTAGCGCTCAAAAAATGTTCTAATATTCAAGAATTAAAAATTTTAAATACAATAACAAATAAAATATTTAGAATAATTATCGATATAAGATTAAGATTTTATGGAATATCAGATACTTCTGAAGTTGGGCATCAACTACTTCCAATCGATGATGATAAAAAGAAAACACTTCAAAGTTATAGTAATCATTTATCAAGGGTATCAAGAGAAAATAATCCTTCCCTAAGTGATATTTACAATAGTATTTTATATATTAAAAATACTGCAGAATTATTTGGAATTAATGATTTTGTTAATGATAACGAAATAACTAATATCAAAGATATTATTGATAAAGATATAAGTGGAGATATTAATGATGACATTTTTAATATAATAAATTCAATAAGTACATTTTTAAAAAAGACAACCAATAAAGAAATGAAAGGTTACGTAGAACATACTCGTATTTCATATACAAGAAATTTAATTGGTTTAAGTTTAGATGACTTTTTTGAATAGAATCATTGATTTTTAAAAATAATTCATATATAATTTATCTAGTTGATTTAATCAAACAACTTTGAGAGTATAATTTTTCGAATATAAGTAAAGTTATCGCTCCAATGTTGACATAAGCAAACTCTTTTGAGTTTGTTTTTTTATACCCCACTTCTTGCGTAACAACAAGATATCACAAGTTTGGAGAAAAATCTACGACTTTTTGGAGAAAATTTGTGCTATTTACTGTCAGCTCGTTTGCAGTTGATATGAAGTTTTTATTTTTTTTATTTAAAAAGCAGTAGTTTATCACTACTAGCTTCTTTAATTATATCCTTCATCTTCATAATCTTTACATTTTAGATATGTATCAAAATCATGCTCATTTTCTGCTATACATCTAATATTAACTTTCACTTTGCAATATGATTTACCATCTACATCCAAAAACTTTTTCTTATCAATCCCAGCTTGTGCCATCAATATTTCTTCGTCAATTGTAGAACTGCCGGAACCAACAGAACAATATGGACTACTTATTTTAATGTATCTACTGATATCATCTTGAATATTATCTTTCAATTCCTGATAGTATATTTCTTTCTTATAAATTGACACTAGTTCTTTACCACACATACCAAATGTTTTTGTTTTAATATTATTATAAACATTTTCTAATGGATGTTTTGCTATAAATTCATCTTCAGATGCATAGGTCTGATTATCATTTATACTATAAATTGTTTGTTGGCAATAAATTGGTCCAATGATTTTATGTTTATATCTTATTTCAATAGGTGAAGTTATTTCTTTTACATCAAGATAATAAACACTTTCTAGACTATTATTGTTATCAATTTTATAACTCTGTATTACTTTTTCTGCTCCACCAGCAATCATTAAAAATAAATTAAATAATAAATATAATAGTGATATAATGCATATAACGAAGAAGGCAATTCTATATTTTTTGTCTTTACATTTTAAGACATAAATAAACAATAAAATGGTTATAATAGTTTCACATATGTAAGTACCTGTTTCATTAAAAATTCTAATTGAAATAAAATTGCTAAAAGTCAATGCATAGTATGTTAAAAATATAATTATTAAAACAATATTAATTATTTTTTTCTTCATAATGTTATACTCCTATTTCTCGGTAATCTTTACCTTTGCTTCTTTTTCTAACAAATTACATTCAACGTTGTTTACATTACATTTCATTTCATATGGAACTGTGTATTCTTCTTCACTAGCTTCATAGTCTGTTAAATCTAAAATAATAATTGCTGCTTGATTAGCCAAATGTATATCTATTTTTCTACCAGTAAATTGTACTTTAACTTCACTTTTAACTTTACTAATGTTATATTTTTCTTGATCATATTTAACTCTGACTGGAACATTATAAGTCAAGTTATAAATCTTATTGTGTTCTTTAATTTTATAATTTATAAATAGTGCTAATAAAACACACAACAATAAAGAACCTAATATTATTAAAAGTATATTTTTCTTATTCACGCTATCACTCCTACAATTTTATTCCATAAATTTCTGTTATCTTCTTCTTATCATCAACAACGCTAAAAGCGAAGTTTATTACAATATCATCAATATTATTCCATTCGTTTTTAAGCGATGTTTCTTCCAAATTATTATACTCATTAATTACTCCACCATTGCTTTTTCCTAAAGTAAACGTTTTATTTTTCTTTACCATCATATATTGTTCATCATTTTCAAAGTATATTTCTATTTCTGATCCCACTTCTAGTTCATTGAATATTTTTTTAAATTGATCATATGATATCATATTTTCCACTCCTACATTTCACTTTTATTATACCATAGTTTATAATAATTTTAAAAAAACTTGCTTATCTTTCTATCAAGAGTTAATATCAACAAACGATAGGAGGATCATAGTGAGGAAGAAATTAGGTGAGATTATTCCAGGTGACATTTATGATGTTGCATCTCGCAACATAAAAAAGTATTGAAAGGTGGCTGGATTAAGTTCCGAGGAACTTGCAGAACGTGTCGGTATATTGCCAGAGTATTTACGTAGGATTGAAGCTCCAAAGTATAAGGGTGGTTTCTCAATTCAAGTTGTATATGACATTTCTTTGGCTCCATTGAGTTTAATACTCTCACTCTTAAATACTAGTGTGCGAATTTTTTATACATTGTCATGATTGTATCAATAATTCATCCATTCCTATAAAAGATTTAAATCTAAATATAACTAAGAAACAAGAAAAAACATTATTCACTTATAAATTTTACCTATTAATATTTTTATAATCAATTATATCTTTTTTTAATTATTTCATTTTGTACATACAATGTGTCTTTTGCCATATTATTAGAGTCACAATTCAGGTTTCTTCCTTTAGAAGTTAATGTCATGCTGGCAACGTGGAGTAATGTTAAATGTTGGTATCTATTAGATAAAACAAGAACGTATATGTCATACTTCATAATCCATTCGTAATCATCTATTGTTCCACGTATAAGTGCATCAATGTCAATATTAGAATTTCTTCCTCTGATAATAAATTATCTACCATATTAACAATTATTTTAGTTTTATTTATATGTTCATGAAAATATTAATATTGTTCTGATAAAGTTCTTTGTATTCATCTCCACTAAGTAATTTAGAAAAATTCCTTTTACTATTTTTATCAATCATATAGCCAAAATGATAACTAAAATATTTATCACAAATTTTATAAGGTATACCAATATTACTTAAATTCTTTTTAAACTCCTGCACTTGTTTTTGACGAATTGAATTGTGATGTCCAAACTTTATACTAATACTTTTTTACATAAATTTTATATTTAATGAAAAATAAATGAATAGCTTATTAAAATAAACACTTAAACCTAAAATATCATTAACTAAAAAATTTATTCTTATTAATAGAATATTTTATTTATATTATTGTATAGGATATAAAATAAAAGAAACATCTCAAATGCTAAATATTAATGAAGTAAATATTAAATATTATCTATATAGAACATTAAGTGACCTACCTACTCATTTAGAAGATGATGCTTATATGGAACTAAGTCTTAATATTTATGAAATTGTAGTATCTACATTAAAAATTTTGGAAAAGAAGGAAAACTTATGTAGAAACAGTTCGCTAAATTAACTGATTATTCTCATTAATACATAAGGTACATCAATACACCTAATTGTAGAAAAGTTTTACTGTTGAAAGGGTCTATTTTTCATTGGCAACTTCATTTATCTTTTTTTATTACCGAGATTATTTGTTTTATTGTATTGTAATGAGGTTAATTTATAGTATATAATGTTTTTCTATAACATAATTTTTTGTGATTTTATCACAGTCATTATTTTATATATGTCATATTATAAAAATAGATAGGAGGAAAAAATATGTTATATAACGATGATTTTAGACCAGACATGAATTATGGATTAGGAGATGGAATCGATATAAATATTAATAATAGTAATATGAATACTAATACCAATACTAATGTTAACCAAAATGTTAATATGAATGAAGTTAATGATATGAGTTTTGGTATGCAATCTGGACCTATAGTAGAGGCTGGTAGAGAAAGATGTATTCAAAGAAATATTGTACACGAAGTTAAACATATATGTCCAATAAATACTAAGATAATTAACAACCATATATTTAGACATACATATCAACCGCATTATACTTGCAGTGAAGAAAATGTTGTTACTAATCAACAATGTGGTTCTTGTTGTCAATTTAGATAATAATAGATTTGTAAAGACCTAAAATAGGTCTTTTCTTTTTAGTTGTTTATGTTATAATGTTGTTGTGATATAGATATGGGTGTAGATGATAGAATTTATACAGTATTGGATAGGCTCCAGAGGTCTAAGTTTAGAAGTAGTTTTAGACTTAGTGATAAGGATATACTTTATATTAGAGAAAAGGGTATTGAGAAGATCCAGGAGCATGCTTATGATTTTGTTAATAAAAGAATTAGAGACGGAAGATTGGTTAATGATGGAAAGCAAACTCCGATGAGGGGGCATCCTGTATTTGTGGCACAGCATGCAAGGGATACTTGTTGTAGGGGATGTATTGAAAAGTGGCATCATATTAGTAAGGAGATAGTTCTCTCTGATAGAGAGGTTAATTATATAGTTGAGGTTATTATGACTTGGATTGATAATAATATGAAATGATGTTATAAAGAATTGTTAGAGGAAGGGAAAGATAAAAGATAATAGACATAAATGTAGGTATGTAGTTTTTTATTGAGAAATATAGGAAAAATACTAATATTATGATAAAATGAAAGTGACTGGGGTGAGTTATGAAAAAATGTGCTATTATTTATAATCCTCATAGTGGGAGAAAGGTTAATTTTAAGTATTTACCACAATTTGAGAAAATACTTAATGATTATGGGTATGAGAGTAAGATATATTATACTGAATATAAGGGGCATGCTAGTGAAATTGTTAAGAATCTTGAGTTTGTAGATTTGGTTTTGTCTATTGGAGGAGATGGAACTTTTAATGAATCTGTAATGGGTAATTATATGCGTAGTAAACGATTGGTTTGTGCTCATATACCTTGTGGAACTACTAATGATATTGGAGTAATGATGGGGTATGGGAAAAATATGATTGGTAATCTTAAATTAACACTTGAGGGGGTAGTTAAGAATGTAGATATTTGCCTTATTAATGGGAGACCGTTTATTTATGTAGCGGGAATTGGTAAGTTTACTGATATAGCATATGAGACTCCTAGGGAACTTAAAAAGAGATTAGGGTATTTGGCTTATTTAAGAGAGGGTGTTAAATCATTTTTTGATAAGACTAAACTTAATGAGATTATATATGAGGTAGATGGGGTTGAGTATAGGGGATTATTTTCTTTCATAATTGTTTCTAGTGCTAATAGAATTTCTGGAATTAATAATTTTTATAGAGATGTTAAATTAGATGATAATAAGTTTGAGGTATTACTTTGTAATATATGTAAGAAGAAGGATATTATTAGAAGTTTGTATTTTTTAACAATGTATGATGTTCATAAGGTTCCGGGAATTTATTCATATAAGGCGAATAAGTTGAAAATTAAGTTTGTAAAGAAGCCAAAAAAGCCATGGTGTATTGATGGGGAGAAGTTGGATAAAATTGTTAAAGATTATGAGATTACGATTGATAGGGATATTCAGATGATGATACCTAGGAAGAATATTGATAAGTTGTTTGTGAATAAGTAATGAAGTATTTAATGATATATTTAATTAAACTTTATCAAAAGATTCCAGGAAGATGGCATAGTTATTGTAAATTTAGACCTAGTTGTTCTGAATATGCAATAGGTGTATTGAGTGAATATGGCTTTTTTAGGGGAATGTATTTAACTGTTAAGAGAATATTGAGATGTAATTGTTTTAATAGGGGAGGATATGATCCGATACCTATAAGAGGAGGTAAATGTGAAAAAGATTAATAAGCAAAGAAAGAATTATTTAACTTGGGATGAATATTTTATGGGGGTGGCTAAATTATCTGCGATGAGGAGTAAGGATCCTAATACTCAGGTGGGGGCTTGTATTGTTTCTAGTGATAATAGAATTTTATCAATTGGTTATAATGGAACACCAAATGGGTATGGAGATGAGGTTTTTCCGTGGGATAGGGAAGGTGAAAAACTTGATACGAAGTATTTGTATGTTTGCCATGGGGAGATGAATGCAATTATTAATTATCGTGGTAGTAGAAAGGAATTAGAAGGAGCAAAGATATATGTTGATTTATTTCCTTGTAATGAGTGTGCAAAGATAATTATTCAGTCAGGAATTAAGGAAGTAATATATGCTAAGGCATATGATTATGATCATCATAGTGATGAGATGGAAGCTTCTATTAGGATGTTTAAAGTTTGTGGAGTTAAGATTAGATTTCTTGATTCTAGTGAGAAGGAGATTAATCTAAAAATATGATTAATTTAGATGGAAGTAAAAGATAGGTATTTACTTTTTTCAAAAATGGTTATATAATATGTATACATTTTTGATTTGCGCCCATAGCTCAATTGGATAGAGCGTTTGGCTACGGACCAAAAGGTTTGGGGTTCGAATCCCTATGGGCGCGCCAGTTGATATTTACTCGAATTTTTATAGTTCGAGTTTTTATTTGAAAAAATGTCACTTTATGAGAGTTTTTTTATTATTTTTTTATTGTATATCTGTGATTTATATGATATAATTTATTTATATCTTGACAAAGAGTGGCTTAAAATCCACTCTTTATTGTTGATTTAATCTTTAAAGGAGGCGTTATGGAAGAGAAAATTAGAGATTTAATCAGTGATGAGGTTAATAAATTAGGAATATCAATTGATAGTATTGTTTATGAAAAAGAGGGGAATAATTATTTTTTGAGAATTGTTATTGACCGTGATGATATTATTGATATTGATACTTGTGTCGAAGTTACTAATGTGATTAATCCTCTTTTAGATAAAGCTGATTTTATTAAGGATAGTTACATATTAGATGTATCTACGAAAGAGAAGGGTGGTAAAAATGAATAGTAAGCAAGCAAAAGAATTTATTAAGGCTGTTGATAGTTTAGTAGCTGAGAAGGGTATTGATAAGAAAATTGTTATTGAGGGTATGGAAGCAGCAATGGCAAATGCTTATAAGAAGAATACTGGTATTCAGAATGTTAAGGCAACAGTTAATCCAGAAACAGGACAAATTAGATTATTTACTTATAAAACTGTTGTAGAGACAATTGATGAAGAAGATAAGGATAATGAGAGTATTATTTCTCTTGAGGATGCGAGAAAGATAGTAGATGATATTCAAGTTGGAGAAACTATTGATACAGAGGTTAAAATTATTCCAGAGGAGTTTGGAAGAGTTGCTGTTTTGTCTGCTAAGCAAATAATTGTGCAAAAGGTTAAGGAAGCAGAAAAGAATTTAGTTACAGAGGAATTTCAAGATAAACAGGATGAAATTTTAGTTGGGACTTTATCTAGAGAGGATTCTAAAAATTATTATGTTGATTTAGGTAGAGCACACGGTGTACTTCCAAAGGATGAAATTATTCCTGGGGAAAAGTTAGTAATGGGATCTTCAATTAAGGTATATGTTTCTAAAATTGAATTTGGATCTAAGGGATTATTTATTCTTTTATCTAGGAGTCATTATGGTTTTGTTAAAAGATTACTTGAAAGTGAGATTCCTGAACTTAGTGATGGAACTGTTGTATTGTATTCTGTAGCTAGAGATGCGGGTAATAGAAGTAAGATTGCTGTTTATTCGGAATATGATAAGGTTGATCCTGTTGGGGCTATTATTGGAGAGAAAGGTTCTAGAATTAATAGGGTTTTAGAACAACTTAATGGAGAGAAAATAGATGTTATTTTATATGATAAGGATCCTGTTAAGTTTATTCAGAATGCTCTTAGTCCAGCAAAGGATGTTGATGTTAGAATTGTTGATGAGAAGAATAGAGAGGCTTTAGCGATTGTTAATGATGAAAATTCTTCTTTGGCGATTGGTAAAAAGGGGCAAAATGTTAAATTGGCTTCAAGACTTACTAAGTATAAAATTTCTATTAAGAAAATTGGAGAATTAGATGAAGATTAGGAAAGAGCCTATGAGAAGTTGTATCGTTACAAGAGAGAAATTACCAAAAAAGGAATTACTTAGGATTGTAAGAGGTAGTGATGGGGTAGTTTCTGTGGATATGACGGGTAAAGTTAATGGAAGAGGAGCATATATTAAAAAAGATATTGATGTTTTGGAGAAGGCTATTAAATCTAAAATATTAGAAAAAGCTTTGGAGACGACAATATCTGATAAGGTATATGAGGATATTAAGAATATAATAAACAATTAGGAGGTGTTTGAAAATGATGACTGTATTAGAATATGCAAATGATGTTGATAAGAGTGTGGCTGAGATTATTGATTTGTGTGGTAAGTTAGGAATTAAGGCTAATCAAGAGGATGCGATGTTATCTGATGATGATATTATTTTACTTGATAATGAGATTGCTAATGATAGTGAACTTGAGGATGATAATGATGAAAATGTTGATAGTTTTGATAATGAGACATTTGAGGACTCTTATGAAGAGGAACTTGAAGAGGTAGAAGTTGTAGCTACAGTTAAAAAGAAAAAGAAAAATCCTAAAAAAGATGGGAAAGAGAAAAAAGAGAATAATTTTGCTCAACAGAAGAAAGAGATGTATAAGCATAGAGAGAAGTTACAATCTAATGTTAAAACTGAGGATGATTCAATTATTTTGTATACTGAAGGGATGTCTGTTAGTGATTTAGCGAAGGTTCTTGATAAGAATGTGGCTGAGATTATTAAAAAGTTAATGAGTTTGGGGAAGATTATGAATCTTAATGCAGTTATTGATTTTGAAACTGCAGAAATTCTTTCTTTGGAGTATGGAAAGACTTTAAAGAAGGATACGACTAGAGATGAATTTAATTTTGAAGAGTTAGAAATTATTGATGATCCAAATGATTTAGTGGAGAGACCTCCAGTAATTACTATTATGGGACACGTTGATCACGGTAAGACTACTTTACTAGATACGATTAGGAAGACTAATGTTGTAGCTGGGGAAGCTGGGGGGATTACTCAACATATTGGGGCTTATCAAATTATTTATAATGGTAAACCAATTACTTTTATAGATACTCCGGGACACGAGGCTTTTACAGAGATGCGTGCTAGAGGAGCTAGTATTACTGATATTGTTATTATTATTGTAGCTGCTGATGATGGAGTAATGCCACAGACGAAAGAAGCAATCGATCATGCGAAGGCAGCAGGTGTTCCTATTGTAGTTGCAGTTAATAAGATTGATAAACCAAATGCTAATCCAGAGAGAGTTCTTACTGAGATGAGTCAAAATGGTATTACACCTGATACTTGGGGTGGAGATACTTTATTTGTTAATATTTCTGCTAAAACGGGGCAGGGAATAGATGAGTTGTTGGATAATTTGTTATTAATTAGTGAGATGCAGGAGCTTAAGGCTAATCCTAATAGATATGCTTCAGGTACTGTTATTGAGTCTAGAATGGATAAATATGCTGGAGTTGTGTGTACAATATTGATTCAAAATGGTACTTTAAGATTAGGAGATGCGATTGTTGTAGGTAACTATGCTGGTAAGGTTCGTACTCTTAAAAATGATAAAGGGGAAGATTTGGTAGAAGCTGGACCTTCAATGCCAATATCTATTACTGGTCTTAGTGAATGCCCTTCAGCAGGGGATAAGTTTATGGCTTTTGAAAATGAGAGGAAGGCTAAAGATATTGCTAATGAAAGAGTACAACTTGCTAAGAAGAGAAATATGAGTTCTAATACTTCAGTTTCTTTGGATGATTTGTTTAATAGAATTGAAGCTGGAGAGAAAGAAGTTAATGTTATTTTAAAAGCTGATGTTAGAGGTAGTGAGGAGGCAGTTAAGAACTCTTTACTTAAACTTGATGTTGAGGGAATAAAAATTAATGTTATTAGAAGTAGTGTTGGAGCAATAAGTGAGAGTGATGTTGTTTTAGCAGCAGCTTCGAATGCTTTAATTATAGGATTTAATGTTAGACCTAATAATAAGATAGCTACTTATGCTAAAGAGAAAGGGGTCGATATTAGATTATATAATATTATATATAAGGTTGTAGAGGAAATGGAAGCTGCTTTAAAAGGAAAATTGGAACCTGTTTATGAAGAGAAGGTACTTGGACAGGCTGAGGTTAGAAAATTGTTTAAGTTTTCTAAGGTTGGTACGATTGCTGGTAGTTATGTTACTGATGGAATTATTAAAAGAGATGCAAAGGCTAGAATATTACGTGATGGTATAATTATATATGATGGTAGTATTGGTTCTGTTGCTAGAGAAAAGGATCAGGTTAAAGAGGTTAAACAGGGACTTGAATGTGGAATTACAATTGATGGCTTTAATGATATTAAAGAGGGAGATATTATTGAGGATTATGAAATTGTGGAAATTAAGAGGTAATAGTTATGGAGTTATATGATTCATATAAATATTGTAAATTATTTGGTGATACGACTAGAGCAAGTAGATATTTTAATGAGAAACTTGCTTTAAATAGAGAGAGTAGTAATAATATTAATAGAATGAATAAACATAATAGTTATAGAAATGGATTTCTATTTGCAGGAAAAATGGTTGATATTACTAATGATGATAATTTTATGGATAGAGAATTTGTTCGTGGATATTTACAAGGGGTAGTTATTTTTAGAAAGTTTATAACTGAAGAACGTTATGATAGTGATAAGGAAGAGTTTAGAAATTATACTTTTGATCAATTATTTGGAATTAATATGGTTGATAAAAATAATAAGAGCAATCAGAAAGAAATTGGATATAAGTGTGGAATTCTTGGTTATAATTTAGATGAAATTAAGGAAATGCATAATAATATTGATAGTGAGGTATATGGTTCTGGTAGTTTTGCAATTGGATATACGCAGGGATTGTTTACTTTGGGATATCTTTATGGATTTATGAGAGATGGTTTAAAGTTTGTATTTGATCAAGAGAGACCTCCGTCTGATTGGCTTCGTGGTAATAAGTATTTTCTAAATGGAATTGAATATGCAGGAAGTGTAGTTAATCAGTTAAATGCTGATGAAAAAAAGCATTCAAGATAAAGGATGAAAGAGGTGAATTATGAGTTTTGATGAATTAAGAATGAAAGAGAAATTAAATGGTAAAGGTATAGCTGCGAGAATTGCTGTACGTCGAATGAATGAAAAGAATTATCTACAATGGATGGCTAGTAAGAGATATCCTTCATACAATGAGACTTCTACAAAGGATCAGGATATTGCTCTTGGGAAAAAATTCTTTGATGAGGGTTTTAGGCTTACTGATGAGGAACTTGCCAAGGAGAGATATTACTTTGCAATTGGGTATAGGGTTGCTGAGAGAATAGCTTATGGTTTGAAATTACTTGAGGAGAAAAAGGTTAGAGAAAGTAAGAGTGAGATAACTCTGGAAGAAGCTGTTGATAAAATTTATGATATAGTAACTAAAAAACGTAGATAGGGCGGATATTATGAGTATAAAGATGGAAAGACTTAATAATACTTTTGTAGAGAAGATTAGTGAGATATTACATAATGATATTAAGGATAAGGATGTTAAGTTTGTAACTATTACTGAGGTTAAAATTACTAATGATTTATCTTTTGCAAAGGTATATTTTACTAGTAATGAAGAGAATAGAAGGCAAGTTACTGAAGCTCTTAATAAGGCTAGTGGTTTTATTAGGAGTAGACTTTGTGAAAAGGTTCAGTTAAGAAAGATGCCGGAAATTCATTTTGTGTATGATGAATCAGTGGAATATGGGCACAGAATTGATGATATTATTGAAAGGATTAACCATGAAAAGTAAGATTTGGGAATTAATTAATAATAGTAATTCAATTCTTTTACTTACACATATAAACCCTGATGGAGATGCGATTGGTAGTATAATGGCATTGTATTTAATGTTAAAGGATATTAGTAAGGATGTTAGGGTGTTATTACCTAAATATCCTCCTTTATTTGGTTTTATTCCTTTTATCAACAATTCTGTTGATAGAGATACTAGAGAATATGATTTAGCTATTGTTGTTGATTGTGCTACGAAAGAGAGAATTGGACAAGTTAATGAGGAGTTTTCAAGATGTAAGAGGACAGTTAATATTGATCATCATTTTGCTAATACTAAGTATGCAGATGTTAATTATGTTGTTGGAAATGATCCGGCTTGTTCGCAGAGTATCTATTATTTATTTAAGGATTGGAATGTTGAGATAAGTAAGGATATTGGTGTAGCTCTTACAGTGGGAGTCTTAACTGATACTGGTGGTTTTAGGAACAATAATGTTAATAAAGAAACTTTTAAGATGATGTTGGAATTAATGGATAAAGTTAATTTGTATGAGTTATATGACATAGTTTTGGCAAGAAGGAGTAGAGCACAATTTGAACTTGCGAAATTGACGATGAATAGATTAGAGTTTTTTGATGAAGGAAAGATTGCTTTTTCTTATATTACAAAGGATGATATGGTAAATACTAAGGCTTTACTTGGTGATCACGAGGGATTAGTAGATATTGGAAGAAATATTTCTGGTGTAGAGGTATCAATATTTGTAAGAGAAGATGATGGTTATAGAATTTCATTTAGATCTAATGGATTAGTGAAAGTTAATGAAATAGCTATGATATTTGGTGGTAATGGGCATGAATTTGCGGCAGGGGCTTTAATTAATTTAGATTTTTTAGAGATGAAAAAGAGATTAATTGAGGAAAGTATAAAGGTAATTAATAGATGATAGATGGTATTATTGTTGTTAATAAGGAAGTTGGATATACGAGTAGAGATATTGTTAATATTGTTTGTAAGAAATTTAATACGAAGAAGGTTGGACATACGGGAACTTTAGATCCTTTAGCTAGTGGAGTTTTAGTTTTATGTATGGGTAGAGCATTAAAAATGAGTGAACTTTTAACTAGTAATAATAAAGAATATATAGCAGGAATTACTTTGGGAATAAGTACTGATACGATAGATATGGATGGCAAGATAACTGATGAATGTGATGTTGATTATACGGATGGGGAAATTATTACAGCCGTTAATTCTTTTTTAGGAACTTATTTGCAAGAGGTTCCTAAGTATTCAGCAATTAAGATTAATGGCAGAAAACTATATGATTATGCGAGGAGTAATGTAGAGGTTAACTTGCCAAGGAGAGAAGTTACAATTAATAAGATTATGCTATGTAGTGATATTAAGAGATGTGAGGGAAAGATTTCTTTTAATATTAAATGTAATGTTAGTAAAGGGACTTATATTAGAAGTTTGGTAAGAGATATTGGAGAGAAATTAGGTTGTCCGGCAGTTATGAATAGTCTGGTTAGAACTAAACAAGGATGTTTTTTAATAGAAGATGCGAATACTTTAGAAGATATTTTAAGTGATCGGGGAAAAGTTATTGATATATTAGATGCTTTTAAAGAGATTAAGAGAATTATTGTGCAAGATGAGATGGCTTTTAAGATTAAGAATGGTGTAGCAATTAGAGGTTTATTTAAAGAAGAAATGGCTTTTATTTTAGATAATGAAAAAAGGTTGTTAGCTTTATATAAAAATAATGAGGGAATTTGTAGAGCTTATAAAATGTTTTTATAGGTTCTTTTTTATTTATTATTGTTAACCTACTGTAAAGTTATATTTTTAAAGGAAAATAATGTACTTATTTAAGTAAATTTGCTATAATTAAGGTGTGTTACTCGAGGTGAATATATGAAATTAACAAGAGATATTGTTGAGAAAATATCAAGTATTAAAAATGAACCAGAATGGATGAGAGATTTTAGGGTTAATTCTTTTCTATACTTTGATAAGACTAAAGATCCGGATTGGGGACCTAAAATTGAAGTTGACTTTGATAAAATTACTTACTATAAGGAGAGAACTCAGGAACTTACGAATGATTGGGAAAAGATTAATTGTGCTATTAGAAATGAATTTAGAGATTTAGGAGTAATTGCTGCGGAAAATAAATATTTAGATGGAATTGGTGCACAATATGATAGTGAAGTAATTTATCATAATATGATTAAGGAATTGGAAAAGAAGAATGTTATTTTTATGGATACGGATAGTGCTTTAAAGAAATATCCAGAATTATTTAAAAAGTATTTTAATAATTTAGTTTTATATGATGAGAATAAGTATACAGCTTTAAATGGGGCTGTTTGGAGTGGGGGCACTTTTATCTATATTCCTAAAAATACAAAGTTAGATAGACCTCTTCAGAGTTATTTTAGAATTAATAGTAAGAATATGGGACAATTTGAAAGAACTTTGATTATTGTGGATGATGATAGTGAACTGCATTATATTGAAGGTTGTACTGCACCAACTTATACGGAAGATGCTTTACATGCAGCTGTGGTGGAAATATATGTTGGTAAGAGATCTAAGTGTAGATATACGACTATTCAGAATTGGTCAAATGATGTATATAATCTTGTTACTAAAAGGGCTATTGTGGATGAAGATGGACTGATGGAATGGATTGATGGTAATATTGGTTCTAAAACTAATATGAAGTATCCTTGTTGTATTCTTAATGGGAAGAGAGCAAGGGGAAATTGTATTACAATAGCAGCGGCTTCTGCAGGACAGATACAGGATTCTGGGGCTAAGATGATTCATTTAGCTCCATATACGAAGAGTAATATTGTATCAAAGTCTATTGCTTCGAATGGAGGTAATGCTACTTATAGAGGTACTGTTAGAATTAGTAAAGAGGCTATTCATTCTGTTAGTAATGTTAAATGTGATACGATTATTTTGGATAAAAAATCAAAAAGTGATACGATTCCTAAAAATATGGTTTTAAATGATAGTTCTTATTTAGAACATGAGGCTACTGTAGCTAAGATTGAAGAGGATAAGTTATTTTATTTAATGAGTAGAGGAATAGGTGAGGATACAGCGAAAGAGTTAATTATTTTAGGTTTTGTTAATGCTTTTAGAGATGAACTACCTATGGAGTATGCAGTTGAGCTTAATAGATTGTTAGCTGATAATATAAACAAATAATTATATGGAGGTGAATATGAAGAAGGTTTTAATTGGACTTTTATGTTTGTTTATGTTTTTTTGTGGATATATTCTTTATAACACATATCGTGATAAGGGTATTCCTAAATTGAAAATTGAAGAAGAGCGAGTTGAGATTGATGAAATTTATGTATATGGAACTCATCTTAATTTACATAGTAATAGAAATATTGATGAGAATGTAGATTTGGTCTTATATAATGGGGAATTTATATCAATTGGACTTAATAAGATAAACGAGGGATTTAATTTATCTAACTATATTAATGAGGGATATGATTTAGAGACAATTCCAAGAGGTAATTATTACTTGTTTTTAAGAAACAAAGAAACAGATCAAGATGGAATAGAATCATATAAATACTATGCTTTAAATAATAGTAGTAATTATAAAGAAACGATTTATTATACTTTTAGTAATGTTAATAATAAAATTGTAATTAATAGTGAAGATAGTTATCCGACAATGATGGTTTGTGTGGCGGAGAATACAGATAGTAATGTATATGATATAGTTATTGATCCTGGTCACGGAGGAATGGATGGAGGAGCTAATAGATATGGTTCTAAAGAATCTGATTTTACAATGGATTTAGCGGTAAAGGTAAAGAAATTGTTAGAGGATAAAGGTTTTAAAGTTAAGTTAACGCATGAACCTGGGCAATTAACTAAAAATGATAAGTTAAATGAATATGGAGTACATGGAAGAGCAGTTGTTCCTTATGAAGTACACGCTAAATATTTATTTTCACTACATATGAATAGTAGTGTGGCAACTTCGGTTAATGGGCTAGAAATATATACGGCAAGTGATATTAATTTTGATTTTGCTAAAAAACTAGGAGAAAGTATTACTTCTAATACAGGATTAAAGTATTCAGGAAATAGAATTAATAGATTATTTGAAGGAATATATACGAGAAAGTTTACACAAGATGATATTGATAGTTCTATGAAGGATTATGAGAGTAAGGATCTAAAACCTTATGATATTACTACAAAATCTATATACTACTACATTATTAGGGAAACTGGTGGAATTGTTACTGGAGCTTACGTAGATAATAGAAATGAAAAAATTCTTGGTAATCCATATTATAATAGTAATGTTGGTACTGAGACTTATTTACTGGAGTTAGGTTATATTTCTAATAAGAGTGATTTAGAGAATATGAAAACAAAAATGGATACATATGCTAAAGGAATTACTGATGTTGTGGGTTCTCTTAGGGGTAGTAATTAAATAAATATGTAAAATTAGTGTTAAATTAATAAAAAGTCAAATTTATTATTTGACTTTTTTATTTTTTGACATTTTTTTATTTTTGGAAGAAAACAAATAAATATTTATTTGTTTTTGAGAAGATTATACTTTTATTTTAAACATTTATTTGATTTGGGAGTTTTGTTTATAACAAGAATTAATTTTTTTTATTTGATTGGCTTTTTACATTATGTTATATTCTTTTTGGAAAGGAGGAATAGAGATGTTAAATCAAGTTATTTTGGTTGGAAGATTGGTTAGAAATCCTGAATTGCAATTAACTGAATCTGGCAAAAAGATTAGTGTTGTGACTTTAGCTGTAAATAGAGCTTTTAAAAATACTAATGGAGAATATGATACGGACTTTTTTGATTGTACTTTGTGGACAAATGTAGCAGAAAATACTGCTGAATACTGTAGAACAGGAGATGTTATTGGAGTTAAGGGAAGACTTCAAACAAGAATTGTTGAAAGAGAAGACGGAAATAAGTTTAAAAGAACTGAGATTGTGGCTGAAAGAGTTACTTTTTTATCTTCGGCGGAAAAATTAAAGGATGAAGATAATAGTGTAAATAGGGATACAAAGAAATTAGATAATGTATTAGATAATACCAATGTTGGTGAAAATCAAAACAAGAATGATAAAAAGAAAAAATAAACTTTTTCTTTTAAGTTATTTATAGTAAAATTTATAATGAAAGGATAATGGAATTATGGTATTAGGGTGTAGAATAAAAGAATTGCGAAAAGAAAGGCATATGAGTCAAGAGGAGCTTGGAAAACTTTTGGGTGTTACTAAGGTTTCTATTTCTGGATATGAAAAAGGGATAAGAGTACCTAGTATGGAAGTTATGGAAAAAATGTTGGAAGTTTTTAATATTTCTGCCGACTATTTAATGGGAAGAGAACTTAGTGCTGTTTGTGATGGTGATGAAAGTGTTTCAGTTATGTTGGCTCTTACTGACTTAGAAATAATTAGAGAATTGCGTAGATTGCCTTCTTTATATAACTATATAGCAACTGAACCAAGAAGATTTTTTAATTCACTTTACAAAAAACGTATATAATATGATGTTTTTATGATATAATATCTTTAAGAAAGAAGGAATATCATGTTAGATGTTAGAGATTTGTTTAAAAATGATTATGTTGGAAAAGAAATAACTGTTAATGGATGGATTAGAAATCATCGTAAACAAAAAGAATTTGGTTTTATTGATTTTAATGATGGAACTTTTTTTGAAAATTTACAAATTGTTTATGATAATAGTTTGAAAAATTTTGATGATATTCAGAAATTACATATTGGATCAGCGATAACTGCAAAGGGTGTTTTAGTTAAATCAGAAGGAAAGCAAGACTTTGAGTTAAAAGCTAGTGATATAATACTACTTGGAGATTGTCCTGATGATTATCCTTTACAATCTAAAGGAAGACCTACTCGTGAATTTTTAAGAGAAATTGCTTATCTTAGACCAAGAACTAATTTGTTTAAAGCGGTATTTAAGGTTAGAAGTGTAGCTGCATATGCTATTCATAAGTTTTTTCAAGAAAAAGATTATGTTTATGTTCATACACCTATTATTACAGCAAATGATGGTGAAGGGGCTGGACAAATGTTTCAGGTTACAACACTTGATTTAGATAGAGTGGCTAAAAATGGGGAAGTTGATTATAATAAAGATTTCTTTAACAAAAAAGTTGGACTTGCTGTTACTGGACAACTTGAAGGGGAAACTTTTGCTTTAGCTTATAAGAGAATTTATACTTTTGGGCCAACGTTTAGGGCAGAAAATTCAAATACTAAAACTCACGCTTCAGAGTTTTGGATGATTGAACCAGAAATGGCATTTTGTGATCTTGATGGAGATATGGACGTGATGGAAGAAATGTTAAAGTTTGTTGTTAAGTATGTATTAGAACACTGTAAGGAAGAAATGGAATTTTTTGATAGTTATGTAGAAAAGGGTCTTTTAAATAAGCTTAACAAGTTAATAAATAGTAACTTTGTGAGAATAGATCACGAAGAGGTTATTAAAATTTTAAAAGAGGCTCCAGTTAAATGGGAATTTACTCCTGAATATGGCGAAGATATAGCAAGAGAACACGAGAAATATATTACTGAATATTTTGATGGACCGGTATTTATTAAAAATTGGCCTAAGGATATTAAGGCGTTTTATATGAAACAAAATGATGATGGTAAGACGGTGGCAGCAGTAGATTTAGAAGTTCCTTCAGCAGGTGAACTTATTGGTGGTAGTCAAAGAGAAGAGAATTATGATAAGTTATTAGAGAGAATTAGAGAATTGGGAATGAAAGAAGAAGATTTTGACTGGTACCTAAAGTTGAGAAAATTTGGAGGATGTGTTCATTCAGGATTTGGTATGGGATTTGAAAGATTACTTATATATTTAACTGGTGTAGATAATATAAGAGATGTAATTCCTTATCCGAGAACTCCAGGAAATTGTGATTTTTAGTTAATGTATAGACAATCAAGTATTTAGATTTGATTGTCTTTTCATTTTTTAGGTAATATGATTTTTAATTTTTTTCAAAAATTACCAATTATTTTTTTCTTGTTTTAGAAAATAATAAGAATAAAAGGAGGTATGAAATGAAAAAAGTTTTATTTTTATCTTTAGGAATGATTTTAATGTTAACTGGATGTGGAGCTGGAGCTACTAATACGATGAGTTGTAGTTATGAAGTTAAAAATGGGACATTAACTACGAAGACAAAGTATGATGTTGACTATGAAGGTAAAGAAATTAAAAAAGTTAGAATTACTTATGATTATAAGCAAAATACAGTTAATGATACTGACGGAGATGGAAAGAAAGATATTGATGGCGTGGGTACTGGTACTGATGGTACAACAAATGATACTCAAAAAGATAATGATGGTATTATTGATGGAGTTATAGGTAGTGCAATTGATAAAGTTATTCAAGGTACTTCAGCAGTTATTTTAGATGTTGCCGGAATTAAGAGTAGGCACGCTACTGTTCAAAGTACATATGGTAATATTGCGGGCTTTTCAGTGCAAAATACTACTGATACAGATAATAATTATATTGTTAATTATTTAATTGATTATGATAAGATAAGTGATACTGATTTAAATACTTTAAATTTATCTAGAGATATTAATACATTTAGAGATAATTACACTAAACAAGGCTATACTTGTAAGTAATTACTCTTTTTCTTTGATTATCTTGCTTGAATGTCTTAAGTATTTGTTATATAATAAATAATGAATAGAGGCGAGATTAATGGAAAAGTTTAAAACAATGGATGCAAATGAAGCAGTAAGTACGGTGGCTTATAAATTTAGTGAACTATGTGGAATATATCCGATTACTCCAGCATCACCTATGGCAGAAAATGTTGATGTTATTTCAAATACGGAAACTTATAATTTTTGGAATAATAAAGTAAAAGTTGTTGAAATGCAGTCAGAAGCGGGAGCGATTGCTTTAGTACACGGGGCACTACAATCTGGAGTATTAGCTTCGACGTTTACTGCTAGTCAGGGATTACTTTTAATGATTCCTGGTTTATATAAAATTGCTGGAGAGATGTTACCGCTTGTTATGCACGTAGCAGCTCGAAGTTTGGCAACACATGCTCTTAGTATTTTTGGGGATCATCAGGATATATATGCTGTTAGGTCTACCGGAGGATGTATGTTATGCTCAGCTAATCCACAAGATGCTTATTTGATGGCAAATATTGCACATTTATCAGCAATTAAATCTTCATTACCATTTATTAATTTTTTTGATGGTTTTAGAACTAGTCATGAAATAGATAAGATTAAATTAATTGATTTTGATAAGGTTAAGAGGCTTATTGATAAAGAGGCATTAAAAAAATTTAGAGATAAAGCTATGAGTAATGAAAATTACAATACTAGAGGTACTGCTCAAAATGACGATATATATTTTCAAAATACTGAGGCTAGAAATAAAGATTATGTTGATGTAGTTAATACAGTTGAGGATTATATGAAAGAAATTAACAAAATAACAGGAAGTGATTTCAAGCCTTTTAATTATTATGGAGCTGAGGATGCAAGGGAAATAATTATTGCTATGGGTAGTGTATGTGATACGATTAGAAATACCGTCGATTATTTAAATCTACAGGGAAAATCTTATGGGATGGTAGAAGTTCATTTATATAGACCGTTTAGTGCAAAACATTTACTCGAGGTAGTTCCTAAAACTGTTAAGAAGATTGCTGTTTTAGATAGAACTAAGGATCCTGCTCAAAATGGTGAACCTTTGTATTTGGATGTAATTTCGGTATTTAAGGATTTAGATATTGAAATTATTGGAGGAAGATATGGATTATCTTCAAAAGATACGACTCCAAGTCAGATTAAGAGTTTATTTGACTTTATGAATAGTGATAAGAGACATAGTAATTTTACAATAGGAATTAAAGATGATGTTACTAATTTGAGTATAGATATTGATGAGAATTTTATTATTCCTAATAATATGACAGAGTTTTTGATATATGGATATGGATCAGATGGAATGGTATCTACTTCAAAGGATATGATTAAAATTATTGGGGATCATACGGATAAGTATGTGCAAGGTTATTTTCAATATGATTCAAAAAAATCTGGGGGAGTTACTAGAAGTCATATGAGGATTTCTGATAAGGAAATTAAGGCTCCTTATTATGTTAGTAATCCTTCATTGGTGGTTGTTTCTAAGGAAGAATATATTTATAAGTATGATATTTTAGATAATCTGATGGATAATGGTACTTTGTTTTTAAATACGAGAATGGATAGTGATAAGTTAGTTAGATCACTTCCTAATAAAGTTAAATATTTATTAGCTAAGAAGAAGGTTAATTTTTATACGATAGATGCTTATAAATTAGTTAATGAGTTGGGACTTAAGAATAAAATTAGTACTTGTATGGAGATATGTATTTTTGATATTATTAAAATTTTAGATATAGATTTAGTTAAAGATATTATGAAGAATACAAATGAGAAAAGGTTTGCTCATAAAGGGGATAATGTTGTACAGGTAAATAATAGGATTGTGATGGAATCTACTCTTCATATTAATAAGATTACAGTTGATGAGGATTGGATTAATTTAAAATATACGGAGAGAGAGGATTTATCTATTGAAGAAATGATTGGGTTACTTAAAGGAAATGAATTACCAGTTAGTGCTTTTTTAGAGAGAAAATCGGGAATATATCCGGGGGGAAGTACTAAATTTGAAAAAAGAGATATTGCTGAGAATGTTCCTTGTTGGAATAAAGATAATTGTATTCAGTGTAATCAATGTGCTTTTGTTTGTCCGCACGCAGTAATTAGACCTTTTTTACTTAAGGAGAATGATCCTTATAAAAATGGAATTTTAAGTGTTTTTCCAAAGAATAAAAAATATGCGATTGGAATAAGTTACAAGGATTGTACGGGATGTGGTGTTTGTGCTAATGCTTGTCCTGGTAAACTTGGAAAGAAAGCTTTGGAAATGAAGAAGTATGATAAGAATATTTATACGAATGATGATTTTGAATATTTAGAAAAGAATAAAGAAGAGTATGATCCTAAAATTGTTAATGTTAAAAATTTGGAGTTTGTAGAACCTAAATTTGAATTTTCTGGAGCATGTGCTGGTTGTGGGGAAACAGCTTATCTTAAAAATTTAACACAATTATTTAATGATAATTTATTTATTGCTAATGCAACGGGATGTTCTTCAATATATGGGGCTAGTGCTCCTTCTACACCATACTCTATTCCTTGGGCTAATAGTTTGTTTGAGGATAATGCAGAATTTGGTTTAGGTATTAAACAGGGAATTAATATTAAAAGAAATAAGATTAAGAAATATATGGAAGAGAATAGTTCTCCGGACTTTGATTTATGGGTTAATAATATGGATAATTATGAAATCTGTAAGGGTGTTTATAAGAGAATTGATTTTAATAAGCATACATATTTAAAGGAACTTAGAGATTATATTGTTCCTAAATCTGTATGGATTGTTGGCGGAGATGGATTTGCTTATGATATTGGATATGGAGGATTAGATCATATACTATCAACAAATGAGAATATTAATATTTTAGTTCTTGATACGGAGGTATATTCTAATACTGGAGGACAGTCTTCAAAATCTAGTAATCTTGGTTCTATTGCTTCATTTACAGCTAATGGAAAAAATAATTATAAAAAAGATTTAGCTAGAATTGCAATGTGTTATCCACACGTATATGTTGCTTGTGTTAATATTGGTTATAATAAGGAACAGTATTTAAAGGTTTTACAAGAGGCTAATAATCATAATGGACCTTCAATTGTTATTGCTTATGCGCCTTGTATTGAACACGGGATAAAAAAAGGAATGGAACATAGTTTAGATGATGCTTATTTAGCTTCAAAATGTGGATATTTCTTGACATTTAGATATAATCCTCAAAATAAAGTTTTTACTTTAGATTCGAAGGATGTTGATTTTGATAGGTATGATGAATTTTTATCTAATGAGAATAGGTATGCAAATTTGAAAAAGATTAATCCTAGTGAGGCAGATAAGTTATTGGATAATCAAAAAAAATGGGCAAAGGCTAGATACGAATATTATAGTAAACTTTAAAATTGGATGTATAATTATTTTGTTATGGGAGATAATAATAATGTCATATGATAGATATGACTTAAATATATGGTCAGAAAGTAATAGGTTATATACCTATAGTCTTTTCTGACTTTTTTCTTTATATTACTGGTAGTTAAATAATTTTACAAATTATTTTTTATATGATAAAATGAATATGGAAGTGAAAAGATGGATGTAAATATGATTAATGTTATTACTTTGGCTTATATGGGAGATGCTGTTTATGAGGTATATATAAGGGAGGATTTAATTAAAAAGGGAATTGCTAAGGTAGAGGATTTACAAAAAGAAGCTATTAAGTATGTATCTGCGAAAAGTCAGGCTAGAATACTTAAGTACTTACTTGATATTGGTTATTTGAGTAATGAGGAGATAGATGTTGTTAAACGAGGTAGAAATTATAAGAGAGGAAGTCATCCTAAGAATACGGATATAATTACTTATAAGAATTCTACAGGATTTGAGGCGTTAATTGGATATTTGTATTTAAGTGATAAGATTGATCGAGTTACAGAAATTGTTAATTTTATATTGGAGGAATATGATGAAGAAATGGTTTAAGGTGGTGACTTTTAGTTTATTTTTACTTTTAGTTACTGGTTGTGGGAAGAAAGCTTATAAAACGATTGATGCAAATGAAGCTATGAATTTAATTAATAATAATAAGGTAGAGATAATTGATGTAAGAAATATGGATGAATATAATACTGGTCATATTGCTAATGCTAAAAATGTTCCTTTAGAAGGGATAGATAATATTAGTTATGATAAGAGTACGATAATCATTTTATATTGTGCTAGTGGAATGAGAAGTATGAAGGCAGCAGAGAAATTAAGCAAAATGGGATATACTAATTTGTATAATTTAGATGGTGGTTTATTAAATTGGGGTTTTGATTTGGAGTGATTTAAATGTATATATATGGAAAAAATGTAGCTAAAGAGAAGATTAGGAGTGGGGAAAAGATTAATAAAATTTATTTAGCGGAAAAGTTTAATGATTCAGAAATTATGAGTTTAATTAAAAAATATGGGATTAGATATACTTTTGTTCCTAATAAATTTTTAGATAATAAAGTTGATGGGGTTCATCAGGGAATTATATTAGAAGTTGATGAGGTTGAAACTTTTGATTTTGATTATATTAAGGGTATTAATAAGAAAAATCCGATAATTGTGTTACTTGATCACATAGAAGATCCACATAATTTTGGAGCAATTATAAGAACGTGTGAGGCACTAGGAATAGATGGAATTATTATTCCTAATGATAGGGGTGTCTCTATTAATGCGACGGTTGTTAAAACTAGTGTAGGTGCTATTTATAATATGCCAATTATTAAAGTGGCTAATTTAGGAGTAGCTATTAAGAAACTTAAGGAAATTGGTTATTGGGTTATTGGTACAGATATGGATGGTACTGATTATACAGAATTAGATTATAATATGCCAATTTGCTTAATTATTGGTAATGAAGGAAAAGGAATGAGTAGAGTTTTACAAGATAATTGTGATTTTGTGGCTAAAATACCAATGATTGGAAAAATTAATAGTTTAAATGCTTCGGTTTCTTGTGGAATTGTTTTAGCAAGAATTGTGGCTAGTAAAAGGTAATTATGGAATATAATGATTATGAGTTAGTATTATTGGCACAAGAGGGCAATGAGGATGCGAGTAATTTAATTTATCAAAAGTATAAACCAATTGTTGTAAAAAAGAGTAAAAATGCTATTATATATGCGACACATCATGGGATAGAAATTAGTGATATTATGCAAGAGGGGTATATTGGGTTAGAAGAAGCGATAAAAAGTTTTTTACCTGGAGATAATAAGGCGACTTTTTATACATTTGCTAATTTATGTATAGATAGAAAAATAGTTAATTATTTAAGAAAGTCAACAAAGGGAAAAGAAAAAGTATTAAATAATGCTATTGCTATTGATGAAAATATGGAGAAAGTTATTAAGGATAATACCGATATAGAAAAAGCATTTTTATTAAGGGATTATGAAGAAAAGATTATCGAAAAGATAAGAAAAGAATTAACTGAATTTGAATTAAAAGTTTTTGAATTAAAAATTAGGGGATATGATTTTTTAGAAATTGCTAATAGTTTAAATAAAGATGTTAAGTCTATTTATAATACTTTTCATAGAATTAAGATTAAAATTAAGAAAGTTTTTGAAGAAGATAACTAGAAATAGTTATTTTTTTATTTATTAGATAATACAAACAAATGTATTATCTAATCTTGACAGATATTTTTAATTATGTTATGATAATGGTAGTTTTATGGAAAAAATTAGTTAAACAAATTTGTTAATTTTGTTATATAATATGAACTTGGAAGTGAGAAAAATGGATAAGATTATTGTTAAGGGTGCTAGAGAAAATAATTTAAAAAATATTGATATTGAAATACCTAAGAATAAGTTAGTGGTTATGACTGGGGTTTCAGGTTCTGGAAAGAGTAGTCTTGCCTTTGATACGATTTATGCTGAAGGACAGAGAAGGTATATTGAAAGTTTAAGTGCTTATGCTAGACAATTTCTTGGGGGGAGTGAAAAACCTTTAGTAGATTCAATTGAGGGATTGTCTCCTTCAATTAGTATTGATCAAAAGAGTACAAATAAGAATCCTAGATCTACAGTAGGAACTATTACTGAGATATATGATTATTTAAGACTTTTGTATGCTAGGGTAGGAGTTCCTTATTGCCCAAGGCATCATGTTCCAATTACTCAACAAAGTGTTGAAGAAATGACAAACAAAGTTTTAGAACTTGACACTGGAACTAGGATTATGGTAATGGCTCCAATTGTAAAGGGGGAAAAAGGTACTCATAAAGATGCATTAGACCAGCTTAGAAGAGACGGTTTTGTAAGATGTAAAATTGATGGTGAAATTAAAGATCTTAATGAAAATATAGAATTAGAAAAGAATAAGAAACATATTATTTTAGTTATTGTAGATAGATTAGTTGTAAAAGATGAGATTAGATCTAGATTATACGATTCGATTGAAACGGCTTCAAAAATTGCTAAGGGAAAGATTATTATTGATTTACCAGATACTAAAGAAGAAATGCTTATGAGTGAGGATTTTGCTTGTCCTTATTGTGACTTTTCTTTGTTAGAGTTGGAACCTAGAATATTTTCTTTTAATGCGCCTTATGGAGCTTGCCCTGATTGTAAGGGATTGGGAGTTAAGTTTAAGTTGGATATGGACTTAGTTATTCCTGATAGAAATTTATCTATTAATAATGGGGGAATTAAACCATTTAATATTGATGATGATAATATTAATAGGACACAAATTGAAACAGTTGCTAAGTATTATGATATTGATTTAGATATGCCTATTAAAGATATTCCTAAGGATAAGATGGATATTGTTTTATATGGTTCTCCAGATATATTGGAATTTAGATATACTTCTAAAAATGGAAATACCAGAAATGCGAAAGATTATTTTGAAGGGGTTATTACTAATTTAGAGAGAAGGTATATTGAAACTAAGAGCACTTGGATTAGAGAATGGATTGAGGGATATATGAGTGAGAGTGTATGTCCTACGTGTAAGGGTGCTAGACTTGGTGAAGGGGCTTTGTCAGTTTTGATTAATAATAAGAATATATATGAGACTAGTTGTTTATCTATTAGAGATTTAAGAGACTTTATTAATAATCTAAAATTATCTGATGAGAAGAAAGAAATTGCCACATTATTAATTAAGGAAATTGATAGTAGATTAGATTTTCTTATTAATGTGGGATTGGAATACTTAACGCTTAATAGAACTGCAGGAACTTTATCAGGTGGAGAAAGTCAAAGAATTAGATTGGCTACGCAAATTGGTTCTAAGTTAACTGGTGTTTTATATGTATTAGATGAACCTAGTATTGGTTTACATCAAAAGGATAATCAAAAGTTAATTAATTCTTTGTTAGAAATGCGAGATTTGGGTAATACTTTAATTGTTGTTGAGCACGATGCGGATACAATGCTGGCAGCAGATTATTTAGTTGATATTGGACCTTTAGCAGGGGAACACGGGGGATATGTTGTAGCGGCTGGAACTCCAGAAGAGGTTATGAAGTGTGAGAATAGTATTACTGGGCAATTCTTATCCGGAAAAAGAAAGATTGAGGTGCCTAAAACTAGAAGAAAAGGAAATGGAAAGTTTATTACTGTTAAGGGAGCTAGTGAGAATAATTTAAAAAATATTAATGTAAAGTTTCCTTTGGGTACATTTACTTGTGTAACGGGAGTTTCTGGTTCTGGAAAGAGTAGTTTAGTAAATGAAATTTTATATAAAACTTTAGCAAGTAATTTATATAGTTTTAAGGAAAAACCTGGAAAATGTAAAGAAGTTTTAGGCCTTGATGAGGTTGATAAGGTTATTCTTATAACTCAAAATCCGATTGGTAGAACTCCAAGAAGTAATCCAGCTACTTATGTTTCTGTATTTGATGATATAAGAGATGTATTTGCTGAAACTAAAGAAGCAAAGATTAAAGGATATGATAAGAGTAGGTTTAGTTTTAATGTTAAAGGTGGAAGATGTGAGGCTTGTTGGGGTGATGGTGTTAAGAAAATAGAAATGCATTTTTTACCAGATGTTTATGTTCCTTGCGATGTATGTCACGGAACGAGATATAATAAGGAAACATTAAGTATTAAATATAAGGGTAAAAGTATATATGATGTTTTAGAGATGAGAGTTGATGATTTGGTTGATTTTTTTGAAAATCATCCGAAAGTATTAAACAAACTTAAAACTTTACAAGATGTGGGACTTGGTTATATCAAAATTGGACAAAGTGCACCAACTTTATCAGGTGGAGAGGCTGCGAGAGTAAAATTGGCAAAAGAACTACAAAAGAAACCAACTGGAAAAAGTGTCTTTATATTAGATGAACCAACGACAGGTCTTCATTCTTACGATATTGAAAAATTACTTTCTATTTTGAACAGAATTGTTGATAATGGAGATACGGTTATTGTTATCGAACATAATTTAGATGTTATTAAAGTAGCGGATTATATTATTGATCTGGGCCCTGATGGTGGAGATTTAGGTGGTAAGGTGATTGCTACTGGTACTCCGGAAGAAGTTGCAAAATGTAAAAATAGCTATACTGGACAATTCTTAAAAGACTATTTAAAATAAAGAATGAGGTTATCATTCTTTTTCTCAAGAATTATGATGATATTTAATGAATTACTAGACTTTTTTAGGCTTATTTGATACAATTTAATTGAAATTTAAATTTTTAAGGAGAATGATTAATGAAAAAAAAGTTGATTATTTTAGGAATGTTAGGAATAGTAGTGATAGGAGGAGGATTTTTTTGGATGTTAAAAAATAATAAAAAGAGAATTGCTGTTACTGAGGGAGTTACTGTAGTACCAACGATGAATGATTTAATAAGTAATGATAGTAGTTGGTGTGCTACTTTTCAGTTAGTATGGAATGATTTGAAAAATGAAATTGTTAAACAAGATATAATATTTAATCCCCAAATTGAAATGGTTAGAAATTTAAATAAAGAAGATTTTAGGGAAGATATGTTATCTGATGAGTATTATTTTAAGATATATGGAATTAAAAATAAAAAGTTATTAGAAGATATTAAGAAGGGAATTAAAGAGAAGTTTAATCAAACAAGTGATATTCTGGATGATTTTGATTGGAGTGATAATGGGTTAGATAATGAAGATAATTTAAATGAGAGAAGATATTTCTTTTATACTATGTTGTATAGAGAATTTGAATATAAAAGTAGATTTAGTATATTAAAGAATGGAAAATTTGGAAATTATGATAATGTTAAGTATTTTGGAACTAGTGAGAATACAAATAATGATGTAAGAAAACAAATAGAAGTATTATTTTATAATTCAACGGATAAATTTGCTATTAAGTTATTAACAAAGAATAATGACGAAGTTATCTTTTATAAGAATCCTACAGGGAAGACCTTTAATGAGATGTATGAGAGGATTGTTACTTTAAGTAGTAAATATACTGATAGTAAGGAATTTACAAAGGATGATAAATTTAAGGCTCCAATGATAGATTTTAATGTTAAAAGAGAGTATGTGGAATTAGAAAATAATAGTTTTATTACTGCGGATGGAAAAAAAGTTAATATAGAAAAGGCTATTCAAACAATTAATTTTTCTATTAATGAAACAGGGGGAAAGGTTAAGAGTGAGGCGGCAATGGATACTAAAACGACTTCTATTATTCATCCTGATCCAAGGTATTTTTTAGTGGATGATAGTTTTGTGTTATTTTTGAAGGAAAGCAATAAGGATAAGCCTTATTTTGCAGTTAAAGTTGATGATATTACAAAGTATCAGAAGTAGGTATTTTAAAGATGAATTTTGTTCATCTTTTTTTCTCTTTTTTGAATATCTTTATAATATTGACATAATATTTAATGAAAAGAGGGAGATTTATGGAAAAAATAGAGGTTATTAAAAATATTGCTAAACGTACGGGGGGAGATATTTATTTAGGAGTTGTTGGAGCAGTTAGAACTGGTAAATCTACATTTATACGTAGATTTATGGAAAATATGGTTATTCCGAATATTCAGGATGAATTTGAAAAGAAAAGAACTTTAGATGAGTTACCACAAGCTGCTAGTGGAAAAATGATTATGACAACAGAACCAAAATTTGTGCCAGCAAATGCGGCTAAAATTATGGTAGATGAATTCTCAGCAAATATTAAAATGATTGATTGTGTTGGGTATGTTATTAATGATGCTAAGGGAGTGGATGATGAGAATGGCCCTAGATATGTAATGACTCCTTGGTATAGTGAACCAATTCCTTTTGTAGAGGCTGCCGAGATTGGAACTGAGAAGGTTATTAAGGAACATTCTACTATTGGAATTGTTGTTACTTCGGATGGATCTTTTGGGGAATTTAAAAGAAATAATTATGTTGAAGCTGAAGAGACGGTGGTCAATGAGTTAAAGGAAATAGGAAAACCTTTTATTATTCTTTTAAATACAGCTAATCCTGGAAGTCAAGAGGCAAATAACTTAACTTTAGAACTTAAAAATAAGTATGGGGTTCCAGTATTACCTATTAATGTTGAATTAATGCAAGAAAGAGATATGTATAATATATTGAAAGAGGCGTTATATGAGTTCCCGGTTGTTGAGGTTAAAGTAAATATTCCTGATTGGATATCTATATTAAATCCTCAACATTATGTAAAGAAGTGTTATATTGAGAAGATTAAAGAGAGTGTATTATCTATTGATAAAATTAGAGAGGTTGATTCAATTACAGAATACTTTAATGATTGTGAATATATAGATAAAGCTTATTTGTCGGATGTAGACACTTCAACGGGGGAAGTAACAATTAATTTGTCGGCTCCAAAAGAGTTATATGGGCAGGTACTTAATGAAATTATTAACGTGGATATTAGTTCTAAAGCAGACTTACTTAGTTTATTTCAGGAATTTAATGAGACTAAAACTGAGTATGACCAAATTAAGTCAGCTCTTAAAACGGTTAAACAGACGGGATACGGAATTGCTTCACCAACTCTTGCAGATATGAAATTAGAAACTCCGGAAATTATTAAACAAGGTGGTAGGTATGGAGTTAAACTTAAAGCTAAAGCACCTTCAATACATATGATTAAAGTGGATGTAGAATCAACATTTGAGCCAATTATTGGTAGTGAGATGCAAAGTAAAGAGTTAATTAGTTATTTAACTGATAATAACAAAAATAATGATATTTGGAAAAGTGAAATTTTCGGTAGAAGTTTGGATGTTATTGTACAAGAGGGTATTCAGGCAAAATTAGCTATGATGCCAGAATCTGTTAGATATAAACTTTGTCAAACTTTAACTAAAATAATTAATAAAGGTAGTTCAACAATGATAGCTATTGTTATTTAAAAGCAATAGACACTATTTGTAAACAAAAAATAAAAAGGCCTATTTTTAGGGCTTTTTTTTACTAAAGTATTGATTTTAAATGGAATTCGTGTTATTGTATTGTTGTAAGCATAGATGATTTGTAACTTGCTTATATATTAGAAAATGGAGGTAATTTGAAATGACAAAAGCATGTTTAGTTGATTACATTGCTGAAAATGCTGATTTAACAAAAGCTGATGCAACACGTGCATTAGAGGCTGTGTTAGATGGTATTGCAAAAGGTTTAAAGGAAGAAGGAAAAGTTACTTTAGTTGGTTTCGGAACTTTCTCTGCTAAGAAAAGAGCAGCTAGAACTGGAAGAAATCCACAAACAGGTGAAGAAGTTAAAATACCTGCACGTGTAGTTCCTGGTTTTAAAGCAGGAAATAAATTAAAAGATGCTTTAAATTAATCTTTTAGAAGAATTTAAAAACAACTAATCATTTTTGAATGATAGTTGTTTTTTTTATTTTATTTCGCGATGAATAGCAATTACTTTTCCTAAAATCATATCTGGAGAAATAAGGTTCACATTTAAGCTGGGGTACTTGGGATTCATTGCTTGAAGAATTATTCCTTTAGGATATTTATATAGTTTTCTTACTGATAGAATATTGCTTTTAGTGGCTATAACTATATCATCACCATTTTTATAATCATCTTTTTTTTCAAAAAATACTTTGTCATTTTTTAGATAGAATGGGGACATTGAATCATCTAATATTTTTACAGATAATTCTGATTTGCCGGTAAGTGGTTCATAAGATGCATTTTTATATGTATTAATTATTTTTTCGCTTTTGGCAGTTAAATTTTTATCAATTCGAGAACTGCTTACATAGTTTTTAACAAATTTGGTTTCTAGTAATTTCTTTTCTTCATTACTGATATTAGTGTTATTTAAAATGGAGGTGTCTATGTTAAAAATACTGCAAATTTCAAAGAATAAGTCATATGGAATATTTAATAGACCTGTTTCGTATTTATGAAGTGTTTGGCGGTTTTTTTGGTGGTTTAGAGCTTCGGATAAGTCTTCGAGTGAGTAGTTATACTTTAGACGATTTTCTCTAATTAATTTTCCAACGAATGGTTTTAATTCGTCACTTACTAATTCTTTTTTTCTTGTTCTCATAATTTTACTCCTTACTAGTTAATCTTATTGGCTATATATATGGGAATAGTTCCTAATAAACCGATAATTGTTTTTATCATATATCTAAAGACAATACATAGCATAAGATCAATTATTTCATATTCAAATAAATATGCAATTAAGACAAAGGTAGTATTTTCTAATAGTTCAATAATGATTATTGAAAAAATATTACTTATGACTATTTTATTTTGGATTCTTTTTAGTAAATAATATAATTTACTACCTAAGTAGCTACTTAGTATGATTGAGATTATTAGACCAAAATAAACTCTTAAATTATATTTAAAAATACTGTCATATGACTTATTTGCTATTTCATTATATTTGCTACTTTTCATAAGACCAGATAAATTTAGGAAGCAACAGCTTATTAGAGCAGTTATTAAGATTAAACTTATGTATGTTTTTAATTCTTCTGGTCCTCTTTTTTGAGTAATAAGATTTCCTGCTACTATTAGGGTGGTAGTTACTCCAAATCCTATTGGCACAGAGACTCCCATTAAATCTATTTGTTTAAGACTCATAATACAAGATGTAAAGGTAGCTATTATACCATAGACATATATTCCATCGGTACGATATTTTTTATATAGTATTAACAAAGATGTATAACAAATAATTACTTCAATTAAAATTAAAATTATGTTTCTCATTGTTTCACCTTCTTATTAGTTATGTAATATATTAAGGTAATATTTATGAGGGTTATTACTAAGCCAATTATAAAGGAAGAAATACCAATATAAATTGAATATTTAATTTCAATAGTTTTAAGATATGCAAAAATGTAAAAAATAACGGTATAGAGTAATCCGGTGATGATATATGTTAACATTATACACATTGGCATATTATTAATTATTTGTTTTATTGATTTATATAACTTGATAACAAGAATTTGGCTAATGGTAATTATTATAGGATAAATAATTAATATTTTGTAGTTATAAGCAAATGTTCCTTCCATATTAATAGATATTGTTTCGGTAATAGCAGGTATAAAGTAATTCATTGTAGCTATTAATAAACTTGTAGTAATGTTACTATACAGGGTTATTTTTATTAATTCTTTACATTCTTTATATCCATATTTTGTAATGAAGATATATATTGTTGATAGGGAAGCAATTAAGGGAACGATACCAATATTAATATTCATTTTAAATACAGAAGTTATTTTAAATGATAAAACAAAAGCTATTAGAGTTGTAATTACTAATGAAAAGTATAATCCTCTTTTATCTAACATTTTGTATAAACAAAATATAGTTAGCATTGTCAAAAGTATAAGGATTAATAAAATAATCTCTTCCATTTGGCCACCTTCTTATTCATAATATATTATACCATAAAAAATAAAGATACAAACTAATTTTGTATCTTTTTCTTAAAATTTGATAATGTTTTTAGGTGGTTTTTATTTTTTTGAAATATTAGTAGGTGGTTTAATTTTGTTTAGGTTTTGTTTTCTGGCTTTTATCATATCATAAAATGCTTCTAGTTTTGTATCAATATTGGAAATATTATTTTGACCATCAAAACTTAAATAGAGAATTGGTACTTGATAATCTTCACTTACCTCATTTAAAATAGGGATGGCATTTATTTCTGGGACACAGCTAAAACTTTTTAAATGAATTATTCCATCAATATTATTCTTGGCATGGCGTATGGCGTGTGAAACAGAAACAGCACCATCTGCTCCAAGGGAATATTTTAAGTATTTTTTGGCTTTATATAAAAGATATGGATGAATAAATTTTTTTGTTAAAAGAAGGTAAGTTAAATCTGTGTATCTTATAACTTCGATTTGTTCTTTAATTAAAGTTCTTTCTAAATTATTACTAGAATTAGTGTCTATTAAAGAGAATAGTTCTCCAATTAGAAGGACTTTTGTTCTTGAAATATTTTTTAATTTTATTTGATGATATATTTTTTTATATTTATAATATATTTTAATTATTTGAATTAAATTTAAGTTGTCTTTTGAGTATTCTTGATAAAATTGTTTTTCTTGTTTTTCAAAGGAATCAGGAATTTCTTCATAACCCATATTTTTTCTGAGATAATTATTTAATTTATCCATATAAATAATCATTAGAAAGCCATTTATTAAGTAGTAAAAATACTTTGGAATATTTAGTCTTTTATTAATTTTTTTGGCAAATTTATACATTTTAAAGACTGAGACGTGATTGTTTTTTATTAGATTTACAAATGTAAATTGATATCCGAGAGATTTTAGAATTTGTTCTTGAAGTTCAGCAAAATAACCGTAACGGCAGCCACCACCAGCTTGAATTAAAATATTAGCTCCGTTATTTAGAGCATTTAAATAGTTTCCTAATTGGTATTTAAAAGGCATACATATCTCTTCAGGGCTATATTTTGAACCTAAATTTATGGTTTGCTTGTCATTTTGATTGGGTATTAATACTTGACATTTTGTTGTAGATTTGATTATGTATTTGATAGGAATATAGTATGGTCCTAAATGAGGAAGGGATATTATTTTATTCATAGTAATCTCCTTTTATAATATCTATAAAACTTTCTAATTTGGTTTCTAAACTTAATTCAGTTATATTTTCATCTATTAAAAGATTTAGAGTGGGGAGGTCCTTGTTTTTTAGCATTAAAAGATTGTTTACTAGTGCATCAACTCCACACGGATAGGTTGATATGTAAATTACACCATCTATTTGATGCTGATAATAATAAAAACTTCCGACCATTTCTTTGGAATATTTCCAGTAGAGGGTATTTGAAAAGTATTCTGAATATGTTGTAGCTGTTTTTTTATCTATATTATTGGAATATATGGGGATAAGGTTATTATTTTCTAGGTAGGTAGTAATGTAATTAGAAATAAATTTATCTTGAATATTGTAAAAATGGGACATTATTAAAATCTTTTTATTTGGTTTTGTTAGTTTGTTTTTTTCTTCATTGGCTTTATTTTTGTCATATTGTTTTTGTTTTTCTTTGGCATACAGATAACTATAAATTATTTTAGGAATATTTTTGGTAAATTTTAAGCCCATTTTTAGAAAGCCAAAAAATTCATATTTTCTTTTGGTATGGTCTATATTATAATCTATTAATTGTTCTTGAGGAATTAAGTGTTTTAAGTTATCATATGTTCCGTTTAACCTTGTACATACTTTATCTTTTTTTCCGTAATCACAAACTCGAGATACGAGGATATAATCGCAAATTTTTGATAGATATAAGGCATGTCCTATATATATTTTATATGAAAGACAACACTCATCGATGGTATTATTTGTTCCTAGAGTTAGTATTTGTCTATTTGTTTGGGGACTTAAGACTACATTAAGGCCTAGTAATTCAAAAAAAATTTTCCATAATACACCATAACGATAATAGAGCATAGCTCGTGGTATTCCTATTTTTATTTTTTTCATATTTCACCCAATTAAATATATGTTTTGAATTTTAAAATAGAATAAAAGGTGGGCGGTTAGAAAAATATTATAAATAAAAAAAGATAGTTAATTTATTCACTATCTTCTAATTCGTCTTCATTTAATATTGTTAAATCAGATAAATCGTCTTCGGCATATTCATCTTCATCATCAATTGTATTAAATTCATCTTCTTCGGTCATTTCATCGTCTTCTAATTCAGGTTCTTCTTCGTCATCTTCTTTATCTTCATATAGTTCATCTATATCAAGCTTTACTTTGTGATTTGTTTTTAAATCCCATTTACCGTCTGCTAATAAGATAAATTCTTTGGAAGTAGTTAGTGATTGAAAGAAATCGGCTATTTTATCTTGATAAACTGATTCAGGTAGAGATAGTAATTTACATACTTCTTTAAATAAATCAGCGGTTGTCATTGTAGTTTTATTTTCTTCTAAATATAATTTAGCAATACTGGTATATGGTAATAATTCTAATTCGTCTTTGGTCATTTTACTTAATTTCATTTTTTTCTCCTCCTACATTTGTTCTCTTGGTATTATACCAATTAAGTTTAATGAATTATTTATTACTATTTTAATAGCCTTTAATAAATTCATTCTCTCTGCGGTATATTCTTCATTATTGGAAAGAATTTTTTCTTTGGTGTAATAAGAATGAAATATTGTGGCTAATTCATAGACATAGTTACAGATTAGATGAGGATGTTGTTTTTCTACAGCATTAATAATAGTGTCTTGAAACTTCATCAATTTATTCATAATAGTATATGTATTTGATGTTTGTAATGTATTATATTTATCTTTGGGTTTTATTTCTTTTTTATATGTATTTAATATTTTAGAGATTCTAGTATTAGCATATTCAATATAATATATTTGATTAGTCAAATTGTTTTTAGCTGTCGGAGATAAATCTATTTTCATTTGGGTATTTATCTTTCTTGAGGCGAAGAGATATCTTATAGTGTTAATATCAAGTTGTTCAATCATTTCTTTTAAAGATATTGCAGGGATTATTTTTTCTGAAGCATTTATTAAGGAAATGGGTTGAACTGTTTTGATATCTAGAATTTTACTATTATATCCGAGTAAATCCAATGATAATTTTAGAGAATTAATTTTATCGGAAACTCTATAGATATCTATTAATTTATCATAGCTTCTGGCTATTTTGTTGATATGATATGCAATACTTATTAGTATATCTGTATATTCACCATCATTTTTAACGATAATATGATCTGGAACGTTTTTAGATGGGGATACTTTTAACCATAAGGAATCTGAGTCTATATAACAATTATTGTTATTTTTATAGGTTGTTAGTATTTTTTCTATAAGACCATCGGTGTATAGTGATTGTTCAGTAGTAAAGACATCAAAATTTACTCTAATGGTATCTAATTCTTGTTTTAGTTGTTTTAGTGATGTATCTAGAAATGGTTGTTGATAGTATTCGTCGGGAGAAATACCATAATTTATTGATTGTTTATTTTGACTGTTTAGATAATATTCTCTTGTAACATCATAACCACAGAAATTCATTATTCGTGAGAGATTGTCACCATAGATAGCTTCTTTAGTAGAATTTATATCAAGAGTAATGGTGGGATTAATACTGACATATTCAATATTTATTTTTTGGTTATTTCCTAAATTGTTCTTCCCATAGTTTTTTGATTCTGTTATGATGTTATTTATTTCTTCGTGTAATCTTTCTTGAGTTAAAGAAAAATTAATAAAACCAGGGGAAAGTACTTCAATATTAGCAATGATGTGACTAGTTATTTTTCCTTTAATTAAGTTAGCTAGTTCCATTGGGTTAGTTTTATTTAAAGTTAGGGCAATATTAGTTGAATACTGACTAGTTATTTCTTTTTTTGGACTAACTATGTTTATTTTATTTAAAGAAATGGGAATATTTAATTTATCTAGAGCTGATTTTATTATTAGTTGTAATTCTTTTTTTATACTCATTATTTGTCACTCATTTCTATTTTATAAAGATACTTGTTTTTATTATCTATTACTTCATAGGTAATTTCTATTATATTATCTTGGATAAATAGATTTGTTGTTTTTACTTCAATAGGAATGGTGGAATTATATTCTTTTATTAAATAATTGGAGATAGTATTAGTTCCATTAATAAAAGTTAAATTGTGATTAAATTCATTACTTTCTCTAGTGATTGTAACTTTATTATCATCAATGAGTAATCTATAACTAGTATTATTATCAATGAATGTTATTTTATTTTTATTTTTTATGGCTGTTGTTTCAATTAAATCAATGGTATTTTCAGTTATATTTTGTAATGTTGATTTGATTTTAATTTTAATAAATTACACCTCCATTAAGAATTCATTAGACATTATATCATAAGTTATATAAAATTAGAACTCATATTTTTACTTTTTTGTTAAATAATAATGTTAGATAAAGTAATTAACAGGTGATCTAATGAAATTTATAAAAAAAATAGGAAAATTATTTGTAGGTTTTGGTGTTTTATTTGTTCTTTTTAATATGGGAATGTATGTTTATTGTCTAATTACTCCAAAAATTCAAATATCAAGAAATCAATCTTATTATTTGTTAGATAATAAAGATGAACAAATTTTTAATAATTATAGTTGGGTTTCTTTAGAGGATATTAGTCCTTATTTGATTGATGCGACATTATCTACAGAAGATAAACATTTTTATTTTCATATTGGATTTGATTATTTAAGAATAGGAAAAGCGGTTATTAGTAATGTTATGTCTAAGAGTTTATCAGAAGGTGCTTCTACTATTACACAACAGTATGCTAGAAATTTGTATTTAAATTATGAGAAAACTTGGAAAAGGAAGTTTGATGAAGCGGTATTGGCTTTTGAATTAGAGACACATTATTCGAAGGATGAAATTTTGGAAGGATATTTAAATACGATTAATTATGGAGGAGTATTTGGAATTGAGAATGCTTCAGAGTATTATTTTGATAAATCAGCTAGGGATTTAACTTTGGCGGAAGCAGCAATGTTAGCTGGAATTCCTCAATCTCCGGCGAATTATTCTCCTTTATATAATGAGGGGTTAGCTAAGAAAAGGCAAAAGACAGTATTGACTTTGATGAAAAATAATAAAAAGATTTCTGATGAAGAAGTGAATGAAGCATATGGGGAAAAATTAAATTATGTGGGAAATAAGGGAAGTGATATTACTTCAGGATTATTATATTTTAAAGATGCAGTTATTAGTGAATTAAAAGAAATTCCTAGTATTCCTGATTCTTTACTTACTACTGGAGGTATTAAAATATATACAACTTTGGATAGTAAGGCTCAGATGGAATTAGAAAATTCTATTGATAGTAAGAATATGGGGGAATTACAAGTTTCTTCGATATTAATGAATCCTGATAATGGGGAAGTGTTGGCTTTAATTGGAGGAACTGATTATAATAAGAGTCAATTTAATAGAGCTATATCTGCTAAAAGACAAGTAGGTTCGACGATGAAACCATTTTTATATTATACAGCTTTGGAAAATGGATTTACTTCAGCTTCTTCTTTTATTAGTGAGAAGACAACTTTTTCTTTTGCTAATAGTAAGACTTATACACCTAAGAACTATAATGATAAGTATGCAAATGGACCACTTTGTATGGGAGCGGCGATAGCTTATTCAGATAATATATTTGCGGTTAAAACACATTTGTTTTTAGGAGAGGATAAGTTAGTATCTATTGCTAATAGAGTAGGAATTAAAAATGACTTGGAAGCGGTACCTTCGTTGGCATTAGGAACTGAGGAAATTAGTTTAATGGATATGGTAGCTGGATATTCTTCTTTTGCTAATATGGGATATAAAGTTAAGGGGCATTTAATTAGAAGAATAGAAGATAATAATGGAAATGTTTTATATGAATATAAGGAAGAGAAGAATAATATTTTAAATGAAAGTTTGGTATATATACTTAATGAGATGTTGACCTATACTTATGATAAGGATTTTATTAGTTATAATTATCCGACAATGATTAGTTTGTTACCAAAGATGACTAAAAAGTATGCGATTAAATCAGGAACAACAAATACTGATATGTGGATTATTGGATATAATAAGGATGCGGTTTTAGGAATATGGACAGGTTATGATGATAATAGAAGTTTTTCTTCTAAAGATACTTCTTTTCATAAGGACATTTGGATTGAGACGATGGAGGCTTATTTAAAGGATAAAAAAAATAATTGGTATACTGCACCAAATAATATTGTTGGAGTGTTAGTTAATCCTATTACGGGAGAGTTGATTAAGGATACTGATAAAAAGGGGAAAATATTTTATTTTATTAAAGGGACAGAACCATATACGGAAAACTCATATGATTTGGATTCGGTGTTTAAAGAGGAAAAGAAGGAAAATTTAAGTTCCGAAGATAGTGGGGAAAATAATGAAAATAGAGATGATTCTGGATAAAAAAAAGACCGAAGTGAAGTGGACTTATATAGTTTACTTCACTATTGGTCTTTTATATTTCTATAATAATACAATGATTTGTTTCATTACTATACATTTTATATGAAATATTGTTTTGATCTAGGAATGTTTTTAAAGTTGTTAATTTATCTTCTTCGACTGGAATTACTGGGGTTGGTTCTGGTGAAGAATTTACTGGCACTTGGTATGATGAGTCATCTTTGGTATTATATACTGGAGGAGTGAAACTTGGGGTTATATTATCGGTTGAAGATAAATTTTGATTTTCAAAACTTGAAGTAAATAATGGGGTATCTTGCATTACTGGAGTTGTTTCTGGAAGTATTGGAGCTGGTTCTGGATTTATTTGTGGAGTTGATTCTATGGATGGTTGTTCTGGCATTGGTGGTAAAGGCATTGCTGGTTGAAGCTCAGACATTATTGGTGTAGTAAATATTGGTTGTTCTTGAGGAACAGCATTAGAATCTATATTCTTTGGTTGTCCTGGTAATGGCTGAGTGTTTATAACTGGTTGAGGATTTACCATAGAATTCATATTTACAGGATTTTCTTGCATAATAGGGCTTGGAGATGGCATTACCATTTCATTAGCTTCGGGCATTGGAGCCACACTAGAGTTAGGCATTCCTTGCATACTTTGCATATTCATTGAGTTTAATGATACTGGCGTTGGAGTATCCATTTGATTATTAAAGTTTGGAAAAAAGTTTCCATTATTCATATTATCACTTTCCTTTTCTTCTTTTTTTGGTTCTGAAGTTTCAAATTCATCTATATTTAAAGTTTTCATAATATCTTTTATAGCAGATTCAATTTCAGCTTCAGTTACTTCTTTTTGGTTGATTAAATTATCTAATTCTTTGACGGTTAGTTTATTATTTATTGTTTCATTTAGGTATTCCGTCTGTTTTTCTGGGGATGATACTTTCATAAGACTTCTAGCGTGTTTTTCACTAATCTTTTTTTGAATAACTGCTGCTTGAATATTATTTGGTAGGGTTAAAAGTCTTATTTTATTGGCAATGGCTCCTTGTGACTTTCCTAACTTTGTACCTAATTCTTTTTCAGTCATTTTAGTTAGGGCTAAAATTTCTTGATATGATTTTGCTTCTTCAATAGGGTTTAGATTTTCTCTTTGAAGATTCTCAATAAGAGCTATTGAGGCAACTTGTTTATCATCCAGATTCTTTATAATTGCAGGAATTTGAGATAAACCGATTTTTTTAGCAGCTCGTACACGGCGTTCACCAGCAATTATTTCATATTTATCGTTAACTTTTCTTACCAGGATTGGATTTAGAACTCCGTATTCTTTAATTGATAGTGCTAATTCATTGATGGTTTCTTCGTTGAAGGTTTTTCTTGGTTGATAAGGGTTGGGGATTAATAAATCAATACTGATGTTGTTAACTATTGGAGTTTGTTGCAACATACCACCTTCTTTTTATTCTTCTTTACTTTATAATAATATAATACAATATAAAAGATTTTTTTTCAATAAATTTATACTTTTTTTTAAAATTTATTTTTTTAATGTTATAATAATTAAAAATTATGGTGGTGATTTTAATGGAAATTAGGGGAAAGAATATTTCTTTGGATGAGGCAATAGAATATTCGGAGATTGATAAATATGTTTATAAAAGAAAGAAAAATAATATTTTACTTAGTGATTATCAAGTAGATATTCTTAATAGATGGGGAATTAATTGGAATGATTATATTAATGCTCGTGAATTATTATTTAGAATAGAGGAATGCTTAGATGAGTTATATGATGAGGAATTAGATATGGTTGGAAAACAAATATATGAATTTATTTATTATAATGATACAAATAAATAGAAGTTATTGGTTGAAATAACTTCTATTTATAATTCTTGCTTTTTAATTTTTGAATAGGGTCTTGGATATAGAGGATTTGTTTTAGAATGTTTTTCTATTTTGTAGATTGTTCGGTGACTTAATTCATAAGGAAGGGTAAAGCTATATGTTTGAGGATTTGAGAGAGATAGTTTTTGATAATATCTAGAAATATTAAGAGTTTCTTGGTCAATATTTGATTTTAGAGCAATAAATTGGCCTTTTATTTTTATCATTGGGGTAGCATATTCAAGTAGATGTTTTAAAGGGGCTACGGCTCTGGAAACAACAATGTCATATTTTTCACGGTTTTCTTTAGCATACTCTTCAATACGGGCATTAATTACTTTAATATTTGTTAAGGATAGGGTATTAATTACTAGATTTAAGAAATTACATTTTTTGGTAGTGGAATCTATTAAATCTATTTTAATATCTGGATAGAATATTTTTAATACTATTCCGGGAAAGCCAGCTCCGGTACCAATATCACAAATGTATTGGTTATCTAGATTAATGGCTTTTTTGATGGTTAAGGAGTCGTAAAAATGTTTTAGATATACGGTATTTTTCTCGGTAATAGCGGTTAAGTTATATTTTTGATTTTCTTCGATTAGAAGATTATAATATTGTTCTAATTTAGATAATTTTTCAGAGTCGTATGAAATACCTAAATTAGTTAATTCATTTAAAAATTGTTCTTTATTCATTGTACATCTTCCTTAAATATATCATTAAGATAGAAATATCTGAGGGATTGACGCCACTTATTCTTAGGGCTTGACCGATGGTGGTAGGATTTACTTTAGTTAGTTTTTGACGAGCTTCTGAAGCTAAATTTGGTACTTTTTGATAATCAATGTCTGAAGGGATTTGTTTTTCTTCATATTTTAACATTTTTTCGGCTTCTTTATTTATTTTATTAATGTATCCTTCATACTTTATATATATTTCTACTTGTTCTTCAACAGTTTCATCATAATTTGTTGTTAAAAGATGGTTATCTTTTAAAGTAGAAATAGTTATTTCAGTTCTTTTTAGAAGATCATATAAAGTAATAGCATCTTTTATATTAGCACTGTGTAATTTGGTCAAAAGTTCATTATGTTCTTTAGTTGGAGTTAATTTGTTTTCTTTTAAATACTTTGTAAGAGTGGCAATATGGTCTTTTTTTTGTTTAAATCTTTGATAACGATCTTCCTTTATTAATCCGACGTTATAACCATATTCTGTTAATCTTATATCTGCGTTGTCGTGTCTTAAAATCAGACGGTATTCTGCACGTGAGGTCAACATACGGTATGGTTCAATGGTACCTTTGGTTACTAGGTCATCTATTAATACTCCTATATATGCTTCATTTCTTTGGAGGATTAATGGTTTTTTGTTATCTAAGGATAGGGAAGCATTTATTCCGGCAATAATTCCTTGTCCGGCGGCTTCTTCATAACCACTCGTGCCATTTATTTGACCGGCGGTATATAAATTTTTTAAAACTTTTGTTTCAAGAGTACGATTTATTTGAGTAGGGTAAATGGCATCATATTCAATGGCATAGGCATACTTATTAATAATGGCATTTTCTAGTCCTGGTAGAGAATGAACCATTTTTTCTTGAACATCACGAGGCATACTGGTAGAAAATCCTTGTAAGTACATATCATCATAATAGATACTTTCTGGTTCTATAAATAGTTGATGGCGTTCTTTATCTTTAAATCTTACTATTTTATCCTCAATTGATGGGCAATAACGTGGTCCTACTCCTGTTATATCGTCACGACCACCATACATTGCTGATTTATGTAAGTTATCTAGAATTATTTGATGGGTTTCTCTAGTCGTATATATTAAGTGGCAAGGAACTTGTTTGGTGGTATCATATGGTTTTGTAATTTCAGTATTAAAGTTATAGCAGGTAGGATCTCCGGGTTCTTCTTTGGTTTTGGTAAAATCGATGGAACTTTTTTCTATTCTTTGGGGAGTTCCGGTTTTTAATCGTAATATTTCAAAGCCATATGATTTTAATTTGTCGCTTAGATGCATTGATGGTTTTTCTCCGTGAGGCCCTGATCTAGTTCTTTCACTTCCTACTAAAATGTCAGCTTTTAAATATGTACCAGTTGTTAAAATTACTTTTTTACTAGAAATTTTAGTTCCATCGGATAGAATTATTCCTTTGACGACTTTTTCTTCTACAATTAAGTCTTCAACCATTGATTCAAGAAGGGTTAGATTTTCTTGATTTTGGAGAACCTTTAACATTTCTTTGGGATAAGTAACTTTATCTACTTGAGCTCTTAGGGATCTTACGGCTGGGCCTTTAGAAGAATTTAACATTTTCATTTGGAGAAATGTTTTATCGGCAATACGCCCCATTTCTCCTCCTAGGGCATCTATTTCTCTTACGATTATTCCCTTAGCAGAACCTCCTATTGAGGGGTTACAAGGGAGAGTGGCTATGTTATTAATGTTGGAAGTTACTAATAGGGTTGATTTGCCAATACGGGCACTGGCTAAGGCAGCTTCACATCCAGCGTGTCCAGCTCCGACGACGATTATTTCATATTTCATTTTATCACTACTTTCCTAAACAGAATCTACTAAAGATTTCATCTATTAATTCATCTGTATATGTTGCACCAATTATTTCTCCTAGAATATTCCAACTTTCTTTTAGATCCATTTCGATTATATCTATTGGATATACTTGAATATTTTCTAGACATTCTTCTATTTTTGAGAGAGATTTTTTCAAAAGGGCAATACTTCTGGCATTACTTAGATATGTTAAATCTTTGGTTTCAATTAACTCTAAATTAAATAGTTCTGTTATTTTATTTTTTATTTGTTCTATTCCTTGATTATCTTTGATACTTATTTTAATGGTATCTTTAATGTTTAATTTAAGTTTTTCTGGTAAATCTAGTTTATTTATTACAATAATATGTTTCTTTTCTTGAACAAGGGATAATAATTTTTCATCTTCTTTGGTTAATGGTTCATTATTATTTAACATAAGAATTACTAAGTCAGCTTTTGCTAGAGTTTCTAAGCTTTTGTCAACTCCTATTTTTTCTACTAGATTATCGGTTTTTCTGATTCCAGCGGTATCTATAATGTTGCAGACGATACCATTTAGAATAAATCTTCCTTCAATGGTATCTCTTGTTGTGCCTTCTATATCAGTAACGATGGCTTTTTTTTCTTCAAGAAGGGTATTTAGTAGACTACTTTTGCCAACATTGGGTCTTCCTATAATTGCTATATTTATTCCTTCGTTAATTAATTTTCCTTCAGTGGAAGAGGTTATTATTTTTTTTAGTTTATTTTTAATGGTGCTTATTTGAGGAATAATTTTTTCGTTGGTTAATACTTCAATATCTTCATATTCTGGGTAGTCAATATTAACTTCAATATTGCTGATGATATTTACTAATTCTTTTCTTAAATTTATAATTAAATTTGATGCTTTACCACTTAATTGATTGATAGACATTTGTCTAGAAATATCGGTTTTTGATTCGATTAAGTTCATTATTCCTTCTGCTTGAGTTAAATCGATGCGACCGTTTAAAAAGGCTCTTTTGGTAAATTCTCCGGGTTCGGCTAATCTGGCTCCAGATAGTAGGAGTAGTTCTAGTACTTTGTTTGTAGTACTTATGCCTCCGTGACAATTTATTTCTATAATATTTTCTTTGGTAAAAGTTTTTGGGGCTAACATTACACTTACTAGAACTTCATCAATTATTTGGTTATTTTCAATAATATGGCCATAGTGAATTGTGTGTGATTTGGCTTGAAGTAAATTTTTGTCAAATATTTTATTTACTATTGTTATGGCTTCATTTCCACTTACTCTTATTATGGATATAGCTCCTACTCCAAGAGCTGTAGAGATTGCAGCAATAGTATCTTCGTTAGAGGTATTATTTTGTTGATTTAACTCTTTCATAGACGTCTTCCTTTCTCGGTAATATTTTAGCACAGATTAAAAAAAAAAGATATTTATTTATATCTTTTTCTTAAATTTCTTTTGGTTTAATTACAACACATCTGTTTGGTTCTTCACCAGTTGATTCTGTATAAACATATTTGTCTTCTGAAAGGATACTGTGAACTATTCTTCTTTCATAGGAATTCATACTATCAAGGGTTGCTTCAACTTTTGTTTTTGCAACTTCTCTGGCTACTTTTTTAGCTAGATATTCAATGTTTTTAACTTTTTTATCTTTGTAATTTTCTACGTCTAGGACTACACCAATATAATTATTTGTTTCATTATATATTATTTGTCTTACGATTGTTTGAAGGGCTTCAATGGTGGTGCCATTTTTTCCAATTAATAGGGCATTGTGATCGGAGAATATTTTAATTGTAATGTTATCTTCTCTTCTTCGAACTTCTAAATTTACTGTTAAGCCCATTTCTTTAGTTATTTCAGTAATTAATTCTTTTAAGTAATCAATTATGTCATTGTATGTCATTACTTCTATTTTGACATTTTTTTTAAGAAGGGTATTTTTTTCTTCAAGAACATTTATGATAAGATTTTTCTCTTCGGTATTTAGTTCTTTGATAGCTTTTTCAATGACTTCTGATTTTGTTTTGCCGTCAAATATATATTTTTGCATTATTTAACCTTCTTTCTTTCAACCAAGAGATTTTGAATTATTGTAAATAAATTTGATGTTATCCAGTAAATTCCTACAGCACTGGCCATAGTGAAGGAACTATAAGTTATTATGGCTAGCATAAAGTATAGGGTAAATTTCATATTAGCCATTTGACCGGATTGATCTTTTAACATTTTCTTAAATGATACAAAGGTAGCCAAGAAGATTAACACTACTAGTAAAATATAGATGTATTCGCCATTTTTAATTCCTACCCAAGGGGTTGTTCCTAGGTTAAATAATAAGAATTTATCTTCAAAAATGGCTGGGGTTCTATTTATTGCTTCATAGAAAGCAAATAATAGAGGTATTTGAATAAATGCTAGTAAGCAACCTGATACGGGATTAATTTTATATTTTTGATAGATAAGCATCATTTCTTGAGCTTTTCTATTTTGATCTTCAACGGTGTTTTTATTTTCATATTTTTTTTCTATTTTTGCTAATTCTGGTTGAGCCTTTTTAATTAATTCAGATTGCATTGCAGTTTTTCTGGTAAATGGATATAGTATTAGGCGAATTATTAGGCAGGTTACTATTACTGATAATCCGTAATTTTTAAGAACGCCACCTATTTTTATAATTACCCAAGCTAATGGTTTTACAAAAAGACTTGTCCATAATCCTTCATAGTTAGATGTTGGATTAAATCTACTACAAGAGGGTAGGGATTCAATATCTACTTCATATTCTTTGTATAGTTCGATAGTTTTTTCTTCGGTTGGTTTACAAATAATATTTTTGGTTAAAATTTGACCGGTTTCTTCGTTTTGGACTGGTTTTTTATTTTCATCTTTTAAAACTTTTGTACAGCCAGTTAATAAAAACATAAATAAAATTAAAATAATTAGTTTTTGATATTTTTTCTTCATTAGATTCTCACTTTCTTTATTAAGTTTATAAACTCATTTTGCAACTCTTCATAATTTAAATTTACTGAGAGTTCTTTAATTATTATAACATAGTTAATATTGGTTTGTATATCTTTTTCATTATTTATAATAATATTTTTTAGTTGTCTTTTTAATTTATTTCTTATGTGGGCTTTGCCTATTTTTTTAGGAATAGTAATTCCATATAGTGTTTTATCTGATTTTTGATAATAAATTGAAAAGTATTTATTTTTTACACTTTGATTGTTTTTAATTATTTTGGTAAAATCTTCGCTTTTTCTGATTATTTTATCTTTATTCATAGATTTATTTTCCTTTCAATACTTTTTATTTTAGCAGATATTTTACAAATTTAACAAAAAAACCACTGTTAGTGGCTTATGCGCATAGTTTTTTTCTTTGTTTTGCTCTTCTCTTATTTAAAACTTTACCTTTTATACGGGCAAAAAATCCGTGTTTCTTAGCTTTTTTTCTTTTATTTGGTTGATAAGTTCTCTTCATAAATTAACACCTCCAAGTTAAAATCTTCTTTATTATATAGTTTCAAAGCGATTATGTCAACAAAAAATTTTATTTTTTAGTATTTTTTGCTTTTATTTTACATTTTTTTTTGTTATAATGATATAAAAGAATAGAGGGGTCTTAGCTATGTTTGAAAAGATTTTATCAATAACTAAAAATAATGCAATTGTTAAAGTTTCAGACAATATTGGTGATGATATACTTAACTATAATGTCATTTTAGAAGATAAAGATAAGAAAATTTTAGGTGAAATTGAAGAGATAGTAAATAATGAGGCTAAAATTTCTTTCCTTGGGGAATTCATAAATGGCAGGTTTTATAGTGGTATTATTCGTAGACCTACTCTTAATGCTTTTATTAGGATTATAAATAAACAGGAATTAGGGGAATTAGTTGGGGATAATGATAGTAAAACGATGATTTTGGGTGTTAGTCCTTTATATAATAATTATCCGATTAAGGTTAATATTAATGAGATGTTTAGTAATCATATGGCTATTTTTGGTAATACAGGATCTGGTAAAACTTGTGGAGTAGCGAGAATTATTCAAAATTTCTTTAATATGAGAGATAAAGTTCCTTTTAATAGTAATATTTTTATTTTTAATAATACTAGTGAATATGATGCAGCTTTTAGGGATATTAATAAAATTAACGTTAATTTTAATTATAAGTTGTATACTACTGATAAGGATGATCCAAATGGAAATCGAATTAAGCTACCTTTATGGATATTAGATGTAGATGATTATGCTAATTTATTAGATGTTACGGATTATTTTCAAATTAATATTATTGAAAAAATGCTTAGTTTGGTATCAGCTTTTGCTAGAAATGATGAGGAATCTATTAGATATAAAAATCATTTAATTGCAAAGGCAATTATTTCAGTTTTATATTCTAATCAGGTGGCTGCTAAGATTAGAGATCAAATCTTTAATATTTTGACTGATTGTAATACGAAAGAGTTAAATTTGGATGCTGAAGTTCCAGGTATTGGGTATACGAGAGAATTTAGAAAATGTTTTGATATTGACAATCACGGAGAATTTGTTGAAAGAATATTAGTTACTAAGTATATTCAGAGTTTTATTGATAATAATACAAAGTGGAATGAGGATTACGTTCCTATATATTTTACTCTGGATCAATTGGAAATAGCACTTAATTTTGCTTTAATTAGTGAAGGGTTATTACTTAATGAAAAGTCTTATAGTGAGGCTATTGCTTTGAAGGTTAAATTGCATTCGATTAATAATAATTCAAATAAAGAATATTTTGATGTACCTAATTTTATAACAACAGAGCAATTTATTAGTTCAATGTTAGTAACTAATAATAATGCTAGAGTTCAAATAGTTAATTTTGTTTTAGAAGAAATGGATGATAGACTAGCTAAAAGTATGGTTAAGGTTTTTTCTAGGATATTATTTAAATTTGCAAAAAAGATGCAACCTAGAGGAGCCATGCCTATTCATATAATGTATGAAGAGGCACATAGATACGTTCAGAAGGATAGAGATATTGATATTTTGGGGTATAATATATTTGAGAGAATTGCTAAAGAGGGTAGAAAATTTGGTATTATTATGGATTTAATTACACAAAGACCTACGGAATTATCGGAAACGGTATTGTCTCAATGTTCTAATTTTATTATATTTAAATTAAATCATCCGACTGACTTGGAATATATAAGGAAAATGGTTCCTAATATTAGTTCTGACGTTATTGAAAAGCAAAAGTCCTTACAATCTGGAACTTGTGTTGCTTTTGGAAGAATGATGAAAATTCCGATGATTGTAAAAATGCAAATGCCAAATCCAGCACCGCAAAGTGCAAATGCTTCAATATATGATAAATGGATTGTGGAATGGAAAAGTTGAGAGTGAAAAATTTCACTCTTTTTTTATAAAAATATTTCCCAGGAAATATTTTGGGAAATAATAAACAACAAATGTATTAATAAAATATTTATGAACAGGTAACTGTTTCTTTTTTTATTCTTTCAACAAGAAAAAAGGAGAAAAAAGAAATTATCAACAGGCAAATGTTCAAAAAAAGGTTCTATCAACAGATAATGTTCATAACTTTGCAGAGCTTTCGACAAAATTCTTAGTTTTCAACATGTTAATACAAATGTTAATAAAAATATAAACATACCAAAAAAATGTCAAAAATTGTTGATAACTCTTTTAAACCTTTGAAAAATATGGTATTATATTGTTGAAAAGTTGTTGATAACTTGTTAATAACCTGTTTACAAGAAAAAAAAAGATAGACAAATATAATTAATATGATAAAATAAAATTAAGACTTAGTTGAGAGGTAGCAAGTATGAGTAATAAGGAATTATGGACTAATTTTTTGGAAAATATGAAAGATAAAGTGTCACCTACGTCCTTTGATATTTGGTTTAATGAAGACGAAACTAAATTATTTTCTTTTAAAGATAATGTAGCAACAATTATTGTAAATCAAGACTTTGTAAAAAAACATCTGGAAGAGAACTATATTGATATGATGATTGATGCGATGTATGAAATTACAAGTGCAGATGTAACTTTCAAAATTATTTCTGAAAGTGAAGCAGAGGCTTTAAAAAAAGAAGAAAAAGAAAATAAGCAACTAGCTATTAAGGAAATGGATACATTAGAGCGTCAATCTTCAGATAATGCAAATTTAAAACAAGAATATACTTTTGAAACATTTATTGTTGGTAACAGTAATAAATTTGCTTATAAAGCTTCAAGAGTTGTAGCCGAATCACCTGGTTCATATAATCCTTTATTTTTGTATGGAGAAAGTGGAGTTGGTAAAACGCATTTGATGCATGCGATAGGAAATTATTTGATTCAAAATACGGATAAAAAAGTTTTATACATTAGTAGTGACAAATTTGTTGATGAATATACGAGAATATTTAGATATAATGATAAGAATAATTTTGAAAAGATTGATGATTTTAAGGAAAAATATCGTAATGTAGATGTGTTAATGATTGATGATATTCAATTTTTAAGTACTGCACCAAAGGGACAAGAAGAATTTTTTCATACTTTTAATGAATTATATAATGCGAATAAACAGATTATTATTGCATCTGATAGATCTGTAGATGATTTAAATTCATTAGAGAATAGATTATTAACAAGATTTAATTGGGGACTTACAGCTAATATTACTACTCCTGACTATGATCTTAGAGTTAGTATTATAAAGAATAAATTAGCTTTTAAAGAGGCTGCAAATGATATTCCAATGGATGTTATTGAATATATTGCAAATAATTATGATTCGGATATTAGAAAATTAGAGGGAGCAATTACTAGAGTTTTGGCTTACTCTTCAATGTTTAATAAAGGAAAAATTACTTTGGATATAGCAGTAGATGCTTTAAAAGATCAATTAAAGGATCGTAGTTGTTATAAAAATGATGTTCAAAGGATTCAGAGGGCAGTGTGTGACTACTACAAGATTAGTATTGAACAAATGAAGGGAAAAAATAGGAACAATGAAGTTAATTTTCCTAGACAAATAGCAATTTATCTATGTAGAGAGCTTACGAATGAATCTTTTCCAAAGATAGGGTCTTATTTTGGAGGAAGGAACCATTCGACAATTATTAGTGCAGATAATCGTATAAGAAAAGAACTTAAAACGAATGATAATTTGAAAGAGGTTATAAAAGATTTAAAGAGGAATTTGACTTAGTGTTGATAAAATATTGATAACTATAATATTATCAACAAGAACTGTTGACAAAAAAAACTTATAAAATATGATATAAGCTGAGTTTTCAACAGAATCAACAAGTATAATAGTAATAATAATTAATAAAGAAAGAAGGACAAAAAAATGAAATTTATTATTAAGAAAAATATTTTATTAGAAAATTTATTTAATACTTCAAAAGCAATATCTAGTAAAAATTTAATTCCAATACTTACAGGTATTAAGTTTGAATTAACGGAGGAAGGTTTATATTTATCGGCAAGTGATTCAGATATATCAATTAGAACATTTATTCAAAAAGATATGATTACAAAGATAGAAAGACTTGGAAGTGTAGTTATTAGCGGAAAATATATTGTAGAAATAATTAGAAAGTTACCTGATAGTGAAATTATGATTGAAGTAATAGATGGGTTTAATATGATAATTCAAACTGAAGGTTCAGAATTTAATTTAAATGGAATTGATCCAAATGAATTTCCTAATCTAGATCTTGAAGAAACTAAAAATCCTATTATTTTAAATCCTGTCGTTTTTAAGGGAATTATTAATCAAACTTTTTTTGCAACATCAATATCAGAAACTAGACCATTGCTTACAGGAATTAATTTTAAATTAGTTGGTAAATCACTTGAAGTTATTGCTACGGATAGTTATAGATTAGCAAAGAAAGAAATAGAGTTACCTGAAGGATATGAAACAGATTTTAATATTGTTATTCCAGGTAAGAATTTACTTGAATTATCTAGAATTGTCGAAGATGATAAGGAAAATATATATTTACATATATTTAATAATAAAGTTTTATTTAAGTATAAAAATATTATCTTTTTATCTAGGTTAATTAGTGGAACATATCCAGTTAGTTCTAATATTATTCCTAATGATTTTAGAATAGATATTGAGTGTAATTATGATGATTTATATGATATGATTGATAGAGCATCTCTTCTTACTTCGGATAAGGATAAGAATACTATTAAGTTAGAACTTAATAATAGAGAGTTAGTTATTTCTTCTAATTCTCCTGAAATTGGTAAAGTCGAAGAGAAGATAGCTATTGATAATGATTCAGATATATCTATTTCATTTAGTTCTAAGTATATGTTAGAGGCTATAAAGAGTTTTAATTCGGAGAAAATACATTTGTTAATGAATAATGATAATTCGCCAATTATAATTAAGAGTGATAATGAAAAATCTTTAGTACAATTAGTTTTACCTATTAAAACTTATTAATTTATAGACATTTCTGTTAATATGCAGAAATGTTTTTTTATTTGTTATTCTACAAAAAGTGACATTTTTCGACAAGTTTGTTGATTTATAATTAAAAGTTAAGGGGGGGAGTATAATGTATGAAATTGATTTATCAACACTTATGTTGATAGGAATTGATGATTCTAGAACTTTGGTTGTAACATTAGAGAAAGAATTTATTGTAGATGAATGTGCTAAAAAAATTATTGATAATTCTTGTAAGTATTTTGGTTCTACTTTAGTAGAAAGAATAAAAGCTACTCAAAGAGTAGTTAATATTCGTAGTAAAGTACCTATAATTATTGAAAATTCTAGAAATATTATTTTTTTTCCATTAAAATCGTGTAGAGAAAAGAGTAATATATGGATTTCATTTAATAATTTAGTAAGATATGAAAAAAAAGATGATGTTACTTATTTGTATTTTAAAGAAAATAAAGTACAGAAATTAGATTTTTCATATTATATTATTGATAATCAAGTTACAAGAAGTTTGTTACTAGATTATGAAATGAATAAAAGAAGAAAAAGTTTAGAAAAATAGGACTTTTTCTTTTATTTTATGGCATTTTATGATATAATTAATATGTAATTATAAATAAATAATGTATATTTGTCTGCAAGTTAGAGGATGGATAAAAATGAGATGAAGATAGAGAAACTATATTTAAAGAATTTTCGTAATTATGATAATTTAGAGATTAATTTTTGTGATAAGTTAAATATAATTATTGGAAATAATGCTCAAGGAAAGACAAATATATTGGAAGCTATTTATTATTTAGCAATTACTAAATCTTTTTTACTGGTTAATGATAAAATGGTTGTTAAAAAAGATACTATTTATTCATTAATAAAGGGAGATATTTTTAATAATAATGGTTTTAAGCGACTTAGTATACTTATTAATAGTAATGGGAAGAAGCTTGAAATTAATGAAAAGGAAATAAAGAAGCATTATGAATATGTTGGTAATTTAAAGGTTATTATATTTAGTCCAGATAATGTGAGGTTAATAAAGGATGGACCTTTAAATAGAAGGAGATTTTTAAATATTGAGATTAGTCAGTTATATTTAAATTATATTAATACTCTTAATGAATTTAATATTGTTCTTAAACAGAGAAATGAATATTTAAAGGTAATTAGAGGGGGAAGTTATAATGAGACATATTTTAGAATACTTAATAAGAAGTATGTTGATTTAGCGGTGTATATTATTAGATATAGAGATGATTTTATCAATAGAGTAAATAAGTATATTGGTGATGTTTTTTTGCGTATATCGGGATATAATGGACTTTATATTAAGTATATTTCTAATATTGAGGTTGAAGATATTTCTTTAATGAAGGAAAAGATGCTTGAGAAGATAGAAAATATGAAAGATAGGGAAGTTATATATGGAAGTAGTTTAGTTGGTCCTCAAAGAGATGATTTTGAGTTTATATTAGATAATAATGATTTATTAACGTATGGATCTCAAGGTCAACAAAAAATGGCTGTTCTTTCTTTAAAATTAGCAGAAATTGATGTTTTTAAGGAAATTAGTTTAGAGAATCCTATTTTACTTTTAGATGATTTGTTTAGTGAATTGGATGTTGATAAAAGAAATAAGGTTATTAATTATTTGAATAATGATATTCAAACTATTGTTACGACAACGGATTTAAATAATATAACTTTTTCTTCGATTGATAATCCAAATATTTATAAAATTGATAATGGAGAAGTAGTTTGTAAGAATTAGACTAAAGGAAGGTAAGTGATAGAAATGGAAGAAAATAGAAATGAACATTATGATGCTTCAGATATTCAAGTATTAGAGGGCTTGGAAGCTGTTAGAAAAAGACCAGGAATGTATATTGGAACGACTGATGTGAAAGGATTGCATCATTTAGTATGGGAAATTGTGGATAATGCAATTGATGAGTCATTGGCGGGCTTTTGTAATAATATAGAAGTAGTTATTAACAAGGATAATTCAATAACTGTTAAAGACGATGGTCGTGGCATACCTGTTGATATTCATCCTAAAACAAAAATTTCTACAGTAGAGACTGTTTATACAGTATTACACGCTGGAGGTAAATTTGGTGGTGGAGGATATAAAGTATCTGGTGGATTACACGGTGTAGGTGCTTCAGTTGTTAATGCTTTATCTAAATGGGTAGAAGTAAAGGTTTATAAACACGGACATGTTTATTTTATAAGATTTGAAAATGGTGGACATACGGTTAAACCATTAGAAATTATTGGTGATTGTGAAGAGAATAGAACAGGTACAGTGGTTACTTTTAAACCAGATTCAGATATATTTGATACGGTAATATATGATTATAATACTTTAAAGGTAAGAATAAGAGAATTAGCATTTTTGAATAGAGGTTTAAGAATTACTCTAAGAGATGATAGAGATATGGAAGATACTACTGGAGAGACATTTATGTATGAAGGTGGTATTAGTGAATATGTTAAGTTTATTAATCAAGGAAAGACACCAATTCATAATGAAATAATTCATTTGCATGGTACAGAGGATAATGTATTTTTTGAGGTAGCAATGCAGTATACAGATGGCTATAATGAGAATATTTATTCATTTGTAAATAATATTAATACGCATGATGGTGGTACACACGAGGATGGTGTTAAGAGGGCACTTACAAGGGTTATTAATAACTATGCAAGAAAGGTAAATTTGCTTAAGGAAAAAGATGAGTCTTTGACGGGAGATGATGTTAAAGAGGGATTAACTATGATTATTTCTTGTAAACATCCTAATCCACAGTTTGAAGGTCAAACTAAAGGTAGACTTGGAAATTCAGAAGTTAGAAAACTTGCAGATAATGTATTTTCAGCAGGATTTGAAAAGTTTTTATTAGAGAATCCCGATAGTGCGAGGTTAATTGTTGAAAAATCTTTATTAGCTTGTAGAGCTAGAAATGCTGCTAAGAGAGCTAGGGAAATTACTAGAAAAACGGAAATGGCAATGACTAACTTTTTTGGTAAATTAACTGATTGTAAGAGTAAGGATCCTAGTGAATCAGAGATATTTATAGTCGAGGGGGATAGTGCTGGTGGAAGTGCTAAAAAGGGAAGAGATTCGATGACACAAGCAATATTACCTCTTCGTGGTAAAATATTAAATGTTGAAAAGGCTAGATTAGATAAGGCTTTATCTAATGAGGAAATTAGAACTATTATTACGGCTTTTGGTACTGGAATTGGTGAAGAATTTGATTTATCTAAGTTAAGATATGATAAAATTATTATAATGACTGATGCCGATGTTGATGGAGCCCATATTAGAGTGTTGTTGTTAACATTATTTTATAGATTTTTTAGACCTATTGTGGAAGCAGGGCATGTTTATGCTGCTCAACCTCCATTATTTAGAATAATGCATGGAAAAACTAGAAAATATGTCTTGGATGAAGAAGAAAAAGAAGCATATTTAAAAACATTACCAGATAATGTTAGAGCAAGGGCGGAAATAGCTCGTATGAAAGGACTTGGTGAGATGGATCCACCGGAGTTAAACGAGACAACGATGGATATTAACACTAGAACTTTACGAAGAATTACTGTTGATGATTGTGTGGAAGCAGATAAGATTTTTGCAAAGTTAATGGGTGATGAAGTTGAACCAAGAAGAAGTTTTATAGAGGAAAATGCAAGATTTGTTGAAAATCTTGATATTTAGTAGGGGGTGAATTATGGATAATAATGATAATAAAGAAAAATCTTTAGATTCAGAAAGTCAAGAGATTTTAAATGATGATGAGTTGAATTATGGTGGTAACTTTAAGGAAAGAGATAGTTTAACTGAGAATAATATTGTTGAAGAGGTTAAGAAAAGTTTTCTAGATTATTCGATGAGTGTTATTACTTCACGTGCCTTACCTGATCTTAGAGATGGATTGAAACCTGTTCATAGAAGAATTTTATGGAGTATGTATAATTCTGGATATACACCAGATAAACCTCATCGTAAATCTGCAAAAACTGTTGGTGAAGTTATGGGTAATTATCACCCCCATGGTGATTCTTCAATATATGAAGCTATGGTAAGAATGGCTCAGGATTTTAATCAAAGATATATGTTGATAGATGGTCATGGTAATTTTGGTAATATAGAGGGTGATGGAGCTGCTGCAATGCGTTACACAGAGTCTAGATTATCTAAAATTTCTCTGGAGTTGCTTAGAGATATAAATAAGGATACGGTTGATTTTGATCCTAATTTTGATGAGACTTTAAAAGAACCAAGAGTTTTACCTAGTAGATTTCCAAATATTTTAGTTAATGGTACGATGGGAATTGCTGTAGGAATGGCTACAAATATTCCTCCACATAATTTAGGTGAAGTTATTGATGGTTGTATTGCATATATAGATAATCCAGATATCGATACGATGGGATTGATGCAATATATCAAAGGTCCGGATTTTCCTACGGGTGGTATTATATTAGGAAATTCTGGTATAAGAAAGGCTTATGAAACTGGTCGTGGTTCTATTACTATTAGAAGTAGGGCTAGTATTGAAGAAGTTAATGGACATAGTGTTATAACGGTTACTGAGGTTCCATATGGTATTAATACGATGGAGCTTAAAAATAAAGTAGCTGAACTTGTTCATACAAAGGTTATTGATGGAATTACTGATTATCATACTGATTTAAAGGATGGTATTAAAATTACAATTACTTTAAAGAAGGATGCTAATCCGCAGGTTGTTTTAAATAATTTATATAAACATACTTCATTCCAAATTACATATGGCATTATTTTCTTAATGTTGGATGGTATGACTCCTAAAACATTAGGATTAAAAGATATTATTCAGAAATATATTGAATATCAAAGAGAAGTTATAGTAAGAAGATGTAAGTTTGATTTAAATAAAGCTTTGAATAGAGTTCATATATTAGAGGGCTTAAAAATAGCTTTGGATAATATTGATGAAGTTATTAAAATTATTAAGTCTTCTAAAACGGATGAAATTGCCAAGGCGGAGTTGGCTAAGAAATTTGGTTTAGATAGTATTCAGAGTGATGCTATTCTTGAAATGAAATTGCGTCGTTTAACTGGTTTAGAGAGAGATAAAATTGAAAATGAGTTAAATGACTTGTTGAAATTAATAGATGAATTACGAACTATATTAAGTAGCGACGAAAGAGTGTTTGCTATTATAAAAGAAGAAATGTTAGAAATTAAGAATAAATATGCTGATGGGCGTAGGACTTCAATTGATATGACAGCTATTGATTATATTGATGATGAGTCTTTAATTCCTGAAGAAAATATTGTTATTACTCTTACGAAGAAAGGTTATATTAAACGTTTACCTGTTGATACGTATAAAATTCAAAATAGAGGTGGTGTCGGTATAAAGGGAATGGCTATTAATGAAGAAGATTTTGTTGAGCATATTATTAATTCTACTACACATAATTATATTTTGTTTTTTACTAATAAAGCCAAGGTTTATAGGTTAAAGGGCTACGAAATTCCTGAATTTAGTAGACAATCTAAGGGATTACCTATAATTAATCTTCTTAATTTGGAGCAGGGTGAATATATTACTTCATTGTTGAAAGTAGCTAATGATGAAGAACACAAGTATTTAGTTTTTGCAACTAAACAAGGATTAATTAAGAGAACAGAAATATCTGAGTTTTCCAATATAAGAGCTAGTGGTAAGAAATTTATTACTTTAAGGGATGATGATGAATTAATTTCTGTAAAGAAAACTGATGGTAATTATGAGATTTTAATGGCTTCTTCAAATGGTAGGTTAGTTAGATTCCCAGAGTCTTTAGTAAGAATTATGGGGCGTGGAGCTACTGGAGTTAGAGGTATTAATCTTGATGATGGTATTCTTGTTGGTATGGAAGTTGCAAATAGTGATATTGATGTTTTAGTTGTAACTGAAAAGGGTTATGGTAAGAAAACACCAATTAGTGAGTATCGAGTTACTAATCGTGGAGGAAAAGGTGTTAAGACATTAAGTGTAACTGATAAGAATGGCACTATAACTTCATTTAAGGCTGTTGATAAAGATAAAGATTTAATTATTATTACTAATGAGGGAATTATAATTAGATTAAGTATCAATTCTATATCTACGATGAGTCGTGTTACTCAGGGTGTTAAGTTAATTAATCTTAGAGATGGTCAAAAGGTTAGTTCGATATCTGTTGTTGATTCAGAAAAAGATGAGGAAATTTCAGAACCTGTTGATAGAGACACTTCAGTAAGTGATGATATTAATTCTTCTGATGATGAATTGGGTAATAAATAGGAAAAAGTTAATTTATTATACTGATTTGATTACATAATGTAATTGAATCAGTATTTTTTATTTTTACCTGTTGATAGAGCATTTTAAATAATGACAATTTTAAAAAAACTGTATATTTCATATTACAGAAATTAAAAAACTGTATAGTTTTTCTTTAAATTGGTTGTTGATAGAACAAATTTCATTTTCAATGTTCCACGTGGAACATAGCAATATAACTAGATTTGTTAGTATATAACAAGTCATTTGATGTAATGAATTATTACTTATTTAATATTATTTATAACTAAGCAATAATGTTCCACGTGGAACATAGCGACATAACTAGAGTTGTTAGTATATAACAAGTTATTTGATGTAACGAATATTGATATTTATTTAATATTATTTATAGCTAAGCAATAATGTTCCACGTGGAACATAGCGACATAACTAGAGTTGTTAGTATATAACAAGTTATTTGATGTAACGAATATTGATATTTATTTAATATTATTTATAGCTAAGCAATAATGTTCCACGTGGAACATAGCGACATAACTAGAGTTATTAGTGTATAACAAGTTATTTGATGTGATGAATTAATACTTATTTAATATTATTTATAACTAGGTAACAATGTTCCACGTGGAACATTGTAATATAACTAGAGTTATTAGTGTATAACAAGTTATTTGATGTAACGAATATTGATATTTATTTAATATTATTTATAACTAAGCAATAATGTTCCACGTGGAACATAGCGACATAACTAGAGTTATTAGTGTATAACAAGTTATTTGATGTGATGAATTAATACTTATTTAATATTATTTATAACTAGGTAACAATGTTCCACGTGAAACATTGTAATATAACTAGAGTTGTTAGTATATAACAAGTTATTTGATGTAACGAATATTGATATTTATTTAATATTATCTATAACTAGGTAACAATGTTCCACGTGGAACATTGCAGTAAAAATTTATTATTTTATATTATATTAAATATTGATATTGTATTAACAAATAATTTGTATTGTTATATTTTTTTGTTGAAATAAAATAATTTATGTATTATAATTTATTTGTGCAACAATAATGTAGGAACTAAGTCAGGATCGGAAGATAGCAGCTTTAACTATTTATTATTGTGTGCACTTTTTTTATGTTCCACGTGGAACATAGCAGTATAATTAGAGTTATTAGTTTATAATAGGTTATTTGATGTAACGAATATTAGTATTTATTTAATATTATTTATAACTAAGTAACAATGTTCCACGTGGAACATATGGACATTACTATTTTTTATTAAATGTATTATTTAAAATATCTTTAAAATAGATTAATTTATTGTTATAATTATTAGGGAAGTGATGTATGAAAAGAGAGTTGGTTGTTGATAGACTTTTAGAATTATCTAAAATGGCGTATGATAATGATGAAATACCAGTTGGAGCAATAGTGGTTAGAAATGGAAAAATTATAGGTGAAGGAATTAATAATAGAAATAAAAATTCTAGTGTAATTGGTCATGCAGAGGTGAATGCAATTGAGATGGCTTGTAAATTCATTGATGATTGGAGATTAGATGATTGTGAGTTGTATACTAGTTTACTTCCTTGTATGATGTGTACTGGTACTATATTTGAGAGTAGAATAAGGAAGGTTTACTATTTATGTGATAGAACAAATGTTTGTTTTGATCCTGGAAAATATATAAATATTGAAATTATTGATGATGTTGATAGTCGTAATAAATATATGCATTTATTACAGTTATTTTTTGAAAATAAAAGAAATTAGCTATAATTTGTGATATAATTATGTTAGTTATGAAATGTGGTGATGTAATGGGGTATTTGGCTTTATATAGAAAATATCGTCCAAATGATTTGACTTCTGTTGTTGGACAGGAGGAAATTAAAAAAATATTAGCAACTTCTGTGAAAAGGGGGACGATAACACACGCTTATTTGTTTTCTGGACCTAGAGGTACTGGTAAAACTACAATGGCTAAAATTTTGGCTAAAATGGTTAATTGTGAGCATCCGATTGATGGAAATCCTTGCAATAATTGTAATAGTTGTTTGAATTTGCTTAATAGTAATGATGTCATTGAAATAGATGCGGCATCAAATAATGGTGTTGATGAAATAAGAGATTTGCGGGAGAAGGCAAATTTGGTTCCTAGTACTTGTAAGTATAAGGTTTATATTATAGATGAAGTGCATATGTTAACGACGCAGGCTTTTAATGCTTTGCTTAAAACTTTAGAGGAACCTCCCAAGCACGTTATATTTATTTTAGCTACAACGGAGTATCATAAAATTCCATTAACAATAACTTCTAGATGTCAAAAATTTCAATTTAATAAGATTGATGTTGATAGTATTGTTGGTAGATTACGTGAAATCGCTAATAATGAGAAGATTAATATTGATGATGATGCTTTATATGAAATTGCTAAGATATCAGATGGTGGAATGAGAGACTCAATAAATCTTTTGGATCAACTTCGTTCTTTTGATGGTAATAAGATAACTATTAATGATGTATATGATGTTTGTGGAAATGTTTCTTTTAGTGAAATTTCAACTTTATTTGTTGATATAAAGAACAATAATGCTGAAAATGTTACTTTGTTTTTTGAAAAGATGAATGCTAATGGCAAAAATTATGGTAAATTTTTGGAGGATGTTGTTGGTTTTTTAAAGGATGTTATTCTTTATAAGAAGGATGTTAATAAGAGTCTTATTAAGTGTGATATTAATTATGTTAAGGAAATAGCTGAAATTTATGATGTTAATCAAATATTTATAATCGTTGATAAGATTAATGTATTAATGGAGAGGCTTAGATTTGTTTCAAGGCAGTCTATTGTAGTTATATCTAGTTTTCTGTTAATTATGAATGATCTTAATCAAGTAGATGATGGTTTAAAGCCTGTTAAAACAGATAAACAAGTGGTTAATAATGACTATGAGTTGGCATTTAAATTTACGTCTAATGAGAAGGAAGATGGATGTAAATTAACAGAAAAAAATGATATTGATGATAAAGGTGATACTTTAAATAATAATGATAGTTTTTTAAAAAATAAGGATGTTATTATTAATAATGCTTTTTCAGTAGCTGATAAGAAAATTAAGGCTAATTTACAGGACGTTTTTGTTAATGTTAATGAGTATTTGACAGATAAGAAATATGCAATGGCGGCTTCGTTACTTGTTGATACGAAGTTAGAGGTTGCTGGTAATGGGTATATTATTCTTACTGGTAATTATGATGCGATTGTTGATAAGATTAATAGGTCTTATAAAAAATGTGAAGAATTGTTGAATGTTATGTTTAGTAATAAATATAATTTTGTTGTTATTACAACTTCAGAATGGGATAAATATCGTGAAGAATATATTAAAAATGTGAAGAGTGGAAAAAAATATGTTCTTCAGGAATTAGACGATAGAATTATAGATATAAATATTTTGAATAAAGAACCAACAGTTGTTGATAAGTTGTTTGAACTTGTTGGAGAAGATAGCATAGAATTTAAATAGGAAAGGTGATTAATTATGAATATGCAAAAATTGATGATGGAAGCCCAAAAGATGCAGGCACAATTACAAAAGGATCAAAAGGAGTTAGAGAATACTATATATGATGGTAGTTCATCTTTGGTTAGTGTTAAGATGAATGGAAAATATGAACTTGTTGATGTGAAGATAAATTTGGATGATGATTTTTCGGCTGATGATAAGGAAATGTTAGAAGATATGTTGATGGTGGCAGTTAATGAGGCTTCTAAAAAAGTTTTAACTGATAAAGAGAAGAAAATGGGTAAATATGGTCAAGGATTAGCTGGGTTGATGTAAGATGTATCCAGGATGTGTTAGAAATTTAATTGAATGTTTAAAGGATTTGCCTGGTATTGGTGAGAAGTCTGCGGAGAGGCTTGCTTATGCGATAATTAATTTTGATAAGGAAAAAATTGATTTGTTTGCAAATTCTTTGTTGGATGTTAAAAATATTAAAAGATGTCCAGTGTGTAATAATATTACTGATATGGATAAGTGTTATATTTGTAGTGATGATAGTAGAAGTTATGAGACAATATTTGTAGTGGAAAAACCTAAGGATGTAGTTTTATTTGAGAAGATGGGCAATTATACGGGTAAGTATCATGTTCTTGGGGGATTAATTTCTCCATTGGAGGGAATTAATCCGGAGGATATTAATATTGATTCTTTAGTTAAGAGAGTTAAAGAAAATGATGTAAAAGAGGTTATTGTAGTGTTAAAACCTAGTATTGAGGGTGAAACTACGATGCAATATATTAAAAAACTCTTGGACAAGTATAATGTTAGGGTTAGTAAAATACCTATAGGTATTCCTATGGGAACTGATATAGAGTATATTGATTCGATGACTTTGGAGATGGCATTTGAGGATAGAAAAGATATATCATAATATAGTTAAACTAACATATTATTAAATGGGTGATAATATGTTTAAGAAGATATTTAATATAATTAAGAAAATGGTAGTAGCTGTTTTACTTATATATGGTTATAATAAGTTGGCTTTACCTCTTGATATAGTTATACCAATGAATATTTTTACTATTTTATTAGTTACTTTGTTTGGAATACCTTCTATTCTTATGTTAATTTTATTTTTTTTAGTTTGTATTTAGGAGGTATATATGTTAGATGATTTTAAGGAAACACAAAATGTTGCTTATAATGTAATGGTTAATGAAATTAATAATAATATGGTTAGTCATGCATATTTAATTGATGAGAATGGGAATAAGGAATCATTTAACATAGTGATAGCTTTTGTTAAGGCTATATTGTGTAAGAAAGGAAATACTAAATTAGATTTATGTGGTGATTGTTCTTTATGTAAGAGAATTGATGATGGTAACTATCCGGAAATTAAGGTAATTGAAGCTGATGGAATGTATATTAAAAAGCAACAGGTTATTGATTTGCAAAAGGAATTTTCAATGTCATCTATAGAAGGGGACAAGCGTATTTATATTGTTCGTGATTGTGATAAGATGAGAGCTGAAACGGCAAATTCGATGCTTAAATTTCTAGAGGAACCGGATAGTAATATTATTGCAATTTTGATGACTAATAATTATAATAATATTTTGCCGACCATTATATCAAGATGTCAGGTTATTAAATTGAATGGACAAGTTTTAATTGATGATGATGATGAGATTTCGAAAATAGCTATTGATTTAATTAATAGTATGGAGCATAATGGGATAAAAGCTATTCTTAATCTTAAGGAATTGTGGAGTAATAATGTTGGGGTAAAGGATAGAGATAAAATGTCATTGATAGTTGATAGGATTATTGATATGTATTATGATATTTTAAAGGTTAAGGAAGGTTTTTGTGATATAAGATTTAGTAGGTATTATAATGATTTTGTAGAGATTTGTAGTATTAATAAGATTGCTGATTTATTATATAAGATTGATTATTTAATAAAGGCTAAGGATAGTATTAAACTTAATGTTAATAGTAATTTATTTATAGATGGGATAGTTATAAATATTGGAGGTTATAATGATAGTAGGAATTAAATTGAATGAGGTTGGTAAAACTTATTATTTTGACGCGAATGATTATAATTTAAAAATTGATGATCGAGTTATTGTGGAAACTGAAAAAGGTTTGCAGTATGGATTGGTTTTTAGTTTTGTGGATGAGATAGAGGTTGATAAAAGAATTGAATATAAGAAAGTTATTAGAATAGCTACTAAAAGTGATGTGAGGAAGTATTTAAATAATTTAAAAGATGCAGAAAAGGCTTTAAATAAGTGTATTCAGTTGGCTCAACAATATAATCTTAATATGAAAATTATTGATGCGACGTATACTTTTGATAGGGAACAGTTAATATTTAGGTTTTTAGCAGATGATCGTGTTGATTTTAGGCAATTAGCTAAGGATTTAGGCTCTATTTTTAAGACAAGGATAGAACTTAGGCAGGTTGGTATTAGAGACAAGGCTAAGGAAATTGGAGGAATTGGTCCTTGTGGAAGAAAGTTATGTTGTAATAATTTTTTAACAGAGTTTGATAGTGTTTCGATTAATATGGCAAAAAATCAAAATTTGTCGTTAAATCCAACTAAGATTAATGGTGTTTGTGGAAGACTTTTGTGTTGCTTGAAGTATGAGAATGAAAATTATTCTGAATATAAGAAGGGTTTACCTGATGTTGGAAATAAGATAAGAGATGAGAGAGGCGACGGAAAGGTAATATCTGTTGATGTTTTTAATAGAAGTTATAAGATATTGTTAAATACTGGTGAAGTGTTGTTGGTGGATTTAAAAGATGATAGTGAAAAATAGATTACTTAATTTTGGTGATAATATTATTTATCAGGATGATGATGGATTTTTGTTTAGTTTAGATTCAGTACTATTGGCAAATTTTGTCACTATTAAGTTGACTGATAAGAAAATTATTGATTTGTGTTCTGGTAATGGACCTGTTCCTATGCTTATGTCTTTTAGAACATCTGCTAGGATTTTTGGCGTTGAGTTACAAAGAGATATTTATGAATTAGGATTTAATTCTGTTTGTGAAAATGGTATGAGTGAACAGATTACTTTGTATAATATGGATATTAAAAGGGTAAGTGATGTTTTTTCTGACTCTTCTTTTGATGTCGTTACTTGTAATCCACCGTATTTTAAGGCTAGTGATGATAGTTATATTAATGTAAACTCAAAAAAAGCGATAGCTAGGCATGAGGTTATGATGAAGTTGGAGGATGTTTTGATTAGTAGTAAGTATTTACTTAAAAATGGTGGAACTTTGGCAATGGTTCATAGACCTTCAAGATTGATTGAAATTATTGATTTGATGAGAAAGTATCAGATTGAGCCTAAAAAAATACAATTTGTTTATCCAAAAGTTGGTAAAGAGTGTAATATGGTTTTAATTGAGGGGGTAAAAAATGGTAAGAGTGGGCTTAAGATATTGAATCCAGTAATTGTACATAATGATGATGGAAATTATACTTTGGAAATTAAAAAAATGTTTGGTAAAGGTGATAATGATGTGGCAAAATAGTTATGATGGTAGTCCTACGGTATATATTGTACCAACTCCAATAGGTAATTTAGAAGATATGACATTTAGGGCAATTAATATTTTAAAAATGGTGGATGTAATATTTTCTGAGGATACGAGGGTAACTCAACAGTTATTAAATCATTTTGAAATTAAAAATAAATTAATTCATCTTGATGATCATAATGAGGATATTGTTAAGGAAAAGGTTTTGTCTTATTTGGTTTCTTTAAAGAATGTGGCAATTGTTACTGATAGGGGAATGCCGATTATTAGTGATCCTGGATATAAAACGGTAAAATTTTTAAAGGAAAAGGGATATAATGTAGTTGCTTTACCAGGGGCTTGTGCTTTTGTTCCGGCACTTGTGGCTTCTTCAATTAGTTCTGAACATTTTACATTTTATGGTTTTTTATCTAGCAAGGAAAAGAAAATGGAGGAAGAACTTCAGGAATTAGCATTAAGTGATTATACGTTAGTTTTTTATGAGGCTCCTCATAGAATAGTTAGAACTTTGACAGCGATGCTTAATATTTTTGGTGATAGATATATTAGTATTTCTAGGGAGATATCTAAGTTATATGAGAGTGTTTTTGTTGGTTTAATTAGCGAAGCACTTTCTTCTTTAGGAGATGATGTTCGTGGGGAATTTGTAATAGTTGTTTCTGCTAATACTGAGGTTATTTCTTCAGAGATGTCAATTATTGATAATGTTAATATGTATATTAAAAGTGGTCTTAGTAGTATGGAAGCTATAAAGAGGGTGTCTAAAGAGAGAAAAATCCCTAAAAATGATGTATATATGGAGTATCATGGAGGTAAATAATGAAGTTAATAGTAGGTTTAGGAAATCCGGGAATGGAATATGTAAATACAAGGCATAATATTGGTTTTATGTATTTGGATTATTTGTACGGAGAGAAAGTTTTTTCTTTAAATAAAAAGTTTAAGGCAATGGAATACATAACTTTAATTGATGGTGAAAAGGTTATTGTTATTAAGCCACTTACTTATATGAATTTATCTGGAGAAGCTGTTAGTAATTATGTTAATTATTATAAGATAGATCCTTGTGATATTTTGGTTATTCAGGATGATTTGGATATGCCAGTTGGTAAAATTAAGTTACTTTTTAATCATGGAGATGGTGGGCATAATGGTATTAAGAATATTGTAAGTGATATTAATAGTAAATCTTTTTTAAGGTTAAAGATAGGAATTTCTAAAAATCATTTGATTGATATGAAGGATTATGTATTGGGAAAATTTAATGGTTTGGAGTTGTCTATAATTAAAAAGAATTTTGATAGTTTAAGTAATTTTGTAAGCGATTATGTTACTTTAAATAGGGATATGTTAATTCAAAAATATAATAGTATGGATTACAATAATAGTTAAGAGGGAAAGAATGAAATTTTTTGATAATTTATTTGATATGACAGATACTTCTAGTTATAGTGTGACGGGATTAAATAAGGAATTAACTTGTGTAAATATATATGATACTTTTATTAGAAATAATAAAGGTATTTTAGTCATTGCTAGTAGTACATATATGGCACAATTACTTTATAATGGATTGTTAAATTATTCAGATAGAGTTTTATTTTTTCCAATGGATGATTTTTTAACTAGTGAAGCAATCGCTATTAGTCCGGAGTTTAAAGCGGAAAGAATTAGTACTTTAAATCAGTTATGTAATGATAGTAAGTATATAGTGGTTACTAATTTGATGGGTGCACTTAGATATTTACCAGATAAGAGTTTATGGAGAAATTCAAAGATTAGTTTGAAAAAAGGAATGGATGTTGATCGAGATAAGCTTTTAAGAGATATTTATAATTTAGGTTATGAGAGAGATGTTTTAGTAACTGGTACAGGGAAGGTTGGTGTTAGAGGTTATATTATTGATATTTTTCCTTCTTCTTGTGAGAATGCGGTGAGAATAGAATTTTGGGGAGATACGATTGATAGTATTAAGTATTTTGATGTTGATAGTCAGTTATCTATTAAAGAGATTGATAATATTGAGATTTATCCTTTTTCGGAGTTTCTTACTTTAAATTATATTGATGGCATGGAGAGAAAACAAAAATATTTGAAATATTATAATAAGAATGTGTCAACAATAGCTGATTATTTGGATATGGGTGTTGTTTGTTATTATGATTATGATACGATAGTTAATAGTTATTCTTTACTTGTTGATTCTATAATGGAATACGATAAGGAGAATAAGGGTGTAATTGATACTAAGTATATGAATAGTCTTACAGATATTAAATCTTGGTATAATATTTATTATTATCATTTTGATAATAATATAGGAAATAAGCTTAAGAATTATAATTATAGTTATGGGGTTATAAATAAGTATAATGGTAATTATGAATTGGTTAGAAGAGATATAGATCAATATCTTGGTGAGGGAAAGACAGTTATTTTATGTATACCTAATAAAGAAGTTGCTAAGAGAATAGTTAAGTATTTAGAGATTGATAATATTATTTTAACTAATGAAAAGGAGATTGTTTCTGGAAAGATTAATTTAATTAATAAGAATATTAATGAGGGGTTTATTTTTAATAATTATGTTGTTATTTGTAAGAATGATTTGTATGATGGATATGATGAGGTTGTTAAGTATAAGAGTAAGTATAAGTTAGGTACAAAGGTACATACGGTAACTAATTTGGAGATTGGTGATTATGTTGTACATGAGATGTTTGGTATTGGGGTGTATCAGGGATTATTTACAATAGCAAAAAGTGGTATTAATAAGGATTATATAAAGATAATGTATGCTGATGGGGATACTTTATATATACCGGTTGAGAATATTGATAGGATTAGTAAATTTACAGGTAAAGATGGAGTAGGTGTTAAATTAAATAGTTTATCTAATGATAATTGGAATAAAAAGAAGGGGAAGGTACGTGAAAAGTTAGAGAGTATTGCTAATGATTTATTGTTGGTTTCTGCACAAAGGGAAGTTATGAAGGGATTTGCTTTTTCAATGGATGATGAGAATCAAGAATTGTTTGATCATGAGTTTGTTTATACGGAAACGCCAGATCAGACGAGGGCTACACAAATGATTAAGGAAGAAATGGAAAAGGAAAAGCCAATGGATATGCTTCTTTGTGGTGATGTTGGTTATGGTAAGACGGAAGTTGCTTTTAGGGCAATGTTTAAGGCGGTTAATGATGGAAAACAGGTAGCTTATTTATGTCCTACGACTATTTTATCAAATCAGCAGTATGATTCGGCAAAAGAGAGATTTAAGACGTTTCCTGTTAATATAGCTCTTATCAACAGATTTGTTGATAAGAGTAAACAAAAAGAGATACTGGAAGATTTAAAGACTGGAAAGGTAGATATTATTTTTGGCACTCACAGGTTACTTAGTGAGGATGTTGTATATAAAGACTTGGGATTATTAGTAGTTGATGAGGAGCAACGTTTTGGAGTTACACATAAAGAAAAGATCAAGAAAATAAAAGCAAATGTTGATGTATTAACTTTATCTGCTACGCCTATTCCTAGAACTTTACAAATGTCAATGACTGGAATTAGGAGTTTAGCATTAATAGAAACTCCTCCGAAAGAAAGGTATCCAATTCAGACTTATGTTTTGGAAGAATCTGATTTGGTTATAAAAGACGCTATATACAAAGAAATGTCTCGTAATGGACAGGTATTTATATTGTTTAATAATGTAGAAAAGATTGAAGATAAAGTAATGCAGATTAAGAAACTAGTACCGGAAGCTAAAGTTGATTTTGCTCACGGAAGGATGACAAAGGAACAGTTGGAAAATAAAATGAATAATTTCATTTTGGGAAAATTTAATGTTTTAGTATGTACAACGATTATAGAAACAGGAATAGATATTCCTAATGTTAATACTTTGATAATTATTGATGCTGATAGATTTGGATTGTCTCAGTTATATCAAATTAGAGGGAGAATAGGAAGAAGTAATAAGATTGGATATGCTTATTTAATGTATAGTAAACATAAGTTTTTAAATGATATTGCTATTAAGAGATTAGATACCATTAAAGAATTTACAGAACTTGGTAGTGGTTTTAAGATAGCAATGAGGGATTTATCAATAAGAGGAGCTGGAGATATTCTGGGTAGAGAACAATCTGGCTTTATTGATACAGTTGGAATTGATCTTTATTTGAAAATGTTAAATAATGCGATTAGGAAATCTAAGGGAGAGTTAGTAGAGGATATTGATGATTCTTCAAAAAGAAATGATAAGCCTTTGATAAGTGTAGCTACGCATATTAAGGATAATTATGTTATGGATACGGAATTAAAAATTGAAATACATAAGAAAATTAATGAGGTTGATTCTTATGATAGTTTTTGTAAAACCAAAGAGGAATTAGAGGATAGATTTGGTAAGTTAGACGAAGATATGCTTATTTATATGTATGAGGAATGGTTTGAAAAATTGGCAGAGTCATTTAATATAGATAAGGTAATAGATGATGTGAATAGTGTTAGTGTTTGTTTAGGAAGAGAACTTAGTGAAAAAATTAAGGGTGATGAATTATTTATAGAGTCTTATAATGTTTCTAAGAACTTTAGACTTAATTATAAGAATGGATCAATATATTTAATTTTGGATAAAAATAATTTGGATAAGCATTATTTAATATATTTAATAGAAATATTGTTAAGGATAAAAGGAATGATTGGTAACGATATAAAAAAAGACTAAAAATGAAGATAGTTTTGTAAGTATATATGATGGTATGAATTAGTTAGAAGGAATAATGAGGAATTTATACTAATATCTACAAATGGTAATTTAAGTTTAAAAAATAGGACTCTTAAATGGTCCTGTTTTTTGTATAAAATTCAATTGTCTATATCACGATTTAATATGTAATGTATTCGATGTTATATCTTCTATATAATTTTTGACATAATATATTTTTTTAATTATTAATATAGTTATATTTTGTTATTTTTATTTTATTTATAGCAAAAAATATATATTAATTGATTATTATGAAATTAGAGTGCATTTTTTGTATATTTAATTATTAATGGTTAAAAATAATGATAGAATGGAGGATATAAATTGTGTCAACAGGAATTGTAAGAAGGATTGATGAATTAGGGAGAATTGTTATTCCTAAAGAAATAAGAAAGAATTTAAGAATAAAAAATGGTGATAATTTAGAGATATTGGTAGAGGGGGAAAACATTACTTTAAGGAAGTATTCACAAATAGAGAATGTTATGGATATGGCATCAGTGTATGCTGAATCATTTTATCAAGTTCTTAAATATAATATTATTATAACTGATACGGATAAGGTAGTAGCTGCTGCGGGTAATTTAAAGAAGAAGTATCTTAATATGGGAATTAGTGATACGATACTTAATATGATTGAGAGAAGGGATAGTTTTGTTGAAAGGAAGAAGAAGGAATTAGAAATTAGTCCTAATATTAGTGAATTTGGTTATTATGCAGTGGCAACGATTATTAATAATGGTGATTCGATTGGTTCAGTAATTATTTTATCGACGGATAGTCCGATGCTTGAACAGGAAGAAAAGTTAGCAAAAATTTTGGCAAATATGTTGGGAAATTATTTTAGTTAAGAATATTTTATTAATAAAAAGTATTCTTTTTTTTGTTGTAATTCTTTTTTTGGTGTGCTATAATATGGGTATCTACGGAGAAGGAAAGAGTAGTAATGGATATTTAAAGAGAGTCTATGTAGGTGTGAGATAGATAATGGAAGTTATTATAAATGGTTCTGGAGTTGTTTTATAAACCGGTTGTTCCGTTATAACATTGAGTGTATAATTTTAAAATTATAAAATAAGGTGGTACCGCGGCATTAGTCGTCCTTAAGTATTATCTTATTTTTTCTTTTTTGGAGGTCTTTGATGAGAAAGTTTGAAAGAATTAGTTTTAGACAGTTTGCAAGAGATACTTTAGATGGTAATTATGATGATATAAAATTACCTGTGAGGAAGACAAGATATAGTGCAGGATATGATTTTATTTCATTTAAAGAAGTGGTAATTAAAAGTGGAGAAATTAAGAAAATTCCCACGGGTATTAAGGTTGTTTGTGAAGAGGATGAATTTTTAGCTATAGTTGTTCGTAGTAGTATGGGGTTTAAAAGAAATATTCGAATGTGTAATCAGGTTGGGATAATTGATAAGGATTATTATAATAATTTAGATAATGAGGGACATATTTGGATATGCCTTCAGAATGAAGGAAATGAGGATTTTATTATTAAAAAGGGAGATTCTTTTGCTCAGGGGATATTTTTGAAGTATTTATTAACCGATGATGATGATGAAATGTCTACTAGAAGTGGGGGAATTGGAAGTACAGATAGGAGAGATAGTAATGAATAAAGAAAAGTTTTATATTAGTACAGCAATTGCTTATGCGTCATCAAAACCACATATTGGGAATACTTATGAAGTTGTTTTAGCAGATGTAATTGCTAGGTATAAGAGATTATGTGGGTATGATGTTTATTTTCAAACAGGTACTGATGAGCATGGTCAAAAAATAGAGGAAAAGGCTAAAAATATGGGGATAGATCCTCAGAAATATGTAGATATGATGTCAACAGAGATAAAAAATATTTGGGATGTTATGAATACAAGTTATGATAAATTTGTTAGGACGACAGATAATGAACATGAACGATTGGTTCAGCATATATTTGAAAAATTGTATGATCAAGGAGATATTTATTTAGGGGAGTATAAGGGATTATATTGTGTTCCTTGTGAGTCTTTTTGGACAGAGAGTCAACTTATAGATGGAAAATGTCCTGACTGTGGTAGGGAAGTATCTATGGCGACAGAAGAAGCATATTTTTTTAGAATGAGTAAGTATTCTAAATGGTTAGAAGAGTATATTGAGAGTAATCCTAGATTTATAGAACCGGAATCTAGAAAAAATGAGATTATGAATAATTTTATAAAGCCTGGTTTACAAGATTTATGTGTATCTAGAACTAGTTTTAAGTGGGGGATTCCTGTAACTTTTAATGATAAGCACGTTATTTATGTATGGATAGATGCACTTTCTAATTATATTACTTTTTTGGGTTATAATCCAAATGGGGAGAGTGGTGAATTATTTAAGAAATATTGGCCAGCAGATATTCATTTAATTGGTAAGGATATTTTGAGATTTCATACGATATATTGGCCTATTATGTTACACGCTTTAGGTGTATCTATGCCTAAACATATTTTTGGTCATCCTTGGATGTTATTTGGTAATGATAAGATGAGTAAATCTAAGGGTAATATTGCTTATGCTGATGATTTGGTTAATAAATATGGGGTGGATGCGATTAGGTTTTATATGATTCACGAAATGCCCTATGCAGCTGATGGGACATATGTTGAGGATTTATTAATTGATGCAATTAATGGAAATTTAGCAAATGTTTTAGGAAATTTAGTCAATAGAACGATTGGAATGGTAAATAAGTATTTTTCTGGTGTAGTTATTAATGAGGGAGTATCTAGTGATGAAGATAAGGATTTAATTAATATGGTTTTATCTTTAAAGGATAGAATTGATGAGAATATTGATAAGTTTAGAATAGCTGATTCTTTGGAAAATATTTTTGATATTTATAGAAGGTGTAATAAATATATTGATGAGACTACTCCTTGGGTTTTGGCAAAGGATGATAGTATGCATCCTCGATTATCAACGGTTTTATATAATTTAATTGAGGCTATAAGGATTGCAACGGTATTCTTGCAAGCATATTTACCAGATACGGCAAAGAGTATTTTTGAACAAATAAATACTGATATTACAGGTATTGACAGTGTGTATGAGTTTGGAAAATATGTTAGTGGAACAAAGGTTACAGATGCGAAGGCTTTATTTATGAGAATAGATAAAGATAAATAGATGTTTTTGGTATTAAAAGAGCAATTTGTAGATTGCTCTTTTTCGACATATTTCTTTTGACAGATATTGTAAAATATAGAAGAATATTGATATTAATGTTTACTTATTAGATATTCTTTGATATATTTGAGTTGTGCAGGGCAATAGTTTAGAAAGGACGGAAGGCAATGCCAGATAAAAAACACGCCGAACGGGCAATACTAATATACTTTGGAGTTTTACTTTTAATGGTAATAAGTCATTTGATAAGAAGTAAATCTGTAATTGATTTAGTATATTTGGTAGTAGTAGTAAGTTGTGTTTTAAAGTTTTTTATTATTGTAAGAGATAATAAAGAATAGGAGTTGTTATGTTTATTGATACACATTGTCATATTAGTAGTGAAGACTATGATAATATTTCAGAGGTGATTGAAAATATTTTTGGTGCGGGCGTTAGGAAGATTATTACTAATGGTTGTAATTTAACTACTAATAAAGAGGTATTGGAAATAGTTAAGGATTATTCAATTGTTTATGGTGCTTTGGGATTTCATCCGACAGAACTAGATGGGGTGACTGAAGCTGATTTTGAGTGGCTAATTAGGCATATTAACAATGATAAAATAGTGGCAATTGGAGAAATTGGATTGGATTATCACTATGATAATACAGATAGAGAAAAGCAAAAATGGGCTTTTAGGAGACAGTTAGAAATTGCTCAAAAAAATAATTTACCTGTAATTGTTCATAGTAGAGATGCGATAAGAGATACTTATGATATTTTGAGTGAATATAAACTTAAAGGGAGTATTCACTGTTTTAGTGGTAGTTTAGAAATGGCAGAGGCTTTTATTAAACTTGGTTATATGATTGGAGTAGGGGGAGTAGTTACCTATAAGAATGCTAAGAATATTGTTAATGTTATAAAAAATGTTTCTTTGGAATATATTTTATTGGAAACTGATTCACCATATTTAACTCCAGAATCTAAAAGAGGAGAAAAAAATAGTCCTTGTAATATTCCTCTTATTGCTCAGAAAATTGCTGATATTAAAGAGGTAGATGTTTCTTTAGTGGCAAAAACCACCGGTGATAATGCAAGGCGATTATTTGACAAATTATAAAGAATGTGTTAGTATTATATTACCTAAAAAAATATATGAGGTGATTAAGTTATGAGAAGAACAGTATCTAACTTATTAATAGTTGGACTTCAAGTATTAATAGTGGGACTATTTTTCGTGACAGTATTTGGGAATGAAGTTAATATTGCTAAGCATGTTAGCACTATTCATAATGAGAATTTGAATAAGATTGCTACTTCGGTATCTATTTTGTTTGAGGAAGAAGAAGTAACTGATGAAATGGAAGATTTTTCATTGGAGGAGTTACCTTCTGCTACAATAGAGGAAGAAGTAGTTGATGTAGATAAAGAAGTTAAGAATGACTTTGCTCCGGTTAAAGAAGAGGTTAAGAGTACACCATTATATTCAATAGATGCTAGTAAATATAGTGATAATGTAAGTAATGGTTTTAAAGTTACTGAGGGTAATAAGGAATATGATGTTACTGGCAAGGAATTTGATGTGGTGGTTGCAGTTATTGCATCAGAATTTGATAAGAATTTGAATGATGCTTTGGCAGTTGTTTCAGTTATTCTTAATAGATGTGATTCTTCTGAATGGGTTAGATGGGCTGGTAGTGGACCATATCAACAGGTTATTATGAAGAATCAGTTTGAGGTGTATTTTAAGGGAATGTATCTTGATTATATGCCTGGTGGTAGTAAGTATGGTAGTGAGAAGTATAATGTAGCTAAACAGGCTTTAATTGATGGTTTGAATGGTATTAGAAATAATAAATATACTGGATTTAGAGCTTGGTGGGTTACTAGTTATAGTGATAAATATATTGTAACTGGTGGAAACAGGTATGGTTATAAATAAGAGTGGACTGAAGTTTTATTTCAAGACACTCTTTTTTCTTGACATTGAAAATATTTATTTATAAAATATTTATTGAGTTGGATTATAAGGATGTGATTTGATATGAAGAATTTTGAATTTAAGAAGTCTTTAGGTCAGAATTTTATAAGTGATGAGAATATTGTAAACAAAATTGTTGATAGAGCAATGATTGACAAGGATACGTTGGTTATAGAGATTGGTCCTGGAGCTGGTTCTTTATCTAAAAAGATTGTTCCATTAGCAGGATATGCAATATTATATGAGATAGATAAGAGATTAAAGGAAATATTAGAAAGAGAATTAGCAATGTATGATAATTATAAAATAATATTTAATGATTTTTTATTACAGAATGTTAAGAAGGATATTGAGGGGTATAAATATGGTAAAATTTATGTAGTTGCTAATTTACCATATTATATTACTAGTCCAATAATAATTAAATTGTTGAAGGAGATATATCCGGATAGAATTGTTATTATGGTACAAGAAGAGGTGGCTTTAAGATTATCTGCAAAAGAGGGATCAAGAGAATATGGAATGATATCTTGTTTATTGGGTTCTAAATATAATATTACAAAGTTATTTAAGGTTAATCGTGGTAGTTTTCAACCGGTTCCAAATGTAGATAGTGCAGTGATTATGTTAGATAAACATAATGATTATGTGATTAATGATATTGATAAATATGAAAGGTTATTAAAAGATGCTTTTCAGTTTAAGAGAAAGAATTTAAAAAATAATTTATATAATTATGATTTAGTTAAGATAGGAGAAATTTTAAATAAATATAATTTATCTTTAACTAATAGGGCTGAAGAAATACCTATTAAAGTATTTGTAGAAATAGTTAATAATATATAGAGAGTTACTTAGGTAACTTTTTTAATAATTTGTTTTTTTTCTCATATACTTTATTAGGTGATAGTAGATGTTTAATATAGGTGATTATGTAACTAGAAATTCTTATAATAATGATATTGTTTTTAAAATTATTGGGATTAAAGGGGATATATATTATTTAAAGGGTGTATGTGTGAGGTTGTATGCGGATAGTTTTAAGGATGACTTGGTATTATGTGATGATGATAATGAAACAGATAGTTTTAGACCTAGTATTGATGAATATCGTGATTTAGATAGAAATGAATATTTTTATTTACCTGGTAGAATATTACATTTAGATGGTGATGAGGATTATTTGGGGAAGTGTATGGCTTTTTATAAAAAAAATAAACTTAAGGCGTATGGATTGTATGTTAAGGAAAATGAGATGGCTATGCAATTGAATAGTTTATTAAAAAAATATAATCCGGATATTTTAGTGTTAACAGGGCACGATTCTTTTTCGAGAAATAAACGTGAAAAATATAAAAATACTTCAAGTTTTGTGAATGCAGTAACAGAAGCCAGAAATTATGAAAAGTCACATGAGAAATTATTTGTTATAGCTGGTGCTTGTCAATCTAATTATGAAGATTTAATTAAAGCTGGAGCTAATTTTGCTTCTAGTCCTAAGAGAATTAATATTCACGCCTTAGATCCAGCAATTGTTGCTGCTTGTCTTTCATTTTCAGATAAAAATGAAAATATTAATATAATAAAAATTTTAGATAAAACTAAGTATGGATCGGACGGTATGGGGGGAATAATTACCAAAGGTTCAATGTATATAGGGTATCCGAGATAATGAATATTAGGCAAATTAAAAGTTATTTGGCTAGTAAGATAGGGTGTCATATTGTAGTAATATATTATGGTAGTAGAAATAGAAAAGAAAGGTACGAAGGGATAGTTTTTCAGGTATACTATAATATTTTTACAATGAAAATATGTACTGGAGAAATAAAAAGTTTTAGTTATAAAGATATTTTAACAAAAACTATTCAAATATATATATAAATGAAGTCAAATTACTTGACTTTTTATGTGGAAATGAATTAAAATGTAATTAGAAAATGTTATTTTCTAGAGGAGGAGTGTAAGCAGAATGAAAATTACTTCAGTTACAGTTAAAAAAATTGACAAAGAAAATTCAAGAATGAAAGGAATAGCTTCAGTACTAATTGACGATTGCTTTGCAGTTCATGATATTAGAATTATTGAAGGTGATAATGGTTTATTTATCGCTATGCCAAGTAGACCTACATCTACTGGTGGATATAGAGATATAGCACACCCAATTAATTCTGAAACACGTCAAATTTTTGAAAAAGAAATAATTGAAGCTTATGAAAAAGCTGAATAAACACCGTATGGTGTTTTTTTCTGGTCTATAATCTAATATTTAACATATATATTATTAGGGGAATGATAAATATAGAAGAAAGGATGAGAAAATGGATACGGTTAAGGAAATAGAAGCAACTTTTAGTCATGGAATCACTCTTGCAGAGAGGAAAAATATTGTGGTAACTGGAGTCAAGAAAATAGAAAGCTTTGATAGTGAAGAATTTTTAATGGATACGACTTTAGGTTTTCTTGATATAAAAGGGAGTGATTTAGAAATAGTTAAATTGGATACATATCAGGGTAATGTGTCAATTAAGGGAAAGATTGATAGTATGATTTATATGGATCAGGGTAATGGAAAAAATAAAGAGGAATCATTTTTAGGAAAATTATTTAAATAATGGAACTTAATATACAAATATATTCTTTGATTGTTTCTTTAGTTTTTGGTATGTTATTTTATTTTTTATTAGATTTGTTTAATAAGTTTAATAAAAAATTGAAATTAATATTTAAGATTGTATTTTCAATACTTTTTGTGCTGCTAATGGCAATAGGATATTTTGGTATTTTGCTTTATATTAATAATGGGTGTATACATATATATTTTTTATTATCAATAGTGGTTGGTTATTTAATTGTTTATTTAATTACAAAAAAATGGTTTACATATAAAAAGAAAAATAATAAATTGTAGGTTTAATATGATTGTTATTTGATAAAAGTCGTGTTATAATCATTGTGTGTAGATAGACAAAAGGTGGTGATAGTGTGAATAAGAAAAAAAGAAAAAGAAAAGCATCAGGACATAAGATTAGAATTTTTTTAGCTTTTGTAGTATTTGGCACTATTATGATTACACTTGGTTATAATTTATTTGATAATGTTTTAGCAATTAACAAGATGAAGAATGAGAAGGTAGAACTTAAAAAAAAGATAGAGACTTTGGAAAAAGAAAAAAAAGTATTAGAGACAGATATTCTTAAATTAAATGATCCGGATTATATCGCTAAATATGTTAGAGAAAAATATTTTTATTCAAAAGAGGGAGAACTTATTTTAAGAATTGATGATTAGTAAATGATTTGTAAAAAAAGGCGATTTTATTTTTCGCCTTTTTCTTTGCTTTCTTTTTTAGTAGTTTTCTCTGTTTTTTGTTTTTCAACTTTTTCAACTTTTTCAACTTTTTCAACTTTTTCAGTTTTTTCTTCTGATTCAGTGTTTTCTTCTTTTCTTTTTAAGTGTCCATTAGCTACTAATTCGTCAATTTCTTCTTTGGTAATTGTTTCTTCTTCAAGAAGGGTTTCAGCAATTAGTTTTAATAACTTTTGGTTTTCTTTAAGAATTTTTTTACTTTTTTCGTAACAACTGTTGATAATACTGCGCATTTCTTCATCAATTTCGTGAGCTACAGTATCTGAAAAGTTTTTATTTTTGTTGTAGTCTCTTCCTAGGAAGGTATTTTCATCTGGTTCGTCTAGCATCATAGGTCCTAGTGATGACATACCATATTCAGTTACCATTTTTCTTGCAATATTGGTGGCTTTTTTGAAGTCATCGTGAGCCCCGGTAGTTACTTCATTAAATGTTAATTCTTCAGCTACACGTCCTCCGAGTAATCCACAAATTGCATCTAATAATTCTTTTTTTGTATAATTAAAGGTATCTTCTTTTGGTGTCATCATTGTATATCCACCGGCATGTCCTCTTGGAATAATAGTTATTTTTTGTACTTCGTTAGCACCATCTAATTTTAATCCAAGAACTGCGTGACCGGCTTCGTGATAGGCTACTAATTTCTTTTCTTTTTCGGTATATTTTCTTGTTACTTTAGCTGGTCCCATTAAAACTCTATCAGTGGCTTCATCAATTTCTGCCATTGTTATAGCTTTCTTATTTCTTCTTACTGTAAGTAGGGCAGCTTCGTTTAGTAAGTTTTCTAGATCTGCTCCAGAAAATCCAGGTGTTCTTTTTGCTAGGTTTTCTAGAGTGATTGATTTATCTAAAACTTTGTTTTTAGCGTGTACTGCTAATATTTCTTTTCTTGCTTGTTTGTCTGGCAAGGAAACTGTTACTTGTCTATCAAATCTTCCTGGTCTTAATAGGGCAGGATCTAGGACATCTGGGCGGTTAGTTGCAGCCATAATGATTATTCCTTCGTTAGCTCCGAAACCATCCATTTCAGTTAATAATTGGTTTAGGGTTTGTTCTCTTTCGTCGTGGCCACCACCTAATCCGGCTCCTCTTTGACGTCCTACGGCATCGATTTCATCAATGAATATTAGACAAGGGGCGTTCATTTTTGCTTGTTTAAACATATCTCTTACACGTGAGGCACCAATACCTACGAATAATTCTACGAAATCAGATCCACTTATGTAGTAGAATGGTACTTTAGCTTCACCAGCAACAGCTCTTGCTAATAATGTTTTACCAGTACCTGGAGGGCCTACTAGTAGTATTCCTTTTGGTATTCTAGCACCCATACTTTGATATTTTTTAGGGTCTTTTAAGAAGTCGATTAATTCAGCAACTTCTTGCTTTTCTTCGGTTAGTCCCGCAACATCTTTGAAGGTTGCTGTTTTTTCTCCACTTACTAGAACTGCTTTACTTCTTCCAAAGTCAAGTGATGATTTTCCGCTAGCTCCAAGTTGTTTTGTAAATAACCAGATAATGGCTCCACCAAGGATTAATATTGGAACATATTCGATGACAATTGTTAGAATTGAAGATGTTTCAGGATCTTTTTCAATTGATAGTTCAAAGTTGCCGTTTTCTTCAGCGTCAACTATTTTTTTCATAAATTCTTCGGATACTGGTAAATATACGATAAAGCTTTCATTTTCTTTGTAGTCTTTTAATTTACCGGTAACTTCATAGTTTTTAGATTTAACTTTAGTGATAATTTTTAATTCACTTATTTTATTTTCATCTAGATTGCTAATAAATTCACTGGCAGTGAGTTTATTAACGATTGCGCCTTTTAAATTAACGATTATCATGCATGCTATGATGAATACTAGCAAGAAGATGTATGGCGTTAAGTTATTTTTCTTTTTCATTGTTATATGTATATTCCTCTCTTTCTTTGTGACTAGTTAGTATTATATCACATATTTCATTATTTTTAACATTATATTTTGATTTTTTTATATTTGGAATCCATAATATTTGATCTTTAGCATCTACTAGTAGGGGATAAGTGTGACGGAGACTTTTAGGTATTTTATTTTCAATAAAAATATCAGAAACTTTCTTTTTCCCATTTAATCCTAGGACATACATATAGTCGCCATCTTTTTTATTTCTAATGTATAGTGGGAGTGTAATATCTTTCTTGTTTAGTCTGCATACATCGTTTCCATCACTACTAATATTTTTAACTTCAGTAATTTGAATGTTGCTCATAATAATATTGTTTTTGAATAGAATTTGGTAATCTTCTTTTAAGTTATCTTTTTTGATAAATGATAGGTTGTGGTAACATTTTTGAGCAAGATAATTATTAGGAAGTGTAATATATGAATTTGGTTTATTGTTATTTATTAGTGAGATAATGCTGGTGATGTGACGATCTTTTATAATGTTAGCATTATTATCATATATTTTACTTAGTATATAGAAAATAATATTTTTTTGCATAAATGGATGTATTTTATTAAAATTATCTATGTTTAAAATATTATTTTTATATATTTTATCTAATTCTTTTATAGTGATGTCTTCAATAAAGTTATAGTATTCTTGAAGAGTGTTTGAATATTTTAAAAATTTTAATTGTATTTGAGAATCTTCTTCCTTTAATAAGGGGACAATATTTTTTCTAATTCTGTTTCTTGTATATGTAGTATCCTCATTAGTGTTATCAAGATAATATTTAATATTATTTTCTTGGTTGTATTTTAAAATATCTTTTTTGGTTAATGATAGTAGTGGTCTTATGATGGTATAGTTTGCTAGGCGAGAATACATTTTTATTCCGGCATATCCTTCAAGGTTGGATCCACGAATTATTTTCATTAATACGGTTTCAATTAAGTCATCTCCGTGATGAGCTAGAAATAATGAATGTGAATGATATTTATTTAAGAGTTCTTCATAAAAAGAATATCTTTTTTTTCGAGCTTCATTTTCAAAGTTTTTTTCTTGATAGTTATTAATCTTTAAACATTCGAAAATAATATTGTTTAATTTGCAGTATTCTTTTAAATAGACTTCTTCTTCGATACTTTGTTTTCTTATGTTGTGGTTAATGTGGGCACAGACAATCTTTTTCTTAGTATTATTTATTAAAAGATGTAGTAGTGCCATTGAGTCTGGACCTGCTGAAGTACCTACGATAATATATTCATCTTTAATTGGAATTTTTTTAATTAAATTATCAATAGACATATGACCTCCTTTTATGAGTGTATTATAGCAAATTATTTTTTATAAGTAAATAAAGATAGATAAAGAGATTATGGGAAAATATGATAATTGTTTATTATTTGAATTTAGTAATCTTAGAGAAAGAAAAGTTACTAAAAAGTTGATTTGCTCTTTTCAAATAGTAAAAAGTTTGATAAAATATAGTGTAAGTATATGTGACATAGAGGCATACATAAGAGGTGAAGTAATATGGGTAAAGTTATAGCAGTTGTTAATCAAAAAGGTGGAGTTGGAAAGACTACGACGAGTATTAATTTGTCAGCCTCTTTAGGAATTCTTGGTAAAAAAGTATTATTAATTGATTTAGATCCGCAAGGAAATGCTACGACAGGTGTTGGTATTGAAAAAAAGAATTTAGACAATAGTATATATGAGGTATTGACTTTTAAGAGTGAGATTGAAAAGGCTATTATTAAGACAAAAAGTGTTAATTTAAGTATTGTTCCAGCTTATTTAAATTTAGCTGGGGCGGAGATGGAATTGATTGAGTTAGAGAGAAAGTATCGTGATACGGATCAAAAATTTAATCGTGTGATGCGTCTTAGAGATGAGTTAGAGAGAGTTAAGAATAAGTATGATTATATTTTAATAGATTGTCCACCATCTTTGGGAATTCTTACTACGAATGCTTTGGCTGCTGCTAATTCAGTGCTTATACCTGTTCAGTGTGAGTATTATGCGTTAGAAGGAATTATGCAACTTATTAATACTATTATGTTAGCACAGAGAAAGGTTAATCCTAATTTAGATATAGAAGGTGTACTTTTAACAATGTTAAGTGTTAATACTAATTTGGGTTTGGAAGTAATTAGTAGTATAAAAGAATTTTTTAAGGAAAGGGTTTATGATACGATAATACCAAGATTAATTAAGTTAGCTGAGGCTCCTAGTCATGGTAAGACAATATTGGATTATGATCCTAGAGGAAAGGGAACAAAGGCATACCTTAATTTAGCTAAGGAGGTAATTGAAAGAAATGGAACAAAAGAATAAGGCTTTAGGTAGAGGACTTGAGCAATTATTTGCAAGTGAGGTTTTAGATTTTGATTCTTTTGAATCAAATATAATGGATTCGGTAGATAAGGATGATATTATTCAGATAAAATTATCTGATATTAGGAGTAATCCTTATCAGCCTAGGAAGACTTTTGATAAGGATGCATTGCAGGAATTAGCAGATTCTATTAAAAATTATGGCGTTTTTCAACCGGTAATAGTTAAAAAGAGTATTAAAGGATATGATTTAGTTGCTGGTGAACGTCGTGTAAGGGCTTCAAAATTAGCAGGTCTGGAGACGATTCCGGCTATTGTAAAGGATTTTTCTGATGATATGATGAGAGAAATAGCTTTACTAGAAAACTTACAAAGGGAGAATTTAACAGCAATTGAGTTAGCTTGGGCTTATAAAGGAATAATTGATAGTTTACATATTACACAAGACGAGTTAGCGGTTAAGTTAGGAAAAAGTAGAAGTGGTGTGACAAATGTTTTAGGACTACTTAGATTACCTGCAAAGGTTCAGGATATGATATTGGAAGGAAAAATATCTATGGGACACGCTAGAGAACTTAGTAAGTTGGAGGATCGTGAGAAAATATTGGAATTAGCTGATAAGATAGTTAAAGAGAATTTATCAGTAAGGGATATTGAAAATATGTCTAAGGATGATGTTTTAAAGAAGAAGAATCCTATTAAGAGAAGTGTAAATAATAATCAGTATGATTATGTTGAGAAGGAATTAAGAGAATTTTTTGGTACAAAGGTAAAGATTGCTAATAAAAAAATTGAAATAAATTTTGAAAATAGTAATGATTTAGATAGAATTTTAGAAATTATGAATGTAAAGATTAATTAGGTTATCCGAAGGGGTAATCTTTTTTTGGGTTTAAGTCATTAAATTCGGATAATGGGGTTGGATCTTACTTTTAAATTTTTATTGTGGTAGTATTTTAAGTGCCAAGCAAAAAGTAACAGATAAAAATAAAATAAATTTTGAGGATAAAAATTGTCGAAATTTCTATATTAATATTTGTTGCTATGGTTGCTTGTGGGTATTATAATATATATATGTAAGTGATTACTAGATTGTGAGGTGTTAAGATGTTTGGAAATGTCAAGTGGTTCAATAATGAAAAGGGGTATGGCTTTATTGATTATGCTCAAGATGAAGATATCTTCGTTCATTATTCTGCTATTAAACAAGAAGGCTATAAGACGTTATCTGAAGGTCAAAGGGTAGAGTTTGATCTAATAGAAACTCCTAAAGGTTTACAAGCAATTAATGTTAGACCGTCTTCTTCAGAAAAAGTTATGTAGTTACAAAATAAGGGTTGATGATTCAACTCTTATTTTGCTTAATAAAAGTTATTGACAAAATGAAGTGTTTGTGATATATTCTAGTTAGCACGAAGGTGTTTTTATTTTGAATTAATTTGGAGGTTTTTATGAAAAAAGAAGAAAAGCAAGCAGTAACTGATGTAAGTACTAAAAGTAGAAAAAAATATGTTGCTGAGAAAAAAAATGTAAAAAAAGAAAAAAAGAATGGAAATGTATTTAAGAGAATTGGTGGGTACTTTAGTGGTGTAGCAAAAGAAATTAAAAGAATAAGATGGACTAATAAGAAGGATTTAGTTAAGTATTCTGTAGCGACAGTTGTATTTGTATTATTTTTTGGATTGTATTTTTATGTGATTGATTGGATAGTATTGTTAGTAAGGAGTTTGGCGAAGTAATGAAAGAATGGTATGTAGTTAATACGGTTAGTGGATATGAGTATAAGGTTAAAGAAAAACTTGATATGATGATTAAAAATTCTGCAGATATTCAGAAGAGTATTTTCAGAGTAATTGTACCAGAGCAAACAATTGTTGAATATAAAGATGGAGTAAAGAAAGAAAAAATCAAAAAGATGTTTCCTGGATATGTATTAGTGGAAATGATTATGTCTGATGAGGTGTGGTTTATTGTAAGAAATACACAGGGAGTAACTGGATTTATTGGTTCTTCAGGTAAAGGGGCTAAACCTATTCCATTATTACCAGAAGAAGTAGATAGAGTATTGTCTAATATGGGAATGTCTAGAATTGATTTGGCAAATGATTTGGCAACTGGTAAGAAGGTTAAGATAACTGATGGACCATTTAAGAATATGGTTGGTAGGGTAAGTTCTTATGACTTGGAAAAGAAAAAGGTTGAGTTGCTACTAGATTTATTTGGTCAAGAAACTTCTGTTGAAGTTGAACTTTCACAAATTGAGAATTTGAAATAAAAACATAGTATTAAAAAGATTAGTATTCAGTAGATTAAATTTTATATAGATAGAGATTTTTGGTATTAGAATACTAATCTTATTTTATTGTTTAGTTTTTTGTGATATACTGGTAATGGTGAATTTAATGAAAAATTATTATGAGTTATCTAGGAGAGAACGAGATAATTATAGGACCGAATTTAGAAATCTTGAAGTTAATAGAAAAATTAATATTCTTAAAGTGATTACATTGGGATTATTTATTTTATGTGCATTTGTGCCAGCGATATTATTTATTATTGGTGGTTCTCGAGAATGGGTAGTAAATCTAATTGAAATATTTAAGATAATTGGTTCTGTAGATTTATTTATTTTGGTTATAGTAACGGGGATATTTAATTCTTCTTTCAAGAAATGGCTGATTAATAAGTATAATATTAGGTATTAAATTGAGTCACTTATTGGGATATATTGTAAATATTAGTAAAATGATGAAAAAAGTTGTTGATTTTTAAAAAAGAATATGGTATATTATTGACGCGACTGTGTATTATTATATAGTTAAGTAAGTTAAGTGGGAGGCTGCGGACGGCTATTATGACCACTCGCGAAAAAAGATACATTTATATAGGAGGTGTTTTTCGTGGCAAAAGCAATTACAAAGAGAATAAAGTTACAGATACCTGCAGGTAAAGCAACACCAGCTCCACCAGTTGGAACGGTTTTAGGACCAGCAGGAATCAATTTACAAGAGTTTTGTACTAAGTTTAATGATGCTACTAGAGATAAGATGGGGGATGTATTACCAGTTGAAATTTCTATTTATGAAGATAGAACATTCGATTTTGTATTAAAGACTCCACCAGCTGCTTTCTTGTTAAAGAAGGTTGCTAAGGTTAAATCTGGTGCAGCAAAGGGTGAAACAGTAGCTACTATTAGTAAAGCTCAATTAAGAGAAATAGCAGAAACTAAGTTACCTGATTTAAATGCTTACGATGTAGAGGCTGCTATGAAAATAGTAGAAGGTACTGCTCGTAACATGGGAATTAAGATAGAAGATTAATAATATTACATATAGGTTTATACCTATGTGGAAGGATTTAGTCCGCAAGACCACATAAGGAGGATATTATGAAGAAGAGTAAAAGATATGTTTCTGTATTCGAAAAGGTTGAGAAGAATAAACTATATTCAGTAGATGATGCTGTTAAATTAGTTAAAGAAACTTCTAACTCTAAATTCGATGAGACAATTGAAGTTGCAATGAATTTGAATTTGGATACTAAGAAAGCAGATCAACAATTAAGAGGTGCTATTGTTTTACCAAATGGTACAGGAAAGCAACAAACAGTATTAGTCCTTGCAAAAGGAGATCAAGCTAAGGCTGCAAAAGAGGCTGGGGCTGATTATGTTGGTGATGTTGATATGATTACAAAAATTGAAAAAGAAAATTGGTTTTCATATGATGTAATTATAGCAACTCCAGAGATGATGCCATTGTTAGGTAAAATTGGTAAAATTTTAGGACCAAAAGGACTTATGCCAAATCCTAAGACTGGTACAGTTACTATGGATGTAGCAAAGGCGGTAAATGATACTAAAAAAGGTAAAGTTGAATATAGAACAGATAGTTATGGTAATATTCACGGTATCATTGGTAAAGCAAGTTTTGATGAAAATTTGTTAGTGGAAAATTTAAAAGCATTTGTTAATGCAATTTTAAAGATTAAACCAGCTACCGTTAAGGGAAATTATGTTAATAATATTTCTATTTCATCTACGATGGGTCCTGGAATTAAACTTGATTTAAATTCATTTGACAAATAGTAAATGTTATTATATAATAATGATTGATTTGAGAAATTATGCCAAAGACAGTAAGGACGGATGTTTAAAAATCTTACCGAGGAATAAAAATAATTATGTTTTTTAGTCCTCGTATGAGGACTTTTATTTATGGCATAGGAAAGGATGTGAAGATAGGTGGCAAATGCAAAGATTATTGAACAAAAAGCAACA
>ERZ857629.156-NODE-156-length-105860-cov-7.258854_pt1 | contig 105860 bp, 101 predicted proteins | sample MGYA00519700_ERZ857629 | MGnify/ENA primary metagenome ERZ857629 (study PRJEB31778, sample SAMEA3449351) | human gut metagenome | biome: human gut; feature: human-associated habitat; material: faeces | place: United Kingdom | collected 2010/2012 ... | reverse complement strand
TCGTTAAAACTGGCAGTTTATCCTCTCACGGAATCGTTAAAACTGGCAGTTTATCCTCTCACGGAATCGTTAAAACTGGCAATATTATATATCATGTCCGTGTTGTAGAGTTGTGGTCATATTCAGAAGAAAGGTCTATGAAAGATTGTTTTCATGGAAAAATGAAGAAAAAGGCAAGTGTGCCTTGTTGGTAGAGGGGGCAAGGCGTGTAGGTAAATCTACCGTTGTCGAAGAATTTGGAAAAAATGAATACAAATCATACGTAAAAATTGATTTTTCAATAAAAAACGAGGATTTAATAGACGTATTTGAAAACTATTCTTCTGATTTAGAAAAATTTTTCACACATCTCCAACTAGTAACGGGATCTCACCTTTACACGCGTGACAGCTTGATTATTTTCGATGAGATACAGAATTATCCCTACGCTAGACAGATGATAAAATATCTAGTGGCTGACGGGCGTTTTGATTACATTGAAACTGGTTCTTTAATTTCTATCAGAAAAAATGTAGTTAATATACAAATCCCTTCAGAAGAGCGTCATATCGAGATGTTCCCATTGGATTTTGAAGAATTTTTGTGGGCTCAGGGAGATACGGTTTCAACTTCGATTCTGAGATCTGTGTTCAGTGATAAGGAACCCTTGGGTAAAGGATCTCACAGAAAATTGATAGATGCATTTCGTACATATATGGTGGTGGGAGGGATGCCACAAGTTGTGGATAAATTTCTTACCACTGGTAATTTTATGGATGCGGAAAAGGTCAAACGGGATATAATCGATCTATATCGTTTGGATTTAGAAAAACTGCCGGGTAACTTAGGTTTCAGAGCCTTGAAGATATTCGATAGTATCCCAGCCCTTCTCTCTGCCCATAGCAAGGTATTTTCTCCAGGAAAAATAGAATCTAAATCCAGAAACAGGCAGTATGAAGGCAGCATTACTTGGTTAAGGGAGGCTAAATTGATCAATATATGCGAATGTGTTGATGATCCAAGTGTTGCATACGGTCTTACTTTGAACCATTCCCGTTTTAAATGTTACTTTTTAGATACGGGTCTTTTATTAAGCCTTGCATTTGGTAAAAACAGAAAGGAGTTAGAAGATACGTATATGGCTATGATGAGAGGGAAGTTGTCGGTCAATGAAGGAATGTTCTTCGAGAACGTGGTCGCCCAGGAACTGAAGGCGCACGGACACGACCTCGTATTCACGGTTTTCCGTCACAAAGACGTCACTACACAGTATGAGGTCGATTTCCTCATTCCCGGAAGCGGGAAGATCAGCCCGATAGAGGTCAAGTCCTCCGCATCCAGCAGGCACAAGTCCCTGGATGTCTTCATGGAGAAGTTCGGGACGCGTACGGACACGGCATATGTCATACACTCCAAGGACCTGCGTGTGGACGGGAAGGTGGTCTATCTCCCGATATATATGACGATGTTTCTGTGATATTGTAATGTATTCGTCGATTGACGATAGAGGACTACGACACCCTTATATAACGAGCACGTGATAGCGGACGTGATGTCCGACGAACTGCGAGAGAAGATCGCAGGAGAGATAACCCTCTCCGAAGAGCCGGGAAGGGCCATACGCAAATGGCGCGAGGAGTTCGGAATATCCCAGTACGAACTGGCTGATGCCATGGGCGTATCCCACTCCGTCATAAGCGATTACGAATCCGGGAGACGCAAGTCCCCCGGTGTAGGGGTCATCCGCAAGATGGTCGATGCCTTTCTCAGACTCGACGATGCGAACGGATCCCCGGTGCAGTCGAAGTACATGCCCGAGAAGAAGATGGAATGCATCCTCGCGATGGACGAGTTCCCTCAGGGGATAGACGACGATCTTTTCATACGCACGATCGCGGGGAGGAACATCAATCCGATGAAGACCCCCAAGAAGAGGATCTACGGCTATACGATCGTGGATTCCCTCAAGGCGATCCTCAGTCTGAGCTCGCAGGATTACATGAAGATATACGGATGGAGCGTCGAGAGGGCGTTGATCTTCACGGACGTCCATTACGGACGTTCGCCGATGGTCGCCATCCGTGCACACCCGCTCACACCGGCAATGGTCGTGTACCAGAAGCCGGATCAAACCGATCCGCTGGCCATCAAGCTGGCGGAGAAGGAGGGGATCCCCCTCGTAACCACGGATCTCTCCGTGGAGAAACTGATCGACAAGATGAACGCACTCAAGGAAGGGAAGTAAAAATGGTTGGAATAGTAAGTTACGGGGCATACGTCCCCAGGTACAGGATAAAGCCGGAAGAGATCGGAAGGATATGGGGCACCGACGGCGCCTCCATGGGAAAAGGTCTGATGATCAACCAGAAGTCCGTACCCTCTCCCGACGAGGATACCGTTACGATCTCCACCGAGGCCGCCAGGTACATGCTCGACAGGGTCCCCGACGTGGACCCCGCCGACATCGGGGCCGTCTACATAGGGTCCGAGAGCCACCCGTACGCCGTCAAGCCCTCGTCGACCATCGTCGCCGAGGCCATAGGGGCCACCCCCAACATGACCGCCGCAGACCTCGAGTTCGCCTGCAAGGCAGGTACCGCCGGCATACAGGCCGGTCTCGGTCTCGTCAAGGCCGGGATGGTGAAGTACGCCGTCGCCATCGGGGCCGACACCTCCCAGGGTGCCCCTGGGGACGCCCTCGAGTACTCTGCCGCGGCGGGAGGTGCCGCCTACCTGCTCGGTACCGAGAAGGTCATCGCAGAGGTCAACAAGACCCTCAGTTTCACCACCGACACCCCCGACTTCTGGAGGAGGGAGGGTATGATGTATCCCGTGCACGGCGGGAGGTTCAGCGGGGAGCCCGCCTACTTCAGGCATGTGACGTCCGCCGCCAAGATGATGATGGAGGCCATGGGCACCACCCCGGCCGACTACAACTACGTGGTGCTCCACCAGCCCAACGGGAAGTTCCCCACCAGGGCCGCCAAGATGCTCGGCTTCACCCCCGAGCAGCTGGAGTGCGGACTCCTGACGCCCAACATCGGGAACACATACAGCGGTGCCGTCCCCCTCGGACTGGCACATGTCCTCGACCATGCCAAGGCGGGCGACAGGATCCTCGTGACCTCCTACGGTTCCGGGGCCGGGAGCGACGCCTTCGACATAACGGTCACCGACGAGATCGACAGCTACAGGAGGGACAACGCCCCCGTACTGGACAAGATCCTCGCCGACCCCGTCTATGTGGACTATGCGACCTATGCGAAGTACAAGAACACGATCAAGATGCCGGAGGAGTGAACATGAGGGACGTAGCTATAATCGGAGCAGGAAGCACCAAGTTCGGAGAACTCTGGGGGAAATCCTTCAGGGCCCTCGGCATAGAGGCCGGGGCCAAGGCCATGGAGGATGCCAACCTCGGAGGGAGCGAGATCGACGCGGTATATGTCGGCAACATGAGTGCCGCCCGCTTCATCAACCAGCAGCATATCGACGCGCTCGTCGCAGACTACACCGGTATGGCGACCCGCAACGTGCCGGCCATCAGGACCGAGGCCGGAGGGGCCTCCGGAGGAGTGGCCTTCAGACAGGGTGTCATGGCCGTCGCATCCGGTATGCACGACGTCGTCATCGTCGGAGGGGCGGAGAAGATGACCGACCTCGATGACGACTCCATCAACCAGATCCTCAACGCCACCGCCGATGAGGAGTGGGAGGCCGGGATGGGTGTCACCCTCCCCTCGCTGTACGCCATGATCGCCAGGAGGATGATCAAGGAAGGCATAGCCACCCGCGAGGAGATCGCGGCATGCGCCGTCAACAGCCACTTCCACGGGGCCTTCAACAAGGACGCCCAGTTCCAGAAGGCCATAAAGCTGGACAACGTGCTCCGCTCCGGATATACCGCGGACCCCCTGACCGTGTTCGACGGGGCCCCCATATCCGACGGTGCGAGCGCCGTCATCCTCTGTCCCCTCGAGGATGCCAAGAAGTACACCGACTCCTACGTCAAAGTCGCCTCCACCGCACAGGCGAGCGACACCCTGGCACTGTTCCAGAGGGAGTCCTTCACCTCCTTCAAGGCCACACAGGTGGCGGCCCAGAATGCATACAGGCTCGCCGGCATAGAGGCCAAGGACATAGACGTCGCAGAGGTCCACGACGACTTCACCGTCGGCGGAGTGATGGCCCTCAACGACCTGGGACTCTACGAGAACGGCGGAAAGGCCTTCCTCGACGGGGACACCAAGTTCGATGCGGGCAAGATCGCGGTCAACACCTCCGGAGGTCTGAAGGCCAAGGGATACCCGATCGGAGCCGCAGGGGTCTCCCAGATCGCGGAGCTCTATCTCCAGCTCACCAACAGGGCCGGGGAGAGGCAGGTCAAGGACGCCAAGTACGGTCTGGCACAGTCCGTCGGAGGTACAGGTTCTGCTGTAACCGTTTCTATCCTGGAGGCGATGTGAGATGGCAATGGTATCCGCTAAGGAATGGAGGGAGATCCCGGGAAGGTACAACCTCGTCGGGACCAAGTGCGAGAACTGTGGGAAGATCTTCTTCCCGAGCCGTGCGTTCTGCCCCTACTGCAGACGTGCCAGCATCGGAAAGGTCGTCCCGTTCAAGCTCAAGAGGTCGGGGGAGGTCTACTCCTTCTCCGTGATCCACGAGTACTCGGGCTTCAACGAGAGGATGATGCCCTACGCCGTCGCGATGATAAAGAACGACGACGGGGTCATGCTCGAGGGCCAGCTGGTGGACGTCGACCTGTCCAAGATCGAGATCGGTATGCGCGTCAGGGCCGTACTGAGGAAACTCGACGAGGACGGCGAGGCCGGCGTCATCCACTACGGTTACAAGTTCGTTCCCGAGTGATTCAAATCATTTCCCCGGCCTCGGCCGGGGTCCCGAAAGGGTTTTTTTTCGGATCTGGGTCATGCGAGGCGGTAGGGTATCTCCTTTCCGTCCGCCAGCATCTTCATGCCGTAGAGCGAGTTGTAGACCATGTCGCGGATGGCGTTCTCGTAATAGAACGCCATGTGCTGGGTTATCAGCACGTTCGGTCTTCCGCGCAGGACCTTCAGGGCCTTGTTGTCCAATTCCCTGCCGCTGCAGTCGTAGTAGTATAGGCCGAACTCGTCCTCTATCACATCCAGCGCCGCACCTCCGACCTGTCCGGAATCCAGTCCGGCCGCGAGGGCGTCCGTGTCGATGAGCGGCCCGCGGGCGGTGTTTACTATCAGGGCCCCCTTCTTCATCTTGGATATGGCCTCGGGCCCTATGATGTGGAACGTGTCCTTGTTGAGTTCCAGGTGCAGAGACACCACGTCGCACATACCCAGAAGTTCGTCCATGTCCACGCGTTCGGCATATCTGTCGGCCTCTTCGCCGGGACTCCTGTTGCAGTAGTAGAGCCTGCATCCGAATCCCGACAGGTCGCGGAGGACTGACCTTCCTATCCTGCCGGCCCCGATTATGCCTACGGACATGTCCCCGAGCTCCCCTCCGATGAGACCGTCGAGGGTGAAGTCGTTATCCTTCCCGCGTTCCAGGATGTTCTTCGCCTTGCGTATGGCCATGAGCATCATCATGACGGTATATTCGGCGACGCCTTCCGGGTCGTATGTGATGTGGGTGACGGTCATCCCGATACTTTTCGCATATGCGATGTCTATGTGGTCGTACCCGATGGTGCGGGTGGATATCATGCGGACCCCTCCCTCCTTGAAGCGGTCCATCATCTCCGGGGTGATCGGCGTCGTGATGATCGATATGAAATCGCAGCCGTCCGCCAGTCCGCAGTTGTCGATGGTCGGACTCTCCTCCGTGTATCCGAGTTCGAAACCGAACTCCTCCGCATACTGCTGGAAGTACTTCTCCTCGTCGAATCTGCGATAGTTGTAGACGAAAACCTTCATGTTCCGACGCACCGGCATCCGGATGTCACGACTGGTTTATCGGTCTTGCGGAAGTCCGTGCGGAAAAATGTACCGCCCCCTGCGGGAGGGCGGTGGAGTGGTACGGAACTACCAGGCACGGTTAGTTCGGATTAAGGAAAGTTAATCATCATATTTAAACTTTGGATGTGTCATCCGACAATCATCCAACAAATACCCAGACGGTTCACTGCTTCATCAGGTCCACCATGGCGACCTGTTCCAGGACCGCATCCTCTGGGGGGATCCCTTCGAACATCTCCGCACCCAGGTTCCTGGCCTTCTCCTCCGACGCATCGCAGAGGGAGTCGTCCCTCTCCGCACCAAGATCCGAAAGTGCCAGATCCCCGTCTATTCCGAGGACGGCTGCGACCATTGTCCCGTCCCCCTTCGGCCTCATCTTCTTCAGGGCCTTGCCTATCTGCCTCTCGCAGGCGGCGTATAGGACTATCTCGGTGAGCAGGGTCTTCGCCCTGTTCCTGCCTTCGGCGAAAGCCCTGTCCGCATGCATGACGGCGCTGACGATATGGTCCTTCCCGCAGACGACGGACGGGTCGAAAAGGACCACCTCCCCGCCCATGCCGGTGAAATGCTCCACCGCATCCTCGAAGGAGAAGTCCCCGCGGAGTCCTACCACCTGTACGTCTGTCATGCCCGTTCGATTGCCTCCCACATAGTTAACCGTTGCTTTCCCCGCGGAATCCATGTCGGAGGTTAACGTTTATTAGACGTGCGCACGTTTATTATAACAGGCACGGTACGGGAGGGACGATAACAATGAGCGACGAGTGGATCAAGATCGCGGCCCCCGCCACGACCTCTAACATAGGGGCCGGTTTCGACACGTTTGGACTCGCAATTCACGAACCCTACGACATAATCGAGGGAAGGAAGATACCGTCGGGTATCGTCATCTCAGACATACAGGGCCCGGGAGCGGAGAGCATCACCCGCGACCCCGCCAAGAACTCCGTGACCATAGCCGCCGCGGAGGTCCTCAAGAGGGCCGGCGCCGACTTCGGTCTCGAGGTCAAGATCACCAAGGGCATCCGTCCTTGTTCCGGTATCGGGTCATCCGGCGCATCCGCGGCCGGAGGTGCGTACCTCGCACACGTCCTCACCGGGGAGAAGCTCTCCATAAACGAGGTCATCATGTGCGCTGCCGCCGCCGAGGGATACACCTCCGGCTCCATCCATGCCGACAACGTCGCACCCTGCATCCTCGGGGGATTCACCATCATCAGGTCCTACGAGCCCTTCGAGGTCCTCAAGATCGACCCTCCGAAGGATCTCGGACTCGTCGTAGCCCTTCCGGACGTTCTCGTGGCGACCGCCGATGCGAGGAAGGTCCTTCCCCACGAGGTCCCGGTGAAGGACCTCGTCTTCCATGTAGGGCATGCGTCCTCCCTGGTCTATGCGATGATGACCGACGATCTGCCCCTCATAGGGAGGTCGGTCGCGGACATGGTCTTCGAGCCCGCCCGTGCACCTCTCGTCCCCCATCTGAAAGAGGCCGAGAAGGCCGCCATGAACCACGGCGCCATAGTCTCCTTCCTGGGAGGATCCGGACCGTGCATCATGTCGTTCTACGACAAGAGCACCCACAAGGGAGAGGTCATCGCCGAGAGCGTGAGGAAAGTCTTTAACGATAACAATATGAAATGCGATATCTGGGTGACCGATTGCGGCACCGGATGCAGGAGGCTTTGAAATGGCAAACCACAAGGTAGTATGTTGGATGTGCGGAGCAGAGGTAAAGGACCCTTACGTCAACCTCTGCCCCAAATGCGGCGGTCTCCTGACCGTCAAGATGGATCTTTCCGCGGTCTCCGAGATGAACCCCGAGGACCTCCGCAAGACGCAGATCGGCGTCTGGAGGTACGCTCCCTTCATGCCCGTCGACCCTGCGCACAAGGTATCCATCCAGGAGGGAGGAACCCCTCTCTACAAGACCGAGGCCCTCGGTGCCGAGGTGGGCGTCCCCAACGCATACGTGAAATTCGAGGGACTCAACCCCACCGGGTCCTTCAAGGACAGAGGAATGACCATCGGAGTCTCCCACGCCAAGGAGCTCGGGGCCAAGATCGTCGGATGTGCATCCACCGGGAACACCTCCGCCGCCCTCTCCGCATACGCATCCAAGGCCGGCATGAAATGCGCGGTCTTCCTTCCTTCCGGAAAAGTGGCCATGGGAAAGCTCGCCCAGGCCCTGTTCTTCGGAGCGAAGGTCCTGTCGGTCGACGGGAACTTCGACGATGCGCTCGCACTCGCCAGGAAGATGTCCGAGGAGAAGAAGCTGTACCTGCTCAACTCCATCAACCCCTACCGCCCCGAAGGACAGAAGTCCGTCCTCTTCGAGATCTGGGACCAGCTCGGGTTCAAGATGCCCGACAGGGTCATTCTCCCCGTCGGCAACGCGGCCAACATCTGGGCCGTCTACAAGGCATGCATGGAGCTCAAGGAGATCGGATGGATCGACAAGATCCCGAAGCTCACCGGTATCCAGGCGGCAGGTGCCTCCCCCGTCGCGAAGGCGTTCGAGGAGGGTGCGATGGACTTCGTCCCCGAGGGCAACCCCGAGACCGTCGCCACCGCCATCAGGATCGGCAACCCTGTCAGCGGGAAGAAGGCCCTCAAGGCCATCTACGACACAAAGGGATACGCCACCACCGTCACCGACAAGGAGATCATCAAGGCGCAGCTCCTCCTCGGAAGGAAGGAGGGTGTCTGCGTGGAGCCCGCGTCCGCCGCATCCGTCGCCGGACTCAAGAAGCTCAGGGAACAGGGCGTCATCGACAAGGACGAGACCGTCGCCTGCATCTGCACCGGTAACGGACTCAAGGACCCGGACACGATCCTCGCCAACGTCCCCAAGCCCATCCCCTGCCAGAACTCTGTGAAGGATGTCGAGCGCATCCTCAGCGAGAACTGAAACCATAATCCTGGAGGGGGATATCCCCTCCGGAAAACATGTTCCAGATATCGGTATCCGAGGGTATGGTCCATCATGTCCGCATCCAGAACCGACGATGTTTTCTCAGATATGCTGTCGAACGGCAGGGATCTTCCCTGGATGAAACGCGCCCTCACCGACAGGTCCTACAAGAAGTTCGTCAATTGTAATGTGCCAGACAACAGCATGACGAATTCCGACCTCGCCACATACGGGGACGCACTGCTGAAGTTCGCACTCTGCAGCATACTTCTGGACAGGCCCGGGCATATGAGCGTATCCAAATCCCATTACGAATCGGATAAGACACTGGTGACCGTGATCGGGAAGCGCTACCGCATAATGGACCACCTCCTTTACGATCGGGACGACCGCAACATAGCCAGCGACTACAATTGGTCTCCGGGGAGCGGGAACGAGGACCGCCGTCACAAGCATATCGCGACGGCCGTGGAAGCGGTCCTCGGAGCGATATACAAGGAGCACGGGGATATGGACGAGATAATTTCCATCGCAGAGCACTGGGTCTCCGTGGTCGATGAAGAGGACCGCATAACCGATGCCATCAGGCAACGCCGATCCCGGGATTCATGCGACCAGGAAGAACACCGCCGACGTCAGGACCGCACCCAGGGCCGTTCCTCCGGCCATCTGCATGGGCGTATGCTTCCCGAGCACATACCTGCACCACATGGCCACCGGATATACGGACAGCGACAGGAGTCCAACCGGACCGAAGGTCCAAGTCAATGCGACTGCGGCGCACATTATGCCCATGGCGTGAAGGCTGATCTTCCAGTGTATGGTTATGGGTATCACGGCCGCCGTACAGACCAGGCAACTCACCATCATGGCGATGGTAACGTCGGGCGCATCCGCCGCGATAAGGACCACGGACCCTGCCAGATAGATGAGGCCGGCGACCGCCAGAAGAAATATCCTATCCTCGCGTCTCACGATATCCCCGTCATCGTTCCCGGTCTTCTTCGAGAAGTACAGGACCACCGCTATCGGAAGAACGGTGGCGAACAGGAGGGATACGGATGCGGATACCGCATATCCCGCCCCGCCGTCCGCGGCCATGTTTATGAGCAGGAGGACGGGGATGTCCAGGATAGGGGGCTGTATGAGATTGGAGAAGACGGCTGCGAACCTCTTCTTCCCCGGGGACATCTCGGTCTTGCAGAGGCATGTAGGGTCGTTCATGACATATGTGCCTCCAGAGCCTTGTAGAGCTGTTTCTCCGCATGATCCGGGTCACCGGAATTGTCTATGACCGTCCATCCTTCGGCCAGTTCCCTCATGCGCCCCCTCGTCTTTTCGAGCCTCTCCCTGGTCTCGAACATCTCCCTGTCCTCCCCTCTTCTGTCGATCCTCTCGAGCGCCGTATCCGGTCCGACATCCACGAATATCCTCATATCGGGGGAAGGAAGGGCACCGTCAATTATCCTGTAGCCGATCCTGTACAGGCGGGCCGGGAGATAGGCGGCCGCCAGACTGTAACGTACGAATACGAAGTCGTCCGATCCGACCCTTCTCATCGCCGCGAGGGAGGAGACGATATCCAATAGGTAGAACACGGTGGCGGCGACGGCGGCCGGGACTCCGTCGGAAAGAAGGAATCTGGCACTTATCCTTCCGAACGTCTGGGACCGGTCGGGATGGGTGAATACGGAAACGGTCCTTCCTTCGGACTCCAGGATCCTGCGCAGACGGTCGGCGATGGTGGATTTCCCGGACCCGTCCATGCCGTCTATAACATACCAGGTCATTTTCAGTGTTCCAGCGTCAGAACGAATCTATGTTCCTCTGGGTCCCGCCGAGTTTCTCGTCCATCTCGGCGGCCATCTTCTCCAACATATATTCGGTCTCTTCGTCGTAATCTTCCCGGGGAGGCTCCTCGTCCCTCACCCCGTATCCCGCCTGTTCCTTCAGGCTCTTGGCCAGGGACGGGCCGATCCTGTTGAGTGCGGCAAGGGCTCCCACATCCCATCTGGCTATGTCGGTCCTGTTCCTTATGCCGGCGTTGAGGAGGGTCCTGGCCCTGGATCTCCCGACCCCTCTGAACGAGACCAGGGGGATCAGCTCCTCCTTCACTCCGTACCTCACCCTCGTGAGCAGGGGTTTGATGGTCCTGCTCGCATCGGGGTTGAAGATGAACGCTATCTCGTTCATCGAGTAGAGTATCCAGTCTGCGGAGTCCACCCTGGAGCGGATGTCCCCGGGACCTATCTTCATCCTGTCGGTGATGACGTCCTCCGAGACCTCGTCTATCCAATCCCTGAGCAGGACGGCGGTCTTCAGGTCGGCCATGTGGTTGTCCCACGACGCCTCCTCGTATCCGTCGCCTCCGCATTCGTCTATCAGGGTACAGAGGTACTTTCCGTCGTATTCGGCATCCACCAACTCCAACATGTCGGTGTCCGACTTCTTCGGATACATCCCCATGACGTCCGGGGTGCAGGCCAATGCCTGCATGACCATGAACTCGTCCGTGTCGTCGTCCATCTTCAGGACGGCCTTCTTCAGGATCACGGCGGTCCACGGGTCGATATAGAGGTCCGAGACCCTCTTTCCGAACGGGAGGATCCTTATGCTGTCGCCGTTCCTCTCCACCATGCCCTGTTCGGCGAGGAAGTCCACGACGTTCTCGATCACCCTCTCTATCCCGTAGAGCTGGGACGTGGCGCCGAAGAACGTCTCGTGCATGAACTCGGCGATGCCTTCTTCTGAGTCGGCGTCGCCCGTGGCGATAAGACCCAGTATGTGGCTTCTGAGGGTCTTCTCGTTCCCCAGTTTGGATGTGAGCCTCTCGGTGTCCTGGCACACATAGTCGTCCATGAGATGCTCGTAGTCGTCGTACGACTTGGCTATCAGGACCGCCTCCCCCCACGGGTCGTACCCGGGGCGTCCTGCGCGTCCGCACATCTGTTTTATCTCCATCACGGGGATGGGGACGTTGCCGGCATTGCTTTCGAAGCGGGTGGTGTCCCTGACTATGACCCTTCTGGCGGGCAGGTTGATGCCTGCGGCGAGGGTCGGAGTGGCTACGATGCATTTGATCCTCCTCTCGCGGAAACCCTCCTCCACGGCGCGCCTCTGCTTGTAATCCAGACCGGCGTGGTGGAACGCTATCCCGCAGGCTACGCAGTCCGCCAGTTTCACCCCCACGGAAGTGGTGTCCGCACCGCCCTCCAGCATCTGGCGCTCGGAGTCCGTGATGGACGACCCCGTAAGTGCCAGCATCTTCTTGGAGAACTTGGAGGCCACCGATTCGGTGGACCTTCTCGAGTTGACGAAGACCATCACCTGTCCGCCGTCGGAGACCGTCTGTTTGATCATCGCCCAGATCGGGTCGGTCTCGGGAGGGACCTCGACGGAACTGGCGTCGGAGAAGACGATCTCCTGGTTGTAGTATACGCCCTCCTTGAGTTTCGTGGGTCTCCAGTCGGTCCTCACGAGGTCCGCATCCAGCCACATGGCCAGATCCTCCGCGTTGGATATGGTGGCGGAGAGGGCTATCACCTGCATCTCCGGGTTGCGGTGCATGAACTTGGTCATGGCGACCTCCAGGGTGGGTCCCCTCCCCGGGTCGTGTATCATGTGCACCTCGTCGGCTATGATGAGTCCCAGATCGTCTATCCACCTGTTGCCGTGGCGTATCATGGAGTCCGCCTTCTCCGACGTGGCTATGACGATGTCCGCATCCGACACGTCGTCGTCCCTGTCTGGGTCGCCGGTGGTCATGACCACGCGTATACCCAGATCGGAGAATTTCGCAAGGTCGTCCCTCTTCTCGGAGGCCAGGGCCTTCAGCGGTACGATGTACAGGATCTTCGACCTCTTCCTCAGGACCATGTTCAGGGCCGGGATGAAACCCACGAGGGACTTCCCGCTCGCCGTAGGCACGGCGGCCACCAGGTTCTTTCCGGAGAGCGCCTTGGGGATGGCCTCCGCTTGCGGAGGATACATCTCGTTGAATCCCTGCATCTCCAGAGCGTCCCTGAGGGCGTCGGGGATGTCGAGGTCCCTGAATTTCATGCGATGCCCCAGAACATGACTTGTTATAACCGTTTCGAGGGTATGTTTCGGCCCCAATCGGTGGATGTTTCCTCTTTCCTTTTCTTATGGTTTAAATAATGAGAGCCGATAGGTGTGGACCGATGAAAACGCGCAGCACGGTATTTGCCGCAACCGTGGCGGCGATTGTCCTGGCGGCGTCGTTCGTGATGATCGTCTCCGACGATTCGTCCGCGTCCGACCCCGTATTCTCAGGCTATTACTATAATCAGCTGAACACCGATGAGAAGGCTGTCTACGACAAGCTCGAGAGCCTCGATCTCGACAGCACGCCGATCCAGTCGTATGTTGTTGGGGGTGCGACGTATTACCACATCACCGTGTCCCTCACCATGTCCTCCGCGGGTTCCCCAGACGTCGTCCTGAAGGAGGTACGCAACGCCTGGCTGGCCACGAAGATGGTGGATCCGATGGCATGGTGGGCATGGAGCTACGACGATCCGACCGCGGCCATCCCCTCCGTGAGTGTCTCGTCCTCGACGGTGTCCTTCAAGATCATGATGACCAAGCAATACGCCGAAGGTGGCGCAACGGCCCTGAAAGAGATGGTGACCGATACCGCGGCGGCCATAGACGCCGCCGTCTCCGGGTTCGACTTCTCCTCGACCGCATCGACGGCCGACAAGATCAAGGCGATCAACAGTTACCTCTGCGGCAGCGATTTCAAGTACGATCCGGCCGTCAGTTCGGGTTCGGGCGACAAATGTCCCTACAACGGAACGGTCTACGGGGCCTTCGTGAACACCGGTGCGGACGGCAAGCACATCCTGGTATGTTCCGGGTACGTCGCGGCCTTCCAGGCCATCTGCGACAAGCTCGACATACCCTGCCTCACCGTGTTCGGTACCGCGGCCGGCAGTTCTTCCAACGACCTGCATGCATGGAACATAGTCATCCTGGAATCCAAGGTCTACGGGGTCGACGTCACGTTCGACGCCACCGGAAAGGACAGCGCCGCCTACCTCTGCGTCGGAGCGTATACCGTGAACAACGGGGTGACCTTCAGCCAGAGCCATCAGCCGTTCGTAAACAACAACACGGACGACCTGTACATGGGGGGATTCGTCTCTTACGACCTCGAGGACAGCGGATATCCCTGGCCTGCCGAGGACGGAGGGATAGTGATCAAGTTGACCGAGTTCGCCCCGTGGATCGTGATCGGTCTCATCTGCGCCTTGCTGGCATACGTCCTCTACTCTATCGGTAAGAAAGGAGAGCAGTGACGATGGCGGCAGACGGCGAATCTTCAAACTTTTTATACGAGGACAAACTAACTCAAGAGGAAAAAGGAGGTGCAGGTACGGAGAACAAAGACGAGAACGACCTGGTCCTCTCCGACGTAACAGTCGAGGAATGGATCGAGAAGCAGGAGTTCAAGTCCACGAAGGACGTAGAAGTCCCGCAGAAGATGTCCGACCGCGTCATCGGCCAGGACAGGGCAGTGGACGTCATGAAGAAGGCCGCGGCCCAGAAGAGGCATATGATGCTGATCGGCGAGCCAGGTACCGGAAAGTCGATGCTGGCAAACTCCATGGTGGAGTATCTCCCCAAGGAGGAGCTGCAGGACATTGTGGCGTACAGCAACCCCGAGGACGAGAACGAGCCCCGTGTCAGGGTCTTCCCTGCGGGAAGGGGTAAACAGGTGGTGGCCCAGCAGAAGGCCCAGGCGGCCGCCCAGAAGACCCAGAAGAACTCTTCCTACATGTACGCGTGCGCAGGCATAGTGATACTCGGGTTCCTCGGTACGATCCTCCTGTCCAACTATTACATCCTGTTCATATCGCTCTTCGCGGTGATGATCATCCTCCTGTTCGCCAGGAACCCGGTCATGACCAGGAACGATTCCAGCTACGTGCCCAAACTTCTCGTGGGACACGATGCGAACGACATGCCGCCGTTCGTGGATGCCACAGGTACGCATTCCGGTGCGCTTCTGGGAGATGTGAGACACGACCCGTACCAGTCCGGAGGTCTCGAGACGCCCGCCCACAACAGGTTGGAGGCCGGAGACATCCACAGGGCCAACAAAGGTGTCCTCTACATCGACGAGATCAACACCCTCAGGATGGAATCCCAGCAGTCCCTGCTCACCGCCATGCAGGAGCACAAGATGGCCATCACCGGACAGTCCGAGAGGTCGTCCGGGGCCCTTGTCAAGTCCGAGCCCGTTCCCTGCGACTTCGTCCTCGTCTGCGCAGGTAACCTGGACGCCATGAAGGGTATGCACCCCGCCCTCAGGTCCAGGATAAGGGGATACGGATACGAGATCTACATGCGCACCACCATGCCCGACACGGACCAGCACAGGACCGACATAGTGAGGTTCGTCGCCCAGGAGGTCCGTAAGGACGAGAAGATCCCCCATTTCGACAAGTTCGCCGTCGGAGAGGTCATCAAAGAGGCCCAGAGGCGTGCCGGAAGGAAGGGAAGGCTCACCCTGAGGTTCAGGGAGCTGGGAGGACTCATCCGTGTGGCAGGCGACCTCGCTGTCTCCCGCTCCGCAGGCATAGTCACCCGCGACGACGTGTTGGCCGCGATGGTCAATGCGAGGAGTCTCGAGCAGCAGATGGCCGACAGGCAGATCGAGTCGAGCAAAGCATACCAGCTCTTCAACACCGAAGGGGCCAAGGTGGGGCAGGTCAACGGACTCGCGGCCCTCGATCCCGGGACCGGTATGGCCGAGTACTCCGGTATCATGCTCCCCATAGTCGCCGAGGTCACCCCGGCGCAGGTCAAGGACGGAGGAAAGCTCATCGCCACCGGTAAGCTCGGGGAGATCGCCAAGGAGGCCGTGGACAACATCACCGCGGTCATCAAGAAGTTCTCCGACAAGAAGATGTCCGAGATGGATGTTCATCTCGAATACATTGGTACATACGACGGTGTCGAAGGGGATTCCGCCTCCATCACAATGACGACGGTCATACTGTCTGCGATGGAGAACATACCCATCCGTCAGGACCTCGCCATGACCGGAAGTCTGAACGTCAGGGGCCGCGTACTGCCCGTCGGAGCGGTCACCGCCAAGTTGGAGGCGGCGGCATCCTCCGGTATCAAGATCGCATTGGTCCCTGCGGACAACGTCAAGGACGTCATGATACGCAACAAGTACTACAAAACTATGGACGTCTACGGTGTCACCACCTATCGCGATGTCGCAGAGTATGCATTCGTCGACTGCCCCGAGAAGACCGCGCTTCTGGAGAGGCTCCTGCCCCTCAACTCCGACGGCAAGTCCACCGCCTTCAAACTCGAGCCCCCCAAGGAGTACGACTACTCCGAGGAGGAGCTCGCTTTGGAGAAGCAGCTGGACGAGGAAGGGAGGAAGCCCCCGGAGGAGCCCGTGCCGGCACCTGCCGAGCCCGTTCCCGAGGAGGTCCCCGCGGCGGAGCCTGCTCCCGAGCCCGCTCCGACCACGAAATCGGAGTGACCAAACCATCGGAGGGTCCTTGGACCCTCCTGACTTATTTTTATAAGACCGATTCGGATTAAGGTACGTATGACAACCGACAGGCACTCATTGGTCATCGGGAGGTTCCAGCCGCTTCATCTCGGGCACATGGAGGTCATACTCAAATGTGCCGAGGAGTCCGAGCATCTCACCATAGGCATCGGAAGCGCCCAGTATTCCCATCAGCCGGAGAATCCCTTCACGGCCGGTGAACGCTATATGATGATCGAGGAGTCCCTGAAGGAGGCCGGCATAGACAACTACAGCATAGTGCCGGTGGAGGACCTCAACAGATACTCCATATGGGTGTCCCACGTGGTGGCCATGTGTCCCACGTTCGATTGCGTATACAGCAACAACCCATTCACTAGAAGGCTCTTCACAGAGGCGGGTTTCGCAGTAAGGGAGTCCCCCCTGTACAGCAGGAGCATATACTCAGGCACCGAGGTCCGCAGGAGGATGGTGGCCGACGAGGATTGGAGGTCTCTGGTCCCGAAGGCCGTCGCCAAGGTGGTGGACGACATCGACGGCGTCGGAAGGGTCAAGGACATAAACGTCACCGACAGCGGGATCTGAGGCGATATTGTGATATTCGATTGTCCGGAGGCCGACGAGGCCGCAGAGGGATTGGCCGAAGTGCTGAAGAGGAAGGGGCTCAGGGCCTCTGCCGCCGAGTCCTGCACGGGAGGTCTGATCGGAGCCCTCATAACATCCATGCCCGGGTCCTCCGAGTATTTTCTAGGCAGCGCCGTCACGTACTCCAACGAGGCCAAGGAGTCCATATTGAAGGTGCCGCTCGGAGTGATCATGGAGTACGGGGCCGTGAGCGGGCAGACCGCCCGTCTGATGGCCAAAGGCTCCGTGAGGCTGTACGGGTCCGATGTGGCCGTCTCGGTCACAGGGATAGCCGGTCCAGGAGGTGCGACCCCTTCCAAGCCTGTGGGTCTGGTCTACATCGGTGTGTCCGACGGGATATGTGCCAGATCCGAACGTTTTGTTTTCAAGGGCGACCGTGGGGATGTCCGTACCCAGACCGTCCTGGAGGCCGTCAGGATGCTCACGAGGTTCGCGGAGGAAAGGGATTGAGCACCCGCTACGATCGTCAGATCCCGCTCATAGGGAAGGATGGCCAGGAGAAGCTGGCACATGCGAAGGTAGGGGTCGCCGGATGCGGAGGGCTGGGGACCACCCTGGTCACGAACCTCGCATCCGCGGGCGTCGGCACCCTGGTCATGGCGGACGGGGATGTCCCGGAGATCACGAACCTCAACCGCCAGTTCGTCTACCGCGAAGATTCGGATGACAGGAAGGCGGAGCTTCTGGCACAATGGGCGATGGAGGTAAATCCCGACGTATGTGCGATCCCGTTCACCGAGCGTCTCGACGACGACAACATCGGGGCGGTATTCGGCGACTGCGATGTCATAGTGGATTGCCTGGACAGGATAAGTACCAGGATGGTTGTCAACAGGTTCGCTGTATCGTCCGGGAAGACCCTCGTCCACGGCGGTGTTTCCGGTTATACCGGACAGGTCACGGTCGTCGTCCCCGGGGAGACGCCGTGTCTCGAATGCCTCTACGGCGATGTGAAGGATGCGCCGGCAGGCACCGTAACGCCATCCATAGGGGCCATGGTCACCAATATCGCATCCATGGAGGCCGTACAGGTCCTGCAGTTATTGACAGGTACGGGTTCCCCTCTCGCAGGCAGGATGCTCTCCATCGACATGTGCTGTCCGGAGACGGAGATATACGAGGTCTGCAGGAGGGATTCCTGCAGGGTATGCGGCCGTCGGGCAAGGCTCTGAACACATCCTTCCCGGACAACTGTCCGCGTTCCCTAGTCAAATATAATTATATGGGAACTAATCAGTGCAGCATGCAGAAAATAATGACCGGGAAGGTCAAAGAGGTCTACGCCATCGACGACGATACCCTTGAGTTCGCGTACACCGACCACATCTCCGTTTTCGACAAGATCATCCCATCCATGGTTCCCCACAAGGGAGAGACCCTCTGCAGGACTGCGAAGTACTGGTTCAACATCCTCAACCAGAACGGCATCAACAACCACTACATCTCCGAGCCCTCCAAGGACAGGATGGATGTCCGCCGTGTGCAGATCATAAGGGATTACAGCAAGATCGACAACACCACCAAGAACTATCTGATCCCCCTCGAGATCATCTGCAGGCATTATGCCGCGGGATCTCTCATGGACAGGGTCAAGGCGGGAAAGGTCACCGCAGAGCAGCTCGGGTTCCCCAAGGGACACGAGGTGAAGTACGGCGAGAAGCTCCCTCAGCCCTTCGTCGAGGCCACCACCAAGCTCGAGGCCACCGACATGAACCTCACCACCGAGGAGGCGAAGAAGATGGCCGGTCTGACCGATGCCGAGTACGACGAGATCGTCAAGACCACCCTCAGGATCGACGAGATCATCGCGAAGGAGGCCGCCAAGAGGAACCTCATCCACTGCGACGGAAAGAAGGAGTACGCCTACGACAAGGAGAGGAAACTCATGGTCATCGACACCTTCGGGACCCTCGACGAGGACCGCTGGTGGGATGCGGAGGAGTACACCAAAGGAAACATCGTAGAGCTTTCCAAGGAGTTCGTCCGCCAGTACTACCGCGAGACCGGATATCACAAGGCCCTTTACGATGCAAGAGAGAAGGGACTTCCCGAGCCCGATATACCTGCGCTTCCGCAGGAGATCGTCGACCGCGTGAGCAAGCTCTACGTCGACATGTACGAGCGCATCACCGGCGAGAAATTCTGATAAAACATCATCCCGGCCTTATGGCCGGGGTTTTGGTCGGGACCGGACCCATCCGGTCCCCCCTATTGTCTTCCGTGTTTCAAAAGACCCGGTCACATGATGGTGACCAAGGTCCTGCTCTGCCCGATCGGGCATTCCGCCTTCTCGCCGACGGTCTCTATGGAGACCTTGGTGCCGGCATCGACCCCTGTAGGGTTGCATTCGTAGAAATGAGGGCATCCGACCTGTCCGCATTCCGAGGGCTGGAAGGAGATCTTGGATCCCTCCATGGCGATCTTCTTCTCGACCACGGCCTTTCTGGAGACCTTCTCGACCTCGACGACGTGGACGAGCCCCTCGATCATCTCGCAGTCATGGGTGGGTTTCCTGAGCTTTTTGATCCTGTATTCGGATCCTTTCTCGAGGTTCAGGCATATGTCCTTCACTTTGCAGCCTTTGCATTCGAGCTGCGGTCCGAGATAGATGAACCTGTTTTCTTCTTTGGCCAGATCTTCGCTGACTAGAGTTAGCTGTATCATTTTTTCATCTCAGATGACGCCCGTAGTACGGGCGAGGTTTAGTGCCGCGTTGCGCGTAAGTCCGTTCTCTCCGAGAATGGTGAACCTGTCCTTCCTCACTTTGTTGGCCGCCACGAGGGCATCGACCACATCGTCGGAGGACAGTCCGAGTTCGGCGGCCGTTGTGGGGGCCCCGATATTCTTCAGAGCATCGCGTATCTGTTTCCAGTCGCCTCCGTGGAGGCACATCATCATTATGCATCCGACCCCGCATTGCTCCCCGTGGAGGGCCTTTCCCGGGTGCAGCAGGTCGAGTGCGTGAGAGAACATGTGCTCGGAACCGCTGGTAGGTCTGGAACTTCCGGCTATGCACATGGAAACCCCTGATGCTATCACGGGTTTGAGGACGAGCCATATGCTCTCCTCCAGTCCGGGTTTTATGAGTGTGGAGTTGTTTATGAGGCTCTCCGCGGCATAGTGTGCCATCGTGTATGCGGATGTGCTGAATTCCTCGTCCTTTATCTTCCTGGCGAAATCCCAGTCCTTGAGGGCGGTCATGTTGGATATGACGTCCGCGCATCCGGATGCGAGGAATCTGTACGGTGCCTTCACAAGGACGCCCGTATCGGCTATGACGGCCATGGGGGGACATGCCTGGACGGTGAGGGGTGCCCCTTCCTTGTTCTTCATGGATGCCCTGTCCGAGCAGATGCCGTCGTGGGCTATGGACGTGGGGATGCTGACGAAAGGTATGCCGAGGTCGTTCGAGACGAGTTTGGCGGTGTCGATCTTGCTGCCGCCGCCGATGGCGAGGATGAACGTTGAACGCATCTCCTTCGCCGCGGCCTTCGCCTTCTCCACATTGTCATGGTCGCATCCGTCTGTGAATACGGGGGCCACGTTGAAATGCTCGGAAACAAGGTCTTCCACCTGTTTCCCGGCAGCTTCGTAGGTGTTCCTGCCGGTGATGATTATGCCGTCCTCACCGAAAAGGAGGGAGCGGCAGATGTCGGCCGTCTGTTCCAGGACATTGTGACCGAATACGGTCGTCCTTGGAAAGTTCATGGTCCTGGCCTTCGTGAATTCCCCCGCCATGGTATCACCATGTCTCCATATCATCTGAAACTATAAAAGCCGTCCATCCGATAGAGTGCCATGAAGGCCCTGATCCTATGCGGGAGCGGTAACAGGGAAGGTTTTACCAATGCGATGTGCCAGGGTGCGGAGAGGGCCCTGTCCTCCGACGGATGGGACGTCGACGTCCTGCGTCCGTATGACATGGATGTCCGTCACTGCAACGGCTGTCTGGGATGCAGGAAGGACGGCCGCTGCGTCATAGACGACGATATGGGGGAGGTATACTCCCTGTTCGAGGGTGCGGACCTGCTGATCCTGGCGACGCCCATCCAGTTCAGCGGTCCGTCGTCGGTCCTTAAGACGGTCGTCGACCGTTTCAACCCTTATTGGTACCGCAAAGGTGCGCACCCGTCCCGCTGCGCCGCCATGATGTGCGGAGGAAGCGAAAGTCCCAGATTCTCCAACACGGTGTCGATATTGAAGGCATTCTCCGCAACGGTCGGGATGGAATGGGCGGGGGAGCTATGTCTCGGAGGAACGGATTCCGGGGATACGGCCTATTACGAGAGGAAGGCCGGGGAGTTCACCGCAGGGATCTTCTCGATACGAACGGGAACACGTCGACCGCCCTGTCCTCCGTATCAGGGTACCGGGAACAGGGACAGTACGGGATGGTCCTGCAATGGTCGGACATGATGTGCCAGACGTCCTCGCCTATCGATCCGTCCAGGTCGGCCACCATGACGGTCCCGAATCCCATGGCACATAGTTTTCCTATCCTTTCCGTCGGATCGCGGTATCTGCCGAGGGCTTTTCCCTCGCGGCATACGATAAAAGGTATGCAGTCGCCGGATATGTCTATGGCCGTCTCCAGAACCGAATCGTCCATGACGGTATGGATGGGGATCACCAGCTTCTCCAGGCCCGGGAGGAAGGCGTCCAATATGTCCGACTCGTCGTATACGGATTCGATGAGCCAGACGTCGTTTCCAGGGACCTTGCATCTTTCCACGAACTGCGGTACGAAACGTCCGGAGGAAAGGCTCCCGGCATCGGTCAGCACGACGGTCCCTCTGGATTTTCTCGGTTTGAGGGAGTCTATGGACGACAGTGGCACGGTCTCCGTCAAGGAGAAGTTCCGTCCGTCGTAAGATACGGGGCCTGCGCATACTGTCCCGTTATTCACCATTCCATAGATGATCGGTATGTCCATGTTCTCCATCCCTCTGCGAGACCCATATCATGCGGGACGTACATTTATCCCTTCTTGAAAAGAGGGACGTCCTTGGGGATGTATGTTATCCTCTGGTTCGATGCATGTTTCGCATACGGGAAGATCCATTCGGCCCGATACCTCTCGGGTGCGGCGTAGTACTTTTTGTCCTTCTTTATGAACTGCAGGACGGGGGAACTGCCGCTGTTGTCGAAGACGGATACCTCGTCGGCGATATCCATGAACTTGTCCATGAGTTTCAGGGAGTTGTAGTATCCATTGTATTCCTCTTCCCAATTGCACCCTATGAAGCTGTTTCCCGACCTGAGCTTCCTGCCGAATCCGATCTCCGGTCCGCATATCGCCATGTATACGAACGATATGCGGTAATCGTTCTTCGCAGCCTGTTGTGCCAGACGCAGGGTGCTGTCGTCCGTGCAGGGGCATTCCATCCCGAATGTGATGCCGATCTTGACGAGACTCCGGCTGAGGGACATGCATTGTTCCCTTGCGAATTTCAGACTGTTCTCCTTGTCGGTAAGGCATCTCTCATAGTTGTTGCACGATATCATCCTCATGTCGCAGGCGCGGTCCAGACCCGTGCTCACGACGGCGGATGATTTCCCGGCGCCTCCAGGACCGGTCACGATGTAGAGGGTCGGACCGTCCTCCTCCCCGCAGGGGCCGTCGTCCGTATACCCTCTGGACGTCTGGGCGGGTGCAGGGTCGTATCTGGAGTTGTATTCGTTGGGGAAGCACCTTCCAATCGATTCCACCCTCTCGATGAAATCTTTTGAAACGACAGAATATAGCATGTCCACTAATCCCCCCAATTTTCCCGTAATCGTTTACGGGGTTCTTAATAGTTAGTCCTTTATATTCATTTAAAAACGCGGCAGAGGGCGACCGCGAGTTCTGTATCGTTCGAAGTAAAAGTTTTCGACCCGGGTATTCCCGGGTCATTGTTTGGGTCAGTCTGTTTCCGTGCCTTCATTCATGGCGGCAGGTATCTCCACGGCGTTGACGGCCAGACATATGATTGCTCCGAGGATCGCCATCCATACCCCTGCACCTGCATGTACGCCGCTCCCTTTGACCATGCTCCAATTCTGGAACAGCAGGCATAGGGCGATCACCGCGACGGCCATCAACGGGAAGATCACAAGCATGAACAGTCTGTCTCTTCCGGCAGGGCTAGGCATGATGACCGATGCGGTCTTCAACAAGAGCAGGGCCGCTCCGATGATGGACACTATCCAAGGAATGGATTTCTCCCAGTCGTTCGTCGTTTTGAGGCTGCTTATGTCGAAACCGGTCTTGCTGACGGTTCCGAATGTGCCCCATGCCATGAAGATGGCGACTGCGATGAGCATTATCCCTGCTATGGTGAGCAGGTTCGTCATTCTAGAATCCAATCTTATCACTAACATTTCTCCCATCCGATTAAGGATGAGTTGATAAGTCAACTACAAACAATATAACATTGCCGATTGATATGACGAATCATTGTAACAAACGAAAAACGGTGTAAAAGTATGTTCGGGTCCGGTTTTTTACTTCCGGACCCAGTGTAAATCAGTTTATCAGTTCTTGTTGGCGAGCTTCTTGAACGCCTCGAAGGCCTGTCCGACGCTGAGGATCAGGGAGATGGCGGCACCGATGATGGCGACGTAGCATCCCATTCCGACCTTTACCTCCGCGACGGTGATGCCGGCGGTGGCGAGGGTTCCGAAGATATCCCAGGTGATGAACAGGATACCGAGGACGAGGATGACGAGCGAGAGGACGAACACGATGATGGAAACGTACTTCGCAAGCATCTCGGGTTTCATGTAGTCGACGATCTCAACGACGATCATTATGACCGCCAGTATGAGGGAGATAAGGGGTATGTTGGCCTGCCAGTCGTCGGTGTAGTCTCCAAGGCTCATTCCGCCATAATTGGTGGTCCCTGTCAGCACTCCCTCGTAGGTTATCCATGTGAGGAATGCCGCAACAATAACGATGACGGACCCGATGAAGGTCAGGAGCCCCATCATCTTTGCATCTAGTTTGAAATTTGCCATTTATAGCATCTCCATCATTAGGGGTATTCCTTCACTACGTTATGTTTAGTATATATACTACACTGTATGCCCGTTTTTCGATATTTTTGTAAGCCAGACAATGAGAACCTGTGTCCCAGTACGGCATATCTGCTTTTTCGGATAATAGTATTAAAAGAGAGCAGTACGATTCATGTCCCGGTAACAACCATGGCAGGAAAAATCGAGTTCTACAAATGCGTCAAGTGCGGAGAGATCATCGAGAAGGACTATGCGGCAGGATGCGACTGCACTCCCGTCTGCTGCGGAGAGCCTATGGTAAAGCTCGAGGCGCAGACCGCAGATCCCGACGAGAACAAGCACGTCCCTTACATCGAGAAGGTCGACGGCGGGGTCCTCGTGAAGGTAGGGAAGTCCGCGGCACACCCCATGGAGCCCGACCACTACATCGTCTTCATCGAGATCTGCGCCGACGGGATCCTCATGAGGAAGTACCTCAAGCCCGGAGACAAGCCCGAGGTGTTCTTCAAGACCGATGCCAAGAAGGTCATCGCCTGGGAACTGTGCAACAAGCACGGCATCTGGACCTACCAGTAAACATATTTCCGGGCAGGGATGCCCGGAACATACCATTATCCAATCCTATTATCGCGGTCCTGCGAGCATTATTTATCTGGTGTCTCTTATTTTCGTTAGGTTGCGGGATGACATCCCGAGGTGTTCGAAATGGCGGAGAAATATGAGCCGAAGGCTACAGCCCGGCATAAACAGATGGCCAAATCCAAGGAGCAGGAGGTCGAGGCCAAGAAGAACAGGTACGAGCACGAGAAGGTCGCGCTCAGGAAGTACAGGGACGAACGCAAGCAGGCCCTGAAAGCCGTCCCCAAGGAAGACCGTCCCGCCGAGAAGGAGAAGACCCAGGCGGAGGTCGAGAAGAGGAAGGCCCTCATCGCCAAGTACCGTGACGAGTACAAGTCCTCCAGTAAAGCCCTCAAGGAGGAGAAGAAGGCCAAGAAGAAGGCCGAGCACGAGAGCAGGGTACAGATCGAGTTCATAGACGAGAAGGACAGTCCCGAACCCGAACCCGAGGTCTCCCCCGACGGGACCCCGGTCAAGGAGAAGAGGATCACCGTGGAATTCAGATCCGATGTGCCAGACAAGGATCGGGACACCGACGGCAAATGACCGTACAGGCGGGGCATAAGCCCCGCCCATGGCATGTGCCAGATATTTTATTTCCAATGCCGGTCGCTACATTCCGGCCGTATGCGTATTTTATGTTTCCTCGCGTGCGTGCCCGCGCGTTCCAGTGCAATAATATTTATAACATAAACCGATGGCATTCTTACCGTTCAAGGAGATTCGAAAATGATCTTCACCGATTCCGCAGACCTTCTTCTTCTCGAGTAAGATTAGCGGAGCGGAGAACGGTTTGGTGGTTTTAACATGACTCAACAAACCAGTGAAAGCGCTCAAAAGTTGGAAGAGATGTTCGCGATAAGTCCGTACAACCAGCTTGCGCTCTCTGGTGTGGGACCCATCAAAGATGTCAAGATCTTCGATACCACGCTGAGGGACGGCGAGCAGGCCCCGGGAATCGCACTGAGCCCGGATGACAAAGTACGCATCGCACAGGCCCTCGACAGCCTCGGTACCGACATAATAGAGGCAGGGTTCGCCGCTTCCAGCGACATCGAGAAGGAGACCTTGAGACAGATAAAGGACCTGAACCTGAACGCGACCGTATGCTCTCTGGCCCGTTCCGTCCACAAGGATATAGACGCGGTCATAGACTCCGGCCTGGATTACATCCACACGTTCATCGCCACATCCGACCTGCATATGCAGTACAAGCTGAAGATGACCCCCGAGCAGGTCAAGGAGAGGGCCGTCGATGCGGTGGAGTATGCCAGGGAGCACGGCCTGGAGGTCATGTTCTCCTGCGAGGATGCGACCAGGTCCAGGATGGACTTCATGAAGGAGATCCTGCTGGCCGTCCAGGAGGCCGGGGCCTCCTCCGTCAACATCCCGGACACCGTCGGTGTGATCATCCCCAAGGCATACGGGAACATGATCGCGGAGCTGCATAAGACCCTGAAGATCCCGATCTCCGTCCATTGCCACAACGATATGGGATTGGCCCTGGCCAATTCCCTGGCCGCGGTGGAGAACGGGGCCATGATCGTCCAGGGATGCGTCAACGGTTTCGGCGAGAGGACCGGCAACGTCGCCCTGGAGGAGGTCGCCGTCAACCTGTTCGCCAATTACGGCGTGAAGACATACGACCTGAGCAAGATCTCGGAGACCTCCGCACTGATCGAGAGGATAACCGGGTTCTCCATGGCCGCCAACAAGCCCATCGTGGGGAGGAACGCCTTCGCCCACGAGTCCGGGATACATGTCCACGGCATAATGAACAACACCGCCACCTATGAGCCGTTCCTGCCCGAGGTGGTGGGCGCAAAGAGGCGTCTGGTGGTCGGAAAGCTGTCCGGATCCCATGCGGTCGAGGGGAAGCTGGAGGAGATGGGCGTCAAATTCCCTGCGGAGCACATCGACGAGCTGATGGAAGCCGTGAAGAAGATGTCCATCAGCGGGAAGGAGATCACAGACGCGGAACTGATGGCCATCGCCGACGACATAATGTGGAAGAAGTCCACCGAGAGGAAGGAGTGCGTCCTGGACGAGCTGACGGTCATCACCGGCAGGTCCACGACCCCCACGGCCACCGTGACCATAACCAAGGCCGATGGCAGCAAGGTGACCGTCGCCGACACCGGCGTAGGGCCGGTAAATGCGGCCGTCAACGCGATAAGGAAGGCCGTCAACAGCAACATGACGATGGAGGAGTACAAGCTGTCCGCCATAACAGGCGAGAGCGACTCCATGTGTCAGGTCGCGGTGACGATGAAGAACGTCCAGAACGACGGGAACATATCCTTCGGCAGGGCCGTCGGTATGGACATCGTCGAGACGTCCGTGGATGCCACCATGGCGGCCATAAACAGGGATTTCGCCCGCGTGAAACACGATAAGAAGGAATGCTAAATGGGAAAGACAATCGCAGAGAAGATCCTGTCCGAGCATTCGCACACCGATGCGAAGGCTGGACAGATCGTGGTGGCCGACGTCGATTTCGTCATGGTGAACGATGTCACCGGCCCCATAGCTTTCAGGAAATACGACGAGATAAACAACGGCAAGATGTTCAAGGAGAGGATGGTCCTCATCCCCGACCATTACGTCCCCAACAAGGACATCGCATCCGCGGTGCAGGCCAAGGAGATGAGGGACTTCGTGAGGAAACACGACCTCCCCAACTACTTCGAGATCGGGAAGGGTGGCGTCTGCCACCAGCTGATGGTGGAGGAGGGGTTCGCCGCTCCCGGGAGACTCATCGTAGGGGCCGATTCCCACACCTGCACGTACGGTGCCGTCAACGCCCTCTCCACCGGTATCGGCTCCACCGAGGCCGGGGTCGTGTTCGCCACCGGGAAACTGTGGTTCAAGGTCCCCGAGTCCATCAAGGTGGAACTGACCGGAAAGTTCAGGAAACACGTCGGAGGAAAGGACCTGATCCTGAAGATCATCTCCGACATCGGGGTGGACGGGGCCAACTACAAGGCCTTCGAGTTCTGCGGGGAGGGTGTGCACAACATGTCGGTCCCCGATAGGCTCGCCGTGTCCAACATGGCGATCGAGGCCGGCGGGAAGGCGGGCATATTCCCTTGCGACGACAAGACCGAGGAGTACATCAAGGACTTCGTAAGAGGGGACTACACCCCCGTGGAGGCAGATCCCGACGCGCAGTACTGCCGCGTCTTGAAATACGACCTCTCCGAGCTGGAGTCCATGGTCGCGTTCCCGCATCTGCCCAGCAACGGACATGCGGTGAAGGACGTCGACGTGAAGATCGACCAGGCCTACCTCGGCAGCTGTACCAACGGCCGTATCGAGGACATGAGGGTCGCCGCGGAGATAATCAAGGGAAGGAAGGTCGCCGACGGGGTCCGCTTCATCGTCGTCCCCGCTTCCCAGAGGGTCTACAGGGCCATGGTGGACGAAGGTCTGATGGACATATTCCTGGATGCCGGAGCGTTCGTATCCGGTCCCACCTGCGGTGCCTGCCTCGGAGGATACATGGGCATCCTGGCGGCCGGCGAGAGGGCGGTCTCCAGCACCAACAGGAACTTCATCGGGCGCATGGGGGACAAGGCCTCCGAGGTCTACCTCGCAGGTCCTGAGGTGGTGGCGGCATCCGCCATCGCCGGGAAGATAGTCACGCCCGCACAGCTGGAGGGGAACTGAATGGTGTCCAAGACAGTGGAAGGAAAGGTATGGAGGTTCGGAGACGACGTCGATACCGACCAGATCATACCGGCCGAGCGTCTCGTATCCACGAACCTCGACCATCTCAACGACTTCATATTCGAGAAGGTAAGGCCCGGCTTCGGGCCCATGGTAGGGAAGGGCGACATCCTGGTCGCCGGGAAGAACTTCGGGTGCGGCTCCTCCAGGGAGCACGCCCCCCTGTCCCTGATGGAGGCGGGATTCAGCTGCATAGTGGCCGAGTCCTTTGCCCGCATCTTCTACAGGAACTCGATGAACATCGGTCTCCTCCTGGTGGAGTGCAAGACCGATGCGAAGGAGGGTGACGTGGTGAAGGTGAGCATCGGCGACGGGACCGTCACCAACGAGACCTCCGGCGAGCAGTGGACGTTCGAGAAATATCCGCCTTTCATCGCCCAGCTCATCGATGCCGGCGGCATCGTCAACCTGGTCAAGGAGGGGAGATTCTGAAGCACTTCGCCATCGTCCCCGGGGACGGTATCGGACCCGAGGTCGTCAAGGTCGGGACCGACTGCATGGAGGCCCTCTGCGAGATCTCCAGCTTCGATTTCGACGGAGAACTCTTCAACATCGGAGGGCAGAGGTATCTCGAGACCGGGGAGCTCCTCACCGACCAGGACATCTCCGACCTGAAAAAGAAGGATGCGATCTACTTCGGGGCCATCGGGGACCCGAGGATCAAACCCGGGATACTGGAAGGAGGCATCCTCCTCAAGATGAGGGCGGTCTTCGACCAGTACATAAACCTCCGCCCCGTCACCTCCTGGTTCCCGTACGTCCCTCTCAAGAGGGAGGTGCCCTTCGACATCCACTTCCTCAGGGAGAACACCGAGGACTTCTACATGGGTCTCGGGGCGAAGCTCAGGAAGGACAACGGATACAGGGCGGAGATAGGGGTCAAGAGGGAGTCCTACGACATGGGATTCGACATCAAAGCGGAGCCCTCGGAGGACGACGAATACTCCATAGAGGTCGGTCTCCTCTCCAGGAAGGGTGTGACCCGTTTCGCCGACTACGCCTTCAAGTATGCGCAGGCGAGGGGGGAGGACAAGGTCACCCTCGTGGACAAGGCCAATGTCATCACCAACAACTACGGGATGCAGAGGGAGATCTTCCAGCAGAAGGCCGACGAGTACGGGATGAAGCTCGATTTCATGTTCGTCGACGCGATGAGCATGGCCATGATCGTCCGTCCCGAGACCTTCGGCACCGTGGCGGTCCCCAACCTCTTCGGGGACATACTCACCGACCTCGGTGCACAGCTGCAGGGAGGACTCGGAATGGGTGGCAGCGGGAACATCAACCCGCACGGTCTCAGCATGTTCGAGCCCATCCACGGGTCCGCTCCGGACATCGCCGGCCAGGGCAAGGCGAACCCCATCGCCGCGGTCCTCGCCGCCGAGATGCTCCTCGACAACCAGGGATTCCCCGAAGAAGGCAGGATGCTCCATGTGGCCGTGAGGCATTGCCTCGACACCATGCAGGTCACCCCTGACCTCGGCGGCAAGCTGAGGACCGAGGAGGTCGGCAAGGCCATGGTGGACTTCATCCTCAACCAGAAGAAGTGAGGGCCTTGCTGGAACTCGAGCTTCGTTTCCAATATGCCGACGGGAGGACCGCGGAATCGGTCCTCTCCGCCGTATCCCCGGAGAACGGGGGATATGTGGAGGCGAGGCTCGAGGGAAACACCATAATCTACAGGATGTCGGCGGAGAACGCCGGCAGACTCCGCAATACCGCGGACGACCTCATGGCATGCATAAAGGTCGCAGAGGACGCCGCAGGCCTGGTATCGGAAGACTCCTCCGGATCGGAGGAGAGGTCCGGATAAGTACGTACGTAACTTTTTATGCGTACCGATGCGATACGGAAGGAGCGATACAGATGGCCAAGAAGATCCTCATAATCTCTACAAGCCTCAGGAAGGACAGCAACTCGGAGATCCTCGCACACGAGTTCGAGAAAGGGGCCAAGGAGGCCGGGAACGAGGTCGAGTTCGTCTCCCTCAAGGGGAAGAGGATCGCGTTCTGCAACGGATGTGGTATGTGCCAGAAGACGGGTCGCTGCAACATCAGGGACGACGCCAATGCGATCGTCGATAAGATGGCGAGGTCCGAGGTCATCGTGTGGGCCGCCCCCATATACTATTACGAGATGCCGGGGCAGATGAAGACCCTCATAGACCGTGCCAACTGTCTGTTCTGTACAGAGAATGCGATCAGGGAGACCTATGTGCTCATGACGTGTTCCGACGAGAGCCAGACTGCTGTGGACGGACCTCTCAAGGGGGTTTCCGGATGGGTCAGATGCCTTCAGGGCGTAGAGTTGAAGGGGCATGTATGTGCCACATCGACCACCGAACCCAACACCGTCCTCGAATCCCCGGCATTCATGCAGGCATACAACCTCGGTAAGAGCATAGAATGAGATTCATCTGCGAGGTCCGTAGGAGATCTCGGGATTCAGAAGCCAACAGCCGCTGCGCCTGCTCCCGGAACGCATGATGAGTTTCTTCTGCTGAAGTGCCAGCGTGATCCTCTTCACCTTGGACAGCTCTATGCCGGTCCTTTCCGATATGGCGGCCTGGGTTATCCCTCCGTCGCTTTTTATGAGCTCCATGACGGCGTTCTCGTCCTCTTCCAGTATCTCGTCCGGTACCTTCTTTCCGCGGGGGAATGTGACTTTGAAATGCTGATGGTCGATTTCGAACCTGGGTTCGAACGATCCGTTCTCCTCGCAGGCGCGGATCATCTTCCTTATCCCGGTCCCGTAGCCTTCCACATATCCCCTTCTTTTGAAAACGGACATCAGTATGGGATTCCTTATGGATGAGTATCCGGACAAGGTCTGTTCCAGACTAAGTTTGTAAGGTGTTCCGGGGGATTCTATCTCGACCCTGTCATCGAACACGCGGACGAATATGGAGAACGAGTCCAGGAAGTAGTCCCTGTGCACTACGGCATTGACGACGGCCTCCCTGAATGCGATCAGCGGTATCTCGTAGCGGTCGATACGGTGCAGCTGTCTGTCATCCATCTCAAAATAGCGGAAGATACGGTTGGCTATGAAATCGGTCGCACCGTCGATCTGATCGAACAGGTCGTCGGTCAGATCCCTGCTCTCGTCCACGAATATCGCATCGTTCCCATGGAAGCGGATGCAGTGGACGGCCGCATAAGGGAATGGGTTCTCGGTCAGGAGAGCGTATGCGCGGGTGGCCTTGTATCCATGCGGGACGCTTATCAGGATCCCTGCATTTATCAGGGATCTTATCTCCGCATTCATGCCGAATATCCTGTGGCACAGTCTCTCCGATTCTTTTTCCGTCACCTCCATGGAATTCTGTTCCAAGGAGTCGAAGTACATGTTCTCGCCGTTGGCCATGAGGGAACGGATGGTCCCGGAGTCGGCCGGAACCGTGATGGCGTTTATGCGGACATATGTGCCAGCATCTATGTCGCGGCCTTTGAGGTGATAGGGGGTGTTCTTTCCCGGGACGAACTCGGCCACGATGACATTCTTTCCTTCTATGTCCACGATACATACGTCGAACGATATCTGCGGTTCGATGGAGTCGTTCAGGGCCTGTGTGATGGAATCCCTGGTCTTGAACACCTCGTCATCCGGTATCCCTGACACATCGCCCCGGTCGTCGACCCCGAAGAGGATCCTTCCTCCGGAACCGTTGGCGAACGCTATCGCGGTCTTGACATATTTAGAGTCCTTGGATGGTTTGGATACCTTGAATTCGAGATTATCGGATTCTCCTTTTGAGATCTCTCTCGAGATTACGGCAGATATGTCGGGGATGTCGAATCCTGCAGTCATGATCCGCATACGCTACACCTTTCTTTATGAACTCATGTACTGCATGCAGTACTGCAAATCGGTTCATTTATTGGTTTATAGTATCACATATGGGGGTTAAAACCATTTGTTTGAACTAATGAACTATAAATGAACTAATTAAGATGTTTGAGGAGGGAGGGTCGATACCCTCCGTCACTCGTCTTTGTCCTCGTCGGAACCGGTGCGGGTCTTGACGGCGATACCCTTCTTCATGGAGAATATCTCGTTCTTGACAAGGAGCATCTTCCCGGTACCGACGGGTCTGTCGTCCTTATCGACGATGATCGCCTCGTCCATCGGCACCAGTTCCTCGTCCACCGCGGTGACGAACTGGCAGAACGCATTCCTTCCCTGGGATATGAACGGTACCGCATCGTCTGCGACCTGTACCCTCATGCGGGGGGCGGGGACGTTCTCGACGATCCTCTTCGCTCCCTCCATCCTCAGGGTGAAGAAACCGTCGCCCGCCCTCATGGACAGGACATGCTCCCCGTCGGAGAAGACGTTCCTGATCTTTCCGGTCTTCCTGCTCTTCCTGAACGTCAGTTCTCCCTTCAGCAGGGCTTCGGCCGCCTCGATCCCGAACTGGTATCTCGCCACGGCCCAGACCCTCTTCGTGTCGTTGTCCTTTATCTCTTCGTCCGTGGGCTCCCCGTTGTATTCGGGTTCCAGGTCGCTGCCGTTGACGACGCCTTCCGTGAAGTGCTTCTCGAGGAACGCGAGGGAGAGTTCGTCGCTCTCGTTCTCCGTGTCGGTGTCCTCTATGGAAGGGAACATGGACTGGGCGATGGGATACATCTCGTCCAGTTCCGCCGGGACGGGTCCGAACGGGGAGATGACGACGGGGGTGTAGCCCTGTCTCCTGGCATTGACGAAGTCCGATACTAAGAATCTGCTGTAAGGCTTGTTCTGTCCGCCGTAGAACAGGGCGGCCTTCTTCGTCGGAGGGACGTAGCGAGTCATGATCCTGTCGTCGTACCTCTTGAAGACGGGTCTTCCGCGGGTCTCGATCCCGGTGTAGAATATGGCACTCTCCCTGGATATCGGATCGAATCTTTCCATGAAGTCCTGGTACTCCCTGAGTTTCCTGAGACCGTCGAGCATGGCCGGGTGGGCCCTGCATCTGACCTCCGCCAACTCCCAGAGGCGTCCTTCGCGGAGGTACCTCTTCACCAGGGAAAGCTCCTGTTTGATCTGGTACAGGTTGTGTCTCGCGATGATCCTTATCCTCTCGTTCTTCTCGGTCTTCTTCAGGGCCTCGAGGGTCATGCCGCGGCATGCGGGGCAGTTGCAGTCGAGCGACTGCATATCCTGGAGTCTGAACGTCCCGTCGATGAACATCATCCTGTCGTCCTTGGCGAACTTGGCGTACGATGCGGAGTCGAATAGGTCGCATCCCATGAGGGTCGCGAAGGCGAGGATCATCGGGTGTCCCGCTCCGAACAGGTGGACCGGGCGGTTAGGGTTGAGCCCCATCTTGGATGATACGATGACGTCGACAAGCTCCGAGTAGCGGTACTGCTCCATCAGGGGGACGACACCGCCTATCGGATGGACGTCGATATCCATCTCAGCGAGTTTCCTGGCACAGTCCTCCCTGAGGTCGGGGAAGACGGATCCCTGGACGACCCCGTTGATCATCATCTCCCCCTTCAGGGAGACGGCCTCCTCGGTCCTTTTGAGGGTCTCTACTATGGATTCGGCCGTCTGTTCCTTGGTCCAGAACGGCTCGGTGAATATGTCTAGGACGGTACCGATGTCGGTGCCTATCGATCTCTGGAACTCCACGATCTCCTTGTTGGTGAGTTCCACCTCCCCGTACATGTGGCTTTGGAAGGTCCCGGAATCCGTCATTATGATCCCGGGATAGTCCAGCATCTCGTGGAGACCTTTGGATTGGGCCTCCTCCTTCAGTGCGGGTGTGTTCTTGATGATGTACGAGTTGGTGATCATCGCACCGAAGCCGAACTCGTCGTAGAGTTCCCTGGGTGTGACGGTCTTGATCTTGGGATTGATGACGGGAAGCAGGGCGGGCGTCTCGATGGTGCGCCCGGACGTGGTGGTGAACTTGCCTATGCGGGCCATCCCGTCTCTTTTGGTGATCTCAAACATTGTGTCGGGGATTGGCGTCCGCCTTATAAATGAATGGTAGCCGCCGACATGTCGGCGGCCCCGTATCGGAGAAGGCAGGTCATTCCTGGTCCATCTGGGTCCTGAGCTCCTTGATGCGGAGCTTTTCCGAGTCGGCGAAAGCCTTGGAGAGGACGTTCTTCATCAGTATGTCGGAGATGTCCTCGATGAAATCGGTGTTCCAGTCCTCGGGGGCCCTCTCGAACTTGATTATGGGATATACCTCCGCATCGCCCTGGAGTTCCGGTTTCCTGATCTCCAGACCGTCGAGAATCTGGGCGGCGGTCCTTCCGTTGACGACCACGTCGTTCTTCCCGTCCCTCTGTACGGACTCGAACTTGGTGGACACCCCGGCGAATTTCATCTCCATCACGAGATGTTCCATATACTCCTCCATCTCCTTGATGCTCTTCCTTCTGATCTCCGTTCCCGCCGGAGGGACAGGCTCCCCGGAGTGATAGTAGACAATGTCGACCTGTGCCATATGTCTGCTAATCACGAACTGGCTTAAAAAGGAGATTGTGACGCCGCCGCGCAGTTGTTGTCAATCCATGGCGGAGAGCAGCTCGAGGGCGCGCCCGTCACCCTGGTCTGCGGCCATCCTCAGATATCTGGCGGCCTCCGCATCGTCCTTTCTCTTGAGCAGAAGCTTACCCACGGCGAACTGGGCCCCTGCGTGTCCGAGGTCCGCGGACGCCTTTATGGTGGAAAGTGCCAGATCGTAGGATCTTTCCGTACCTATGCCGTCGGCGTACATGGATCCGAGGGCGAAGAGTGCGTCCGACTTGGCATCGTCGTCACATTCCGATCCCGATGCCTTCCTGTAGAACTCGAAGGCGAGGTTATCCGACCTATCGAGGCCGGTCCCGCTCTCGTAGAGATATGCCAGATTATAGGCGCAGGGACCGTTCCCCTTGTCCGCACCCCATCTGTACCATTTTGCGGCCGTCCTCGGGGACTTCTCGGTACAGTATCCGTTCTCGTAGATCTGCCCCAACACGTACATGGCCGTGGTGTTCCCGGCCTTGGCGGACTGCTCGAGCCAATACATGGCGGTGGCCACGGAGTTCCCGGTACGTACCCCGTCGAGGTAGGCCAGCCCATACAGGAGCTGTCTGCCCGGGTCGTCGGTCTTCTTAAGGGAGGGCATGTAGCTCTCGTCGGGTTCGGCCTCCCTCTCGAGTTCCGCCATCGCATATCTGTCCCCCCATCTGGCGGCCTCCAGATAGAGGTGTCTTGCCACGGTCTCGGACCGGTCCACCCCCAGTCCGAAGAGGTATAATCCCGCGAGGAACCTCTTGGCGGCGGTGTTCCCCTGTTTGGCCGCTTTCTTGAAGAGGACGGACGCCGTCTCGCACGAGCGTTTGACCTCCAGTCCCTTCTCGTACATCCTTCCCAGATTGGTCTGCGCAGAGGCGTTGCCGCCGAGGTTCCCTTTCTGGAACCATGTCACCGCCGCATGGTCGCTGTGTTCGGCCCCGGTCGGATCCATGTATATGAGACCCAGATTGGATTGGGCGCGTGCGTTCCCGGCTATGGCCGCCTTCTCGTACATCTCTATCGCATACGAACGGGACCTTTTGACGCCCAGACCCGATTCGTAGAGGAAAGCGAGTGAGCACATCCCGTCGAGGTCGTCGTTCTCCGCGGCCTTCTCATACCATTTGGCGGCCTCGCGGTAGGATTGCTGGATCCCGTGTCCGCTCTCATACATCGTCCCCAGGAGGTATTGGGCGTGGGCATACCCTTTGGAAGCGGCCTTGCGGTAGAGGGAGAAGGCGGTGGTGAAGGACTGCTCCACCGTGTTGCCGATACGGTACTCGTCAGCCTGACGGACCATCTCCTCCGGACCTTTCGCCTTGGGGGTACGGGAGAACATGCATCACCGTATAATTCGGAGATATATAGCGATTGGTCGTATCGGACCTTATTATGGAGATACGGTGTGCGCGACGCCATCATTTATAAGTGAGGTGTCAATCGAGGAGGCATGTCCTTCTTCGACAGGGATTCGGAATACAAGGTCGTCATCCTCATGAGACAGGATGTGAAGATGTCAAAGGGGAAGTCCGCCGCCCAGGCGTGCCATGCCGCGGTGGCATGCGCCCTTGCATCGAAGAAGAAGAATCCGTCCGCCTTCGCCGAATGGGACGGTTGCGGACAGAAGATCGCCGTTCTGAAGGTGGAGGGCGAGAGGGCCCTTTTCGAGTTCAAGGCCATCGCGGACCAGCAGGGCATAACAAACAGCATAGTTTGCGATGCCGGCAGGACGGAGGTGGATCCCGGGACCTACACATGTCTGGGGATCGGGCCGGAGAAGCAGTCCGTGATCGACAAGATAACGGGCGATCTCAAGATGCTCTGATATTAACCTATTACATGTAGTACGCCGGTTCTTAATCCTTTGACGGCGAAGACCTGTTCATGACACAGATAGATGTCACGGAAGTCATGAAACTGGTCGTCGTCATGAGGCACGACCTGGGTATGTCCAAGGGGAAGATCGCCTCCCAGGCTTGCCATGCCGCGGTGGTGTGCGCACTGGATGCGGAGAAGAACCGCCCCGAGGCGTTCGCCGAATGGGAGGCGTGCGGTCGGAGGGTGGTGATCCTGAGGGCGGACAGCCTGGGTGAGTTGGAGGACGTTCTGAAACGTGCCCCCGGCAAGGGTGTGTTCGCCTCCCTCATGGTCGATGCGGGGCTTACCCAGGTCGCACCCATGACACCCACCTGCGTAGGTCTGGGGCCGGATACGGACATGGCCATCGACGAGGTGACGGAGGGACTCAGACTCTTCTGACGGCCTCGATGACGGCGGCCGGGTCCGGTGCCGCCATGAGCCCGGACATCATGCAGATCCCGGCCGCACCGGCGTCGGATGCCGCGGAAGCGTTCTCCGGACACATGCCGCCGATCGCATATACTGGCACATCGGATTTACAGCATATGCGGGAGAGTTCCTCCAAGCCTGCTGCCGGTTTCCCGGGCTTACAGGACGTCTCGAAGACGTTGCCGAATATTATGAATCCGGCACCCAGGTTCTCGGCCACGTCGACCTCCCCGACGGAATGCACGGATACCCCTACTTTGGGGAAATCCAGCCTTCCGCTCTCGGTTATGCTGGGGAACGACACCCATACGGTGCCCACACCCAGGTCCCTCGCAATGTCGGTGAACCCGTTGATGCAGAACTCCGTCTCATATCTGGCACATATCCTTCTTATGCTGTCGGCCAGTGCGAGGTAGTCTTCAGGGGGCATGTCCTTCTCGCGTAGGACGACCATGTCGACCCCCGCTTTGCAGATGAGTTCTACCTGTTCTTCCAGCGGCCTTATGCAGTTCTTCCTGTCTGTAACTGAGATGATCTTCATCGGTCCGATCTCACGTAGTCGTTGAATACGGGCTGCAGCCCCATCCTTTTGAGGGTCTCGCGTACTTCGTCCACACCTCTCGTGTCGGAGAGGTCGAACTGTCCGTCTCCCTGGTCCTTGACGTCGCTGTGCCCGCCTATGCGAACGGACGTCCCTGCTGAAATCTTTGTTGCGCATATGTTCACTATTCCGTTGCGGAAGCGAGGTACCTCCCTGGTGGAGATGGTCTCGCCGGCGAACGGCATGAACAGCCTGTAGGCCATGGCGACCTGCAGCAGGTCCCTCTCGCCGACGGAGGTGTCGTCCTCCTTGTGGCTGCTGCAGGGTCTCAGTCTGGGGAGGGAGTAGGATATCTCCGCCCAAGGATACTTCCTCTGCAGCAGGTATCCGTGCATTCCGCAGCTGAATGCGTCCTTCCTCCAATCCTCGCGAAGACCTAGAAGGGCTCCGAAGGCCACCCCTCTCATGCCTCCCATGAGGGCCCTCTCCTGGGCGTTGATGCGGTATGAGAAGATCCTCTTGGCCCCTCCTTTGTGGAGCTGTTCGTATCTGACGGGGTCGTAGGTCTCCTGGAAGACGGTCACGTAATCCGCCCCGCATTCGTGCATGTATCCGTACTCGTCGCTGTTGAGGGGGTACACCTCCAATCCAATCGACGAGAAGTGCTTCTTCGCGGTGCGGATGCACATGGCGATGTATTCTGGGTCCGAATACGTCCTCGACTCCCCGGTCAGGATCAGTATGTCGGTGAGGCCGGTGGAAGCGATGTTGGACATCTCGACCTCCACCTCCTCCGGGGTCAGCCTCGCCCTCTTGATGACGTTGTCGTGGTTGAACCCGCAGTATACGCAGCGGTTGTCGCAGTAGTTGGAGCAGTAGATGGGTGTGAACATGCACACGGTGTTCCCGAAATGCTCCCTGGTGAGCCTCTGCGCCTTCTCGGCCATCGTCTCCAGGTAGGGTGCGGCCGCGGGGGAGAGCAGGGCGCCGAAGTCGTACGGGTCGAGACGGTCCTTGGATATGGCCCTCAGGACGTCGGCAGATGTGTAGGAAGAGGGGTCGAAGCCCTTCTCGGCCTCCAATATCTCATCCATGACGGAACTGTCTATGGCCTCCATGTGGGGCATGTACGCGCAGGCGTCGGTAGGCGCCCTGTACGGCATATCACTCACCCAGGAATCCGGTCAGGGGGCTGGAGGCCTCTCCGCGGTCTTTCAGGACCCTCCCGGGACCCGCGAGGTAGGCCTTCCTCCCGGCCTCTATGGCCATTTTGAACGCCTCGGCCATGGCCGGGACGTCGGAGGCGGTGGCTATGGCGGTGTTGGCCATGACCGCGGCACATCCCATCTCCATCGCTTCGCATGCCTGGGACGGACGTCCGATCCCGGCATCCACGATTATCGGGAGGTCGATCTCGTCCACCATCATCTTTATGAAATCCCTGGTGAGGAGACCCCTGTTGCTCCCGATGGGGGCCGCGAGGGGCATTATGGCGGCCGCCCCCGCATCGGCCATGCTCCTGGCCGCCGTGAGGTCGGGCATCATGTAGGGGAGGGCGGTGAATCCGTCGTCCGTGAGCAGTTCCACCGCTTTTATCGTCTCGGCGTTGTCGGGAAGGAGATACCTCGTGTCGCGGACTATCTCGATCTTTATCATGTCCCCGCATCCGAGCTCCCTCGCCAGTTGGGCGATGGTCAGGGCCTCCTCGGCGTTCCTCGCCCCGGACGTGTTGGGCAGGAGCGTGACCCCTTCCGGCATGTAGTCGAGGACGTTCTCCTGTCCGCCGCTGTTGACGCGGCGGACGGCGAGGGTGGCTATCTCCACCCCTCCCTTCTCGATGACCTTGCGGGTCATGTCCAGGGAGAATTTTCCGGATCCGAGGATGAATCTCGATCCGAAGTGTCTGTTACCGATTATCAGGTCGTCTGACATTGTTCAATCCTTCTTGTCCGTTAGTATCCTTATGACCGCATTGGCCATATGTCCGGCGCATACGTTCACGCGGGGTGCCATCAGGTGCGGGGGGATGTTTCCGTCCTCCTTGCCGTCACCGCACAGGACCACATGACCCAGCACCGTCTTGGTGGTTATCGAGTTGGCGTCTCCGGCACCGGCCATGCCGCTTCCGCTGACCAAGGGTATGTCGGGGAGCCTCTCCATCATCGTCGATACGATCATGGCCTTCTGGTCGGCCGCGTCGAACGCCTCGCATACGACGTCGCACATCCCGAAGATCCCGGGGATGTTCTCCGGGGTCAGTCTGACGGTGTGTTTCTCTATCTCGGTGAAGGGGGACATCCTTTTCAGTATTTTCTCCGTGGCATCCGTCTTCGCAAGACCCAGGTCCTCCACGAAGTAGTTCTGGCGGTTGAGGTTGCTAAGGTCCACGCAGTCGAAATCCGCTATGACCAGCCTTCCCACTCCTGTACGTGCCAGCATGGCGGCTATGTTGGACCCAAGACCGCCCAGTCCGGCTATGCCGACGCAGGCCCCCGATATATGGGATTCGACGTCTGGGTCATCGCGTTTCAGCATGGCGGCGCGCATGTCCTTCCCCTCTCCGAAGTATATGGTCATGCCTTCTTCGAGGATCGTGTCCGCGGGGACCTGCCTTCCGTCCGCCACGGCTATGCTGCGGTCCGGGTAGAGACGGTGTCCCAGTTCCCCTATTGTCTTGGAATCGGTGTCCGTGAGGACGCCGTTGACCGTTACCCTCATCATCCTCCGCCCACGAAACTGACTATCTCCATCGTGTCGCTTTCCTTGAGCGCGGTGGATTCCATCCTGTCCCTGGGGACGATCTTCCCGTTCAGGAGGACCGCCGTCTTGGGGACGTCGTATCCGTTATCGGAGAGCCACGAGGCGACGCTTTTCCCTTCCGGGTCCCCGACATCCTTCCCGTTGGCGATCAGAGGCGCATCCTCCTGTCGTTGAGGATCATGGTCTTCAGCTCGTGGGCGGCCCCCTTTATGTCGGGCTGTGCCATGATCGCCGATACGACCGCCGCCCCGTCGGCTCCCGCATGGATGACATCCAGTATGTTCCCTCTGTTGATCCCGCCTATGGCCACCAGGGGGACCTCGTCACCGATCTCCCCCCTTATGTCGAATATGACGTCGAGACCCAGGGCCTGTGCGGCATCCGGTTTGGTGGATGTGGTGAATATGGAGCCTACAGCTATGTAGTCCGCACCGCCGTCCAAGGCCTCCCTCGCCTGCTCGGCGTTGTCCACGCTTATCCCTATGATCATGTCGTCGCCCACGAGCCTTCTGGCCTCCCTCAGGGGGATATCGGTCTGTCCCAGATGGACGCCGTCGGCATGTGCCAGCATGGCTATGTCTATCCTGTCGTTGACGATGAAGAACCTATTGTATTCGTTTGCGAGGGCCTCCATCTCCTTGGCGACCTTCAGCATCTCTCCGCCGTCCGCATTCTTCATCCTCAGCTGTACGACGTCCGCCCCGCCCTCGTAGCAGAGGCGCGCCGCATCCACCTCGGAGGTGTTTCCGAGCATCTTCCTGTCTGTTATCGCATACAGTTCGAACATGGTTCAGACCTTCCTGAGTTCCATCCTTATGGATCCGTCCACATCGTCTTTGGTAAGGCCGTACACCGAGTCCAGGAGTTTCGTCTTGAAAGACCCGGGACCGAAGACCTTCCCGCCCTCCACCGCCTTTTCCGCCGCGATGTTGAAGACGGATATGGCCGCCGAGACCGATTCCACCGAGGTCCCGCAGGCTCCGACATAGCATCCGATGACGGACGACACCATGCATCCCGTACCGGATACCGTTTCGAGCATGTCGGATCCGTTATCCATGACCGATACGGTCCTTCCGTCCGAGACATAGTCCGTCTTCCCGGTGGCGGCCACGACCGCCCCCGTCCTCTCCGCCAGTGCGGAGACGGCGGTCTCCATGCCGTCCGATCCGGAGACCGAATCCACTCCGCGGACCTTCCCGCCGATTCCGGCCAGTACCCCTATCTCCCCGGAGTTCCCTTTGATGACGGACACCTCGACCCTGTCCAGGAGGAGTCTGGCCGCGGACGTCCTGTAGGATGTGGCGCCGGCCCCTACCGGATCCAGGACCACTGGCACATCGTTTCTGTTGGCCTCCCTCCCGGCGATGGTCATGGATTCGACGGTCCTCTCGTTGAGGGTGCCGATGTTGAGTACGACGGCGGAGGACAGGGCGACCATCTCGGGCAGGTCCTTCGCCTCGTCGGTCATCACCGGGGACCCTCCCGCACAGATGCATACGTTGGCACAGTCGTTGACGGTGACGTAGTTCGTGATATGGTGTACGAGAGGCCTCTTCCTCCTGACCTCCTCCATCATGTCTGCCACGGAAATAGCCATGCGGCGGGATAGATTTTTTCCGATATTAATAATGGCGAACCACCGCCGTCTGGCATATCCGCGCTACGGGGACGTATGTTGGACTGGACAGGACTTCTCTTCAATATTATAAGGAAGCCAACTTTATTTATAGGAAGGCAGGGATTGACGGACAGATATAATGGTCGATGATGAAGATATCAAACCGAGGAAAGAGCGGGAACCGATCTCTCTCGTATGCCTCGTAGTGCTGATCGTGGCCTCCGTGGCCGTGATCGGTGCCTTTGTGAACGACAACATACTGAACGGTGACAACGATGCCAAGGCTGCCAGCGGCAGCACCGTGGAAGTCGACTACACTGGTGCATTCTACGATTACTACGACGGCGAGGGCAACGGTGCGATCTTCCAGACCACCGTCAAGGACATCGCCGACAGTACTTCGTACATCCACTCGGCCGGATACGTGGAGGTGTCTTCCTACTCTGCGATCAAATTCACCGTCGGTTCCGGAAACTACCTGTCCGGATTCGAGAACGCGGTGATCGGAAAGAAGGCCGGAGACACCGTGAAGGTCGTCATCCCCGCAGGGCAGGGATACAACGCTGCCGATACGACCAAGACCATCGCGAACAACGGATTCGAGGTCCCCGTCCAGCAGAAGATGTCCGCGGCGGAATACAAGACGCTCTACGGCGAGGATGCGACGGACGGTACTTCCATAAAGACGCTGTACGGATGGGATGCCAAGGTCACCAAGAACGCAGACGGCACCATCATCTTGACCAACATGGCGTCCAACGGAGGGGATTACGACATCGAGTCCGGTTTCGCGACCGTCAAGATCCATGTGGACGGCATCGATGCCGGGAAGATCAAATACACCCTCTCCGTCACCGACTCCGTCGCAGTGGACGGAAAGACCTATTCCGACTTCCACGATTCCTTCGACGGGAACACCGCCGAGTACTCTGCCGTGAAGATGGTCAGAGTGCCCATGTACGATGCCACCGCATCGAATGATACCGGCAACAGCTTCTTCGCCTACATCATCGGTCTCGGCGACGACGGGTCCTTCGAGTACAGGACCGTAGAGGAGAAGTACAACATCGACCTGTACTTCACCATCAAAGTCGTCTCCGTAAGCTGAGATTAAACTCATTGCCCGGAGTCTCTCCGGGCTTCTTTTAACATCTCTGTATCTGCCACGAGCCATTCTCTGGAAATTTAGATCCTTTCTTTCGAGAATTCCAGTTCTAGATTCCTATTCGTATGGCATGTTTCCGTTACATGATCCATACAGAGCGGTTCAGTTCCTGAGAGCCCCCAACGGGAGTATCAATATGCCATCGTCACGCCTGTATGCGTAACGTTCGGTACCGGTGACGACCGCCATGAAGGCAGGTTCCCCCATCTTGTCGGTATCTATCCTTCTGAGAACGCCTTTCAATGTCGTAACACCTTCCTCGATCAGTCCTTTGCCGCCGAGTTTCACTTCCAGCAAGGCATATCTGCCATCCCTCAGATGAATGACGATATCGCATTCGTTGTCCAGGTTATCCTTGTAATGGTAGATGTCCCCATCCAATGATTCCGCATATACCCTGAGGCCTCTTACCGCAAGTGCTTCGAATAAGGATTTCATCATATCGAGGTCGTTCATCAGGTCACGGGGACCGATCCTCAGCGATGCCGCTGCCAGGGACGGATCGACGAAGTATCTGGTATCGGAGGTCCTGATCATCGTCTTCGAACGCAGATTGGGGTTCCATGCCTTCATGTCCTCGACCACGTACAGTTTCCTGAGCGCCTGCAGATACTCTGACACGGTCTCTTCTGAAACACTTGTCACGTCATTGGATGATATGTCGGCGGATATTGATGCCTGGGAGATCTGGCTTCCCTGATTCCTTGCGTATGAACGTAAAAGCGTCCTCACTTTCTACGGATCCCTTTTTATGCCATCCACGCGCGACATATCGATTTTAATCACGGCATCGATGTAATCGAAAGCCTGATCCAATGCGATGTCGTCGTCCATATCCACCGATTCCGGCCATCCGCCTCTGCAGATGAGAAAAACCAGTCTGTCAAGATCCAATTCGGAGCATACGGAAACCTGTTGTGATTCGAATAAGGATGCGAGACTCACTTCACCTGTAGAATCTCCGGATTCGAAGAGGGTCATCGGACGCATGACGATCCGACCGAATCTCCCGGTCCCGGAGTGAACGGTCTCGGACATATCGGCAGGAACGGACGAACCTGTAAGGACGAATTGATCCTGGCCTTTGTGGCGATCGACATGGTGTCTTACCGCATCCCACAGTTTGGGTGCGACCTGCCATTCATCCAGGAGTCTCGGTTGTTCCCCGTGAGCAATCTCTCCGGATCGATCTTCGACAGGGTCCTGTTCGCATCGATCGTACTCGGATCATCGGTGGACAGGATGCTCTTCGAGACTTGTTCCGCAGTGGTGGTCTTACCGCACCCTCTGGACCTTCGATCAACACAGCTCCCTTGCCTCTGAGTTTCCTCTTCAGAGCGGAATCCACAATATGCGGTCTGTATGAGAACGTCCCTTCATCCATATTCACGGATAAATTGGGAGGTATAAACACAATCCGATACTTGTAGAAAAATCAATCCGATACTTGTAGAAAAATCAATCCGACATTTAGATGCTCCACATATGTATTGGGACCTTATGAAAAATACGGATTACCGTTGTAGAGTTAGAGGATTCATAAAATTCTAAGACGCCAAATCCAGGAATTTGGTAAAAGTGATAGATAGGAATACTTCTGCATGTATGTTCAGATATGTTCCATATTGGTTTTGATCCGAGTGTTTAATGGGTGCTTAATAGACGGTCTTGATTGATGGTCAGACCCTGCTTTTTCGATGAAATCATTTATATATTGAATCGTAAAAACTCGAATTATTTGAAAAATGCAAAGATTTGTGCTTAATGAGTGCTTAATGAGTCTAATATGAAGGATCCGATTAAAAATTTGGAGTCATCCGGGGATTCGGATCCCGACCCGTCTATTACAAGGCTCTTCAAGAGCCTAAAACCTATTGAAATATCTTCTTTTTCTTCAAATTACTTGAAAATTCTATGCGTTTGTTTCAATCATTTATAAATGATATCGAATATCGTCTAGTCACGAATCGGGCCTAATGGTTTTTTCAGGTCCATTAGACTCAAAAATAGGGCGGTCACCATCGCTCTTTGATTGTAGCATGGGTCGATGACCGATATCACAATGATCCAATTGTTAGGTACATCATACATGAATTCGGTACTTTGCTGAACGAATAAATGAACTATTAAAGAGGCGGACTGGACTTCACCCATTCCTAAAAATCTATTGTAACAGATATTTTTTAAATTGTTGAAGAAAAATCTATCACAATAGATTAATTCTTATTATCGATTCCCACATGCGATGGACGGGGCGGCAAGGAGGTGGATTTCACCGCCGCGATGGGAAACGACGTCGAATACTATCAGGTCGCGATGACCGTCCTTTCCGAGGAGACGAAGAAAAGGGAATTCGGTTCTCTGGAGGCCATAAGGGATAACTTCCCGAATACCGTGCTGACGATGGATAGGTTCAACCTCGGGAATTTCGGCGGGATCAGGGTCGTGAACGTCATCGATTGGATGCTTGGAAGATGAATCGTTCGTGAGCGATAGGTGAGGACGAAACGATCCTGGTTTCCATAGTGTGCTCCGAACGTCACTATCGATGTCACCGCGTTTTACATCCAGGATGCTTCCGTCAACGTTATGGTAATGGGGAAAAGATATTCCGAGAGGCCGGCCGTAAGGCCGGGCCTGCTCAGAGGACCATGTCCATCTTGGAAAGGACGTCCGCAGGCGTCTTCCCCAGTACTTCGATGGTCACGTTCTTCTTGTTGGACAGGTCCGCAAGGACGTCCGGGAACTTCCTGGACGATGCGATGGCCGTACGGACGGTCTCCGCGATGCTTCCCTCCCTCTTTCTGATGAGGGTCACCTCGAGTCCCGCATCCTCCATGTTCTCCACGAACTCCTCGGGTGCGGAGAACTCGATCAGGCACCGGATGTCGGGATCCGCCTTCATGGCCTCCAGGAGGACGAAGGATATGTGTTCGGCGGCGCCGAACCGTATCTGTCCGTTCTTTTTCACGAGACCGTTGTGGACCACCATCCTCTTGTCGACGGCGGCGATCTCCTCCGGTCCTTTGGCCCCTTTCTTGGCGTAGGCGAAGTTCATCCCAGTCTTGGGTATGAGTTCCGTCGGCATGATCTCGCAGACCTTCCCGACGGCCGCGTCCAACTCCCTCAGTACGGCGACCTTGTCCGAGTCGTCCTTCTTCGTGAGGGTCACATCCGTGTTGACCACGGGGACTCCTTTTCCGACGGCGTACTGCGTCTCGATGGATTTCTGGATCATCTTCCTGGATTCCAGCACGGAGGTCACCAGGTCCAATCCGTTGGCCATGTTGGCGGTTATGAATGCGGAGAACGTGCATCCGGACCCGTGTCCTGCCTTGTACGGGAACCGAGGGTTCCTTATCCTCGTGATCTCCGATGACAGGTAGAGGTAGTCCACCACGTTGGCGGAACTCATGTGCCCTCCCTTGAGAAGGACGGACGTACCCTCCTTCCCGATGATCTCGCAGGCGAAGGTGACGTCGTCCTCGTTCTGTATCCTCATATTGGCGAGTACCTCGGCCTCGTGCCTGTTGGGCGTGACGAGCTCGCATATCGGAAGAAGTTTCTCCTTGAGCGCACGGACATAGGTCTTGTCGTACAGGTCGTCGCCTACGGTGGCGACCATGACGGGGTCTACGATCAGAGGGATGTCGTGGTCCTCGAAGGTATCCGCGACGACACCTACTATCTCGGCGTTGTAAAGCATGCCGGTCTTTACTGCCTTTATGTCGCAGTCGGACAGCACGGCGTCGAGCTGTGCCTGCACGATGTCTGCCGGCATGGGGAATATGTCGCTGACCTTACAGGTGTTCTGTGCGGTTACAGCGGTGATGACGGAGGCGGCGTGGACGCCGACGGAGGACATGGCCTTGATATCCGCTTGGATGCCTGCTCCTCCGACCGAATCCGAACCCGCCACCGTAAGAGCGGTTCTCATGTGTCTTTCCCCATGCCATTTAAGTATATAATTATAGAAAGGGGCGTGTGCTTTTTCTTTTAAGAATATTTATTTTATTATTATTACAATATGAAAGAGTGTCCGATTCATCTTTTAATAGATTGATGGAAATGGGTCGGGCATGGCAAATAAGAGCAGCGTTCACTTCATCCTCAAAGGCAAGAGCGACTACAAAGACCTCGCGCCTGTCTTCCCGGAGATACTCAGGTCCGCCCTCGTCATCGCGGACCAGGTGCCGGAGGAGGAAGAGCTTACCATGATCATCCAGCTGAACCTGGACGATCTGGAGAAGAACCGCAAGCCGGAAGGATACATCAGGAAGGCCAGGATAAGGATGGTGTTCCCTCTGGACAGGAAGGAGTTCTACCTTCAGAGCTACAACCCCAAGATCGTGGACCTCGGGAAGATCAGGGAGACCGTCTCGGAGATCCTCACCAGGGGCGGAGTGGGTTTCGACGTCACGGAGGACGATGATATTCTCTTCGACCTTCCTTCGAAGAAAAATTGAAGGCTGATAAGAATAAAAATTTTAATTTATTCTGATATGACTTATATTAACAATAGATAATAAGTACTTAGGAATAACATAGTAGTAATCAGAAGCAGCGCACCGCTGCTGACAAAGGAGATAATCAACATGGTATTCGGAAACAAGACCGAGAAATCGAAAGAAGAGAAACAGTTCCGTGTAGAGGACAAATACAACATCCCCGCAGGACCCCTTAACCCCAGCAAATACAGGTTCGACACCCTCCAGATCCACAAGGGACAGGAGCAGCCCGATCCCGCCACCGACTCCAGGGCCGTCCCCATCTACCTGACCTCGTCCTATGTCTTCAAGGACTCCAAGCAGGCCGCCGACAGGTTCGCCCTCAAAGAGGGAGGAAACATCTACGGCAGGCTCACCAACACCACCCAGAGCATCTTCGAGGACAGGATCGCCGCCCTCGAGGGAGGAGCAGCCGCCCTCGCCGTCTCCTCCGGAGCGGCCGCAGTCACCTATGCCGTGACCGCCCTCGCACTCTCCGGCGACAACATCGTCGCGGCCAACAACCTCTACGGAGGGACCGTCAACCTCTTCGAGCACACCCTGCTGAAGAACTACGGCATCACCACCACCTGGGTGGACCCCAAGGACCCTGCCAACTTCGAGAAGGCCATCACCGACAAGACCAAGGTCATCTACGCCGAGACCTTCGGCAACCCCAACTCCGAGGTCGTCGACATCGAGGCCATCGCCGAGATCGCACACAAGCACAAGATCGCGTTCGTGGTCGACAACACCTTCGCGACCCCCTACCTCTTCAGGCCTCTCGAGCACGGTGCGGACATAGTCGTAGAGTCCGCCACCAAGTTCATCAGCGGTCACGGTACCGTCATCGCCGGCGTCATCATCGAGTCCGGCAAGACCGATTGGAAGGCATACGGCAGATACCCCAACCTGACCGAGCCCGACCCCTCCTACCACGGCGTCGTGTTCGCCAGCCTTGGTCCCGGGGCGTTCGTCACCTGGATAAGGGCAATCCTGCTCCGCGACACCGGTGCGACCATCTCGCCTGTCACCGCCTTCGCCCTGCTGGTGTCCCTCGAGTCCCTGTCCCTCCGTGTCGACAGGCAGGTGGAGAACTCCCTCAGGATCGTGGAATACCTCAGCAAGAACCCCCACGTCTCCTATGTGAGCCATCCTGCCCTCGAGGACAACCCCACCCACGGTCTGTACAACAAGTACTTCCCCGACGGTGCCGGATCTATCTTCACCTTCGACGTCAAAGGGACCAAGGAGCAGGCCCAGAAGCTCACCGAGAGCCTGACCCTGTTCAGCCTCCTGGCCAACGTCGCCGACGAGAAGTCCCTGATCATCCACCCTGCGTCCACCACCCACTCCCAGCTGACCGAGGAGGAGCTCGAGAAGGTCAACATCCACCCGACCACCGTCAGGATCTCCATCGGGGCCGAGAACATCAACGACCTGATCGCCGACTTCGAGCAGGCCTTCGCCAAGGTGTTCGGTAAGAACTGAATTTAAACTTCTTCCTTCGGGGAGCGGGGCTGCCATGGTCCCCTCCCCTTCAGCGGTGCGTAATACCGGGGGTGCGGAATCATCTCTCCGCACGGCCCGGCGCACCGGTATCTCCCACTCACAGTCGGCGATCATCTCCGCCGGCAATATCCGGACGTGTGTGCATTTCCGGGAAAGGGCAATCATCTCCGTCCTTCCGCGACACATCCGTCCGGATCTTATAGCTCCCTTATTTTTCAAAGGATTCGTAATGCTGGTACATGCTCTCTTTTAACATGGTCCGATAAATGGCGACACCATTTCGACCGTTGTTCTTGTTCTTCATCTTGCTCGAAGGCTGCGGTCTCTCTGGGAAGAGGATATCGCCTATATACATCGACGAAGGGGGCGGCATAGGTCGCAGCGAGAGGGATATCGCGGAATGTTGTCCGGGGACGGCCGTCATGCCAGGTCTCTCCGTCCACGGAGGCTCCGCAACGTCTTCGGACAAATGTATGGAAAAATGGCTGAGAGATGGTGGGGTCCTATGACCCAGATCTGAAAAACCATGCGGGAGGGGGATGTTCTCCCCCTGCCCTTGTCTTACTCGTTAAGTAATTTGTCCCAGCAGCTCTGGATGAGCTGGTCCTTCATCCTGACGTCCTCTTCCCTTCTCATGCTGTCCTGCATGGAGAGGGTGATCTCGACATCGGTGGATGCAGGGGATGTGCCTCCGTAGGAGTCCCTTCTCTCCACGCAGTTCTTGACGGCTATGGCGGAGAACACGTCGCTGTCCACCAGCGGGGAGAACTTCCTGAACTGGTCGAGGGTGAGGTTGTCCAGCGAGATCTTGTTCTCGATGCAGTACCTCACGGTCTCCCCGACGATCCCGTGGGCCTCTCTGAACGGGACGCCTTTGGTCACCAGGTAGTCCGCCAGGTCGGTGGCGTTGATGAACCCGCTGTTGGTGGCCTCCAGCATCCTGCTCTCGTTGATCTTCATCGTGGATACGACCTTGGCCATCATCCTGGCACAGTCGATGACGGTCTTCAGGGAGTCCATGACGGGTTTCTTGTCCTCCTGGAGGTCCCTGTTGTAGGAGAGGGGCAGGCCCTTGGTGGTCATGAGCATGGCCACGAGGCTTCCGATGACGCCGCCGGTCTTACCTCTGGTGAGCTCCGCTATGTCGGGGTTCTTCTTCTGGGGCATTATGCTGGATCCGGTGGAGTAGCGGTCGTCCATCTCGATGTACTTGAACTCCTGGGAGTTCCAGAGGATCAGTTCCTCGCACAAGGAGGACAGGGATATGGCGACCATCGATGCGTCGAAGGCGATCTCCGTCACGAAGTCCCTGGAACCGACGGAGTCCATCGAGTTCTCGGTGGGGTCGCGGAATCCCAGGAGGTCGGACGTCATCTTCCTGTCTATGGGGTACGTCGTCCCTGCCAGGGCGGCGGATCCCAGGGGGCACTTGTTCATCCTCTCGAAGGCGTCCAGGAACCTGTCCGCATCCCTGCCGAAGCGGAACGCGTGGGCCATCATGTGATGTGCCAGAGTCACCGGTTGGGCATGCTGCATGTGGGTGTATCCGGGCAGGATGACGTCCCTGTTGCCGTTGGCCACGTCCTGTAGGGAACGTATGAGTCCGTTGACCGCCTCGACGGCGTTGAGGACGGCATCCCTCAGGTACATCTTGAAGTCGGTGGCCACCTGGTCGTTCCTGCTCCTCCCGGTGTGCAGTTTCCCTCCGGCCGGACCTATCATCTCGGTCAGCTTGACCTCCATGTTGGTGTGGACGTCTTCCAGGGAGTAGTCCATGTCGAGCCCGCCTTCCTCCAGCTGATGTGCCAGCTTCTTTAGTCCGCCGACTATGCTGTCGGCGTCCTCCGCGGGGATGATCTTGCATGCCTTCAGCATACGGACGTGGGCGAGGGAACCCATGATGTCGTAGAACGCCATCTTGGAGTCCACGTCCAGGGAGGAGGTGAACTCCAGGGTGCTGTCGTCCATACCGTCCTTGAACCTTCCGGACCAGAGGGCTTTTCCTGCCATCGGGATCACTGCTTCTTCTCGGGCGTGTGGGCCCTGGCGGCGGTCTGGTCGGGCAGACCCCACACGTAGATGAATCCCATGGCGGCCTTGTGGTCGAAGGTGTCGACGGTGTCCTTGGAGTAGGTGGCGAGGCCGGTGTCATAGAGGGACACGGGGCTCTTCCTTCCGACGATGGTGACACTTCCCTTGAAGAGCTTCACGCGGACGGTACCGGTGACGAACTCCTGGGTCTTGTCGATGAAGGCGTTGATGGGTTCCCTGAGTCCGCCGAACCACTGCCCGTCGTACACCATGCGGGTGAATTTCTGCTCGAGGGTCTTCTTGAAGTCGAGGACCTCCCTCTGCAGAGTCATGCTCTCGATCGCCTTGTGGGCGGCGATGATGACCACGGCGGCGGGGCACTCGTAGGTCTCGCGGCTCTTTATGCCGACGAGCCTGTCCTCCACGTGGTCGATCCTTCCGACGCCGTTCTCCCCGGCGATCTTGTTGAGTCTGTCGATGAGCTCGACGCCGTCCATCTCCTTCCCGTCCAGGGATACGGGGACACCCTTCTCGAAGCCGATCTCGACATAGGTGGGCGTGTTGGGTGCCTTCTCGGGGGCGACGGTGTGGATCCATACCCCCTCCGGAGGCTCGTCCCAGGCGTTCTCGAGGGCGCCGCACTCGCAGGACGCTCCCCAGAGGTTCTCGTCCCTGGAGTAGGGGCTGTTCTTCTTGGCCTTGATCTCGATACCGTGCTCGGCGGCGTAGTCGATCTCGTCGTCCCTGCTGGCGATCCACTCGCGCTGGGGGGCGATGATCTCGAGGTTGGGGTCCTGCGCCTTTATGCCGGCGTCGAAACGTACCTGGTCGTTCCCTTTGCCGGTGCATCCGTGGGCGATGTACTTCGCCCCCTCCTCGTGGGCGATCTTGACGAGGGTCTTGGCCATGAGCGGGCGGGCGATGGCGGTGCTCAGGGGGTACACGTCCTGATACATCCCGTTGGCCTTGACCAGGGGCCACACGTACTCCTCGACGAATTCCTTGCGGACGTCGAAGAAGTCGGCGCGGATCGCACCGTTCCTGTAGGCGCGGGCGACGATCTCCTCGCCGTCGGTCTCGGGCTGTCCGACGTCCACGGAGATGGCCACGACGTCGACGTCGTAGTTCTCCTGAAGCCAGTGTATGTCGACGGAGGTGTCGAGACCTCCGGAGTAGGCGAGGACGACCTTGTCCCTCTTGCCTTTTTCGTTTGCTGCCTTGTTAGCTGCCATATGGTGCGTCCATATCCCACGCCCTATAATAAAATCTCGGGCGCGCGGAGTAGGATGGAGGGGGCAGTATGGTCGAACCGGGCTGATAGCTTGCGGATGCCGCTCCCGAAGAAGTGGACCATCCAAGGAAATCGTATCCGGACCTGGTGGGCTTGGTGGATGGTATGGTGAACGTCTTGGAACCGCTTGCCGACGATGCGTATATGCTGTCGGACTGGGTCGAAGGCGCACCGGAACCGCCGTTGGCGTTGAAGTACAGGTATGCGTAGTAGTACTGCCTGTTCTCCTGCCACACGGCATACAGTGTCTTGGAGCCGTTGTACGATACCGCGATGGAATCGCCTCCGGTGTAGGACGCGCTGGACGCGGAACTGGATGTGGACCATCCGAGGAAGGTGTATCCCGATCTGTAAGGCTCGGAATGAGACACTGTGAAGATGTGGCTGGATGTGCTCGTTCCCGTGTAGGAATCCGTGCTCGGAGCACCCGAACCGCCGTTGGCATCATACCTGAGATAACAGGTGTAGCTGGGATTGCTCACGGTGACCGTCTTGGTCGCGGCCTTTCCGGATCCGTCGTTGGCGGTACATTTGATCGTAGCCGTTCCCGCGGCCTTTCCGGTGACGACACAGGATGTTTCGTCGGAACTGAGGGAAACATAACTGTTTCCCGACTGGACGGACCAGGAAACGCTCTTGTCGGTCGCGTTGGATGGACTGACGGACGCAGAAAGGGTGATCGAAGAACCCTTCAAGACGCTGCTGCTTCCCGAAATACTGATCGAAGAGACGCTGACAGCATCGGCGATGGCCTCGATCGTCATAGTGTATTTGCCGTTCAGGATGCCTTCGACATTGTCGGCTATGGCCGTGAGAGGTATGCTGATCGTTCCTGCCTTGGATATGGTCCCGGAGATCACACCGACATTATCGCCGAATGCATCATCATGTTGTCCGGCAGAATATGTCAATCCGAACCCGGAAGTTACACCCTCAGTTATGCACGATTTGATAACGAGAGTCTGACCTGATTATGTCTGGCTCCTGTTCTGGTGGCAGATTATTTATAAGTAAACATCGTTATCAGTAATAACGATAAAATGACCTACACGGTTGTGCAGCCGCAGAAGAACGGGAAATACTACCTCTACGAGGTGGATGCGGTCTGGGACCCGGAAAAGAAGCAGTCGAGACAGAAGCGTACGTACATAGGTGCATGCGACAAGGACGGCAACCTGATCTCCAAGTCCAAGAAGACACAGACGATCCAATGCAGCCCTGTTTTCGGGCCGTACCACCTCTACACACAACTGGCTGACGAGAGCGGACTGAAGTCCGCTCTCGAGAACGTGTATGGCGAAAAGGACGGCAGGCGTCTCCTGGCAATGGCGATCCTGGGAGCGGTCAGCCCGTGTACGGTGAACCAGATGGAGGGGGAGTTCGAGGACACGTACCTCAGGGAGATCCTGGATCTGGAATGGTCCTTCGAGCAGTCCGAGGTCTGCAGGTTCCTGCAGACCGTCGGACACGACACCGGCCGCCGGGAGAGACTGTTCGAACAGCTCGCGCCGAAGAGCGGATGCGTGGTCTTCGACATCGTCTGCCTTGGGACCGACTCGGAGGACCTTGAGTTTGCTGAGGTGGGCCGTAAGACCCACCTCACGGGCTCCATGCAGGTCAACCTGGGGATGATCCACGGCATGGAGGACGGCCTCCCGTTCTGTTACAGGACCTATCCGGGGCCGGTGGCGGATGTCTCCACGATCGACGACATCGTATCGGACCTGGCCTCCATGGGCTGCAGCCCTGTGGAGCTGGAGATGGACAGGGGCTTCTTCAGCGCGGGCAACGTGGCGCTGATGGTCCAGCGCCACTCCGGATTCACCGTGCCCGTACCTGCTAGGAACGGCATCCTCAAGGAGCTTATCTCCGAGAGCGTGAGCCAGATCGAGTCGCCGTTGAACAGCGACTGCCTTGCAGGCGGCGTGGTGAGGAGCTACGAGACCCACGTCAGGCTCGCGGACGACGTGTTCGAGAAAGCTTCTGGGGACGACGACGGCGCGATTCGCGCCGTCGTCTTCCAGGATGATGTCCGCCGGACGAAGGAGATCAAGACGCTATACTCCCGCATAACCGATCTGGAATCCCGTCTGGCTGACACCGAATACGACCGGTTCCTCGTGAGGAAGCTTTCGAAGATGGACGCGGAGACCGCAGAGATGCTCGAGTTCTCAGAGGGCCCCGACGGGAAGACCGTCATCGGAAGGAGACGCAAGTCCATCACGGCGAAGGAGAACAGGTGCGGGAGGTTCGCCGTCATCACGACGTCGGAGCTCCCGTGGCGGGAGCTCCTCATCCAGTACAGGATGAGGAACGGCGTCGAGTACGACTTCTCACAGCTCCAGTCCGATCTGCTGGTCGGCCTTTGCGGGAAGTCCGACCAGGACTCCGCCGAAGGCGGACTCCTGGTCAACTTCCTCTCCCTGAGGCTCCGCATCACGCTCATCGAGCGCATGAAGAAGTCGCCAATAGCCGGGAAGATGTGGGTGCCGGATGTGATCAACCTTCTGAAGAAGCTGAAGATGTCCTGTGTCGGTGGCAACTGGAGACTGAACGAGGTCACTAAAAACCAGAGGGAACTGTTCAGGCAGCTTGGGATCAAGCTGCCCTGAGAGAATCCTCGTTATCAACTTTCAGCATGCGAGGTTTTTATACTCTGCACAATATTTTCATACATGGAAAAGAAAACACTTCTGGGAATTGTTTTCACCATCGTTGCGCTACTATCGTTTGTAGCTGTGGTGAACGACAGTTCGTTCGATTCCGACGGTGCCGACACCGATTTTTTCAAAGACAAAGGCGGAGGCACCACGGATGTGACATACCGTGTCGTTTCCGCAGACGATCTCACTGCATCCGTGTCCACCGGAAAAGATGCACGGGGCACTGCCAATGACCCCCTTGTCATCCCCTCCAAGGTCACAAGTAACAAAGACGACAAAGAATACACCGTGATCGGATTGGATTCGAAGAGTTTCCAATCCGCAAAGAACCTCCATGCCATCAAACTCCCTGATACCCTTACAACCATAGGCGAATCGGCATTTGCCACATCCGACGGTGGCACCCCCGGCCTCGTCAGCATCGACATACCCGACAGCGTCACCTACATTGGGCCCGGCGCATTCTCCGGATGCGTAAATCTTGAAAAAGTGAAGCTTCCCAAGAGCCTCACTGAAATCCTGAACACTGTTTTCATCAATTGCGGCAAGCTTCAGTACATCGAGATCTCCGAGAATGTCATGTTCATCAACAACGACGCATTCAACGGTTGCGGATTGCTGGAGACCGTCATCCTTCCGGAATCTCTGGAAGGGATGGGAGAATTTGTTTTCCAGAACTGCGATCAGCTGCGCCACATCTCCATCCCCAAGAACGTCAGGGACATCAACTGGGATCTCACCTTCTACGGCAGCGGTCTCGAATACGTCGACGTCTCCGACGAGAACCCATATTTCATGGTCAAGAACAACCTCGTTCTGATCAAGGACGGGCAGACCGTGGTGTTCTGCCCCGTCAAGGCGAAGGATGCGACCGTCCCCGAAGGCGTGAAGTACATCGGAACGAACACCGACCAGTACGCATTCCGCTGCAGTGACCTGATCTCTGTCTCGCTTCCGTCGACATTGGTGGAGATGACCAATCGTGCCTTCGGCGGATGCAGTTCCCTGAAGAAGATAGAACTGCCTAATTCGCTGGAGGTCATCGGAGACAGGTCGTTCATGAACTGCTCGTCCTTGGAGGAGATCGTCATGTCGGATTCCCTTCATACCATCGGGGAATTCGCATTCGCAGGATGCTCTTCGCTTAAGGGATTGACCCTTCCCAAGACGATCAAAGAGATCGGAGATTCCGCATTCTCCAGCTGTTCATCCATCACCGGGATGATCATCCCCTACGGCACCGAGAAGATCGGCAGCGGCGCATTCTGGAAATGTACATCGCTGGTGAACCTTGAGATCCCCGATACCGTCACCGAACTGGGATCTTCCGTTTTCGAGGGATGTAAGAGTCTGGTGGGTGTCCGCCTTCCGGACGGGATCGACTCCGTCGGTGAAAAGATGTTCAATGAGTGTGAATCGCTGAGGACCGTTGTGATACCGGCGAATGTCCGTACCGTCGGGAGCGATGTATTCAAAAATTGCGAATCCCTGAGGTCCGTCGAATTCCCCAAGACCTTCGAAGGTTTCAGTGGAGCCATAGGAGTTGTATTTTACAACGGGAACGGAGAGCAGTACACCGATTACACATCATTGGCCGGGAAGACATTCGTCCAGGGCGGAAAAGATGCCAACTTCAAATTCATCTTCTACGAATCGTACTCGGACGATAGCGAAGGCTACATGGTGACCTTCAGAGTCGACGGGAACACCTACTACAAGGAATTCGTGAAGTCCGGAGAGAAGGTGGTCCTTCCGCAAGACCCCGCAAAGAAGAAGACCACCGGAATAGTGTACTCCTTCACAGGCTGGAACGGTTACACGGACGGCATGACCGTTACCGGAGACACCGTTTTCAACGCCGAATTCACCACATCGAAGAAGGTTCAGGTTCAATTCGTCGAACGCAACGGCAATATCTTCGATACAAAGGAACACACCTATGGGACCACTTTCAGCTACCCCGCTGGAAAACCGGACGGATACGCTTCGTGCGGAGAGATGTACGCCTTCAAGGAATGGGAACGGTACTCGGAAGACGATGTGACCGGCCTCATGAAATACAAAGCAGTATACAGCAAGGTCCCCGGTTATTTCGTAAAGTTCGATGCGGCCGGCGGAACCGGTTCGATGGATCGGATATTCGTCAAAGCCGGAGAATCCGCAACTCTGCCCGAGAATGCGTTCACCCGCAGCGGATACACGTTCGGCGGATGGACAGACGGCAAGAGCACATACGCTGACAAAGGAACTATCCCCGAGTCCGACAGGAATACGGACCTTCCGCTGACCCTCGATGCCGTATGGAACGGCGAAAAGTACAGACTCACGGTCAACTACATCGGTCCTGTAAGAGATGGGGCATTCAGAGCCCCTGCGGCGCACACCGAGATGATCGCAAAGGGCGGATCGTTCTCCCTGACACCGCCGGCTGTCGAACACTACAAGGCATCCAGAGAATCTGTCTCGGGAACAATGCCCGGCAGCGATGTAACGATCAACGTGTACTACAAGAGCGATACCTACAATATCGAATACGGCACAAACCTCAATGGCATTCTGACCAAGGTTATTCCCAAGACAACCTACTCGTACACTTCCGAATACGTCCTGCCTGTGGTGGACAGGGTCACCCAATGGTACTCGGACGAAGCAAAGACCTATCCTGTGGAGAAGATATCCAAGTTCAGCACCGGGGACAAGAAATTCTGGTGCGATGTTATGGAAAACAAGGTCACCGTCAAGTTCGTTTATTCCACAAACTACCAGGATGAGAATTATGTGGTCGGAACCATGGAACCCGTTGTTGTCGACAGTGGGGCCATGTTCACCTTCCCGCAAAGCGGTTTCACCTATGAAGGCTATACGTTCGTGTGTTGGTTTGACAGAGGGTATGAATACCACCCGGGAGACAGCCGTAATATTTACACAGATACCTCTTTTTATGCCAAATGGAAGAAAGTCGAATACAATCTGTCGGTAACACTCGCCGGACCCACCGAGTCCTTCGACTTCGGCGACAATCCGACATCTTTCACAGGCAAGAAGGAATGGGGAACCGTCGAACTCTATACCCTTGAATTCCGTGATATCACGGTCGACGGAAAGACATACGCTCCCGAGATCGAAAAATTCTACATGCCGGCTGAAGATACGACTTTGACAGTCCATTATTACGAAAAGTATGCTGCTGGTGCGAAGAAATCGATCGAGTATAATTCTGAGCTCAGCGTTTATCTGCCTGCGAAGAACTTCACGAGTTTCGCCACGCACAGAGGTACTGTAACACTCGACGATCTCGCATATGACGGATACAGATTCGACGGATGGTATTCTGATAAGGAACGCACCATCAAGATCGATAAGGTGGACCTCAACGTCTCCGGAAACCAGATCAAGGTGTATGCGAAATGGACACCTCTCGAATATGATCTGAAGGTAGTGTACACAGGCCCGGACGACGGCAGATTCCAGGCACCCGCGGACCATGTTGAAAAGGTCAAGACAAACGACCCGTACAGAATAATCTCCCCTGCCGTGGAGGGCTACGCCCCCGTCATCAAATACCTCGAAGGGAAGATGGGTCCTGCGAACACCACTGTCGAAGTGCAATACGTGCCGACGGAATGGAACATCAGATACTACACCAACGGCGGCGACAACGCCATCGACAGCATTCCCGACTACACGATGACGCAGTCGGTCACATACAAGATGCCGACTCGCGAAGGATACACCTTCAACGGGTGGTATTCCGATCCGGAGCTCACTACGAAGGTCGACGGCATATCCGAAGGCAATACAAAATTCGTAAGGGTCTATGCCTCGTGGACCTCCGAGTCGGGCGGAACAGTGACCGTCAACTTCGTAGGTCCCGATGCGAACTTCACCGCACCGGCGAAGATAGAGAAACGTTACGCTGCGGGCGAGAGGTACAGCATAGATGTGCCGTCCGTCGAGGGATACACTCCCGACCGTCCGAAGGTGGAAGACACGATGGGGACGGATGACGTCACAATCACCGTGACGTATTCCGCCAACCAGCATACCGTCAGGATCAAGACCGGCCAGACAGACATCACAACGCCTGCGGGATGGACCAAGGTGTCCGACGGGGTCTTCGTCAGAACCTTCGGCTACAACTCGCAGATCACGCTTCCGGAGCTTTCCCGCGAAGGATACACCTTCCGCTGGAGTCCCGACGTCCCTGCATCGATGCCTGACACCGATCTCGAGTTCGAAGCGGTTTGGACGGAGATGTCCCGCGAACTCGTCATAAATTACGTCGGACCTTCCGGAGACAAGGACTTCCACGCTCCGAATGAGATAAGGGTCAAGGTACGCACCGGCCAATCATACGAGTACAGATCGCCGACTGTCGAAGGATACGTTCCCGACCTGGAAGCGGTCAAAGGCGTTATGAGCGACCGTGACATATCGGTGACCGTGACATATTCCGTTAAGAAGGTCACGGTGACATTCCTGCCCAACAACGGAGAACGCGTCTGGTCCGTCACCACGGATTACAACGGGACGGTCGCTCAACCGGAAGCTCCTGCATGGGACGGCCACACCTTCATCGGATGGTTCTCCAAAGGCGCGATGTACGGTTTCGACACCCCTGTAAAGGATGATATCAACCTGACGGCTGAATGGAACTCGGAATCAGGCGAGTTCTACATCGTACACACCGAAGGACAGGTGGAGTTCAACATCCCGAGTACAGGTTCCACGAACACCAACATCATAATCGAACTTCCGAACGATGTGAACATATCGTTCGGAAGCGATACGATACAGTCCGCATCCGGAAGCAACATCCAGGCATCCATGACCGAACTGGACGGGGAGAAGTTCGAGATCACCGTCAATAAGAATGGAGTTACGATGAACGGTGCTCCGATGGACATCTCGCTGCCGTTCACCCCGGGCAAGGGGACGCCTCTTGTGTACTACTACCCGGATAGCGGGGACAGGATACTGATGGGCGGAGAAGTCGACAAGGGATCGTCGACCATCAAGTTCAGGACCACCCACAACTCGGTCTACGGCATCGTCTACACGACACCGACAGACCCGGGCACACCCAACGTACCGACGGTACCGGGCGATGATTCGGGCGATGACAACATATTCGTGAAGAAGTCCTCAAAGGGACTGGATCGCAACGAATCAATTGCGATAATTGCCGCAACCATCGTAGGCGCACTTGCCCTGCTGACCATTGCCGTCAGAAGGAAGTGAGCCTGAAAACCGGAGGGGGTCATCCCCTCTATTCTATTTTGGTAACCGAATGCAATATGCGGAATTCCCGTTGGGCGGGATGAAAACGGAATACTGCTGTCGGATCCGTTCCATTGCTTATCGACGGCGACAAGACCGCCGATTATTCTCGGCAAATCTTGGACTGCGTGTGTAGATCCAACATCCACACCCCCATCGGTGCATTCTCAAATCCGCGGCTGAAGTGGCGAACCAGAAGCATACTGCATCTTGTTCGGAAATGAGCAGTCACAGTCCGAAGTAGCTTCCAGGCGACAATATGAATCATTGTCCACACTGCCCATACCGTTCCTTCGAAGAATGATGCGATGACAATGTAGTTCACGCCAATTGTAAAACCATCCGTTTCAGGCGAAATCCAGAAAGGAATTCACTATGTACATGAATAAAGGAAGTCAGACGATATTTGAATCGAGAATCGGTGTCGAGGACGGGGGCGTAATGCACTATCCGCGATTAAGGATGTGATCACATGTGGCAGATTCATGAGGACTGATTATCCAGAAGATCCGCAATCGCTTGCAGATGCTCTGCGACCTTCTCGCCGACCGGTGTGAGTCTCAATGTGCTGATATGATATTCCTCGGACAGGTCCTCCACGACGCCCATGTCCATAAGGATGCCGAGCTTGACGGGCATACGGTCGTTGCGGGCGACATATCTGTAGAGTTCTATCCATCTGCATCCGGGATGGTCGCGGATTGCGTACTCGAAGTGCCCGCGTATCTGCGGGTTGACGAGCTTCCATCCCTGGGCTGCGAATAGCGATGCAACGAAGTTGGCGCGGTCGATGAAGACGTCCTTTGCCTCTTCCTCGGTCTTGAACTGCTTAGGGTCGAGATAAATGCGGGAAGGGTACAGCATGAAAGTGCGCGAACCCTTGTTTCCCTCACGGTACTGCCAGGTTATGCTCTGGTTGAAGATGCGGATCTCGCCGCCGTACACCGTGTTGCCTCTGATGGGCTTCGGATCGTTCCAATAGCCTATCGTGAAGCCTGCGGGGTCCCTCAGCGTGTCGAAGCGGCCTATGGAGACGATCTGCATCCTTATGCATCCCGTCATGTGGGTCTCGACGTAGTCGGGCGGACACTCCTTGTCGGTGCTTATCCCGGTCTCTTTGACAAGGCTCATGTCCACTTTGTAGCCGTGGGATGAATTGTCGGGGGGTGCCGTGGATTCGGACACCGGTGGTGTATGGTCGGTTTCCTTCGGGGTTCCCCCCCGTAGGGGGAAGGGAATGACATTGTAGGGGTCCTCGTAGATCACGGGGTTCTTGGTCCCCGGGACAGCGCGGATGAGGCCGTAGTAGACCAGGCGGTCGATGATGTTCTTCACCTTGGAACGGTGGAGACCGAGCTTCCTGGCTACGGCCGAAGTGCTCATTCCCGAAAGGAGATTCTTCAGGACGTCCGACTCCTCCTTGCGGAGCTTGGGGTGCGTCATTCGAAGGACCTCCTCGCACATGGCAAATGACACCCCCCGACGGGTGGACCCGTGGGGGACCCGTCGAAGGGGGTGTCAATTGTACGTTTTCCGGACTGTCTGGACAGGTCCCCCGAAAACGATGTCAAGGGGGGGTGTCAACTGACAATGGGAATCGGAACGGTTTCTGGTGATATCCGATGCGCCCTCGGACATGGGTTCCCCGACCGGAGATGGGGATCTAACACAGGCGGTGCGGATGCGGAAGACGGGAACGGAAGGATCACAGAATGTCAACTGCAACCACCACCGATTCGGTCAAGCTCATCCTACGAACGGGATTGGAACGGGCTTGTCCGAACGGCGGCGCGGTCACTGCCTGAACGGTCGTAAAAGCATTTTGACTCCGTACTTCTGGTGCACAGAAGTTAGGAAGTGAACCCATCCAATCCAACTCCTGTGCAAAAGTGATTTTGGTTCTCGCATAGTGCGCGCTATGTGTCCTGATACCGTCTGGATGGGACATGCCTCCGGTATCGGAGGAGGGAAGGACGGGGTCGGACCATCGCGTACGGATGTCCATATAAGTCGCCCGTCCGGGCGGATCCGGACCCCTCCGTACTTGTCCCTCTTGGGAATCATCCGTTGGCAGGGGGTCACGCCTGTTGCCACCGTAACGGTTCCGACAGTTTGTGTCTGAAATAGGACAATACCTTTTTTAATCTGTTATCTGTGGGCGGTCCTCCATAGAAAGGAGAATTCCAAATGTCCTACAGAGTGGGTATCATCGGCGGGACCGGCTACACCGGAAGCGAACTCTCCCGTCTGCTTTGCAGACACCCGGACATCGAGTTGGCGGCCCTCACCTCGCGTTCCAACGCGGGGAAGGACGTGACCTCGGTCCACGGGTTCCTCAGGGGATACACCGACATCAAGTTCACGGAGAGGATCTCCGATACCAAGGACCTCGACTTCGTGATGGTGGCGACCCCGTACGGGGTGGCCATGGAGGAGGTCCCGGCCCTCCGCGAGCAGGGGATCAAATGCATCGACCTCTCCGGGGACTACCGTCTGAAGGACGCCGCCCTGTACAAGCAGTGGTACGGCAAGGAGCACTCCGACCCCGAGGGTCTGGAGAAGGCCGTGTTCGGGCAGCCCGAACTCTTCAGGGAGAGGATCAAGGGGGCCGACCTGGTCGCCAACCCCGGATGCTACGCGACGTCCGCCATCCTGGCCATCGCACCGCTGATGAAGTCGGGTCTCGTGCACGACGACGTGTTCGTGGATGGTAAGAGCGGCACCTCGGGTGCCGGCATGACCCCGTCCGCCCGCCTGCATCATCCGACGTGCGGGGAGTCCGTGATCCCCTACAAGATCGGGGCCCACAGGCACCAGCCGGAGATCGACATGGCGGTGGACATGTTCGCGGGGAGCCATCTGGACGTGGCGTTCGTTCCCCACCTCATACCCATAGTCAGGGGGATCATCTCCTCCTGCTACTTCAGATTGAAGAAGGACGCGTCGCAGGAAGACGTCGATGCGGTCTACGAGAAACAGTACGGGGCCGAGCGCTTCGTGCATTATGTGCCAGAGCCGTCGATCCGCGACGTGGTCGGTTCGAACCACGCCCAGGTCGGATCCAAGGTCCTGGGGAACAGGGTCGTCTCCTTCGGAGTCCTCGACAACCTCGTCAAGGGCGCCTCCGGGCAGGCGGTCCAGAACATGAACCTGATGCTGGGACTTCCGGAGGCCGACGGCCTCGACTTCCCGGGACTGGGAGTGTGATCAAGAATGGTAGAGATAATAGACGGTGGAATCACCACCCCTCAGGGATTCAAGGCGGCCGGGGTGCACAGCGGAGTGAAATACCGCTCCCTCGACCTGGGACTTCTGTATTCGGAGGTCCCGGCGACCGCCTTCAAGGCGTTCACCTCCAACAAGGTCAAGGCGGCGCCTGTGCAGATGATGATCAAAGACGACTCCCCCAAACTGTCCGCCATCGTGGTGAACAGCGGGAATGCGAACGCCCTCACCGGACGCCGCGGGTACGAGGATGCGGAGACCATGCAGAGGGCCGTGGCCGCGGAGCTCAACATCGACCCCAAGGAGGTCGGTGTCATGTCCACGGGTCTCATCGGCCGTTTCATGGACATGCACAAGATCCAGTACGGGATCTCCAAGGCCGCGAAGCAGCTCGACGTGGGAAGGGAGGCCGACGGACTCCTGTGCGAGGCCATCATGACCACCGACACCATCAAGAAGGAGTGTGCGGTCCGCGTCCGCCTCGGCGACGGGACCCTCGTGTACATCTCGGCCATCTCCAAGGGCAGCGGTATGATCTCCCCCCATCTGAAGGTGCTCCACGGGACCACCCTCACCATGATCACCACCGATGCGGTGCTCACCCCCAAGTTCAACGAGGTCTACCAGTCGATACTCGACGACTCCATGAACATGGTGTCCGTCGACGGCGACCAGTCCACCAACGACACCTGCATCATGCTGGCCAACGGGATGGCCGGAGGTCAGGCGGCCGACGAGGACCCGGCCTTCATCGACGCCCTGCGCATGGTCATGACCAAGATCGCCCGCACCATCGCCATGGACGGCGAAGGTGCCAGCAAACTCATAACCGTCGAGGTCACCGGTGCGGAGACCAAGGATGACGCGAGAAAGGTCGTGAAGACCATAATCAACTCCCCTCTGGTAAAGTCCGCCATCTTCGGGTCCGACCCCAACTACGGCCGTGTGATGATGGCCCTCGGGAACAGCGGGGCCAACTTCAGCCTCAACGACGTCCATCTGACCATAAAGGGAGGGGACATGGAGGTCCCGATCCTCGACTCCGGGGCACCCGTGTTCCAGGAGGAGAGGTCCGTGGAGGTCGTCCGCATGGCCATGGACAACAAGGAGGTCATCCTCCAGCTGGACCTGGGCGTCGGGAACGAGAGCGCCACCGGCTGGGGATGCGACCTGACCTACGACTATGTCCGCATCAATGCGGAATACGCAACCTGAGTGGTCCGGATGCGCGACATATATCTCCTGAAGTTCGGCGGTAACGCACTGGGGGACGACGGTATGGAACGCCTCTGCAGGGAGGTCGCGGCCCTCACCGAGGAAGGCGTGAGCATAGTCATGGTGCACGGCGGAGGACCGGCCATAAACGCCGAGATGGAACGTCTCGGCATGAAGCCCGTCAAGGTCGCCGGCAAGCGTATCACCGACGAGGCGGGCCTCGAGGTGGTGGAGAAGGTCCTCAGAGGGATCAACGCCGAGGTCGTGAGGTGCCTCGAGGACGCCGGCGTCAGGGCCATAGGCATGCCCGGATACTTCCTCAGCGAATGCAGGAGGGACGGCCCGCAGACGGTGGTCGACGAGGGCAGGGAGGTCGAGGTCGACTACGGTCTCGTGGGGGAGGTCGTCAAGGTGGACCCGCAGGTGGTGTACGACCTGGTGGACGAGAGGATCGTCCCGGTCATATATCCCGTCGGGTCCGACGGGGAGCAGCACCTCAATGTCAACGCCGACTCCATGGCGGCGGGTATCGCCGCCGGCATCAAGGTGAAGGAGATGATAGCCATCACCGATGTGCCAGGCATACTCCGTGACGTCCACGACCCCTCATCCAAGATAGACACCGTGACCCTGAAGCAGATAGACGCGCTCATCGCGGACGGCACCATATCCGGCGGTATGATCCCCAAGGTGGACGCCTGCCGCAGGGCCATAGAGGCCGGGGCGGAGGCCGTCCGTATGGTCAACGGAAAAGACCCAGACAGTATAATTACCGATGTGATCAAAGGGATCCCGCACGGGACCCTGATAATAAGATGAAAAGTGATTCAAATGGATTTCGAGACAGTGAAGGATCTCAGTTCGAAGTATCTCTTCCCCAACTACGGCCGCCTCGACCTGGCCTTCGAGCGCGGGGAGGGGTGCTATCTCTACGATGCGAAAGGGAAGCAGTACCTCGACACCGTGGCGGGCATAGCCGTATGCTCCCTCGGATACTCCCACCCGGATTGGGTGAAGGCGATGCGCGACCAGGTGTCGCACCTCGTGCACGTTTCAAACCTCTACTACGTGGAGGAGCAGGCACAGCTGGCACAGCGTCTCAACACCGTGACGCCCGACGCCATCACCCGCACCCTGTTCGTGAACAGCGGTGCGGAGGCCAACGAAGGCGCGATGAAGACCGCCGTCCGCTACACCAAGAGGCACAAGGTGCTCTCCGCCTACAACGGGTTCCACGGGAGGACCTCCGCGGCCCTGGGGGCCACCGCCCAGAAGAAGTACCAGGAGACGTTCGAGCCCCTGATAAACGAGAAGACCTTCGGATACTTCGAGTACAACGACCTGGAGTCCGTGAAGTCCCTCATCGACAGGGACACCGCATGCCTCCTGATCGAAGGCATCCAGGGTGAGGGGGGCGTCGTCTGCGGCACCCCCGAGTTCCTCCGCGGCGTCCGCGACCTGTGTACCGACTACGGCGCACTCATGATCGTGGACGAGGTGCAGACCGGCGTCGGAAGGACCGGCAAGTGGTGGTGCATGGACAACTACGGCATCGTGCCGGACATCATCACCACGGCGAAGGGGCTGGCGGCAGGAATGCCCATCGGGGCCATCATGACCACCGACGAGATCGCATCCGTCATGACCCCGGGGACCCACGGGACCACCTTCGGCGGCAACCCCCTCGTATGTGCCAGCGGGTGCGCGGTGATAGATATCATCAACCGCAACCACATCCTGGACAACGTCAGCACCGTAGGCGCCGCCTGGAAGAAGGACCTCGAGGCCCTCAAGGCGAAGCACCCCGGAAAGATCAAGGACGTCCGCGGGATGGGCTTCATCATCGGCGTGGAGATGGACTCCGAGGAGACCGCGGCCGGCGTGAGGAAGTACATGACCGACCACCAGGTCCTCGTGAACGTGGCCCACGGGAAGACCGTCAGACTAATCCCTCCGCTCATATTCACCATGGAGCAGAAGGACGAGTTCATGAGGGCCTTCACCGCCGCGCTCGAGTGAGTACACATTGTCCCTAAACAGGTGTATATGCCTGTTTCAGGGACAATCAAAACCTATTTCCCGTTTCTTTCCAACATTTTGTTTGAGATAGGACATTAATACTTGTCCTACGATTACGGCATCATGGCAGAGACAGTGTCCCGCGAGAGTCTCGCGGAGAGGACCAGGATCTATATCGATGCCCACCCGAGCATCAAGGACTGCGTAGCGAAAGGCCTCATCAACTATTCCTCGCTGGCGCGTCTTATAATGAAGGACCTGGAGGTAGGGAACGAGGAGGCGGTCATGATCGCCTGCAGGCGCTACGCCTCCAAACTCAGCGTGACGACCGACCACGAGCTCGCCATCCTCAGCGTCCTGAAGGACAGCAGGCTCGAGATGAGAACCAAGACGTGCATCGTCACGGCCAAGAACGACTGGACCGTCCTCCACAAGATGGACAACCTGTTCAAGGACCTGTGGAACGAGAACTCCATCATGCAGTGCGTGCAGTCGGCGTCCGCCGTCACCATCATCGCGGACCGCATGCTGAAGGAGAGGATCACCGATACCGTCGGCAGGTTCAACATCATCAAGGTAAGGGAGAACCTCGTCGAGATCGTCGTGAAGTCCCCGGAGAAGATCGTCGACACCGCAGGCGTCATCGCGTACCTGATCACCAACCTTTCAGATGCGGGCATAAACATCGAGGAGACCGTGTCCTGTCACACCGACACTATCTTCATCGTCAACGAGCCCGACATGATCAACGCCTACTCGGTGCTCACCAAGTGCATCCAGTCGGCGGAGGAGACCATCGGCAAGAACTGAAAGGGGAGGGGCCCCGCCCCTCCCGAACATCCCTTCTCCGGCCGTATACCGTTTTTCTCGGTCGGAGGCTCCTATTCAAATACTTGAACTCATAACCCCATCCATCAGGTCTTCTTTTCTGGAGGCCTTTTGAAGGTATCCAAAAATGACTTCTTTCGAAGACCTCGGGGTATCCCCCGATATAGTAAGGGCTGCGGCCGACATGGGTTGGACGGAGCCCACCCCCGTACAGATGGAGGCGGTCCCCGCCGGATTGGAAGGACGCGACCTCATAGCCAAGGCGCAGACCGGTACCGGTAAGACCGGCGCATATTCCATGATTGCCATGACCAGGGCGAAGCCCGGGTCGAAGGTCCCGTCCGTCCTCATCATCGCCCCCACCAGGGAGCTCGCCATGCAGGTGGATGCGGAGATCAGGAAACTGTCCAAGCGCTCCGGCCACTGCAGCGTCCCCGTGTACGGAGGGGCGGACATGCGCAGGCAGTCCGACGACATCCGCAGGGGCGCCGACATCATAGTGGGGACCCCCGGCCGCCTGAGGGACATGTGCGAGAGGGGGATACTGGTCCTCGACAGGGTCAGCGAGGTCGTCATCGACGAGGCGGACCGCATGATGGAGATGGGTTTCGAGGACGACCTCGACGCCGTGCTGGAACATGTGCCCAAGGAGAGGCACACCATGATGTTCAGCGCCACCATGACGCGTGCCGTCGAGAGGCTCGAGAAGGACATGCTCGACGACCCGGCGGTCGTGGACGCCTCCGACGGGAACGCCGTCACCGGCCTCACCAAGCAGTACGTGGTCAAATGCAGGAGGGACGAGAAGAAGGACATGCTGAGGGAGATCCTTTCCAAAGGCACTCCCAAGGCCATCGTCTTCTGTGCCACCAAGACCATGGTGGACGACCTGTTCCAGGAGTTCAGGGACGACGCGAAGGCGGGGACCCTCCACGGGGACATGCCCCAGTCGCTCAGGGAGAGGGTCATCAGGAACTTCAGGGACAACAGGGTCCTCGTGCTGATCGCCACCGACGTGGCCGCCAGGGGTCTGGACATCGAGGACGTCGACCTGGTGGTCAACTACGACGCACCGTCCAGGGCGGATACCTACATCCACAGGATCGGCAGGACCGGCCGCGCCGGCAGGGAGGGGGTATCCCTCACACTCGCCACCAAGAGGGACATGGATTTCGTCCGTGACTACGAGCACGAGATCGGCATGAGGATCAGGGCCATCGACGTGGACGACATAGAACCCTTCGAGACCGTCCACGAGCCGGTCAGGAGGGAGAGGAGGCTGCAGCGCGGGGAGAGGCAGGCATCCGCGGACAGGGGGAAGGCCCCCCGCGGGAAGAAGGCCGGGAAGGAGAGTGCCAGGCCCCAGAGGTCCGACGACCGTATGGTGGTGGAGGTCAACATCGGGAAGAACGACGACGTCAACAGGACCCAGTTGGCCGATTTCATAAGGAAGAGGGCGGGACTCGGGGAGGGCGACGTCGGAAAGGTCGGACTCGGTACGGCCTCTTCCTTCGTGGAGGTCCCGGCGGATGCGGCGGACCTCGTTATCGAGTCCGTCGGAGGCAGCGTCTTCGGAGGAAAGACCGTCATCTGCGACTACGCCCCCGAGAAGAAGAAGTTCGCCGACCGCTACGGCGGGAAGAAGCGCACCGCCTGATACCGGGCGGCGCATGCGGTAGACGATTTCCCTTCTCCAGGGGCCCCGTCCGAAGGGCGGGTCTCTTTTTCCTCTTCTTTGACGAGGGTTTATGAACACACACGGCATGTTCCAGATGCTATAGAGAGGGGCGATCTGCAAATGGGTCTGTTCAAGAGGAAGCCTGCCGAGGAGGAGCCGAAGGTCGAGGTGCCCGTCCTCAGGGACGGCGACGGCTGGAGGGTGTGCGTCCATTACGGGGACATGATGTTCGACAAGGGGGAGATACCGTACGCGGTGGATTTCTGGATAGAGGCGGTGGACCGCTTCGACGGCTCCGACAAGGCGTTCGGCAGTATGTGCCAGGGGATCGCCGACCGTGTCGTGGGATGTTGCTGGAGGGAGTCCAGGGGAGGTTCCGTATGCCCCGTCAACCTGGTGGCCCGCATAGAGTCGGAGATAGAGGTCAAATGGCCGGAGATCTCGAAGGAGGGCAGCATAACCCAGAAGGTCTTCGACGGACTCGTGGCGAAGATGGGTTCCTGCGATACCGTGGAGCATGTGGTCATGATCTTCATGGACGCATGCTTCTGCCAGATCGGGTATATGGGCAACGCCCCGGACATAAGGGAGGTCCCCGTCAGGTGCGGTGACATAATAGCCAGGTCGGCGGACGCCGATGCGGCCATAGACATGCTGGCCGATCCGAAGGACAGGAGGGGCATTAACCCCCGTTCCGCACATCGCTCCATACTCCTGTTCAGGGAGTACTTCTCGGACGTGAGGAACGGGGTGGAGATCGCCCTCGGCGGGAAGACCCAGAAGGAGATCGACGACGCGGTGGCCTACTGGGAGGGACACCGTAGGGAGAGGGTCGACCATCTGGCGAGAGGGGTGGAGGAGAAGAGCCAGTATGCCTCCGCCACCGCTTTCGGCAGGAAACAGCACGGCCGTGCCTGCTACATCGAGATAGCGGATTTCGTGGAGGAGTACTTCTCCATGGACGGGAACGTCCCATCCCGGTGACATCCTATTCAAAAGATACAAATAATGTACCACGGTACACGCAGACAGAGGCGAAACAACAATGGCTATGAGCAAGAAGCAGCTCGCCAGGAAGGCCAAGTCCAAGAAGGCGGAGGAGGAGAAGCTCGCCGCCGCGGCCAGCTCCGGAGACGAAGCCGCCAAGGCCAGACTCGAGAGGCTGCAGAAGAAGAAAAAGTGAAACCGTTCACGGGACCCCCAGGGTCCCGACCCCTCCCGATGTGCCAGGGCCGAGACGTGCACCGGGATCCAAACACATGTCGCCGTCTGCGGCACCGTCCCGGCCGACCTATGTACACGATTGTTAGGATATCTTTGTGGTCGTAACATAGTTCCTATGGTTTAACGGTGATTGCACACTTGTGCTCTCCCCCCCCTTAAATAACATGACAATGTAGGGAATTCGATAAACGCGCGATAGGTGTTGTAATTCATTACAACGTCTATTGCAGACGTTCGATCTGATCATTGGAGGAAAAACAATGGAGAATATTAGGGGGGAGGGGACGTATGAGAGCAGCTCCAAAAAGAAGAAGCTTCTCGTCCCCATCATCGCTCTGATGCTGTGCGCAGTCGCGGTCATCGGGGCAGGTTATGCATACCAATCCAGCCTTTCCGTGGATAAGAATACTCTCAATGCAGGGGATCTTTCCGTGGATTTTGCTGGAGCTCCTGGGCTTATATTTGATGATGCAGATGGTGAAATAACTGTAACCTTTGTACAGGATGTTGTTTTATCGGGCGCTTCTTATTCCAAGAACATCTATGCGAAAATAGATGACTCTGATAAGGTAAAGACAGTGAACTTATCTGTCTCCAATAATTTGGCCACTGAGCAGGATTTGTCTGTAAAGATTTCTGGAACCGGTATTGATGATAAAGTGACGAGTGTGATCACTAACATCAATGTCAAAGTCACTACTGCTGATTCGGCTTTATTAATGGATGTCGTCCCTGAGGGAGTTAACTTTACCACCTTCACTGAAAATTCTCAAAAAATAGCCAGTGTTAAGTCTGGACAAGAGGGATCTGCTACCGTTACTTTGACCTTTACCATACCTGCATCGGCAATATACAACCGCACTTCTGCACCCAGTGGTGTGGATGATGTTATTTCAGGTTATGTAGATGCAATAAATGGTGCATCATTTAACGTAGTGTTTACCATTGGAACTGCTTGAATGAGGTGATTCTTGTGGATGAGATGATAAACGAGAAAAGCAATAAAAGAAAATTGTTAGTTCCCATCATCGCTCTGATGCTGTGTGCAGTTGCGGTCATCGGGGCAGGTTATGCATATACATCTGGGCTTACTCTTAACAACAATTCTGTAGACTCCAATAATATCTCTATCGACTTTACTACCGATAATGACAAAGGTTTAGTGATATCTCAAAGTGATAATGTAGGGATATTCATCAGTGAAGAGAATACTTACGACGGGACAGATTATGTTACCACCATCTACATTTCTGGAGACAGTGATGATAGATCTGTCAAGACCGTGAATGCACATACCCTTAAAGTTAGTGCAAACTACAATGAAGCCGACGGTAAAACTGCAAAAATCTCAATGATGGTTACTGGTATTAATTCCACTACTGCATTGCTTACATATGATGGTGATAAGACTGTTACAGTGGGAGATGTCATAAAGTCCATTACTGTAAAAGATTCCATTAATGGTATTGATGCAACAATAGATGCAGCTGAATTTGCAACTGGTGTAGATCTTGTTGTTGCTCTTGCATCCAGTTCATCATATACCGATTACCAGTTGGACTTTGTAATAAATCTTGGAGATAATATTACATATGCTAAGTCTATAGACTCTGCTGCTCTTGCCAGTGCCATTGGTGGACTTTCATTTAATGTAGTATTCTCTTTGACTGCCAATGCTAGTAATTAAACTTTAAAATGGGAGCATAGCCCCCGCATATTATAATTCAATACGTGATGTTATGGAACAATATAGTCAGGATGAAAATAACGGGAAGAAGAAACTTCTTGTTCCGTTGATTCTTCTTTTATTGTGTGTTGCTAGTGCAGTAGGGGCAGGATATGCATTAAGTTCTAATATTTTTATGAATGGCAACAATCCTGATACTGCAGAGATTTCCTTGACAGTGGTGGGTGACGGACCGGCATTCACTACAGGTGGTGGAGAGATCCTTGTAGACTTTGTTCAAGATACGGAATACAATCTTGATGAAAGCAAAAATTATGTTCCTACATATTCTGTAAAAGTATGTGAGGGCAGTTCCAATACTGCATATGTCCATGTAAAGCTTACAGATACTGATGATGAAGACAGATTGTATACCATTGTTGCTAGCATCAAAGCGGTAAATTCCTCGACAAAGGATGAAATATCCAGTTTTTCAGTTGATGAAACAATAACTGTTGATATTTCCAAGGTAATCTCCAGTTGGATTATTTCCATCTCATATCCTGAGGGGAATAGTATGAAGAATGGTGATATTGCCGCCATATCTATATCTGCTGTATTTGCACAAGATGCAATCAACGGAATCAGTGCAGAAGATCTTGCTAATGCATTTAAGGATGTTGAGTTCCAGATATTTGTAAAGGCAGAACCTGTTCCTACTCCTTGAAAGAAACTCTAATAAACTACTAATGGGGGAGGTTCTCCCCTTCTTTTATTTTATATCGGTTTTCACGTGTATTCATGCTGTCAAATCCATTTTGGTGCAGATGAAGGAGATATCCTTTCGGACATCCCCTTGCTTTCCAAAAGTTTAGGCACAGTGTGCTATCGCGTATCTGCACTCGGGTACCTTCCAGTATATGATCGTCTCTGTCAGATGGGGGTCAATCCCGAAGAAAGACTCTGTCGATATTTCACTCTCCCGTCCCCCTTCTCTGTACTTCCATGTCTTGAAGAAGTATGCGGGGATCAGAAGTATCAGAAGGATAGCCCCTCCTATCAGGAATGCGAAGTCTATGCTGTTGGCGAAGACAGGATGATGTCCTCCGCCTCGTCTATCACGGAGTGATCGAACGCCCCTCCGAGACCATTCGGGGTGCGGCATGCGATCATCATCTTCATGCTGGCAGGCATGTCCGCCAGCAGGGAACCTACTATGAACAGTGCCAGTACGGCGAGAAACACTGGTTTCCTTCCGTATGGCGCGGTACCGTTCAGCTCGCTGGCTATCGTCGCACCGCATGTGCTGACTATGGTGCCGTCCAGACATGCTATGAGCATCGCCAGCGTAAGGCCCACCATTGTCATGCTGCGGACCTTCGGGTCGATGTTCTCGTATGTTATTTGTTTGGCAGACATACGGTCGGGTCCATGGAAGGGTGATATTTATAAGTTTATCATTAAACTAAAAATACCATACAATTAGATGGTATTTTACCATCATGCGGTTGATGATAATGGAAAATTTCAGATATTTATTGTTATTCGATAAAAATATCAGTAAATGGTTTTTTCGGACGGATCCATATGCATCAATAATATCAACTATTTTTAGCAATGAAACGTCAGACCGAAGTTGGCATTCTCGCGGTGTACCAGGTCCTTCCTGTCGGAGAATTCCTGCGAAAGGGTATCTATACGGCGGTTGATGCGAGAAGCATACTCCTCCAGTTGGTTGATCTCCTCCTTGTCGAAATCGTCGAAGATCTTGGAGAACGTCTCGCAGGAGATCCTCTTGCAGGACTCGTACATCTCCTCCCCCTTCTCCGTCAGGGCCAGGGAACCGAGCTTGTTGTCGCTCTCGTTCACCACGATCCCCTGGTCGGTGAGCTCCTTGACGATCATCGATATGCGGGACTTGTCCACGGGCAGACGGGCGCTGAGATCCCTCTGGGATATGTGCGGGTGGTACCCGACCTCCATTATTATGGGGAGCTGGTGGGGCTTGAGGCCGATCTCCCACGTGTATACCGAGACCATGTTCCTGACGCACTTGGCCAGTTTTTCGGGGAAGTACATGAGGGATTTGGGCATATCTATGCCGGGGAGCCTGTCTTCAAGGAACGAGGGCCTGTCCTTATCCAAGACGTCCCCTTTCTCGGAGAACGGATCGAAGGGAGGGTACCCTTTCCTCATGGCCGCGATCTCCCCGCTGTTGGCCCATCTCCTTACGGTGCTCTGGCTGCAGCCTGAGGCTTCCGCCGCCTCCCTTATGCTCTTCCCGCGGGACAGGAAGTCTATGGCCACATCCACCTTGCCCGTCTCCGTGCGCAGTCCTTCATAGGACGTGCCGGTGCGGCTGTTGAAGGTGCGGCCGCATTCCTTGCACAGGAACTTGCGGACGGTCTCCCCTCCGGCCTTGTATGTCCCGTTCCCCACTACGTTCCCTTCCCCGGTCATGCAGTATTTGGGACACTCGGGGTTGGGGCACGATACATCCGTGAATTGTTGTTTGGGGCCTCTTTTTCCCATGGGTGCGGTTAATGTCAACCACCGTATTTATAAGTTATTTTTTAAACTTCATAAACCACAAATGGATTTTGTTTTTTAGAAAACTTAACACACATAGCATGTGCCAGAAAGGGACCGCTGCTTTGTGGGTCTAGTGCACACCATCCGGCCCCTTTCCGTCGATCACATAAACTATAAACTCTACGTCTGATGGATAAAGGGGGATATGCATCACCGGTCCGACCGATGTACATGATATGAAGACAGTTTCCGGCGCGTTTGTCATAGTGGCGACGCTGGCCATTTCGGCCCTGGTCCTGACGGGAGGGGCGTATTCCCTCACCAGCAGCGTGAACATCAGCGGAAACCAGATGCTGTCCGACGGCTATGCCCTGGACATCTATTCGGATACGGAGGCACGACCCTCTCCGACGGGAAGACCCTTTTCGCCGATGCGAACATCTATTACAGGACCGTGGGGGATACCGTGAACGTATCCTCAGAGAAAGGTAGTGTCGGGAGCGATTCGAACCACAGTCTTTCCGCCGTGAAGGAGGACAGATATCTGATGATTTCGTCGTCCGGATCCGACGGCATATCCGTGGAGTGCAGGATGAAGGACCCCAGTTCCGGGGAGTATGTATCTCTGGGTCTGTCCGATATCCCGCCCTTCATAAGTTCCCTGGAGGTGGTTCTGACCAATGGGACCGATTCGTACTTTGTGACACTATACGGCCTCGAGACGTCGGTCGTATCCGGAAAGGCGTCTTTCGAAGGATTGAGCATGGTACCGGGGAATATTACGCCATCTCCGTCGACATCACTTTGAAAGACGTCCCGGCAAGTTCGGATGATTCCTGGAAGGATTCCGCTCCTTCCTTCAGTTTCATATTCGCCGCGGAGATATTCCTGGTGGATTGAATATATCCGTCATCGGATCCGTACGTCCTTATCAGAGTATTGTCACGGTCGATGCAGGGCGGTCCGTATTTCGGATGTGGCACATCTGTGGGTCATTGCAGCAAGCGGGTTCCGGATCCCGATAATAGATATGGAGCCACTTGAGGGAATCGAACCCCCGACCATCCGCTTACAAGGCGGGAGCGCTACCGGACTGCGCCAAAGTGGCCTAGCACTCTCTATAGTGCCATTGCTTTTAATTTTTTGGCATGCCAGGGGCCTGAGGACGGTATGATATTCCGGTCCGCAGACCTTGTTCCTGGCACATGACGGCCGTGTTGGGAGAAGAGGTAATTGTTTTAAGGGGAGGGGCTTCCGCCCCTCCCGGGTGTTTTCAGTAGGACACGCCCTGCCAGAGCATGGCGTTGCAGACCTTTTCGAAACCGGCGATGTTGGCACCGACCTGGAGGTCGCCCTTGTGGCCGTACCTCTCGGCCGCCTCGGCCGCGTTCTTGTAGATGGTCTGCATGATCTCCTTCAGCTTGGAGTCGACCTCCTCGAAGGACCAGGAGAGCCTTGCGGAGTTCTGGCACATCTCGAGGGCGGAGGTGGCGACACCTCCGGCGTTGGCGGCCTTGGCGGGTGCGAAGAGGACTCCCGCCGCCTTGTACTGGGCGATGGCCTCGGGGGTGGAGGGCATGTTTGCTCCCTCTCCGACCGCGTAGCATCCGTTCTTGATCAGGATCTTGGCGGACTCCTCGTTTATCTCGTTCTGGGTCGCGCAGGGGAGTGCGATGTCGCAGGGGATGGTCCAGATGCCGTTGCAGCCCTCGGTGTACTTGGCGTTCTTTCCGAAGTCGTAGTCGAGGTAGGTCTTTATCCTGTCCCTCTTCTGCTCCTTGATGAGCTGGAGGTTCCTGTAGTCGATACCGTTGTCGTCCTCGATGTATCCGTTGGAGTCGGAGACCGCGATGACCTTGGCTCCGAGCTGGGTGGCCTTCTGGCAGGCGTAGATGGCGACGTTTCCGGATCCGGAGATGACGACCTTCTGTCCCTTGAAGGACTTGCCGTTGGCCTTCAGCATCTCGTCGACGAAGTAGCAGAGACCGTATCCGGTGGCCTCGGTCCTGGCGAGGGATCCGCCGGAGCCGATGGCCTTTCCGGTCAGGACGCCGGTGAACTCGTTCCTGAGCCTCTTGTACTGACCGAACATGTATCCGATCTCCCTTCCGCCGGTACCGATGTCTCCTGCGGGGACGTCGGTGTCGGGACCGATGTGTCTGAAGAGCTCGGTCATGAAGGACTGGCAGAAGCGCATAATCTCGTTGTCGGACTTGCCCTTGGGGTCGAAGTCGGATCCTCCTTTTCCTCCTCCGATGGGGAGGGTGGTGAGGCTGTTCTTGAAGATTTGCTCGAAACCGAGGAATTTCAGGATGGACAGGTTGACGGAGGGGTGCAGCCTGAGTCCTCCCTTGTAGGGTCCGATCGCAGAGTTGAACTGGACGCGGTATCCGCGGTTGACCTGGACCTTTCCGTTGTCGTCCACCCAGGACACGCGGAACATGACGATCCTCTCGGGTTCAACGAGCCTCTCGATGATAGCGTTCTTCTCGATCTCGGGGCGGGCCTCGACGACGGGCTCCAGGGAGACGAGGACTTCCTCGACGGCCTCGAGGAACTCGGGCTGGTCTGCGTTGCGCTGTTTCAGACCGTCGTAGACGGTTTTCAGGTACTTGTTGTTGATTGCCATCACAAATGCCTCAAAGATTTGTTAACGTTTGTATATTGCAGGTAGTATTTAATGTTTGAACATCTAATCGGAAAAATCTAGATGTTTGTTCTTCGATTTTTGGCAATCAATTGTTATTTTCGGTGAATTCAGAGTATAATTCTTCTTTGATTAGACATTTGTCTAATGCATATCTTCCGAACTCCGGATCGGCGTCCGGAGTCCCGGAATACGCGTGTGCGCATTCCTGTCCCATTACATTAGATGAATGTCATGCCGTGACCGTACGGACGCAGGCATCCGTCGTGGATCCTCCTGCATGACATCCTCCTGTTCCGTATGTATTATAGTGATACCTGATGCCAGCGGACCGGTTTTCAGGCAGGGTAACCTTTAATATAAATGAGGTAATCGCGCAAGACATTCAACCGAATATTTCACGGTGATTCAACAATGGCAAACGACGCTAAGAAAGTCATCCGCCTTGACTACAAGGCATACCTGGCAGACATGGACAAACTGTACGACACCACCGACGAGGCCGCAGCGAAGGACGCCGGCATCTACAACGAGAAGGTCAAGTACGAGCCCATGTCCTACATCGTAGGATCCAAGAAGCTCTTCCCCGCCCTCGACAAGGCGATCGCCGACGCAAAGGTCGGAGAGGAGTTCACCGTCGAGGTCCCCTGCGAGGAGGGTGCCGGAGTCAGGAACCCCAAACTCATCGAGACCCACTCCGTCAAGGACTTCTACAGACAGGAGATCAACCCCTACCCCGGACTCACCGTCTCCCTCGGCAACAGGACCGGAACCGTCATGTCCGTCGGTGCCGGACGTGTCAAGGTGGACTTCAACAACCCCCTGGCCGGCCACGACCTCAAGTACGTCATGAAGGTCACCGAGGAGATCACCGAGAACGACAAGAAGGCGACCGCCATCGTCGAGGCCGACTTCGGCAACGCCGACGACTTCAAGTTCGAGTTCCCCGGAGACAAGGTCGTCGTGACCCTCCCCGAGATCACCAAGTTCCACCAGGAGTGGCCCGTCGCAAGGTTCAGAGTCGTCTCCGACCTCCGCGAGGCCTTCGGTGTCGACACCGTCGAGTTCGTCGAGATCTGGTCCGCCGCCAAGAAAGACGAGACCAAGCCTGCCGACAAGAAGGAGTGAAACCAAAAGGATATAAAGCAGGAGTAAATCTCCTGCTCTGTCCGGTTTCGTCTGGACTCGAAAAACGACTTCCATTCATGGGCAAGTGGCCTAATCTGGATATGGCAACAGCCTCCTAAGCTGTAGGTTGGGGGTTCGAATCCCCTCTTGCCCGCCATGCACTTCATCTTCTCGCTTAGCAGTTTTTCGCTAGGTTAATATTTCTTACATAGAAAGAAACGGGGTAATCTTCAGATGGATGCTGCAGACTGTAAGCGGTTGGTCTACAAGTACAGATGGGCGATGTTCGCGATTCTCGCGGTCACCTACTTCTTCGTCTATTTCCACAGGATGTCCGTGAACGCGTTGGGGACCGACATGGTCGCCGACGTCGGCAGCGGGTCGAAGGAATATCTGAGCTCCATCTATTTCTGGACCTATGCCCTTATGCAGATCCCCAGCGGGATCCTGTCCGACCGTCTCGGTCCCCGGAAGGCATCGTCCATATTCCTGGCGATAGCGACGGCGGGTTCGTTCATAACGATGTTCGGGGAGAGTTTCCTCGCCCTTGCCGTGGGTAAGGTCCTCATCGCGGCCGGTATGGCCGTCGTATACATCCCCCTTATGAAGATAATCTCGGTATGGTTCGACAAGAAGGACTTCCCCCAGCTCAACGGCATCGTCATAGCCGTCGGGAACGTCGGCGCCCTCGCTGCCTCCGCCCCCCTCGTCTACCTCGCGGAGGCCATAGGGTGGAGGGACGTGTTCCTCCTCCTCGGCATCATAACCATGGTCCTCGCCCTTCTCTGCTTCGCCTTCGTCCGTGACCATCCCAAGAACATCGGTATGCCGGGGATCGAGGAGATCCGTGCGGAGGAGACGGGTGTCGAGGATACGGACCGCAGCGACGGCAAAGTGCCCGTCCTTTCCGGTATCAAGACGGTCTTCGGCAGCGGAAGGGTGTTCTGGACCATGGCCTTGGCATATTTCCTCGTATATGGCACCATAATGGTGTTCCAGGGGACGACGTCCATCATGTACTTCAAGAGTCATGTGTACGGATTCGCCCTCGCCGCCTGGTTCGTCACGATGATCGGAGTGGGGAAGATCGCCAGCACGATACTCATCGGGCGTCTGGCGAGCAGAGGCTTCGTCCGCTCCAAGAAGAAGGTCATGGCCTTCGGGACATTCGTTTTCATGCTGGTGTGGGCCTTCATATGGCTCTTCGCCGGCGATATAGACAATCAATACGTGTGGTTCGCCGTATGCGGCCTCTTCGGGTTCTTCGGAGGCTTCATGACGCTCTCGTTCTCCCAGGTGAAGGAGTGGTTCCCCATATCCATCTCCGGTACGGCCATCTCGTCGATGAACGTCTTCCTGTTCCTCGGGGCGAGCGTGGCCACCACTGTGGCGGGGATGATCCTGCATAACGTGTACACCCTGGAGAACTACAGTACCCTGTGGGCCGTGATGTTCGCGGCCGCGGCCGCGGCGTTCGTCCTGGTCCTTCTTTCCAAGGAGAGGAAGGAAGGGGACGATATGATCATGCCTTCCGAGGAAGGCCGGTGACGGGATGTCCGACATACGCCGTGTTTCCGTCTGGTATTCCACTGCCTTTTGAAAAAATAGTTAAGTTTAAATATAATTGGATGAGAAAACACATAAAACAATATATGTTTGATTTTTTAGTATTTATACTAAACCGATAGTTCGTAGTCTTTTTTAAATACTAACTATTTTGATATAATATTCGACAGTTGTCTCCATTCCGACTGTCCGGGGGGTCTCTTTCCACCCCGTTTCGGGACCCTCTGTTCCATGAATGGACAAGGAGGAGTGCGTATGTCAGATAGTGTTTCAGCCAGCGGAAACTCTGCGGTTTCCGCCGCCTCTGCCGATACCGGTCTGGAGAGATCCATCGACTGGAAGCAAGGGGTCATAATCGCGATGGGTGTGCCCATCCTCATCCTGCCTTCGCTTTATGATCTAGATGGGACCCTGTGGGCCCTGAGTATCGTCATCTGGGTCGTATCCGTTCTCCAGGGATTCCTTCAGAACATGGCGATCGGAGAGATGGCGGCCAACTTCGGAGTGTCCGGTATCGGTGCGTGTGCACAATACGTCTTCACCGACGAGGAGAAGTACAAGGGCAAGAAGGTCAATTGGGGCAAGTTCATAGGTGCGTTCACGGCGTGGTCCTATTGGTTCACATGGACGCCTGTCATACCCATTTTCACTATCATGACCGGAGCCTACCTCCAAGACAGTAATTTCAGCGAATACTTAGGATTCTTAAGCGACGTCAATTCGACCCTGCTCAATCTCATACTGGGTCTCGTGATCTTCGGAACCATCATCTTCATCGGGTCCAGAGGTCTCAACGGAGGCGCCAGGGCCCAGATGGTCCTCGCCGGTATAACCATCATCCCGCTGGTCATCGTGGTCGCCATCCCGTTCTTCAACGGGACCTTCAGTCTGGACAACATAACCGACGGATTCACCCCCGCCGGATGGACATGGAGCGGAAACGACATCTGCATGGTGTTCGGATGCCTCGCGGTCGCCCAGTGGAGCGCATGCGCATGGGAGTCCGCCGCCACATACGGTGCGGAATACAAGAACCCCGGAAGGGACCTGCCCAAGGCCCTCATCTCCTGCGGTCTGATCTGTCTGTTCATGTACTTCATCGTCTCGTTCTCCGTATACGGAACACTCGGACACACGGGTGTCGAGACGACCGGATATGCGACCCTCGCGCCTCTCTGCGTCAGCAACTTCGGTTCCATCGGAGCCCTCGTCGCCCTCATCCTGCTGGTGGCGGGAATGGTCATGCTGATCCAGACCGCGTTCCTCGGTTCCTCCAGGACCTTGTTCGCGATGAGCCAGAACGGGAACATGCCGAGGCTCCTGAGCAAGACCAACAAGAACGGTGCGCCCATCTACGCCATGCTGTTCCAGTTCGCGGTCGGAATGTGCCTCATCCCGCTGGGAACCCCTGGAATGATCCTCGCGGCATCCTCGTTCGGATTCTGCTTCGCTCTGGGTATGGCCATGGTCTGCTTCATCAAGACCCACAGGGACCCCAGGTTCAAGAACCAGCCCAGGGTATGGAGCGCACCGCGCGGATGGTACTACGTGGCCATCGCCCTCGCGATCTATCAGTTCTTCGTGCTGATCCCCTGCCTGGCATACTTCAGCATAGAGGCGTACGGACCCTCGTCCGTCGTGATAGGGGCGATCATCCTGTTGATCTACATCCCGCTGTGGTTCGTACTGCAGCGTTACGAGGCCAAGAACAACGACTCCTCCACACAATGCCGACGACGTCCCTGATTGTCATAGGTCGCATCACAAACAGATTACCGGGACCCTGCCTCCCGGGAAACCTCTTTCCTTCGTTTTTCGTCCGTCTTCCTCTCCGCAGGGATTATCTATCCAACCGAGGATGTTCCATCGTGTTTCTAGTCGTAGATTGCAGGGATTCGTTCGTCTACAATCTTGTCGCATGCCTCGAGTCGGCAGGGGCGGACGTCACCGTCGTGAAGGAGGCGGACGGGGCGCCGTCCCGTCGTGATGTAGAGGCCCTCGTCCTGTCCCCGGGACCGGGCAGGCCCTCCCCCGACAGGGGTTCTTGGAAGGCCTTCGAGAGATTCCGCGGGGAGGTACCCGTCCTGGGCGTGTGTCTGGGTCATCAGACGATCTGCGCCTCGTACGGTGCATCGGTGGTCCGCAGGGGAGGACCCAGACATGGGAAGGTCACAGATATCCGTCATGACGGCAAAGGCATATTGGAGGGGGTCCCTGATCCGTTCCATGCCGTCAGATACAACTCCCTGTGTGCGGACCCGGATACGCTGGAACATCCCCTGGAGGTGGATGCGGTCGACGGATACGGCGACATAATGGCCGTCTCCGACCGTGAGATATCCGTATACGGGCTTCAGTTCCATCCCGAGTCGTTCCTGACCGAGCATGGGCAGGACATCGTGGGGAATTTCGTCAGGGAGGTGGAGCGTTGGAACGTCTGAAGTATGTACCGGCACTGTGGATCTATTCCTCGATGGACCGCAGGGATACCGTTTTCCTCGATTCTTCCATGGGCGGCGGGAGGTCGTATATAGGTCTCATGCCCCACAGGGTGTTCCTTCCCGGGGAGTCCGATGCCGTCGAAGTCCTCGACGGGATGTCCGATGACGACGTCCTGATGGGATATCTCTCGTACGACTACGGCCTCTTCCTCCATGGCATATCTTCGATACATCCGAAGACCCAGATCCCCGATTTCATCCTGGCGGACTTCGACGTGGTCATAGAGGAGGATCCTGTCGGGAAGCGGCTTCATGTCACATGCCGTGGGCGTGTCATGCCCGTATGCGACGAGGAGAGGTTCGTCATGCGTCTCGTAGAGGGTGCGTCCCCTCCGGAGGACATCCCCGGTCACGGATACGATGTCGTCTCCGACATGTCCCGTTCCGATGTCGTCCGTTCGGTGGAGGAGGCGCGTTCCATGATGGCCGAGGGGGAGTTCTACGTCATCAACCTGTCGCGCAGCATCTCCGTCCGCTCCTCCTCCGATCCATTCGGGACGTTCCTCAGACTCAGACGCCTGAGCCCATCCCCCTTCGGCGCATATGCGGACCTCTGCGGGATCCAGATCGCCTCTTCGTCGATGGAGATGCTTCTGGACCACAGGGACGGTGTCGTCCGCACCCGCCCCATAAAAGGTACGTCCCCCCGTACCGGCGATTCTAAGAAGGACAGGGACAGCCTGTCCGCACTCCTTTCCTCGGACAAGGACCGCAGCGAGCTGCTGATGGTGACGGATATGGAACGCAACGACATGAACCGTTTCTGCGTCCCGGGGAGTGTGGATGTGGGATCGTTCTTCCGTCCGGAGGTCTACTCCACCCTGTACCACACGGTCTCCGACGTCGTCGGCCGTGTAAGGGAAGGGGTGCGTACGGGGGAGATGGTCTCATGCATGTTCCCGGGCGGATCTGTCACCGGTGCCCCCAAGGAGGTATGCATGGAGGCCATCGATTCCCTGGAGGCATGCAGGCGCGGGATCTATACGGGGTCGATGGGGATCTTCTCCGCGCATATGACCGAGATGAGCATAACCATACGTACCATGGTGCATTCGGGGGACACGTACACCATAGGCGTCGGCAGCGGGATAACATACGAATCCGATCCCGACGCGGAGTACGACGAGACGTCGCTGAAGGCGTTGGCCATGCTGAGGTCTCTGGAGGGGTGATGATGGAGCACGATGACGGTTTCTCTTTCGGCATAGGGGCGTTCGAGACCATGCTGGTACATGACGGCAGATGCATCATGTTCGTCAGACATATGGACCGGCTCCGCAGAGCCTTGGAGTCTTTGGGGGTGGGAAACCGCGTGGACCTCCGTATGTTGGAAGACGAGGTCTCCGACGGGCACCTGGACGGCAGGGTCTTGAAGGTGGAGGTCTCGGAAAGGAACGTCGTGATCTCGGACAGGCCCGTCCCATATTCCGATGGCGATTATGCCAGAGGGTTCAGGCTCCGCATCCCGGAGGTCAGGAGGAACGAGTCCTCCCCTTTCACCTACATGAAGAGCCTCCAATACGGCGACAGTATAATGGAGAAACGCAAGGCGAAGGCGGACGGTTTCGACGAGCCCCTGTTCCTGAACTGCAGAGGGGAGATATGCGAAGGGGCGACGACGAACATATTCTTCTCCAAGGGCGGGAGGCTGTACATCCCCGAAAAGAGATGCGGACTTCTTCCAGGGACGGTCAGATCCTATGTGATGGAGAAGTTCGGTGCGGAGGAGGGGGTGTTCTTCCCGGAGGATCTACATGGTTTCGACGGATGTTTCGTCACCAACTCCGTCCTGGGCATAATGCCGGTGGCATCCATAGACGGCGTAGGGTTCCATGACAGGTCCTTGTGCGACGGCATCCGTAAGACGTATCTCCGGGATGTCGAGGATGGGCTGTGATATGCCGTCCGACATCCGTCTTTCGATGTCTCCATACTTTTGATATATCAAAATTTATCAATTTTCAACGAACCTTTAAATACAGCCTCACCCCATCTAACGCATTGGCGTCAATACGTCTGCGGATGTGACAGATGTCCGACATATACGTCAGCGCCTTCGGGGACGGTCACGGACTGTCTGCGTCTAACCACTAACGTCATCATAAACTTCTTCCTCCAAGGGGGACGGGAAACCGTCCCCGCATCTATCGGATGTGTTTTGTTATCGGTCGGTACGGGATCGGGTCCCAATGGTCCGCCGGCCGTCTTGTCATGGCATCTGCAAATGTATGTCTGGCTATTGTTCTTTATCGAACATGTTCGCAAACTTTATTAAATCGGAGCCAGAGGGATATGGAAGTGATTTCTATGGGTAGCGGCGACTCCGTTAACGGGATGCCTTACGAAGGGCCGGTGACCGCAGGAAAGGTATACGTCTGTTCCAGGTGTTCCCATCGCTGGGTCGCACGCAAGAAAGGCGGTCTTCCGAAAAACTGTCCCAAGTGCAGATCCACGGTATGGATGAAGGATTACCACATCTGTAAATGCTATAGATGCAACCATAAGTGGGGAACCGTCAACGAGGAGCCCAAGAGGTGTCCCAAATGCCATTCCACCAAATGGGCGGTCCCCGTCAAGACCGGGGAGTCTTCCCCCAGGGTGAGGTCGGTCTCCCGCAGCATGATCGGTCCCGACCTGATGAAGGAGGTCGTAAGGAGATATGCGGAGGGCGAGTCCTGTACCGCCATCGCCATAGCGACCGGTATAAGTTTCAGCGACGTCTACGCCATCGTGAAGAGCCACTATGCAGGGGACCACATCCTCGTCTGAGGGATTAATAACGGATACGTCCATCCCTGTGGCATGAAACGTGCGCTGGTCGTCATCGACTATCAGAACGATTTCGTATCTGGCACATTGGGTTCGGAGGCCGCCCGCTCCATAGAGGGGGCGCTTTGTGCCCGTGTGAAGGAAGCAATATCCGATGGATATGACGTGTTTTTCACCCGTGACACCCATGACTCTGGATATCCGGACACCAACGAGGGCTCCCACATCCCTGTGACGCATTGCATCAGGGGTACCTACGGCTGGGAGATCCACGGGAGCCTCAGGGATCTTTCCGAAACGTGCACCGTCATCGATAAGCCGACATTCGGGTCGGAGAAGCTGGCACATGTCCTTTCCGACGGAGGGTACGGGGAGGTCGAGCTGTGCGGGGTCGCCACCAACATATGCGTGATAGTCAACGCGGCCCTCATACGTACGGCTCTTCCGGAGGCCGACATCCTTGTCGACCCCAGGTTGGTGGCCAGTTATGACGACTCTCTCGGTCGTGCCGCCCTCGAGGTCATGAAAGGATTCTGCATCGATGTTCTCGAGAGGTCCCGAGCGGGTTCCGGATCATGACCCGTCGGTCCCATCCCCCATGCCGACCTTCCTCTTGGCGGCCATGAGGCCGGCCATCATCAGCAGCGGGAACACCACGGCTATCGCGAGCCCTATCTTCAGGTCGTCTCCGAAGGCCTCGGCCACGAATCCGACCACCGTGGGTCCTCCGGCGCATCCTATGTCCCCTGCCAGGGACAGGAGGGCGTACATGGCCGTCCCGCCTGCCGGTATGGCCGTACCTGCTATGTGGAACGTCCCGGGCCAGAATATCCCCACGGAGAATCCGCATACGGCGCATCCGAGGAGGGCGAACGCAGGCCAGGGGGAGAAGGCCGCCATGGCGAAGCATGCGGTGCACAGGACGGCGCTTCCGATCATCATCCTCCAGAGGTCTATCCTTCCATTCCATTTTCCGTAAAGCGTCCTCGCCGCACCCATGCATACCGCGAACGCGCACAGTCCCGACAGGTCCCCCACGGTCTTGCTCACCCCGAGGGCGGATTCCGCGAATGCCGACGCCCACTGGCTCATCGCATGTTCGCAGGCTCCGGAGCAGACCATCAGGACGATGAACAGCCAGAAGAGCGGCTGCGACGTCAGGGATCTGTAGGACATCCTCTTCCTTTCCGGATGCGCCCCCGGCTCGTCTATCGGTACGAGCATGAAGTAGAGCATGTTGGCCGCCGGGACCGCCGCCCACAGAAGTGCCAGGAGTCTCCAGTCCTTTGTACCGAACGCCGCGAAGAACAGGGTGGAGGCGAGGACGACGACCACCTGACCCCAGCAGAACATGGAATGGACCATGGACAGGGCCCCTCCTCTGCTGTCCTTAGAGCACGACACGATTATGGGGTTTACGAGGATCTGGGACAATCCTCCCCCGGATGCGTATACGGCCACGGAGACCAGCAGGCCGACGTACGGATCCGGCATGATGTCCGCCAGGAACGCCATGCAGACGAGCCCTGCCGCCATCACCGCATGGGACAGCACCATGGTGGTCCTGTACCCCAGTCTCCTGACGATCGGGTCGCATACGAGGTCGAACAGGAGCTGTACGGAGAAGTTCACGGTGGTGAGGAGGGTTATCCTCTCCAGAGAAAGCGAGAATTCGTCCGAGAACGTGATGAACAGGAGCGGGGCGAACGTGACGATGATCGCCTGGATCACGTAGGCGGTGTAACACGCCCTCACCGTGTGTCTCTCGTCCGTCCTTATGTTCCCGAACATCGTAAGACCCGCATCCGGACGCCCCGTTATAAAGGGATTCATGACGTCCCGGAGGACGTGTCCAGCATCTTTATCTACAACCTCCTGATAGACTGGAATCCGCACATGACAGACGAAAGGTACGGTAAATGCGACGTATGCAGGTACTGTGTCCACTCGGACGAAGACTGGGCCTGCATGATAAACAACAAGGTAGTGAGTGCCAAACAATCATGTCCCAGATACCGTCCGGGATGCTGCGAGAACTGTTCCCATGCCACCATAGAGTTCGGGAACGCCGTATGCGGCATCACGAAGCAGCCCACCGACATCCTGAACGTCTGCGATAAGTACGACCCCTGCGGAAGGCTCTCCCTGAACGATCAGTAAGTGGAGGTCCTTTTCTTCCTCAGGTCCAGGGCGTTCTTCACGCTCATCTTGGCCGCGCTCCTTCCCGCCACGGCGTTCTTGGCCGATTCCGGTACGCCGAGATACACGATGTTGTCCGTGACGCCCGTCATGGACCTCATGCGTCTTCTCACCGCGGAATAATCCCTCTGCAGGTCACCGATCACCCCGTTCACCAGACCCGTCAGCCCGTAGAGGTTCTTCCTCACGTACTCGTCGCGGTTTCTGAAGTCCGTGCACCCCTGCAGGAACGGGTTGTAGGTCCCGTCCATGAAGTCGTCCTCCAGGTCGTCTATGGCGTCCATCACGTAGACGGCGGCGGTGAGGTCGGTGAACAGGGACCTGAGTTCCGGGAAGTCCGAATCGCCGGCTATGTCGCTGAGGGGCTCCGTCAGGGCCTTTCCGAACTCCTTCCCCATCCTCACGGCGTCGCTGCACCCGTCCAGTTCCATGTCGCGGAGACGCCCGAACCCCCTGCCTACGATCCCGTCGTATTCCGGATACATCGACTCCGCCTTGGATATCGCCCTTCCGAGCGTCAGGTCTATCAGGTCGGTCTTGACGGACGGTTTGTCGGTCCTGTCGTCCACCAGCTCCCATTTCGTGAGGAGGACGGTGTATGCGGCCATCTTCCGGAAGATGTCCGAGTCCGCCTTCGGTCCGCGGAATACGCACCGGACGGATTTGGGGGTTCCTTCGAACTCCTGCACATCCCCGGCCACGGCGTTGAGGACGATGGTATTGAATGTCATGTCGTAGTTGACCGTCGCCGTACTGACCAGACCGAAACCGGCCTTCAGCTGATGGCAGGTCTCGCAGTAGTATTTCTGGTACGCAGCACGTTCCGGGGACGGCATGCGCGAGTATAACGGGACGGTGTAACCGAACATATCGGGACGTCTATCGCACATGCTACTTAAATCATCGACGTGTAAGATTTGAATATTTTATCGATATTTATTCCTGTACTCCCGTCGCATATATTTTTATTTATAAAGGGGGACAAAACCATTTTAATAGACGGAACCATTACGCAGACTATCTAGCCAGCAATTGGCAGGGTGAGTTAATGTCACAGTCTGTCGAAGATCTAATCGCTTCCTACACTAGCCAGTCGCCCCTCGCCTTTACCGTCATGGCCATCCAGACCGGCGAAGAGGAGAAAAAAGACTACAATGCACCTAAGAACGCCGAGCAGAACCACGGGGACGCCAAGTGCGAGTACCCCTGTTGCAGCGAGAGGGGATACTGTGCGACCCCTGCACAGCACGCCGCCTGCATAGGTCTGATCGTAGTATGCTGCATATGCTGTTGCTATGTAACAGACGGGTTCAACGGTATTTGGACCTGGTGGCCCTTCTGATCTGAAGAACCGGCTACACCATGAGCCGCTTCCTTTCGGTCATAATAAAACCCACCCTTGCCTGCAACATGGGGTGCAGGCATTGCTATCACACCCCCGAGGAGAGATCCTCGGGAGGTAGGATCTCTTTTGAAAGGTTGGAGAAGTTATTCCGTCTTGTATCCGAGGAGTACGACGGAGCATGGTTCATATGGCACGGCGGGGAGCCCCTTACGCTCCCGTTCTCTTTCTTCAAGAAAGCCATAGAACTCCAGGAGAAGTATTTCGGCACGGGTAAGGTGGGAAACACCATCCAGACCAACGGTCTCGCCTTGGATAACAGGATGGTGAAGTTCTGTAAGGAGAAGATGATAAACATCGGTATCTCCCACGAAGGTCCGTGTGCCGACATCCTGAGGCATGACGGCCGCAGGATAGAGGACCTCATCGTCGGTCTGAGCGACAAGGAGAGGGCATTCGCCGTCAGCGCCACCATCTCCAAGGAGAGCCAGTCGAGACAGGCCGAGATCTACGATCATTTCAACGGGATAGGGGCGTCCATCAGCATGGTCCCGGTCATCCCGGCAGGATGCGCCGCGAAGAACCCCGGACTCGTCCCCGATCCGGACGAGTACATACGCGGCAGCATAGAGGTCTTCGACAAGTGGTTCAACGATCCGGACGCCAGGATACCTCTCGCTCCCCATTATCTGTACGTCCTCACGGCCCTCGGAGACCCGCAGCCGTCCGACTGCGCCCACACCTCATGTCTTACCAAATGGGTCTGCATCTATCCCAACGGCGACCTGTATCCCTGTGCCAAGGCCTGTCCGGAGGAGTTCCGCATGTGCAGCATCGACGGGATATCGCACATGTCGGACGCATTCCGTACGGACGGGTTCGCGAGGATGCTCAAGGGCTCCATAGAGAGGAGGGCCAAGTGCCAGTCCTGCGACATCTACGACTACTGTCAGGGCGGCTGCAGCATCGATGCGTATTATCAGTGCGGTATAGGGAACCGCGACGGGGACTCCTGCCGCATATACCGCGACGTGTTCCGTCACGTGAAGAAAGAGGTCGATGCGGTCATATCGGAGAAGAAGGACCTCTCCAGACTCAATCCGATGGTGAGGGACGCCATACTCGGTAAACTCGTCAACCCCATGATAAACGGGGTATGACGGCCTCCGGTATGGGTGTAAGGTGTTTCCGGGCCGGTTCACTCTCTGACGCCTATGGCGCTGACCATTATCTTCACGCCTTTCGGCAGGGCCGCCACCTGGACGCAGGACCTGGCCGGGAAAGGCTGTCTGAAGTGCTCGGCATAGACGAGGTTGACCTTGCCGAAGTCCTCGATGTCGGTAAGGTAGACCGTCACCGAGACGGCCCCGTCCTCCTTCACGCCGGCGGCTTTCAGGACGGCCCATACGTTGCAGAGTGCCAGTTCGGTCTGCTTCTCGATGGTCTCCGGTATCTCCCCCGTCCTGGGGTCTACGGGTATCTCCCCCGCCGTGAAGACCATGTTCCCGGCTACGATCGCCTGGGAATACGGCCCTACGGCCATCGGGGCCTTGTCCGTGTTCACAGTATCCGTCATATCACTCACTGTCCTTTCCGATCTCGTTGATGTCGTACGGCACCCTCTGGTACACATAGTAATTGAGCCAGTTGGTGAAGATCAGGTTGGCCGTGCTCCTCCAGTTCATGACCGGGTCCTTCGAGGGGTCGTCGTCCGGGAAGTAATGGTATGGTATGTGGGGGTTCATGCCCTTTCCCAGGTCCCTGTAGTATTCGTACGACAGGGTCTTGGCGTCGTACTCCATGTGTCCTGTAATGAACACCTGTCCGGAATTCTCGCTTACGACTATCCCCACCCCGGCCTCGTCCGAGACGGCGATGATGTGGAGATGGGGGTTCCTTATGATGTCCTCCGCCCTGACCTCGGTATGTCTCGAGTGGGGGAACCAGAAGATGTCGTCGCACCCTCTCAGGAGGGGGTCGTCCCTGACGATCGCCTTGTGGGCGAAGACCCCCGACATCTTGGACTCGAGGGGATATTTGGGGATGCCGTAGTGGTAGTTGAGTCCCGCCTGCGCCCCCCAGCATATGTGCAGGGTGGAGAAGACGTTCTTCTTCGACCATTCCATGATCTGGCACAGTTCGTCCCAATAGTCGACCTCCTCGAAGTCTATGTTCTCCACCGGGGCCCCTGTTATGATCATGCCGTCCCATTTCCTGCTCTTCACGTCGTCGAAGCGGTCGTAGAACCTGTCCAGGTACTCCTGGGACGTGTTCTTCGACACATGGGAGGACATCTGCAGGAGACGTACGTTGACCTGGAGGGGGCTGTTGGACAGGAGCCTCATTATCTGGATCTCCGTCTCCACCTTGGTGGGCATGAGGTTCAGTATCAGCAGGTCCAACGGACGTATATCCTGCGAGGCCGCGCGGTTCTCGCGCATGACGAACATGTTCTCGTTCTCGAGAACTGTCGCGGCCGGAAGGTCGTTCGGTACTTTTATCGGCATACGATGTCACTCCTGAGGATGTCCCGCATGGCGGGGTCTCAGTCGAAGATCCCCATGCTCACATACTTGTCGCCGCCGTCCGGCAGGATGGCGACGATCTTCTTGCCGGGATTCTCTTTGGCGACTTCCAATGCCATGAAGACGTTGGCGCCTGCGGAGATCCCTGCGAATATGCCCTCCTCCCTGGCGAGGCGCTTGGTCGTGTCGATGGCATCCTGACCCTTCACGGTCCTGATCTCGGAGATGACGCTCCTGTCGAGGTTCTTGGGTACGAAGTTCGCTCCGATGCCCTGGATCTTGTGGGGTCCTGCCTGTCCGGACGTCACGAGTGCGCTCTCGGCAGGCTCCACAGCTATCGTCTTGGCGTCCGACCCGGCGTCTTTCAGTGCCCAGCCGATCCCGGAGATGGTCCCTCCGGTCCCGAATCCGGCCACCACATAGTCCACGTCGGGCAGGTCCGCAAGGATCTCCCTTCCGGTCGTGGATCTGTGGGCGAGGATGTTCGCGGGGTTGTCGAACTGTCCGAGGCTGATGGATCCCGGGGTGGCCTTCAGGAGCTCCTCGGTCTTGTCGAGGGTCCCCTTCATCCCGAGTTTTCCGGGGGTGAGGACGAGCTCCGCACCGTAGGCCTTCATGTACGCCTGCCTCTCCTTGGACATGGTGTCGGGCATGACGAGGACGCATCTGTATCCGCGGGCGGCCGATATCATGGCGATGCCGATGCCGGTGTTTCCGGAGGTGGGTTCGATGATGGTCCCTCCTTGTCTCAGGAGTCCCCTGGCCTCCGCATCGTTGATCATGGAGAGGACGGCGCGGTCCTTTATGGATCCTCCGGGGTTCTTCCCCTCGATCTTCACGTATACCTCGCTTCCTGCGGGAGCGATCCTGTTGAGCCTTACGAGAGGCGTGTTGCCTATAGCCTCGGTGAGCGATCTGTATATTGCCATATCTATAACGATTGACAATGCAATATAAATCTTAATTCATACCCAAACTATCATTTTAATTCATATATGAATATTGAAGGTATTCTATTCTGGACGGGACGAAAATATTCCTGTGTGATTCAGAACATGGTAGAGGATTATTCACTTAGTGCGGTCATCTATAGTTAATCGTTAACTTTAAGAGAGTATCCGTTTAGTGTGTATCATGGGGGACTCGGCGTATACGGATTCGGACAGGAAGCACCTTTTGGCATGTACGGTCTCCGGTGCGTTCATAACCCCTCTGATGAGCACGATGATGAACCTCGCGCTCATGTTCATAGGCGACGAGTTCTCCGTCGGATCCCACGACCTCGGATACGTCAACACGATGTTCCTCCTCGGCTCCGTGATGGCCATGGTCCCCTCCGCAAGGCTGGCCAGCATCTACGGGATGAGGAAGGTGTTCCTTCTGGGTCTCGTCATAACGGGCGTCACCTCGTTCCTTGCGATGCTGAGTCCCGGTTTCGCATTCTTCGTGGCCATGCGTTTCGCCATAGGGTTCGGGTCGGCCATGATCGGGGTGACGTCCATCGCCATGCTCACCTACGTGTTCCCTCTGGAGCGGCGCGGATGGGCCATAGGCATCAACACGACCTCGGTGTACATAGGTCTCTCCCTTGGACCCACGATCGGGGGCCTGGTGTCGGACGCCGTCGGGTGGAGGGCGTGTTTAGTCATAGTGCTGGCACTCGTCATCGTCTCCCTGTTCTTCGTATCCAACTTCAGAAAGGAGGTCACGCCCACGCCGGAGGAGGCCATGGATTGGAAGGGATCGGTCCTCTGGTCCGTATCCGTGTTCGTTCTGATGTTCGGCGTCATAAACATCACCTCGGGTCTCGCCGCAGGCATGGTGGTCGCAGGACTGGGACTGTTCCTGGTGACCGCATGGTATCTGCGGAGGTGCGGCAGTCCCGTCCTCAACCTCCGTCTCTTCGGGATAAGGACGTTCAGCAGGTCGAGCGTGGCGGCGTTCATGAACTACGGCGCCTCCTACTCCGTGGCGTTCTTCATGTCCCTGTATCTCCAGAGCATCGGGGCCCTGACCGCCTCGCAGGCGGGGGCCCTCATGCTCGTGCAGCCCGCCGTGCAGGTCCTCCTCACCGCCAGGATGGGTGCCCTCTCGGACAGGATGGGGGACAAGCGCATACTGCCCACCCTCGGTATGCTGATCGTCAGTTTCGGTGTCGCCATGTTCCTCTTCCTGGGGACCGAGTTCTCGCTGCCCTATGTGGTGCTGATGATGCTCATCATAGGCGTCGGCATGGGGATATTCTCGTCTCCCAACACCTCCGTCATAATGTCGTCCGTCCCGGGCAAGTACCGGGGGGAGGCGTCGGGCGTCGTATCCGTCGTACGTCAGACCGGGATGATGGTCTCGATGAGCATAGCCATGGCCTCCATAGCGGTCATAATGGGGTCCACGGACAATCTGGGACCTTCCACCTACGGCGACTTCGTCGACACCATGCGCCTCGCATTCTCCATCTGTCTCGGCATGTGCGTGGTGGGGATCCTGTGTTCCTGGTTCAGAGGGAGTACGGATGAGGAATGCCTTAAATCGATTTGAGGGTCCTTTAAACTCGAAAACTCCTAAATATTCGTTTTTTACATGAATGGACGATGGACAAGGCTAAGATGGAGGCCGCGAGGCGCAACTACAATTTCCAGAAGATCATCGCGGTAGTCGGATTCATCCTGATGTCCGGGAAGTTCCTGGCATACTACATTACCGGTTCGGTGGCCATCCTGACGGACGCCATGGAGAGTATAGTCAACGTGGTCGCGGGGGTCATCGGCCTCTACGCATTGTACCTCACCATGAAGCCCGCCGACGATTCCCATCCCTACGGACACGGGAAGATCGAGCTCATCTCATCGTCCATAGAGGGGAGCATGATCTCCATCGCCGGTGCCCTGATAATCCTGGAATCCGTGGACAGGTTCCTCCATCCGTCCGACATAAACTCGCTGGACATCGGATTGGTCATCGTCGCCGTCGCCGCACTGGTCAACTTCGCCATGGGGTACACGGCCATAAGGATGGGCAGGTCCACCAATTCGGTAGCCCTCGAGGCCAGTGGCAAGCATCTCTGCAGCGACACATATTCTTCCGTCGGGATCCTTCTCGGTCTAGGCATAGTGTATGCCGGGAATGCATTGGGATACGATCTGGGTATTTTCGATCCCATCATGGCTTTGATCTTCGGTGCCGTCATCGTGGTGACGGGTGTCCGCGTCCTGCTGAAATCCATGAACGGCATAATGGACAGTGCGGACATAGAGGTCCTGAGGGTCGTCACCCGCTGCATCAACCACGAGAGGGACGAGAACGTCATCGACGTCCATCATCTGAGGGTCGTCAGATACGGGTCATCCGTCCACTTGGATGCCCACATGACCGTCCCCGGACGTCTGACCGTGGAAGAGGTCGAGAAGATAGTCGACCGCTTCTCCAAAGCCATCAAGGACCAGCTGGGCGACGATGTGGACATAACGTTCATGGCGGAGTCCTGCGACAACATGTTCTGCAGGTACTGTCAGGATGAGGGTTGCGACCACCGTGCCGTCGGTTTCGTGGACATAAAATATCTGGGTATCGACACGGTCATCAAGAACGACACCCATTATCTCAAGGCCGTGCGCGGAAGGAACGAGCGCATATCGGATACCAAGGATGAAGGGAAGAACGGCGAATGACCTGTTCCGGGGGGCCACTATTTTCTACTCGGAACGTATACGCTGGAACATGTTCGGAATCGGTAACAGGGACGTTCCGGAGAAGATCCGCGAAGCAAAGCTGTCCAAATGGTACGGGACGCTTTCCGATACAGACAAGGTGAAGCTGAACCGTTACATGGACGGGGCCGATCCCTCCAGCGCATCCGCTTTCATATGCTCCGTATCCAAACTCGCCAACGACGATCACAACTACAAGTTCGTGGCCTTCCTCGCCGAGAGCACGGAAGACATAAGGATGGATGACATTCAGAGGTTCTACGTCAACGAGGTGTCGATCCCGGCCCTGTACAACATGGAGGAATACGACCGCTGCGACAAGGCGTGCGACAGGGGTCTCGCCCTTCTCAAGGAGAAAGGGGTCATGGAACGCGTCTTGAAGGATAACGGCGGGGTTCTGCCCGAATCCCTCTACTGCAGGAACTACAAGCTCAACGTGGCCGTAGGGGTCCATTACGACTACGACGAAGGGGACAGACTCCTGGAACAGTTCGAGAAGGACGGCCTGATCAGTCACGAAGAGGTGGAGTACAGGAAGCAGGGGATAAAGACCTTCAGGCTTCAGAAGACGTTCGACTCGATATTCTCCATCAAGGAGAAGGACGAATGAGGGACCTCCACCCTATCTGAGGGACCACGTCTACGGCCGGTTCCTCGTAAGGGTGTATCCTGTCTATCGTTTCCAAAACTCTTTCCAGGTCTTCTTTTCCGACCACGAATTCCAGACGGACCTCGTCCTCCACGGATATCTCCCCGACCTTCCCTATGAACGGATGGGACCCCTCCTCCGTCTTCCAGGTCCCTTTGACCGGGAAGTAGCGGAAGGAGCGGCGGTATCCGGGGTAGACGGGTTCCATGACACCGTCTATGGCGTCCATCAGCATCTCCAGGTGGGATGCCGGCACATCCACCCCGATGCCGTAGACCTCACTCGGACCCGTCACCGGCCGCGGCCTCCTTCTCGGCTATGATGAGGTCGATGTTCGCTATACGCTCGTCGATGTTCTTCATGGCCTTCTTCGCCCTTCTTTTCAGGAAGGATACGCTCAGGAGGGTGGCCAGCATGTTCGTGAGCGGGAACTCGTACGCGAATCCGGCCACGATGCCGGTGGCCTTCTTGATATCGGATATGGAGTTGATCTTGTGGATCAGGGAGTTGTTCTCGACCTCGGGGAGTTTTCCCCTGAGGGCCTTGTACATCAACTTCTGCCCTCCCCACACGACCTCCATGCTCCATTGGACCTGTCCCAGCACCGGTGCGGGGGTCCCCACGGGGACGGTCTTCTTGCGGAGGATGGCCTTCCTCAGGTCGTCTTCGGTCCTTCCTTCGAATTCCGTCCAATTGTATCCGGCCGTGAAAAGCGAATGTGCATCCGATCCGGATGTGGCGGCCCATTTCCCGGGATGCCTGTCCATGATGCATTGTGCCAGATAGTTGGAGTACGGGTCGGGGTGTCCGCCGTTGATGACTTCGAACCCCTCTATGGGGAGATCGAATATCTTCTCCTGCATACCGTCCACATGGACACTGAACGGGTGGGGTGCGATGGCCAGACCTCCCTGTTCGTGTATGATGTCCACGGCCTCTTCCGGAGACAGCCATTTCTTCAGTTTCTCTGTCAGCCAGAGGCCTATGACCTCTCCTTGGTCGGTCATGACCTCGTCGCCGACCACCACGTCGATGTCATCGAACTTCTTGGCGTATTTCTGTGCCAGAATTCCTCCTGCGACCTCGTTGTGGTCGGTGATGCAGAGGACGTCGAGCCCTCTTCTCCTGGCATCGTCCACCTGTTTCGCCGGATCGATGACGGACTCCGGAAAACTCATCAGTCCCAGACTGTTGAATCCGGAATAGTCCGTATGGACATGGGTGTCAGCCTTTCCCATCCTTTCCATGCGTCATGGTAGTTTATCGACCTATTTCAAATTACACTTAACTTCAGTAGATGTGGTGCGACAGTATGTTCCAGATGCCTAACGGGAGGATGGGTCAGGACTGCTCGGCGTAGTAGTATTCGCCTACGGACTTCTGGGTCCTGTCCAGGTTGGATCCTTCTTTATTTATCCTGGGTCTGTGGGTGTCCGCATCGCGTCTGAACGTTATGTCGACGGATTTCAGGAACTTGTTCATGCCCTCGCGCATCCTGTACGGTCCCTCCGCGATACCGTGGTGTCCCGGTTCCCCGCCGAATACCATGAGCGAATCGGAGACCATGTCGATGAAGTAGATATCGTGGTCCACGATGAGTGCGCTGCGCCCGGTCTTCTCCATCATTCCGCTTATGCACTTGGCCGCCTCCATCCTCTGATTGGAATCGAGGTACGCGGACGGTTCGTCCAGGAGATAGATGTCGGCATCCTTCGCGAGGCACCCTGCGATGGCGACCCTCTGGAGCTCCCCTCCGGACAGGTTCTTCATCTGCTTGTCCATCAGGAACTTGATGGCCAGGGGACCTATAACCTGGGTGTCGAAGAATCCGCTGGTGACCTGGTCGTAGTTTATGGCGCACAGGTAGTCCTGGACGGTGCCGTCGTAGTCCTGGGATATGTACTGGGGCTTGTAGGAGATCCTCATGATCCCGTTGACGCATCCTCTGTCGGGTTTGATTTCCCCCGCCAGCATCTTGACGAAGGTGGTCTTACCGGTGGCGTTAGGGCCGACGACCCCTACTGATTCCCCGATCTTCACAGCTCCGCTGTTGACATCCAGCTTGAATTCGCCGAAATCCTTGGAGACGTCTTCGAAGTCGATGAGGGTGGGTGTGTCCCACTCCCCGGACGGTGCGGAGACGGCGAACTCGATGGGTCTCTCCCTGAACCTGATGTTCTCCTCGGGCAGGTAACCCTGCAGATAGACGTTGATGGCGGTCCTCACCTGTCTTCCGAGCGTGAACACTCCGTATGCGCCCTCCGACCCGTAGACCAGGTTGACGTTGTCCGCCAGATAGTCCAGGATGGCGAGGTCGTGTTCTATGACCACGACATACTTGTCCTCGCCGGCCAGGCTCTTGATTATGCGGGCCATCTTGACCCTCTGGTAGATGTCGAGGTAGGATGTGGGCTCGTCGAAGAAGTAGATGTCCGCATCCTTCATGCACGTGGCAGCCATGGCGACCCTCTGGAGCTCTCCTCCGGAGAGTTTGGTGAGGTCCCTGTCGATGACCTGTTCCAGACCGAACGTCTCCACGGCCTCCTCCAGACTCATCCTCTCCTGGGTCTTGCTCAGGAGGTCCCTGACGACACCCTTGGTGACCTTGGGGAGCTTGTCTACGTACTGGGGCTTCATGGCCACCTTTATCTTCCCCGCATACACGTCGCTAAGGTAGGGGTAGATGTCGGTCCCCTTGTAGCGGGCGAGGACCTCCTCCTTAGTGGGAGGGTTGTCGTATTTCCCGAGGTTGGGCACCACTATCCCGGACAGGATGTTGATGGCGGTGGTCTTTCCTATCCCGTTGGGTCCGAGGATACCGGTGATCATACCTTTCTTGGGAACGGGGAGCCTGTAGAGGCGGAAGGAGTTCTCCCCGTACTGGTTGACCATCTCGTCCTTGAGTTCGTCGGCCAGTCCTATGATCTTGATCGCTTTGAACATGCACTTGTTGGCGCATATGCCACATCCTTGGCACAGCGTCTCGGAGATTATGGGCTTTCCCCTCTCTCCGAATTCGATGACATTCACTCCCGTCCTGATGAGCGGACAGAATTTGTAGCATTCCTTGTTGCATTTCTTGTTCTGACATCTGTCGAACAAGACCGCCGCGATCCTCATGGTGCGACCCATCTATCGCAGTTATAAATATAATTCGCGTGCGCGGGCGTAAAAGGCCCGGTACGGGACAGGTATAGGAGACCATACCCTTCTGCGGCGGGACGGTACATGTCGTCGGCCAGCTGGGTTATTGTCTTATTTTTTATATCTGCATGACTTGTTTCGTAACATACCCATAGTGTTAAAGGGGGAATAATTTTGGATAAGAAGACCGAAACCATTCCATCATCCGGAGGTATGGGACCGTCCGGGGCCGACAGGGGTCCGGGCAATCCCCATTCATTCGAATGGCTGACCGACGAGATGTCCGCATCGCTCGATACCGTCCGCCGTTTAGACAAGGCGGGATTCCTCTATGAGATGGACTGCAGCTACGACTATTATGGCAATCCCTACATCACCTCTCTCATGGGGAAATTCGGCGTATATGACGCCGGGTGTTCCGCATTCGTCACCTTCAACGAGACGGGAGACAGCGTCCTGACCGCCAGGAACTACGACTACAGGCACACGGATGCCGCCGGAGGATATACCGGTCTGAACGTCGCCATACACTGCGCCCCCGAGGGGAGATACAGGTCCGTGGCCATCGCCGACGCGTATTGGCTGGATTCCGATAACGCGACGTTCTCCGCAGGGGTCCTGGACGACGGCAGGACCGACACCTCCATGCTCGTGATGCTTCCGTACGTATGTGTGGACGGGATCAACGAGAAGGGGCTGGCCGTATCCATCCTCAAACTCGACGTCAAGGAGGGGGAGTCGTCCGTGGACCAGAAGGATGCGGGGAAGATCTCTATCGGACATTCCGTTCTGACACGTTACATATTGGACGGATGTGCCACGGTGGATGAGGCTGTCGCCATGGCCGGGGACTACAACATCAAGGGGGTGTTCGGCATGGACTTCCACATATTCGTGACCGACTCCACCGGCGCCTCCGCCGTATTGGAGTGGCGCTACAACAAGCTGTGCGTCACCAAGGTGGATGCCGTCTCCAACTTCTACTCCGGATCCGACGATGCCGAGGACTACTACAAGAACGGTGTCCTCATGGAGAACGTGGTGCGCCTGGAGAACTCCGTGAAGGAATACAAGTACGGTTTCGGTCACGGGTACCACCGTTTCACCGGGATAGTAAGCGCATTGGAGCGTTACATCGACTTCTCCCGGGAGGACCGTGCCGCCAAGATGACGGGGGAGCAGGCCATGCGCATCCTGAGCGTCGCCGCACAGGATCCCGGGACCGAGGCGACGTCGATGACCCAGTACAGCGTCGTCTACGATTCCAAGACTCTCAGCGCGACCGTGTGCATGCATCAGGATTACGGCTCCGTCTTCAGGATAACCCTGGACTGAGACCGTCGTGCGGACGCGGAATCAAATCCCTTTCAACGGACGGGGTCCTTCGGATGCCCGTCCGGTCATTTTATAATACATCCTCCGGCGGAGGTCCGGTGCCGTACTTTCGGAATCCCGATATCGAAAGAGATCTGTTGACTGTAAGGATGCGATGGAAACATTACGAGGAGACCCGGTGTCGGATCCCGTAAAAATAGGAATCGAAGAAACAAGGTGTTTATGGAGGAACCGGGGAACAGGTCCCCGGTTAAGTGATTTCAAGCAGTCACAGGGGCGACCATCTTCTCGTAGACCCTCTTGTATCCGAGGAATCCGATGGCGGTGATCGCGACGCATGCGTCCATGATGATGTTTCCGATGAGGTCGAGACCGCTCACGATGTTGAGGGCGACCAGGCCGACTGCAGAGAATATCCAGATTACGGATGCTGTGTAGAAGTCCATTTTATTACCTCTTTCCTTTTTCATGAACAAGTTTTGCATCCATGTCGTCCGTCGCCGGACGCTGAGTCCGCATGACCTCCCGACCATGCTCCTTATGTGCCGAAACTTGTCAGATGTTTCAGTAATCTACTGATGTAATTCCGTTGATTTATACGTTCGTAGTAAAATTAATATACTATTTGTGTTGGATATAAATACCGTTTATATATTCTACACATAACCTTCATACCCGTTAGGTCCATTCCGGCCGTCTCGAAACCATAAAGGTGTGTTCGGAGGATTCGGATATCATGGAGGGAACGTCGGGTACCAAGGTCCTGCTGAGCGACCCGAAGGTCGCCATACCGGCCCTGGCGGTACCTTTGGCCGTAGCGATATTCGTCCAGAACTTCAACAGCATGGCCGACACCATGTGGGCCGCATGGCTGGGGGGATCCGCCGTAGCAGGTCTCGGATTGGCATATCCCCTCTATGCGGCCATAGTGGGCATCGGCAACGGTCTCGGCATAGGCGTCGCCGCGGCCATCGCCAGATGCGTCGGGCTTTCCGACAGGGAGGGGGCCACCCGTTCCGCCGGCCAATCCCTTCTTCTGGCACTTGCGGCATCCGTCCTTGTGGCCGTCCCCTTGGTCGTATTCGCGGAACCCCTCATGTATGCGTTCGGTGCCGGGGAGGCCGGTCCGGACGCCGTCGCCTACGGGATGCCGATCTTCGCCGGGAGTTTCTTCGTCATAGCCGGGTCCGTCATGTCGGGCGTCCTCAGGGGCGAGGGTGCGGCCCGCCGTTCCATGGTCATACAGGTGGCGGGGGCGCTCTTCAACATGGTCTTGGACCCCGTACTGATGTACGGTCTGGGCATGGGTGTCGCCGGGGCGGGGTTGGCCACGATGGCCGCCGGTGCACTCTCGTTGTGTCTGGGTCTTTACTATTACGTCGGTGCGGACGATATGTATGTGAGGTTCCGTATCAGGGACCTGAGGCCCGATTGGCCCGTGGCGAAGGAGATCCTGTGCGTCGGTCTTCCGGAGTCCGCCGAGTACATGGTCATGTCCCTGATCAACATACCCATGAACTACATCATAGTCGGGGTGGGGGACCCCAACGTGGTCGGTACCTACACCTCGGCATGGAGGGTGGGTTACATGGTCCTCATCCCGTGTCAGGCCCTCAGCGGAGGCGTGGTGTCGGTGTGTTCGACGGAATACGCCCGCGGCCGTGCCGACCTCGTCGCGGAGGCCTACCGTTTCACCGCCCGCCGCTCCGTACTCCACACATTCTATCTCTCCGTACTGCTGGCACTTCTGTCCTACCCGATAGCGTGCATGTTCACGGCGTCGGACGACATATCGTACCTCCGGGACAACATGACCGTCTGCCTCCTCTGCCTGGCGGCCCTTCTCCCCATGATGTCCATGGTGTTCGTGGGTTCCGCCTTCCTCCAATCGCTGGAACATTCGGAGATCGGGTTCCTGTCGTCGCTGATACGCAACATCCTGATGGTGTCCGGATACTTCGCCATGGCGGCGGTCTTCCGCAGCACCGAGGCCATCTGGGTCATCATGGCGGTCATAGAGGTCGCGGGAGGGGCCCTCATGGCCTGGCTGGCGAAGGTATACATCGGCAGGTTCGGGGATTCATGCCTCCGCGGAGGTACAGGCAACACATCCTGACCTTCGCGCGTGCACACTCTTATAAGGAGAATGCGTCGTTACCCCTCAACATATGTCGAAAGTCCTTGTAAACATCGCATGGCCCTATGCGAACGGACCCATCCATCTGGGACACGTCGCGGGCTCTCTTCTCCCACCGGACATCTTCGCCCGCTACAACAGGCTCCTGGGCAACGAGGTCTGGGTCGTCGGAGGTTCCGACCAGCACGGCACCCCCATCACAGTCACCGCGGACAAGGAGGGCGTCACCCCGGAGGAGGTCGCCGACAGGTACCACGCCATGAACAAGAAGGCGATAGAGGACCTGGGGATCGAGTACACCCTCTATTCCAAGACCCACTCCCCCGTCCACTCCGAGATCACCCAGTGGATGTTCAGGACCCTCCTGGACAACGGATACATCTACACAAAGGACGAGGACGAGTACTACTGTCCGAAGTGCAGGAAGTTCCTCCCCGACAGGTATGTGGAGGGGACGTGCCCCAACTGCGGCATGCAGGACGTCCGCTCCGACCAGTGCGACAACTGCGGGACCACCTTCGTCCCGGGGGACGTCATCGACCCCCACTGCACCCGTTGCGGCACCAGGCCCGAGGTCAGGTCCTCCACCCAGTTCTTCCTGAAACTTTCCGCATTCGAGAAGCCCCTCCTGGAGTTCCTGGACGACAAGAAGTACTGGAGGCAGAACGTCAGGGCGTACACGCAGAACTTCCTTAAGGGCGGTCTCAAGGACCGCGCCATCACCAGGGACATGTCCTGGGGCGTACCCATCCCGGTGGAGGGCGAGGAATGGAAGGACAAGGTGATCTACGTATGGTTCGACGCGGTCATCGGATACCTCAGCACGACCATCGCCCACTCCAGGGACATCGGGCAGCCCGATTACTGGAAGACCTTCTGGGAGAATCCCGACTGCAAGCACTACTACTTCATCGGGAAGGACAACATCCCGTTCCACAGCATCATCTGGCCCGCCATGCTCATGGGTATGAGGCAGGGATTCAACCTGCCTTACGACATCCCGGCCAACGAGTACCTCATGTTCAACGGCGGCAAGCTGTCCAAGAGCAGGAAGGGCGCCGTCACCGACGCCGAATCCATGATCCCCCGGGACATGCCCCGCGTCCTGGAGAAGTTCGACCCCGAGGAGATCAGGTACTATCTGTCCATCATCATGCCCGACACCCACGATGCCGAGTTCTCCTGGTCCGACATGGAGACCAAGGTCAACAGCGAGCTCGTCGCGGCCCTCGGGAACCTGTACCACAGGTGTCTCAGCTTCACCTACAAGAACTTCGGGACCATCCCGGAGAACGACAGCCCCGACGAGAAGGTGTCCTCCGAGATATTCAAGACGTACACCGAGTACGAGAGGTTCCTCTCCGCATGCGACTTCAAGAAGGCCCTGCAGGCGGTCATGGGTCTGGCGCACTTCGGGAACGAGCACTTCAACTCCTGCACCCCGTGGAAGCTGGTGAAGGAGGACAAGGCCGCCTGCGGCAGGGCCCTCAACGAGAACCTGAGGATCATCAAGGCCCTCGCCATCATGGCATGGCCCTTCCTGCCCAGGTCCTCCGAGAAGATCTGGGACTACATGGGTCTTCCGGGCACCGTCGAGGAGGCCGGATACAAGTCCGTCCAGACCCCTCTGCCCGCAGGGACGCGGATGAAGGAACCCGTCCCCGTATACGGCAAGATCGACCTCAAGGTGACCTTCCCGGACCTGTTCAAGCAGCCGGAGGCGGAGGCCAAGAAGAAGGTCGAGGCCGCCAAGGAGGAGAAGAGGCCCGCCGAGCCGTTCGATGCATTCAGGAGGCTCGACCTCCGTGTCGGCAAGGTCGTCTCCGTGGAGGACCATCCGAACGCCGACAAACTGTTCAAGCTGCAGGTGGACGTAGGGGAGGAGACCCCGAGGACCATATGCGCCGGCCTCAAGGCCTACTACACGAAGGAGCAGATGCTCGGGAGGAAGGCGATAGTCGTCACCAACCTCGCCCCGCGCCCCCTCAGAGGGGTGGAGTCGTGCGGGATGCTCCTGGCGGCCGACGACGAGGACCTCGGCGGGGACGCCGTGCTGCTCCTGAGGCCTTCCGACCCGGAGATACCCGTGGGTACCAGGTTCAACTGCGGTCTCGAGAACTCCGGCGACGTGATAGATTACAAGAAGCACTTCTCCGCGGTGACCATGAAGGTGTCCTCGGTGAAGGACGGTGTCTTCGTCTCCGAGGGTGCCGGCATCGAACTGCCCGCCGGGGCGCCTGCACGCGTCGCGGCCGTGGTGGACGGGGGCAGGGTCCTCGTCCTCGGCGACGGGAAGGGATGCGTGGCCACCGTGGACGGCGACATCAAGGACGGGGCAGGCGTCAGATGATCGCCGACCTGCATGTCCACACGAACTATTCGAACGACGGGAAGTCGACCCCCCAGCAGGTCATAGATGCCTGTATCGAGAGGGGCATAGGCTGCGTGGCGATAACCGATCACAACAGCTTCAAGGCCTATTTCGACGTGAAGGACAACGGCAAGGTCATAGTGATCCCCGCGGAGGAGGTCTCCTCCACGGAGGGTCACATAGTCGCATTGGGGATAGACAGGGAGATCCCCCGCGGCCTCTCCATCCAGGCCACCATAGACGCCATCCACGAGGCGGGAGGGTTCGCATTCGCCGCCCACCCGTACAGGTGGTGGTCGGGTCTGGGGGAGAAGAACACCCTGAAGTACGATTTCGACGGGACGGAGGCGCTGAACGCACGCTCCGTCAAAAGCGCCAACAGAAGGTCCATGAAGCTTGCCGAGAGGATCGGGAAACCGATAACGGCAGGCTCGGACGCCCATTCGCCCGGACGTATAGGCTGGGGCAACGTGACCCTTCCGGACGGCTTGAGGACATGGCAGGAGGTCGTCGCCGCCATCATGGAAAGCAAGGCGACCGCACACAGCGTATACCGTCATCCGATGGAGACCATACGCTACGGGTTCAAATCCATAGGACAGTGGATCCTACGCGGTTTCAAGAGGATGTGACGCAATCGTCCAATCGCCCATTTTGGGCGGAAAATATCGCTTTTGGTTCAACCCGGTGGTACCGACAGGTTGAACAACCTTGGGACAAAGAGAAACACAACGGAAGGGATGCGACCGCTTACGGGACGATCCCGATGCACTGATTGTCGAACGCATAGCCATGACGGGAGGCTACGATAATCCCGTTCAGGAACAGCCTTTGGGAAAGGGCGATTTCTGGTTCGAGAGCTACGACCCGAACATCGGGTCGTTCTACTCCGACAATGCCGAAAAACTCGTCGGACGCCTGTACCTGAACATCG